>Ga0224497_10001526_pt1 | contig 14609 bp, 11 predicted proteins | sample SF_Jul11_sed_USG_4_FD_167970 | JGI IMG/M metagenome (GOLD analysis project Ga0224497, IMG submission 167970) | Sediment microbial communities from San Francisco Bay, California, United States - SF_Jul11_sed_USGS_13 | ecosystem: Environmental > Aquatic > Marine > Sediment | place: USA... | reverse complement strand
TCCTGGAATACCGCGTCGTTCGAAAACGGCGGCACCGGGATATTCAGCTTGGTGCCCTCGGCCGCACCGGTGCCGGTTTCGTTGGCAAATCCGGTACCGGGATAGAGCGTGCGCCCATCCTGGTGGATGTCGGCGAAAATCAGGTCGGGATCGTCCTCGAAACTGTAGAACACGCCGTCGCCGTGGTGCGCGTCGATGTCGATGTAGGCGACGCGCCTGATTCCGTATTGCTCGCGCAGGTACTCGATCGCGATCCCGCAGTCGTTGAATACGCAAAAGCCGGCCGCGACGTGACGGCGCGCGTGGTGTAACCCGGCAATCGGTGAAAATGCGCGCCTGAATTCACCTTTCATGATCCTGTCGATCGCGTCGGTGACCGAGCCCGCGACGTGGCTCGCGGCTTCGAACATGCCGACGAAGGAGGGTGTGTCGCCGCCATCGAGGTAGCCATGGCCGCTGACCGAGTAGTCTCGTACTTTCTCGATGTAGTCGCTGGTGTGGAACAGCTGCAGCCGGTCGCTGCTCGCCGCTACCGGCGTCTGCAGGGCTAGCTGTTTATCCAGTCCGAGCCGAATCAGTTCGGCCTGGAAGACATCGTGGCGCTGCGGGCCGAACGGGTGCCCATCCTTGAAGCCGTAGTCGGCGAGGGCCTGTCCGAGGTAAATGCAGGTTTCTTTGGATGACATGACTGGATACCGGGTGAAGAAACAGCACCATTAAAGACTATCTGGCGTGGGCGGGTCAAATGCCTGCGCCGCGAAGGCGGATTACTCGTCGTCCTGACCGATTACCCACTGGTGGTCGCATTTGTTGCAGCGTGCATAAATCGGCCAGGCGCCGACACGCACCTCGAACAGTCCGTAGCTGCCGCAGCTGCTGCAGGTTGCCGAGCTGGCGCAGTGCTGGGCAAGCGAAAACTGCATCCAGAAGCGGCGAAACAGCTCGATAATGGCGATGCCGATGCCATACAGAACGATCAGCGTCAGAATCGAAAAGATGCCGGAGAAGTTAATGCCGACGAACTCGACGATGGCGGCAAACAGGAAGCCGCACAGCAGGCAGCTCAGCAGCCAGGCGAAGCTCACAAAGAGTTGTCGTTCGTGCCAGCGGTTGAACTTGATTTGTTGCATGAGCCTGACTTGGGTGAGCCTGTCTGTGAGCTAAAAGTATATGCCTGTTAACGGAGAAGTTGCGGAAATATTTGAACCGGCGGTCCGCCCGGACCTAAAACGGCAGCCGCCGCATTTTTATGCCCGCCTGGAAGAGCCTGTTGTGCCTAATCGTTCTCGGCAAGCTGCTGTTCCAGTAATTTACAGGCCTTGCGCCATGGCTCGAATGCGCCCTCTGTTTTGAGCAGATCGAGGCCGAGTTTGGAGAAGGTTCCGTCGGTGGCAATGGATTCCGCGATTTGACCCGGTGACCGGTCGCGACTGGCAAGCGCCAGCTCGGCCGCGCCCTTCGCCATGCCCATGACCAGTTCGGCCGCGACGTCGGCCGGCAACCTCGGCCCCTGGGTTGCCTGGGTCAACGCCTCGAACAACGCGAAGAACCAGCTATAGACGCAGGCGAGAATGCTGCCCTGGTTGAAATAGTCTTCGTTGTCGACGCAGATCGAGTTGCCGCAGTAAGCGAATAATTTGCGCACATAATCGTGATCCGGGTAAACCAGGGTCGGGCTCGCGGCCGCCGCGGCGCTGCTGACCGGCATCGCGCGGACTATCTTCAGGTTTTCGCCCAGTACCCCTCTGAACTGGGCGATATCGACCCCCGCGACCACGCTGATCAAAACCTGGTCTGGCCTGAAGCGGAGTTCCGCCAGGGTCTCCAGGCAGTCAGCGGGCCGGGTGGAAATGACGACAAAATCGCTGTTTGCGACGACCGCCTGGTTATCTCGCTGAACCCGGCAGTCGAACTGCTGTTGCAGCAACGCCGCCTTTTCGCGGTTGCGTGGCGACAACAGGATGGCACCGTCGTAACCACCGCGACGCAGTCCCTTGATCGTATAAAGCGCGAGTTCGCCCACGCCGATAAATCCGAGGGTCTTCAATCGTGCCCCCGGGCGAAATCGTTGCGTCCCGACTTGTCTTCGCCGCGCAACAGGAACAGCGCACGGTTCGAATAACCATGCGGGGAACCCGCGTCCTCCTTGATCTTGCCGCTGTGATGGTTGTAGAAGCTGGTGGCCGGCATGATGCGCAATACCAGGCCCATGCGCCGCCTGTCGGAGCGATTGGCGTCCGACCCGTGCACCAGGTAGACATCGTGCAGCGATATCTGTCCCGGTGCGAGTACGATATCGCGCGCCTGCTCCAGGTCGACCTGGTCGTCGTCGATAACCTGAGCCAGGGTATAGTCGTCGCGGTGCTCGAAGTGATGAGAATATATTCTGTGTTCCCGGTGCGAACCGGGAATGAACTTCATGCAGCCCTGTTCGGGCGTGGACCCATCCAGGGATATCCAGACGGTCAGCGTTTCCAGCGGCTCGATGGGGTAATAGTCACCGTCCTGGTGCCAGGGCGTGGCCTTGCCGTGGCGCGCCGGCTTGCCGAATATGGTCATGCCCCACAGAATGAAGTCGGGTCCGATCAATTGCTCGACCATATCGAGTATTTCCGGAATCTTCGCGAATTCGAGCCATTCCGGGTCGCCCTTGACGCCGTATGTGCCGTTGGCGTCCAGGTGCGGGCCGAGGATGAAATCGGCCGAGAAATCCTCGCGGTCGCGGTTATCCTCGAGCAGTTTTTGGTACAGCTCATCGATGCGTTTCAGCATCGAATCCGGAACCCGGAATGCGGACGGGATCACTAATCCGTCACGCCGGTAGGTTTCGATTTCCGTGTTGGTCAGGAGCATCGCGACAGCATATTACAAAGCCGCATCCGGGTACAACCAGCCATGTCGGTGACTGCCTTTCCAGGCAGATCGAAATCGGGGCCAGCCTTCGAAATACCTGACGCATAGAAAATAAAGAGCAATGGGAGGGTAGAACATCTAAAAACGCTCGAGGTACTTCTGCAGCTTTGCTGGTGGTACCTCTAGCCCTTTTCGCTGGCGGACTGGCAGCGGAGGCAAAGGCTGGCCCAGGGTTGCGCCTGCAGGCGCGCAAACGCAATCGATTCGCCGCATTGCCCGCAGTAGCCGTATTCGCCAGCGCCGATGCGCTGCAATCCGAGCTCGACATGTCGCAGCATTTGGGCCGCCTGCTGCCGGTTCGCGATAGCCATTTGCTGCTGCTGGATCGCGTCGATACGGGATACCCGGCCAACCGACTGTTGATCCAGTTCGACAGGTTTGGCGGCGTCCCCTGCGGCCGCGAGCTGCGCCCCGAGTTCAATCCGTTTCGCCTCGAGCAGGGTCCGCAGGCTGTCGATTTGCTGTCTCTCGAGTTCTGGCGCAGGCACGGATCAGGCCGTCTCGGCCGGCTGCTGTTGACTCGAGTCGATACCATGATCGGTGCGGGTGATCCTGTGCTCGCGGGTATGCTTGCGGATGCTGCGATTCTTCGCGATCGACTCGGGCTTTGCGTAACTGCGCCCGTGGTCCAGGTGCGCGCAGCTGCAGCGATAACGCACCTGCCTCGTCCTGATGCCCATGTTCATCAGGCGCTCGCCGAACTCGCGGTCCTGTCCGCCGTATTGCATGCGTTCGTCAAAACCATTGGTTTCGATGATGTGTTTTTTCCAGGTCGAGGAACTGTGTCCGTTCCAGGTGGCGCGCGTTATCGTCAACGCGTCGAGTATGGCGCCCACGACCGGGTGCGAATAAAGTTTCGCGATCTTCGGCGTGAACGGCACGCCGTGACGCAGCAGCCAGCCGGGCCGGGTGCAATTGCCGTTCAGGATATCCTCCCTGGTGATGGCGCGCGAAACCTCCAGCGGCAGCTTGAAATAGCCCCCTGACAGCATCGTATTCGCGGCCGCGAGCTCGACATGGTTCTTAACGAAATCAGGGTGCGGGATACAGTCGCCGTCGGTAAATATCAGGTATTCACCGCGGCTGGCGACGATCGCCTTGTTCAGAATCCTGCATTTCTGAAAACCGTCGTCTTCCTGCCAGATGTGCTGGATCGGGATATCGATTTGCGATTTTATCGATTCAACGACGTCGCCTGTTTCCGGGCCGGAGCCATCATCGGCGACGATGATTTCGAAATCGCGGTAAGTCTGCGCCGAGAATCCCCACAGGGTCTTTTCCAGCCACTTCGGATGGTTATAGGTCGTGAAAATTACCGATGCAAACATCAATCGAGCTCTGCGTAAATGGATTCGAGTTTGGCGCATTGCTTGCGTATGTCGAAGTGTTGTTCGACCCGTTTGCGCCCGCTAGCGCCCATATTGTGGCGCGCCGTGGAATTATCCAGCAACTCGGCGATGTTGGCAGCGAGGCCAGCAACGTCTTTTTCATCACTCAACAGGGCGCTCGAACCTTCTTCGACGGCCTCGACGACGCCGCCGCTGCGGAAGCTGACCACCGGGGTTTGCAGGGCCTGCGCCTCGAGGAAAACCATGCCGAGCCCCTCGGCATCGCCGCTCTGCGCGGTGATGCTGGGCGCGACGAATACCCAGCATTGTGCCAGTTGTCGTTTGATCTCCGTGGCATCGGCCGCACCGACGAATTCGACTCGCAATTGCCGTTCTCCAGCTTCCCGCTGCAACGCCGGTTTCAATTCGCCTTGGCCGACGATGGTCAGGCTGAGCCCGGGAAACCGCGGTTTCAATTGCTCCATCGCCTGCAGCAGGTAGCTGCAACCTTTCTTTTCCACCAGGCGTCCGACGAACAGCAGCGAAGGCTCGTCGGTTTCATTCTTTTGCTGGGTGAATTTCTCGAGATCGATGCCAATATAGTGCTGGATCAGCTTGTGCTCGGGGCATCCCCGCGCCAGCGCCTGCCTGGCGATAAAGCTGGATACGGCGATTATTCTATCCACCTCCTGGAAAAACCGCCGGCTGGTTTTACTCTGCGCAACGGCATTTTCGTGCTTGGTGATATCATGACCGTGCACCGTGGTTATCACCGGGATCCCGAGCCGTCTCGCCAGCTTGACCGCATCTAGCCCATCGTTAAAAAAATGCGCATGAATCAATGCGGGAGACTCGGCGGCGATGGCACTGACCCAGTTACTGCCACCGCCAAAGCCCAGGCGGAACAACAGTTTGGACAACCCGGCCAGCCTGCTGCAGCCCTCGAGCAGGATAATTCTTGATTCGCCGAGCAGGTGAATACCGGAATGATCTTTGCGGTAACCGCAGAAAATCGGCCTGTAGCAGGGCAGCAGTCGAGCCTGATCGGCGATGAACGTCTCCGTATACGACAGCAGCCGCTTGCGGAAAATAACAACACTGGAAGTTGATTGATTCACTCGTCCTGGTCTGGCCGTGTCGGTAGCGGATTCAGCGAATCATCATGTCAGTTACCGATAACAAATCCAAGCACCTGCGGATTAATATATCAGGCCGGTTTAACCCGGGTACTTCTGATCCTGTTTCGACAGGCCCAGTAAAACCCCGACCAGGACGGTAAAAAATACCAATGTCGGCGTATTACGTAACGGCACCTCGGTGAGGGAGAAGGTTGCATAACCCGTTACCACCATGAGTCCGCCCAGCGCCAGGGTAAACTGCTCATTCGAGTCAGTATTCAGCCCGCGCCAGAACAATCGCGCCAGTACCCCGTACAGTGTGATGACAAGCAACATCCCCGGCAAACCCTGGCGCTGTAAACTGTCAAGGTAATCGCTATGGGAATGCCGCCACGGATAATTGTTTAAATATACTTTTCCGGCCGATTCGAGGTCAGCAAGGTACTGGATTCTGTTATCGCTACCGATGCCCGTCAAAGGCGCCTCCTTGAAGCTTAGCCAGACGCTGTACCATAGCTCCATGCGCACGGACAACGAGCTATAGTAGGACCGGTCGCTGTAATAAGCAGTAAAATTATCGACTGCCGTGGCAAGACGTTTGGATATCCCGCTACCATACTGAAATGCCAGTCCCGCGAAAATGAGTATGATCGCGGCGATGCCGATCGTTAAATATTTTTTCCCCTGACCTGTTGTGGATAAATCAAATCTGGGTCGATACTTCAGAAATACAACGCCGGCGACCATGCCCATCGAGATTACCGCTATTAAAGTTCCCCGGGTCTCACTGATTATTACGCAGTAAAACGCTGCCAACGCTCCGAGCACCGAGAGCGTCTTTTTCCAGCCCGAGCAGGACAGTAGGGAACTTAGCAACAGTGCGCAGGACACCATGGCGATTTCGCTGAATGGATTGGGATTAAGGGAAATTGCGGGTCGGTAAACGCCTAGCCGGTAATACTGGTAGCTGACGACCAATGCCGCTGCCAGCATGCCCAGGGCCAGGCCTAGAAATAGCCGGCGCGGCTGCAGGCCCAGTATCGGAACCGCCAGCATCATCGGGATCATACACATCATGGTTAAGGGATCCTGTAATATCCCCGGCGAATCTCGGCCAATAATGACGTAACAGGAGGCGAGTAACAGGTTGGCAATCAGGATTATGAAAAGCCAGTGCGATTCGCGATCCAGCCTGGGTAAATTGTTGAGGTTCTTGGCTACCGCTATCGATGCAATCACGACCAGTAGCATGCCAAGCAGGTTGAAACTGCGGTAAAGCACCAGCGTGAGCGCCATAAACGCAAATACGAGATATTCGAAAGCCAGCGCCAAAGCCCGGCTCTTAGATATATCGACGAGCGAATTCTTGGTAGGCATGGGCGACTCCGGAGGGTGCAAATTTTTCAAGTAGCGGTTCGGGATAGCAGTAGGGATGGGCGGCGACGACGTTCATGGCCTTCGCTAGCGCGTTTACATCCCTGACCGGGACCAGGTATCTGGCCAGATCACCCTGCAGTATCTCGCCGGGGCCGGACGGACAATCCGTGCTCACTACCGGCGTGCCGCAAACCAGGGCCTCGAGTATACCCGTGGGCAGTCCTTCATAGTCCGAAGATACGACGAGCGCTAACGCCTGCCTGAAAAACGGATAAGGATTGAGTACGTAGCCGGGGAGATGCAGCCGGTCACTTATTCCGAGGCGTCTGGCCAGCTTTCGGTATTCGTTAATCCTGGATCCCTGACCGAGAATCACGAGGTCCGCATCGACGTCGCAGCGAGCAAAGGCGCGGATCAGGATATCGTATCGCTTCACTCTAACCGCGCTTCCAGCCGCGACAAAATAGGGCTTTTCAGGGATGCCCGATGCCTGCTCCGTCGCCAGTTGGCGAATTTTATTGATATCGATGGGATTGTAAATGGTTTCAATCTGTTGCCCCGGAACGCCGAACTGGTTGATGAAATCCTGGCGGATGCCTTCCGAAACCGTAACCACCGGCTGGCTACTGTATATTTTGCGGACCCGGGAGCGAACCAGTGCCCGGCGAGGCGAGCCGAATCCGGGCAGGAACATTTTCGACTTTGTGTTGTGGGCAACGACAGCATGCGCCGCCTGCGCCTTGTAAAAACGCAGTATCGGACGCCCGTGAATGAAAACAAAGTCGATCGAATTTTCAGTCGCCCAGGTATCAAGGGCCAGAGAATCGCTTTCGACGGATTGCAGCACATCCCATTTGGATCTGAGGAATTTTGGCAAGGATCTATCAGCCTTGAGATCAAGTGTTTGAATGCTGCAATTGAACTGGTCGGCGAGAGGCTGATTTTCCGGCTGACGGAATATTAGCAGTATTATTTCATCTCCCTGCGATGCCATGGCCTCGGTCAATGTCAGCAATACGCGAGTGACGCCATTGTTGCTTATCGAGTCGGTTAAATGGGCGATTCTAAGTGGCATTCGAGAGTCTGTGAATATGGCAAAAGAGCAAGCCGGGTACGCTTTCGGCAGCGGCTGCGCATGATACGCATTTTTTCGGGGTTCCACACTCGTTTTTATAGTCTGCAGACACTCGATCTTCCTGTTTTCACGGAATGACAGGCCTCAACCGGAAACAGTCTCTATGTCAGGCATACACCGCCCAGCCAATACTTTTCATCGGGTGCGATACCGGGGCTGAAGTTGACCCAGGTCAACAAAATCGAGCTTGAAAATTTTCCCGAAAACCTCAAATACCCCCGTGTTGGAGGCCGTTTAGCTTAAACGGTCATGATCGAAAACCTGCTATCGAGGTAACTGAGATGAACCTGGAAAAATTGAAACCCTGGAACTGGTTCAGGCATGAAGAGGGCGACACTGGCGCGGGCAGCCAGATACCGGTCAGCAGGGAGCGGGCCAGCAGCATGCCGATGGGCAGCGCGGATTCCCTGATGAACCTGCATCGCGAGATGGACCGCTGGTTTGACGATGCGCTCAGATCCTTCGGGATGCCTTCGGGTTATGCCGGAACCGGATTGGCAGGACCCTCTACCGCAGAATTATCGGGATTTTTTCGGCCACAGATCGACGTGTGCGGCGATGACAACTGTTATGAAATCAGCCTGGATGTGCCGGGTCTGACCGAGTCAGATCTGACGCTGCAGGTCAGGGACGACGTGCTGACCATCAAGGGACAGAAAGAGGAGCGCAAGGAGGAAACGGGCAAGCAGTACTACCGTGTCGAGCGCAGCTATGGATCCTTTCAGCGGACGCTGGCCCTGCCCGATGACGCGAATGCCGACGAAATCAAGGCGAAACTGGACAAGGGCGTATTAAGGCTCGTAATTCCGAGACGCGCCGGTGCGGAGCAGGACGTCAAGCGCATTTCGATATCGTCCTGAAGTCATGATCGGCCGGTAGCAAAGCAACCGCGGCCGAGTTATTCTTGAGAAACAGGGGAGTTAGCGTACATGAAGATTAAACTACAGCAAGGGGTCGCCTGCCTGTTGCTCGCGATCTCGTTCTCGACGGCTCATGCGATCCTGCCGACCACGACCGGGGACGGAAAACCTTTCCCGACCCTGGCGCCGATGCTCAAACAGGTCAACCCGGCGGTGGTCAACATATCGACTTACTCGAAGCGCGAAACACAGTACAACCCGTTACTGAACGATCCGTTTTTCAGGCGCTTTTTCGACCTTCCAGAGCAGCCCGATTCCGATCGAAAACTTCCCGAAAAACGCCAGCAAAGCGCCGGCTCCGGGGTGATCGTCGATGCCAGAGCCGGGATCGTGATGACCAACTACCATGTAGTCAGGGATGCGGACGAGGTGCAGGTATCGCTGATAGACGGGCGCAATCTGAAAGCCACGGTAAAGGGTACCGATCCCCAGCTGGATATCGCCATCCTGGAGGTCGAGGCGGACGATTTGACGCAGGTCGAATTCGCCGACTCGAGCCAGCTCGAGGTCGGGGATTTCGTCGTCGCAATCGGCAATCCCTTCGGTCTCGGTCAGACCGTTACCACCGGGATCGTCAGCGCCCTGGGTCGCAGCGGTCTCGGCATCGAGGGCTATGAAAACTTTATCCAGACGGACGCCTCGATAAATCCCGGTAATTCGGGTGGTGCGCTGGTCAATCTCGCCGGAGAGCTGGTTGGCATCAACACCGCGATCATTTCGCCGGCCGGCGGCAACGTTGGGATCGGATTCGCGATACCGGCTAACATGGCAAGGGCCAGCATGGAGCAGATCATCGAGCACGGAGAAGTCAGGCGTGGACAGATCGGCGTGGGCATACAGGACATCACCCCCGACCTGCGCGATGCTTTCAACCTGACAAAAGGACAGTTCGGCGTACTCGTGACCAATGTATTCGAGGACACGCCGGCGAAAGATGCAGGGCTGGAGACCGGCGATATCATCCTCGAGGTCGACGGCGAGGTGACGAGTTCCTCTGCCCAGTTGCGCAGTCGTATCGGCATCAAAAAGATCGGCGAATCGGTGCGCTTAAAGATACTGCGCGACGGTAAACTCATCGATAAAAAGGTCAGGATCGGTGCGGGCCAGGAACAGGTGGCAACAGCCGAGGATTTGCCGGAATTATTGTCCGGCCTGAAAATCGACAACAATCCCGACGGTAAAGGTGTGCTGGTGGTTGCGGTCGCGCCCAATTCCGCCGCTGCTTATAGCGGTTTACGGCCCGGCGACGTTATTGTCGGTGCCAACAAGCGCCGGGTAAGCGATATCAAATCTTTCAGGGCGGCGCTCGAATTGAGCAAGACCTCGATCCTGTTGCGCGTCGAGCGCAATGGTGGATCGCTATTTATCGTGATTCGCTAGAACAGTGGTACCGCGGCTGATACGAGCCGCGGTACGACATCATCCCGAGATAAATTGCTGGCTGGTCCGGCGTGCCAGGCACGAATGTCCGGTTACCGCAAGCCACGGAAAGCTGCGGAATGGTTCCAGAACACTGCCTGAGCGAGCCGCGGTTACCCGGCATGGGAATCTCGTTATCGATGACATCTAAGAGCCCCGTTCCACAAGCGAGTCCTGCAACCATGCACTATGCAGATTTAATCGGCGTTCGAGTTGAAGGCATTCGGTTTGCCAGGACGAAGGCTGCTACGGATGGATATTATGTTGTTTTAGGGCAAGATTCCTGGCTCGAGACCGGGGATCAATAGCGACAGGTTATTTCAGTTGTATATAGCAGATTACGTTTGCGCTTCGATCCTGTCGTGACGGTGATTACCGCGGTAGATATTGTATATAATGGGTGACCGCTATAATTTCAGGCGGTCTAAATATGGCAAACCGTAATGATTTCTTAAAAAATAGCATTCATGGTATCCGGCAATAGACTATTGACTGACGGCGTGATGTTTGCGCCGCACGCACATGATATTACGGATGTGCTTCAGGCCTGCGCTACGTCCGACCAGGGTTTGTCTGAAAGTGAAGCCGAGCTAAGAAGAAAAGAATTTGGAACCAACAGCCTGCCGCTCGCGGACCCGGTCCCGGGCTGGAAACGATTTCTTCTCCAGTTTCACAATGTTTTGATCTATGTACTGCTTGTCAGCGCCTTTGTCAGCCTGCTGATGGGTCACTACGTCGACAGTGGCGTCATTTTCGCCGTGGTTCTGGTTAACGCGATTGTGGGATACATACAGGAGGGCAAGGCCGAGAACGCGCTGCGCGCGATCATGACGATGACCCGAACCTATTGCATGGTGATCCGCGACGGAGCGCTTAAGTCCAAGGACAGTAGCGAACTTGTGCCAGGCGACATCGTCATGATTCAGGCAGGTGACCGCATCCCTGCCGATGTCCGGCTGTTTTATTGCAAAGACCTCCATTGCGACGAGTCGGCCCTGACCGGCGAGGCCCAGCCGGCTGGCAAGCACAGCGGTACTGTGGCAGCCGATTCGCCATTGGCGGAACGGAAAAACACGGTCTACATGGGCACCCTGGCCACCTACGGGCTGGCGCGCGGCGTGGTCTGCAAGACCGGCATTCAAACCCAGATTGGCGAGATCAGCGAGCTGGTCAACACGGTCGAAATGCCGAAAACCCCGTTGCAGCTGCAGCTTGGCCGGTTCGCCCAGCAGCTTAGCGTCGGCATTGTCGCCGTCTCGGCGCTGACGATGATGATCGGCATTTTTTTACGCGATTACAGCTTCAACGAGATGTTCCAGGCCGCAATCGGGATCGCGGTATCGGCGATACCCGAGGGACTGCCTGCAATCGTAACCATAGCGCTTGCCATTGGTGTGCAGCGTATGGCCGCCAATCGGGCGCTGGTGCGGCGCCTGCCCGCGGTCGAGGTGCTGGGCTCGGTCGACGTTATCTGTTCGGACAAGACCGGAACGCTTACCGCCAATGCGATGACCGTGCGGGAAGTCGTCACCGCTGCGGGGCATTACCGGGTTGGTGGGGAAGGCTACCGACCCGAGGGCCCGATCTTGTTCGGTGACACCGAAGCGAAGGTATTGACCGACGAAGATATGAGCCTTACCCGGGCCTGCCTGGTTGCGATCCTGTGTAATGACGCGAGTCTCGAACACGAGAACGACGACTGGATTCTGCATGGCGATCCGACCGAGGGAGCGCTTCTCGTGCTGGCGCTGAAACACGGCCTGACGACCGCGCAGGCAGCTCATGACTGGCCGCGCATCGATATTCTGCCGTTCGAAAGCGAGCGTCGTTACATGGCGACCCTGCATCATAACGCGGATGGTCAGGCCAGCATCATGGTCAAGGGTGCACCCGAGCGTTTGCTCGAATATAGCCAGTTGGAACTGGGTGCGGATGGCCCGCAGCCACTTACGCTGAGCAGATGGCAGAACGCGGTCGACGATTTCGCCGGACGCGGTATGCGGGTGATGTGCCTGGCCTATCGAGACTGCCAAACCAGGCCCGTCGCACTGGGTCACGATGATATCGAGCACGACCTGGTTATCGTCGGATTGGTCGGAATTACCGACCCGCCGCGACCCGAGGCCATTGTCAGCATCAGGCAATGTCATGCCGCCGGTATCAGTGTCAAAATGATTACCGGCGATAATCTGGTCACGGCCACGGCTATCGGCAGGGAACTGGGGCTTGATGTCAGCCACGTAATGACCGGTCACGACATCGATACTTCGAATCCGCAGCAACTGGCCGCGTTGCTCGGCGAAGTTAATGTCTTTGCCCGCACCAGTCCCGCCAATAAATTGCAGTTGGTGAGCGCGTTGCAGCACAATCGGCACGTCGTCGCGATGACCGGGGACGGCGTTAACGATTCCCCCGCGCTGAAACAGGCGGACATCGGTGTGGCCATGGGAAAAAAGGGCACCGACGCAGCCAAGGACGCGGCGGATTTTATCCTCACCGACGACAATTTCAGCACCATTGCGCGCGCGATTGCCGAGGGGCGTACCGTCTACGACAACATTGTCAAGTCGATTATTTTTATCCTGCCAACCAATCTGGCGGAAGCACTGGTTATCTTCAGCGCGATCATGATGGGCAGGATGCTGCCTATAACGGCGGCACAAATCCTGTGGGTCAATATGATAACCGCGGTTACGCTGGCCCTCTCGCTGGCCTTTGAACGTCCCGAGGCGAATATCATGGACCGCCCCCCCCGCCGCTTCGGGCAAGGGCTTTTTAGCGCGGGCCTACTGCTACGGATGATCCTGGTGGGAGTCCTGGGCGCCGTTGTCGTGTTCTCGTTGTTCTATTATTATCGTTCCCAGGGCGCCAGCATCGAAATGGCAAGAACCATCGCGGTCAATGCCCTGGTATTTCTGGAAACGTACTATTTATTGAACTGCCGTTATCTGACACGCAGCATATTCGAACGGGAGTTCCTGAGGGGCATCTGGCCAGCTATTCTCGCAATATTCTGGGTGTTTGTCTTCCAGTTAATCTTCGTCTATCTGCCGTTTTCACAAACCGCGTTTGGGCTGGAATCGATCGGCTGGACGGACTGGTTGTTGATTGGCGTTAGTGCCCTGCCGGTATTGTTTGTCGTCGAGCTTGAGAAGTATATTGGCAGACGGGTAATGGCTGCCCGAGGAGTTCACCAGTAGACGCGATTGCATTGCGTTACCGTTTTATCCACAGATGCTAGGCTGAAACCGGGCAACTGCCTGCTCAATTCCGCGGCATGGGAATAGCGAATATGCAACTGGACGAATAATCGTCATTTTTTACCCGGGCGCCTGTCGTCCGGACCGAACTCGAGCAAGCATGACAGCAGCGAACCTTAAAAAACTAGCCGCGTCCCTTGGAAAACACACGGCGCTAAAGTACATTACGGAGTGCCCATAGTTTGCTGCTTTCAGGGAATCAATGGCAACTATCAAGAACACCGCACTTGGCCTCGTATCCTGAAGGGTGCGGAAACAATACCGCCCTGATTTACGCCAGCGCCGGGACCTCTTTAGACGTCAAAATAGCAAATCTAATCGTCCCGGATTGCGTTTCGCGAGACATTGTCCGCACAGGGGGGAGGGATTTAACAACGGAATCCCTATGGCCGGGACCGACCGGCATGAGGCGTTAATTTGAAACGCGTATTAAACGAGAAGGCTTTGCCAGTATAAGGAAAGCCAAGATATTTTCCGATAATCAACCAAGTTGATCAAATGGCAGATAACGAGATTTTACTGGGCTATGCAACCCACGATAAAGCACAAGGGGAGGGTATCTTTCCAGTACACCTGAATTTAAAGCGCGCCAACCGGCACGGTCTCATTGCGGGCGCGACGGGTACCGGAAAAACGGTAACCCTGCAGGCGCTTGCCGAAAGTTTTTCACAACGGGGTGTGCCGGTATTCCTGGCCGATATCAAAGGCGATATTTCCGGAATCAGCCAGGCGGGGAAGCCTCACCCGAAGGTTAATGAAAGGCTGCAGGCGCTGGGACTTCCCGTCGACCAATGGCGCGGTTGTCCGACCGTGTTCTGGGATCTTTACGGCAAACAAGGGCATCCGGTTCGCGCTACGATTTCAGACATGGGCCCGGTGCTGTTATCACGCTTGATGGGCTTGAACGAAACCCAGGAAGGCGTGATGAATATCGCTTTCGCGGTGGCGGACGACAATGGTTTGCTATTGCTGGACCTGAAGGATCTCAGGTCGATGCTGCGCCACGTCGCCGAAACGGCTTCCGCATTGAACAACCTCTATGGCAACGTGTCTGCGAGCTCGATCGGCGCGATTCAGCGACGCCTGCTGGCGCTGGAGCGCAGCGGCGCGAAAAAGTTCTTCGGCGAACCCATGCTCGA
>Ga0224497_10001523_pt1 | contig 14636 bp, 13 predicted proteins | sample SF_Jul11_sed_USG_4_FD_167970 | JGI IMG/M metagenome (GOLD analysis project Ga0224497, IMG submission 167970) | Sediment microbial communities from San Francisco Bay, California, United States - SF_Jul11_sed_USGS_13 | ecosystem: Environmental > Aquatic > Marine > Sediment | place: USA... | reverse complement strand
TCGGCGCCGTTGGCGAACCGGCGTTTATCGCGCAGCTCAGGAATTACACCAACGCCGCGGGAGTCGCTTGCACCGGTACGGATGCGACGTTCAGGTACGGTCCGTATCTCAAAGACGACCTGCCGGACAATCCGCTTGGTGCCGTCCCAAACAATACCGTAACCGTGGTCACGACTGGCCTTCTTGGGCTGACCAGTGGCGGCACGGACGGCTGGCGTTTTGACTCGGTCACCGGCGAGTTTATCGGCGACGAGTAGCGTATAGAAAATATGGGGACATTCCTGATTTAACGTTTCAGTACATTAAATGAGGAATGTCCCCTTTTTCGTGGAGACGGCGCGATGAAAGGACGAGAGGAACGGGGCTATACCCTGATCGAACTCCTGATCGTCGTCGGCCTACTCGGGTTGATCGCCGCCGTAGCGATTCCTGCTTTTGACGGCGACGACGAGGCCATTCTCGATCAGGCCGCAGCGCAAGTGGCGAGCGCGTTTCGATTTGCCCACGGTGAAGCTATTCGAACAGGGCAACCGCATGGCGTCATCGCGAATCAGTCCAGTCAGTTTGTCAAGGTTTATCGCCTGGACGTCTCCGTGGATCCCCCTGTGATTCATTACGATGTCTACGATCCGGTGACGAAGCAGATTTACGACCTCAGATTCGGCGCCAACTCGGAGCCCTCGATCTCGAGCATTTATTTCAAATTCGAAGGCCTCTTCTTCTCGCAGAATCTCCTTGGCTTTTCGGGCGCAACCGGTGTGCCCAAGTACAACGATTCCGGCACGATTCGTATGCTCGAAAACGGCTATATCCGATTGAGCCATGACGGAATGACCCGGACGATCGCTGTCTCGCCGATAACGGCCCGGGTGACGGTGCAATGAGACCGCGCTCGTACCACACCCGGCAGTCCGGCGTGACATACATCGAAGTCATGGTTGCTGCCGTTTTGATCATGATCGCATTGATACCTGCCGTGGATGCCTTGCGCACCGGCATGCTCGGCAGCGAAATACTCGAGTCGTCCTCCAGCGAACATTACGCGGTGCTCGCAAGAATGGAAGAAGTGCTGGCCGAGCCATTCGGGACGTTAACAAGCGCCGCTGCCGCCGCTGGCAGCCAATCGACGCCGAGCATCTACTCGGATGCCGTCGGTCCGCCCGACAGGCGCCTCGTGTTCATTGCGCTATACGACGCCGACAATGCCGACGGCGATGGCGATGTGTTTACAGTTCTCGATCCGAATCTCGACGGGGATAACAACCCCTACACAGGCTACACGGGCCTGCTCTGGGTGCGAACCGAAGTCGAGGGATCGATCACGTCGCTCGAGAGCCTTGTTGCTCAGTGAGTTGCTGACATGCAAATTCGCAGCAACCGGGTAGTCGGCTTCACGATCATTGAACTGTTGATCTCACTGGCTATTGCCGCGCTGCTGCTGGCGGCAATGACCGGTCTTGTCAGCGGCGTTTTCGAAACTCGCGACGATACCAGCGTCCGCAGTGCCGCGACAATCGATGCTCGCTTCGCAATGCAGCGCATGGTGACGGCGGTACTCGGCACGCAACGCTTGATGCTGCCGCTGGCCGACAATCCGAATACGAACTGGCGTGAACACGTACGCGAAGAGACGGTGCCAGCAACCGCGCCCGAAGGCGACAGCATGCTGGCAACCGCCGTTCTCGCCGTGACGCTGAACCCGACGCTCGATATCGATGCCGACGGCGTAATGGATGCGGATAACGACGGTGACGGGCGCGTCGACGAAGACACCTCCGACGATATGTCCAACGACCTGGAATCCGGCTTAGCGGGCATCGATGACGACGGCGACGGCTCCGTCGATGAGTCTTCGCCGGACGACGACGACGAGGAGGGCAGCGCCGACGACGACCCGGTTAATGCTGTGGACGACGATGCCGACGGCGCCATAAATGAGGACGTTCCCCACGACATGAATTTCGACGGATTGTCGGGCATTGCCGGTATTGACGATGACGGCGATGGGGAAATCGACGAAGCCCACCAGCACGACGACGACGAAGACGACTTAAGAGACGAGGATTGGTTGGACGCCGTCGTGTTTTTCCTGAACGGATCGACCCTTTACGAGCGCCGGCCAAATCTGAACCCGGCCGATGGCAATGACTACGCCGAATACCCGATCGCCGACAACGTCACGCACTTTCGCGTCGAGCGAATTCCCGACACAGGTAAACGTGCGGTGCTCGTGGACATCACGCTTGAGCTCACATTACCGGATAGCGAACCGGTCAACCTCAACACGCGCGTGCGCGTGGGCGGTGGGTTATGAAAAAGCAGAATGGCCCCAATACGGAGCGCGGCTTTATTCTACTGACCGTCGTCGTGGCGATCACGCTCGTCGCCGCGATTGCACTCGCGCTCAGCTATCAGGGTGCGAGCGAGACCAACATCGCCTCCGGCGAGATACAGCGCGATCAGTTGCGCTATATCACTCAGGCTGGAATGGCGCACGCGAAGTCGCAGCTATCGCCAAACGATACCTGCGATAGCTACACACAGATTTCATCCACGCCATTCGGTGCGGGAACTTACACCACCAGCATCTCACCGACAGAGGGTTCACCGGTGACTGTTACGGCGACGGGATCGCTTCAAAACGGCGCGCAGTACGTCCTGAGTCGCGACGACACCGCGGTCTACAGCGCCGCCATAACTCAAAGCATCAAGTTACAACCTGGGTCGGAAGGCCAGGACACGTATATTGAGGCTGATCGGCCCTCGGATAACTACGGCGGTCAAGGTATCCTCATGACCGATGGTGAGACGGGCGGCCCCGGACCAATCCGCGCCCTTTTGCGCTTCGATTTGTCCAGCATTCCCACTTCGTCGAATGTGTTTTCGGCGGAAATCAGATTGTATGTGACGGCCGACGCAACTACGCCCCCCGTTGTGCAAGCCCACCGAGTACTTAGAGAATGGGTCGAAGGTACGGGTAGCGGTGACGGAGCGAGTTGGAATACAACTGATGGCAGCACGGCCTGGAGCACCCCGGGCGCAGACTATGATGCCGGCATCGAAGGATCGTTCGTCGCTGACAGCCTCGGCTGGAAGACCCTCGACCTGACGTCACTGGTTCAGAGCTGGGTGGGTGGTAACCAGCCCAATTATGGTTTGATCCTGCTATCACCGCCGTTATCGGGCAACAATGAAATTACCTATCACAGCAGCGATGCCAGCGACCCGACCTTACGACCAAAACTCCTCATCGTTGCCAATTGTGAATGCGGCAAAGCCTGTTCAGCCAGCGACAATACGATTTATCTCTCGACGGACGGCAGCGCACAACTTGGCGGGCTGAGTTTTCTGGACAAAGACCTCGTCGAATACGATCGCTCCGGTGACATCGGGACGCTGTTTCTCGACAGCGCCGCCGTCGGTTTGGGCAAGAAAATCGATGCATTACATGTACTCGAAGACGGGCATCTCTTGCTCTCCGTGGATGCGGACACGACATTCGGCGGCCTGTCTTTCAAGAAAGAGGACCTGATCGAATACGATCCGGTCGCAGGCACGGCAACCATGTTCCTGGAGGCCGAAGTACATTTCCAGTCGAAGCAGAATATTGTTTCGGTGCACATGCTCGACAGCGGCAACATCGTGCTGTCGACAGCTGGCAGCGCAACGCTGGGCGGCCTTGCCTTCAGTGACAGAGACCTGGTCGAATACAATCGGGATACGGGCCAGGCCAGTATTTTCTTCGACGGCGACGCCACCACGCTGTCGAAGAAAATTTTCGCGGTCCACGTTCGTGAGAACGGCAATATCGTATTGGGAACGGATGGCGACACGACGCTCGGCGGCCTGAGTTTCGGCAAAGATCAGCTCATTGACTACGACCCGGTCGCCGATACCGCCACGTTGTTCTTCGATGGTAGCGTGCTGTTCAGCAGTACGGGCGAGGCTCTTACGGCTGTGCACGTCGGTCCTGGCAGCGGCCAACTTGCATCAGCCGGCGTTGCGACAAAAGTCCTGTTCGTTGTTGGTAGCGTGGGCGGTGCTGGCCCGACCGCCGAAGAGATGGCACACCAGACCCTCATCGAATCCTGGGGGCATACGGTTGAGTTCATCGATGACGATGCATCCCAGGCAGACTTCGACGCTGCTGTTGCGAACAATGATGTCATATTTGCGACCAACGACATAACAGCGAGTGCCCTGAACACGAAAGTCGTTGACGCCACGATCGGTGTGGTTACCTCAGAGGTTAATCTCTCCGACGAGTTTGGCATGGCCTCGACGATCGGCTGGGACAGCGGCACCGTTGTCGAAATTAACGACAACACCCATTACATCACATCGCCGTTTTCGATCGGCTTATTGACGGTCTTCTCGTCGAGCGAATCGCTGGCCTTCGTCAGCGGCACACAGTCTCCCGAGCTCGGCAAGCTCGCAAGCTCTTCGTCTGGCTTTGGCGTCGTAACTCTGGAAGCCGGTGCATCGATGTACGGCGGCGGCTCGGCTGCCGGCCGCCGCGCGCAGCTTCCCTGGGGCGGCAACGGCTTCGACCCGAATAACCTGACGGCCGATGGCCTCACAATCCTGCAGCGCGCCATCGAATGGGGTGCGGGCAACAATTCGCTCGACATCCAGGTGACCGACGGCAACGACGACGCCGAGGAATTGTCGAGCGACGGCACGATGTATCTCACCAGTTCGGACCTCGAACTGGCCGACAACCTCGCTGCTTCCGGACAGCCCACGGATATCGTGGGGATACGGTTTGCGGGTGTCACGATTCCTCAGGGTGCGTCCGTCACCGAGGCCTACATACAATTCCAGGTGGACGAACTAAACAGCGGTGCCGCGTCGCTCACGATCGAGGCCGAAACAACGGATGATGCAGCGCCGTTCACGGCGGCGGCATTTGATATATCGTCGCGACCTCGCACTACCGCATCCGCGCTTTGGACACCCCCCGATTGGACGACCATCGGCGAGCGCGGTCCGGATCAGCGGACCGTCGACATCTCGGCGGTCATCCAGGAAATCGTCGACAGGCCCGGATGGGCGAGCGGCAACGCATTGGCGGTTATCATCAGTGGTTCGGGAACACGTACCGCCGAGGCATTCGAGGGCGACCCTGCCGGCGCACCAACTCTGCATGTCGAATTCGGCGGCAGTGGCGGTGGCGGTGGCGGCGGCGGTGGTGGCGGTTCCTGCGACGGCAATTTCCGCGACAACTTCGACAACACGGTATTCAACGGTAGCAACGGCACGCTCTCCTGGGCCACGGACTGGATCGAGGTCGGCGAGAGCGACGGCGCGACGTCGGGCGACATCCAGGTCATGACCGATCAGAGCAATTACCAACTCCGTACTCGCGACAACGATAATGGCGGCGAGGGCGCCGAACGCGAGGCCGACCTGTCCGGCGCAGCGACCGCGGCACTCAATTACGACTACCGGCGCATGAACCTCGACAGCGCCAGTGATTACACGAGCGTCGAGGTCTCCGCCAATGGCGCCTCCGGTCCGTGGACGGAGCTGACGCGCCACGACGGATCGGGCAACGATTCGAGCTACCAGCCCGCCAGCCATGACATCACGGCGTACAAATCGGCGAACACGCGGATCCGTTTCATCACCTCGTCATCCATGGGCGGCACCGACACTGTGTGGTTCGACAACATCGAAATTGCCTGCTCACCGTAATAGGGACATTCCTGATTTAGCGCATTAATACATTCAATCAGGAATGTCCCCAAACCGCGCCTGCTTTTCTACGCCATCTGCGCAGAAAAACAGAATGTCCCCAAAATCACCCCCGGTCATGATCATCTCATGCCAAGAACAGCACGAGCATCAAAAGGCGGTATTTGCTATCACGTGATTAATCGCGGCAATGCGCGTTGCACTGTTTACCACAACTCTTGCGACTATGACTCGTTCACCAGATTGATGATCAAGGCGTGCTCTCGCATGCCAATGCGAATACTGGCTTACTGCCTTATGCCTAATCATTTTCATCTAGTTCTTTGGCCCTATGGCGACGGTGACATGAGTCGCTGGATGCACTGGTTATTGACGAGTCATGTCCGCCGTTACCACCGCCTGCACGGAACGTCCGGTCGTATCTGGCAAGGTCGATTCAAGGCATTTCCAATTCAGCAGGATCGTCATCTTCTGACAGTTATGCGATATGTCGAGAGAAATCCTGTCCGAGCGAATCTCGTCGAGAGCGCTATTGACTGGCACTGGTCAAGCCTGGTTCATCAAGATAACGCGATGTCGCGGACCCTACTAAGTGAGACACCCGTCACAAAACCGCCGGGATGGAACCGGTTCGTGGATCGTCCGCAGACAAACGAGGAGCTCGAGGCTCTGCGGCGCTGCAGCTTCAAGTGTGCGCCCTTCGGATCTGACCACTGGGTGCGCGACACGGCCGTCCGATTGGGCCTGAAAAGCAGCCTCAGAGGCCCTGGCAGGCCAAAAAGGGGACATTCCTGATTTCGGCTCTTTCTGAGAAATCAGGAATGTCCCCATTTCACAAAAAACGGCCAGATATTAAAGATTTAGCCCAATCTGCCGCTTAAATAGGCATAGCTATCACTATTTGTGCGAGACGGAATATTGGCGATATCGACCTATTTGGCCGACGTGTGGTCTGCAACTGAATTCGGCGATCCGGAGCTGTCCGGATACGCGGAGGCGCAGTTGCGCAAGGACACGCAACTCGGCGTGCAAACGATGGCGGGTTTGTCATTCGTCATGCAGCTATGCGTGGCTGTGCTCGTTCTGACGCAAGGTCACAGCAATCTCTATCTCAATTCCAGCCTTCTCTTCGGGCTGCTCTCGCTGCATGTGCTGATCTCGGCGGCATACCTTCGCGATGTCCGCACACTCCATGTCCTCGGCATGACTTTCCTGATAATCGGCGCGCTGTCTCTGACGATTCTCGCCCACCGGTCCGGAGAGCTGCACATAGGCGTAATGGCCGCCTCCGTCATGCTGTTCGTCGCGATTCCGCTCGTGCCCTGGGCACTGCGCGAAACAACCATCGTCATTGGCCTCACCTATGTGCTACTGACGTCTTCGCTCGTCGTTGTTCCAGGCCGGTTCACCACGGAGTCATTGTGGGCTCTACAACTGCTCGTCCTCGGCGCTGCGATCATCGCCATTGCCATTACGACGCGAAATACGTTTATTCGTAAACAGGACCTGCGTGCGCGCTTCGAACTCGAGAATGCGCACAGCGACATGGAACTGCTGTCGATGCAGGATCACCTGACCGGCGCGTGGAATCGGCGCTTTCTGTCCGAAAAGTTTTCCGAGTTTGCCCAAGGTTGCCTCGACAAACAAAAGGCGCTGCATGTCGCGATTCTCGACATCGATGATTTCAAGGGAATCAACGACGAGTTCGGCCATCAGTTCGGCGACAAGATCCTCATCAGCGTTGCCGATATATTTGTGCGCCTTCTCGAAGGCAAAGGACGGCTGATTCGACTTGGTGGCGACGAGTTCCAGATTATTTACTGCGGCGATGGTCTCGACGGGCTGATCGAAACCGCGATTTCACAACTGCAGCAGGAATTCGCCGACGCAGGCCTTGGCAGTGAACGAGTGATCACATTGAGCGCCGGCATCGTCTCTTCTGAGCCGGGTCAGCCTGCGGATCTCGAATCACTTTACAAGGCCGCCGATAGCGCGCTGTATCAAGAAAAGCACAACCGTCCCGTCACTAATGGAGAAATCGGCCGCCTTGCGCGCACAGGCACCTGGAGACTATGAGCGTCGTAGCCAAAACCGCTGCATTGCTACGGCCGCGTTCGTCGAGCGTGAAGGTCGGTCCCATCGGCATCGATTTCGCACTCGAGGCTATTCATCTTGTCCAGCTCGAGAAAGCCGTTGGCAAACCGCCCACGGTTCGGGCACGAGTGTCGCTGCCTTTCGACGGTTCCCGGCGTAAGCTGCTGAAAAACTCGCATCAGTTCCGGACCCTGATCAAACGCGCGCTCAACGCCGATCGTTTTTACGGCCGCAAGGCCGTCATCGCCATCCCCCCCGGCATGTTTCGCACGATCTCGATCAACTACCGGTCTGCACCCGGACGACACCAGGAATCGGCAGCCATTCTCAAAGTTATGCAGGACCGGCTCGATGGCGACCTGACCGACTATGTGCTCGACTATCTCCCGGTCAAGAGTCGTTCGAAGAACGATGAACGTCTCGCACTTGTCGCCGTGAGCGAGCGCCAGCCCATCGTCGATTTTCTGGAGCGTGCACGCAGGGCCCGTCTCGATGTACAGGCACTCGAGATCGGCCCCGTCGCAATCAGCCGCGTGATTGGCGAACTGTCGCTGGAAAGTGGCTCCGACAATGTTCTGGTTATCAATTCGGGCCGCAGTTCTAGCTACCTGACGGTAATTTCAGGCACCGACCTGCTGTTCGATCAGGAAGTCGCATTCGGTGAAAACAGCCTCATACGCCAGGCGGCAGAAACGCTCGACATGTCCGAGGAAATGGCGCGCGACCTCATCCTGCGCGCAGGCGTCCAGTCCGCCAACCCCGGCGATGCAGTCGAGGCAACCATTGCAGAGGCCGGCCTCGTGAATACGATATCGGAGATTCTCAAGCCGCAATTCCTCAAACTTGTAGCAGAAATCAAGCGCGTTTGCCTCTACGCCGCCGCCGAAACCCGCGGCGGCGTGGTTGGTCAGGTGTACCTTCTCGGCAGCATCGCGCGCTGGCCCGGAACAGCTGGCCTGCTGAGTGCGTTGACGGGTACCAACGTTGCCAAGATTCCGGACCCGCTCGCTCTGTTTCCGTCCAGTCCCGGCAAAAGCCCGGCGGCCGGCACGGTGGCCCCGGAGGTTGTGGTCGCAACGGGCGCCGCCCTCCGAGGGATGCAGGATCATGGCTGACATCGACCTGATTCCGAATGACTATCGTAACTGGCTCGCCCAGCGCTCGATCGTGGCCAGGTATATTGCCGCCATTGCCCTGCTAAACGTAATGATCGTTGTCGCGACCTTGGGATTCGGCCAGATGGCAGAGCGCGCGCAAGCGAAGGCAACGCAGTTGAAATCAGAGAACGCTATTACGCAGCAACAGCAGATTCAGTTGCAGCAGCTCAAGGATCAACAGTCCGAATACGAACGGCAGTGGTCATTGTTACGTGGCCTACGTGCCGGTGCGGCGATCGATGACATCTTCACCCTTATCGATCGGTCGCTAATCGCGGGCGACCTGTGGTTTATTGACTGGACCTTCCGACGTGCCGGCGTGATTGTCGACGGGGAGCAACGCGGTGTAGAGACTGGTTACTTCATCATCGTCGCGGAAGAAAACGATCCCCTGGCAGATCTTGACCTCGGGGTAGAGACGCATATGACGATTCATGGCCAGGCTCGAGATCACCAGGCGCTTTCGAAGTTCGTACGTGCCCTGTTCGAGCAGCAGGGCATCAAAGACGTCAACGTGCAAAAGACGTCACAGACTGACTATGCGAACGGTCACGCCGTCGACTTCGACATGTCGGTGGTACTCAACAGCGCGCTCAAGGACACCTGATGCAGGAATTGCTGCGAAAAATCGATCTGCGTCAACTACGCCTCGCATTGCTCGGTATTGGCGCAATCCTGACCACCGCGATGCTGACTGGCGTCCTGCTGCCTAAAGTCAAAGCAGCCCATACAGCGAATCGCGAGGTCAGCGTGCTCGAAGAAGCATCACAGGACGGCGACGAGCTTGAGCGCCACCTTCAGGAACAGCAAGCCAATATCCAGGAACTCAGGTTTCGTCTGCATGGCGACATGGCAAATCTGCCAGTCAGACAGGTAGAGGCCTATATCATTGGTCGATTGCAGCGCGTTTCGTGGAACAACAACGTCGAACTCGTCAGTGTCGAACCAGCCACCGGTGAACGCGTGCAGATCTTTCAGGAGATTCTCTTCAACGTCCAGCTGGTCGGCCAGTACCGTGATCTTTACCGCTGGCTTTGGGATGCACGTAACGATCTAGGCTATCTCGTAGTAAAGGAATACGGCTTGAGGCGGCGCGACAATGACGACGACGAGCCATTGCTGACCGCGGACCTTAGCCTCGCGTCGTACCGGGCGATCCAATGATGAATCAATTGCACCAACTTGCCGTCGCAACCAGCCTCTTGCTGGCGCTTTGCGTCGCTGCAACCGCGGCGGAGCCGCCGCGGCTCGCGCACAATCCGTTCTCACGGCCGCCGTCCCAGGTAACAATCCCCGACCGGCTCCGGGAAAGGCCCGACGGGTCGACGCAAGAACTGGATCTGCGGGCAACTCTGGTGGCGTCGCGAGACAAGCTGGCCAATGTCGGCGGCAAGATCTTACGTCCCGGCGACGAGGTTCAGGGTTATACGCTTTTGCAGGTCTTTGAAGACCGTGCTGTTTTCACAAGGGAAGGTAATCAGCTAACGATATACGTCAAGCCAAATCTGGAACAAGACGATGAATAGTTTTTCAAAAAGCACAATAAAACTGTTTGGTCGGTTACTGGCCCTTCTTGTCCTTGCGACGAGTTTGCCAGTCCGCGCACAGGACGTTGAGCACCGCCTCAGCATGACGATGAAAGATGCGGACCTTGCAGACGTCATGGAAATGATCTCGCGTGAACAGCGTACTAACGTCTTCGTATCGACAGACAGCACAGAAACAGTCTCATTTAGCCTGTACGACATGACCTTACCCGATGCTATCCGCGCAATTGCGAACGCCGCTGGTCTTGCGGTCGAATACTACGATAACAACTATTACATCATTGATCGCGACGAGGCCGGCAAGTACGCACCCGACGCCTTGACACGAGTCAGGAGTTTCGAACTGCAGTACGTCGAGGTCGAGGAAATGCAGGCCTTGTTGGATCCGTATCTGTCGGAGTACGGCGAGATTACTGTGTTTGCGGACCGCAACATGTTCCTTGTTGAGGACACGCCGGAGTTCCTACGGCGAATTGCTGTGCTCGCGGGTGAGGTCGACGTGGCACCCACGCAAATACTGATCGAGGCAAAGATCCTCGAGATCACGCTGACCGACGAGGACTCTTACGGCCTGGACTGGAGCAAGCTCTTCGACTCCGACGGCGGCGGCGGCGAGTTCGGCACGCAAGGACTCAGCGACTCGACGAGCGCCGGACTGTTTTTCGACTACGCCACGCCAGACATTACCGCAACGCTCAACGCACTAACGTCGCAGGGCCGGGTACGAACGTTATCGACCCCGAAACTACTTGCAGTCGAAGGGGCAGAATCCGAAGTAATTATTGGCGACCGGCGTGGCTATTCGGTCACGACAACGATTAACCAGGTCACCACCGAGAGTGTCGAGTTTCTCGAATCCGGTGTGATATTGCGTGTTACTCCGAGCGTCGATGATGACGGCCGGGTCATGATGGACATCAATCCTGAAGTCAGTACCGGCGTTATCGATCCAATCACCGGCATACCGTCACAAACGACCACCGAAGTCACGACCAGCATGATCGTGCCGGATGGCAGGACAGTATTCGTGGGCGGCCTGATCAAGCATCGCGTCGACGAAAGCAAGCGTGGCATTCCGGTTATCAGCCGCATACCCCTGTTCGGCCGCTTGTTCTCGAATCGCACGAAAACTCATACCAATACCGAGACTATCGTGCTCATCACTCCGACCGTCGTCGCGACGGCAGGGCCAACAATAGACAAACGGTCGATCGACAAGATCGAGAAACTTGAACAGGATCAGATTGAGGATAGTGAACGCCTGGACGAAGAGATGGAGAAGTTTTTCGGCGATAAAAACATTGCGTCGATCTTACAAGAGGACGATCGCGAAGTAGTGGCTGACGCTTCCGGCCAGAACGAACAGGTGCCAGATGCCGTGGCACCAGGGATACCAGCTGTCCAATGCAAAGAAAATGACACCGGAAGTATAGAAGACCCCGCCTGCAATTAGCCATGCAAGGCTCCCTGGGGGAAGGGCAGCAAGAAAAGAGTCCGGAAAAAATACGCAGAGCCAACCCATCATAAGATAGATGATTACCGGTACGATCCGCGCGCCACGACGCGGCAGCGCCTCGAGAATCATGCCGAAAAATGCCATACCCCAAACTGCTCCGAGCATCCACCGGCGCAGGGGGTCACTCACTGCAAGCACGATGAACGGTGTGTAGGTACCGGCGATCAGGAGATAGATCGCCTGATGGTCGACTTTCTGCAAAACCTCTTTCGCCCGCCCCGCAACGCTGTGATACAGAGTCGACGCGAGATAGAGCAAGAACAGCGTCACGGCATAGATGGTGTAACTCACGATCTTGCTGAGCTCACCGTCGATCGTCGCCATCGTGATGAGCACCGCACCGCCGACGAGCGCCAGGGAAGCGCCTACAAGGTGGCTGATGCTGTTGAATCGTTCGCCGTAATACACTGGTGCGATTATACCTTACAGCGCGGCCTCTTTCGCCCGCGTTCGCGCATCGCGCCGGCGCTCGCCCTCACTCAGCAATTTCTTGCGTATACGAATATTCAGCGGCGTGATCTCGACGAGTTCGTCGTCATCGATGAATTCGAGCGCCTGCTCGAGTGAGTAATTCAGCGGCGGCGTCAGCTGAATGTTCTCGTCCGTTCCCGCTGCGCGGATGTTGGTCAGCTGTTTGCCCTTGGTCGGGTTCACAGGCAGATCATTGCCACGTTTGTGAATGCCGACGATCATCCCTTCGTAAACCTGAACACCATGACTGATGAACAGCGAACCACGCTCCTGCAAGTTGAAGAGTGAGTAACCAAGCGCCTTGCCAGCCACGTTCGAGACAAGGACGCCGTTGTTGCGCTGCCCGATGTCTGCATTGACCCGCGGCGCGTAGGTATCAAACACGGAATAGAGCAAGCCGGTTCCAGCGGTAACGGTCAGATACTGCGTGCGAAAGCCGATCAGGCCACGTGCAGGGATTCGATATTCGAGTCGCATCCTGCCCCGACCGTCTGGCGACATGTTCAACAGCTCGCCTTTGCGATCCGCCAGACGCGTCATAACCGCACCCTGATACTCTTCGGCAAAGTCGACCGTAACGAGTTCCCAGGGCTCGTGAACAGCGCCGTCGACAGTGCGCTCGATGACCGTTGGCCGTGAGACGGCCAGTTCAAAACCCTCCCGGCGCATCGTCTCAATGAGCACAGACAGGTGCAGTTCGCCACGCCCGGAAACGCGAAACTTATCCGGATCGCCAGTCTCCTCGACGCGCAACGCAACGTTATGTTTGAGTTCCTGAGCAAGTCGCGCCTGAATCTGCCGGCTCGTCAGGTACTTGCCGTCCTGGCCTGCAAAGGGTGACTTGTTCACCTGGAACGTCATGCTGATCGTCGGCTCGTCCACCTTCAGGGCCGGAAGCGCATCAGGCTCATCACGCGGACAAATCGTGTCAGAGATCTGCAGGTCGTCGATGCCGCTGAAGACAACGATATCGCCGGCACCTGTTTCCTCGACCGGGACGCGCTCCAGGCCACTGAATCCGTACAGATGCATCAGCCTGGCATTTTTCGTCGTGCCATCAGGCCGCGCAATCGTTATTCGCGAATTCGCCTTTGCCGTACCGCGGCTGATACGACCAATGCCCAGCACACCAACATACGAGTTGTAATCCAGACTCGACACCTGCAGCTGCAATGGGCCGCCAACCTGCACATCGGGAGCCGGAACATGCTCGATTATTGCATCCAGCAGAGGCAACGCATCGCCGCTCCTTACTTCGGGCCCCAGGCCCGCGTAGCCCTCCAGTGCCGAGGCATAAACCACCGGAAAATCGAGCTGCGTGTCGCTTGCCCCGAGTCGGTCAAATAGCTCGAAGGTCTGATCGAGCACCCAGCCCGGTCTGGCGCCATCGCGATCGATCTTGTTGATGACAACGAGTGGCGTGAATCCCTGTGCAAACGCTTTTTGGGTCACGAATCGCGTTTGCGGCATCGGGCCTTCGACGGCATCGACAAGCAACAGCACACCATCCACCATCGACAACACGCGCTCGACCTCGCCGCCAAAATCGGCGTGCCCGGGCGTATCGACGATATTGATGCGCCAACCTTTCCAACTGATTGCGGTGTTTTTCGAAAGTATCGTGATGCCGCGCTCGCGCTCGAGGTCGCTCGAGTCCATGACGCGCTCGGGCGCATCGGCACGCGCATCGAGCGTGCCGGATTGCTGCAGCAGGCGATCGACCAGCGTGGTCTTGCCATGATCAACATGCGCAATGATCGCGATGTTGCGAATTTTCTCAGTGGGAAACATGAACGGTGCGCCGCGAAAGGTGGCGCATTATATCGGCATTATCTGCATCGCGTGCGTGTTTCGTGTCACAGCCGCCCGGGTTCTACTCGCCGCCCTTGTCGCGTCGTTTGCCAGCCTGAATGGACTTGTAAAGCTTGCCTGTCGAGCGATCGCGGGCGCGGCGCTCGGCCAGGCTCTGAGTATTCCGGAGATCTTCCGACAGTAGCTTGCGGTAACGCTTGAGCCGGTCCGCATCGAGATCGCCCGACTCGATCGCGGCCAGCACGGCACAATCGGGCTCGGCAGTGTGGGTGCAGTCGGCGAACCGGCACTCCTCTGCGAGTTTCGCGACATCGCCAAAGACATCCTCGAGCGCAGCGGCGA
>Ga0224497_10001522_pt1 | contig 14646 bp, 14 predicted proteins | sample SF_Jul11_sed_USG_4_FD_167970 | JGI IMG/M metagenome (GOLD analysis project Ga0224497, IMG submission 167970) | Sediment microbial communities from San Francisco Bay, California, United States - SF_Jul11_sed_USGS_13 | ecosystem: Environmental > Aquatic > Marine > Sediment | place: USA... | reverse complement strand
GTGATTTTCGGCCTCGCCGGCAATCCAGAACAAAACCATTTTCTCGGCGACATCGAGCGCCATCGCGTGTTCGATAAGCCCCTTGATAGACGCGAAACCGATCCCCTCGGCGATAAATACCAGCGGGTTGGGCGAGTTTTCGTTGAGCACGAAACTACCGACGGGTCCTTCCAGGTTCAGCACATCGTTCACTTTGGCGGATTGGGCGAGATATCCGGCGACCGGGTCCCGCTGGTTCAGCGCGATGTGGAACTGCAGGTTCATATCGTCACAGGGGCAGCTCGCGATCGGGTAGAAACCGGAACCGACATGATCGATCGCCAGCGTTGCGCGTTGTCCCGCGAGGAATCGCAGGCGGCTGGTGCGGGGGGTGCGCGTGCTGACGATCAGCACCTGCTGGTTTGGATTTTCTATTTTCCTGATGCGGATCGGGATTTTCTGCAGCGGGATATCGTTGCTGCTTTGCGCCTCGTCGGCTTCGAGGACGACGTCCGAAATCGCGGTGTTGCAGCAGCCCAGTACATAGCCGAGGCCCTTTTCCGCCTCGGTCAGGGCATAGTCGTGATGTTTCATCTTGCGAACTTCGCCCGATACCACCCGGATCTTGCACAGGCCGCAGTTGCCGTTGCTGCAGCCGTAATTAAGCGCCAGCCCGCCGCGCAGGCCCGCTTCAAGGATAGATTCGGCGCCCTCGACGAAAAACTCGTGCGCGCTGGGAATGACGGTTGCCTGTGCCGACATGACGCGTAGGAAGGTCTCGTTTATGAATGACTGGTCGATTATATCACCGTCTTCGGCGATTCCTGCCCTGGCCTCGTCCAGCCATGATTTTAGCCGGTCGAGCGCGCCGGGCTCGCCGGCCAGCTCGCCGATTTTTGCGTCCAGCTGGCGGCTAAACCGCTGGTAGCGGTCGACGAGCCGCTGCTGTTGCGCGAGCTGCTTGCCGAGCGACATGATGCGCGCCGTCAGCGCGACGTTATCGGGTTTGCGCGCAATCTTGTCGGGATTGATAAAAGTGGCCTGCTCGATGATTTGCTCGACCCTTTCGAGCATGCTCGAATCCTCGATTTGCGCGTGCGGGTAGGCATGGAGCAGATCCGCCAGCACGATTTCGCGCTCGCATGTGGTTAATTCTCCGGCCCTGATTTTTTGCTGGAGGGTGCCCCGTTTGACGCCGACGAGGCGCGCTGCACGCGATAACGATATTCTCCTGGCCATTTATTCAACCCGTTGACTCGAGCAAGTCCGCGCCCGTTTCGGCCCTGAACTGAAGATGAATCCGGGTTCCGTCCCCGGGTTCGCTTTCGATATCGATCTCGGCGCCGATCTGGCTGGCGCGGTCGCGCAATATATTCAGCCCGAGGTGCTGACCGCCCTCCGAAACGATGGTCGATTCGTCGAAGCCGATGCCGTCGTCTTCGATGATCAGGATGTCATGGCCGTCCCGGTAGATCAGCAGGACGCGCACTACTTCGGCCTGGCTATGCTTGCGGATGTTGGCGAGACATTCCTGCACGATGCGCAGCACGTTGAGTTCGACGTCGGGGGAAAATTCCTGTTCGGGCCATTCGTTCTGAAAATAAATGGGTATGCCGGCTTCTTCCTGGGTGCGGCGAATGGCTTCCTCGATGGACGGGATCAGCCCCTGCTGGTTGATCGGTACGCGGAAATAGGCGATCAGTTCGCGTAGCTGGTTATTGGCCTGGTCGATGGTGTACTCGATACGTTCCATCTGGTGCCAGATACTTTTCTCGTCGTTGGAATGAAAGGTTTCGTCGATAACGCGAATCTGGATACGCAGGCTGGCGATGGTTTGCGCCAGCGAATCGTGCAGTTCGTGCGACAGCCGGGTGCGTTCCTGCATGACCAGCAGTTCGCTCTCTTCCTCCAGCAGGCGAAACTTTTCCACCGCGCTGCCGAGGTGCTGACCGATGCTGAGCAGCAGGTCGCTGTAGCTATTCAGATCCAGCGAATTTTCGTCGTCGAAAAAAAGATGGATCGCGCCGAGCACGTTTTCACGGTATTGCAGCAGGATCGACAGCACCTGGAGTTTCGGTTTCCGTGCCGACCCTTCGGGGCCGAAAACGGTTTCGTAATCGAGGTGGTCGACGCGATAAACGCGATCGAGCTTGATGTCGTTAAACGGATACTGAATCGACAGGAAGCGATCGGCGCTGGCAAGAAAGGTGCCGTTGATGTCGCCGACCGATGCAACGACATCCCTTTTGTTCTTGCCCTTGAATTGACGAATGATACCGGCGCCGGCGTTTAAATTGGCACATAGCGATTGCAACGATTTTTCGAACAATTCGTTCAGATCGCGAGAAATATTGATGCTCGAGGCGACGTCGTAAAGTATCGCCAGCGAGCGGGATTCCCGGGTGATATGGTCGGTGTGCTTCTGCAGCTGGATTTCGGTGTCTCTCGACAGGTTCCTGATCATCGTGCCGAGCATATTGATGTCGCGCGCGAGCTCGTTGAAATCGCTGTCGCCGGGCAGCTCCACCCGCGCATCCAGGTTCACTCCCCGCATCAGGTCGGCCCAGTCGCAGAGTCGCAGCAGCGGTTGCAGCAGCTCGCGCCAGATTTCCCAGAACAAAACGACTAGCAGTAATATTTCGAGAGCGTGCATCCACGACAGGTAGCCCTCGAACGCGAGCGCGACCGGGCTGTCCGGATTGACCACGCCGAGCAGGTTGAGCAGCAACAGCGCGAACAGTGCAAAGGATATGAACAGCAGCCGAAACCTGCCGCTTTTCAACAGGTTGCGTTTTTCCTTGTCGAGCCTGACAAACCAGGCGTTGAACAGGTTTGCGTTGCGCTGCAGCTTGGGATTGTGATTGGGCATGACGCGGAAATCGATTGGGCCAGGGGCTTTCATTGCTTGCCGGAACCGCGCCAGTATAACGCTTTAAACGGTTATCGAAACCATTTGGCCGGAAAAGTTACTTGCGCGGCGGTACATAGGTAGGGTCGTTCGGATTGAGGAAAATAAACTCCGGCTTGCCCGGTTCGAGCTCGACGAAATCGATTGTCATGCCCTCGGCGAGGTCCTTGCTGGCTTGCGATACGACCAGGTTGACGCCGTCGAAGCTGAGGAAATTGTCGCCCGGCAGGCGCTGCTCGTCGAAACCCATGGCGTAATGAAAGCTGCCGTCGTCCTGCTCCTTGATCGCGATGCGCAGCGGCAGCGATTGCATGTCGTCCTCGGCGGCGGATACTCTAATCTGTTCCAGAGCGGCGGAAGTCAGGCTGATCATGGTGCTTCAAAGCGCATTGGCGATGCCGTCCGTAGAGGCAAGCTTGCTGGCCTGCACAAACTTCAGGAAGCGTTTGACCCAGGGGTTTGCAGCGGTGTTGCGCAGGTGGGTGTAGGAAGCGAGCAGGTTGCGATAAACCAGGCCGTCCTGCTGCTGTTGAATGCCGGCGCCTCGCCGCATCTGGTAAGCGAAGCGACAGCCCGCAGGCAGCGCCTGCAGCGACGAGTAGTGAAATTCGTGGGCACGCAGCGTTTGCGCGGCCTGGCCCCGTGACAGCCACGGGTGCTGTCCATCGATTTCGTCCAGCCTGACGTAACCGCGGCCCTGCGGTTTTTCGTGCATCAGGGTTTGCGCCGGCAGCACTCCGACCATGTCGTGGGTTACGCCGTTCCAGGACAGGTTTTGCGACAGGTACATCAGCCCGCCGCATTCGGCGTAGGCGGGCAGGCCGGCCTCGATGGCGTTCCTGATCGCATCGCGCAGGTTGACGTTCGCGGCGAGGTCGGCCGCGTGACGTTCCGGAAATCCGCCGCCGATGAAAAGACCATCGATCTCGGGCAGCCCGCGGTCATTGATGGTATCTATCGGCACCAGCCGCGCGCCGGCCTGTGCGAAAGCATCGAGATCTCCCGGGTAATAGAATCCGAAAGCACGATCGCGCGCGATGCCGATACGCAGCCCGCGAAACTCGGGTTTTTGCCGCAGCGGCGAGGTCGCCGCTGCGACCGCGGTGGCCTGCTGCGACATATCCAGCAATCTATCGAGATCGATATTGCCACGCACCGCGTCGGTAATAGTCGCTATGCGCCGCATCGAATCGGGATCCTCGTAACCCGGAATCAGCCCGAGGTGACGCTCGCCGAGCGCTAGCGACGCGTCGTTTCCGAGGGCGCCGAGAAACGGAATGCTGGTGTATTCCTCGACCGCTGCGCGTAACTTCGATTCATGCCGACTGCCGCCGGTCATGTTGGCGATGACGCCGGCAATGTTGACGTCTTCGTCGAAAACCTGGTAGCCGATCAGCAGCGGCGCAATGCCGCGCATCGTGCCGCGCACGTCGATAACCAGGATCACGGGGCTCGCGATCGCTTTGGCGAGTGCCGCGTTGCTGTTGCTGCCGTCGAGGTCGAGCCCGTCGTAAAGGCCCTTGTTGCCCTCGATGATGCAGATATCGGCGTCGCGGCCGCGATGACAGTAATCGTCTATCGTCTCCTGCCTGCCGGCGACGAAGAAATCGAGGTTGTAGCAGGGATTGCCGGCGGCCATGCCGAGCCAGATCGGGTCGATATAGTCGGGGCCCTTCTTAAAGGGCTGCACCCTGAGACCGCGCTGTTTCAGAGCGGCGCAGAGGCCGATGCTGAGCGTGGTCTTGCCCGAGGACTTGTGCGCTGCCGACAGAAAAAGCGAGGCCATGGCTTACCCCGACTCGGCGCGCAGCGCTTCGGGCATGATCGGCAGCACGCGCAGCACCAGCATCGCGATCAGCAGCGCAGCGGTCAGCCCGCCGAAACCGAGCAGGAATTCCCACAGGCTCGGCGTGTACTCGGCGACGACGCCATCGAAAAAACTGCTTGCGACGATGTAACCGGGAAAAATGTTGAGCGGGTAGGCCTGGCCGCCGATGATGATGATATAGAGCTGGGCAAAGGCGCCGACGATGACCAGCAGGCAGGCTGCGACCAGCGATTTTGCGGAATCCTGCAAGGGCGGCGCGTAAATCAGCGCCAGCGGCAGCAGGCTGCCCAGCCCGATCTGCACGAGCCAGAACAGGGTAGTATAAATCCCGCCATCCATCAGGATAAACCTTTCGAAGCCGTGGTTCTGGGTACCATAGAGTTTGGTCAGGTGAAACACGACGACGAAGTAGAGCACGGCAGCGATAAAAATTCCCAGCAACTTGCGCAATCTTTGCAGATGCGAGCCGTCCAGTTCGCGCTGGTCGAGCCAGAAACTCAACATCAGCAGCAGGATAAATATCGCGAGTCCAAAGGCGAACGACATGATGATGAACAGCGGCGCGAGCAGGGCGCTGTCGAAGGCCTCGCGCGCCACCAGGAAGCCGAATATCGAACCGGTACCGGTGGTCAGCACCAGGCGCCACAGGAAAGCGACCAGCCCGGCCGGCTTGCTCCAGCGCTGCATGCGCCGCTCCATCATCAGCCACAGGTAAGCGACCACGATGACGACGAAGCCGGTGTACAGGATAATATTCCACGCGAAGATCGACTTGAAATTGTATTGCGTCATCGCGACGATCAGGCGCTCCGGGCGCCCGAGGTCGAGCAGCAGAATGGCGAGGCCGCCGACCAGCAGCGCTACCGACAGGATTGCCGAAAAACGCGCCAGCGGCTTGTAGTCCTGCCGCGCGAAAACCGAGGCCAGCGACGCGATGTTGAGCGCGCCCGAAGCGGCCACGATCAGGAAAATCGCGAACACGTGCGGCAGTCCCCACACGATCTGGTTGCTCATGCCGCTGACGTGATGTCCCTCGACGTCCATGTGATGCGCGCCGGCAACCCCGAGCAGCGCGACCGCGAACAGCGCGATCAGTATTCCCCAGTAGCCCGGGCTGCTGGTCCTGATTTCGGCATATCGTATCGATGATTGCATGTTTACAGGCCCTGGTACCGAACCCCGGGATTGAGCCCCATGTCGGCGCGCAGGCGGGTACCGCCGAGTTCGCGCAGGCGCCGGGAGATCTCGCTTTGCGGGTCGTTCAGATTGCCGAACAGGATTGCCTTGCTATCGTTGCGGTTAACCGCCTCGGCGCAGGCCGGCACCGCGTCGGCGCCGTCGCGGTCGACACGGTGCACGCACATCGTGCAGGACTCGACCGTACCCTTGCCGCGCGGGGCGACCGGGAGCTGGTCCTTGAGGTTTTCATGGATGAATGAACGCGCCTTGTAAGGGCAGGCCATCATGCAGTAGCGGCAACCGATGCAGGTATGCCTGTCGACCAGTACGATGCCATCGGCGCGTTTGAACGACGCGCCGGTCGGGCACACGTCGACGCAGGGCGGACTCTCGCAGTGCTGGCACATCATCGGCAGGAATTTCTGGTGACCCGTTTCGGGTTCCTCGAGCCGCAGCTTGCGCACCCATTGCGCGTCGGTCCTGGAGCCCTCTGCGGTTTGCCAGCCATGTTCGCGCTGGCATGCGGATACGCAGGCATCGACATCGGCCTCGCTGAGCGCGTTGGTATCGATCAACATGCCCCAGCGCGCCTCGCGCTCGAGGCCAGCGGCAGCCTGGCCGGTCTTGTAGAGGAAAATGCCCGGTGCAATCAGGATCGTTGCGACCGCTGCAGTCCCCTTCAGGAAGTCACGACGCGAAGATTGCAGCAACTTGCCAGGATTAGTCGCCATCTACGGTTCCCAGCCTGCGCTGTAATGTCGATGTCGGCGGCACCGCAGCGGACGCTTTCCAGGCCGGGGCGTGCATGTCCAGGCGGCCCTGTTGCGATTGCAGCAGGCCGCGGTCCGCGTGACATTCGAAACAGTCGATCCTGACGCTGGCATAAGCGTGGCACTCGGCGCAAAAATGCTGCGGGTCCTCGTAGCGCACGACCTTGCCGTCGGCGCCGGCCGGATTGTGGCAGTTCATGCAGCCGACCAGGCTGTACTTGCTGCCGCGCTCGCCATCGATGACGGTCTCGTCACGCTGGTGCAGCAGAAATTCCATATGGTCGCGGCGCATGATTTCGACCGGTTCGACGCATTTGTCCGCGCTTAGCGGTTTTGCCGGATCCGGAATCGCGATATTTCCGAATTGTGACCTTGCCTGCTCGGCCGCGCCAGGCGCGCCCGGCAATAGACCCAGCACGCAAACCAGCATCGCAAATCGCAGCTTTGACTTCAGCATCGGCATCGCGTCGCAATCGCTAGTGATCGCCCAGCGCCATGTCGATGTAGCCGGACGGGCAGACATCGGCGCAGATATGGCAGCCGATACACTTCATGTAGTCGGTGGCGACGTAGCGTCCCATGGTCTTGGCGTCTTTCTTGACCCGGTAAACCGCGTCCTGCGGGCAGTAGATGACGCAATTGTCGCATTCGAAGCACATGCCGCAGCTCATGCAGCGCCCGGCCTCTTCGATCGCCTCCTGCTCGTCGAGACATTTGGTGCGCTCCTCGAAGTCGCCCAGCACGTGTTCCGAATCGGGGCCATGGGTTTCACGCAGATGGCGGGCCTCGTAGTTGAAATGCGAGAGGTACATGCGCTCGGTCGAGATAATCTCGTTGGCGGAACGATCCTCGAAGTTGTGCACGGCGAAGTCCGCATCGTTGGTGCCCCAGGTACTCTGGTGCGGAAACTCGGTAGGCTCGAGGTCGATTTCCTTGAGCTTGTTGAGCAGGTTGAAATGATGCACGTCGACCTTGGGGCGCTTGTCGAATTCGGCGCCGCCGAGGTAGCGCTCGATGCTGTCGGCGGCGATCGACGCGTGTCCGATTGCGGTCGTCAGCAGGTGAGGATAAATAATGTCTCCGGCGACGAAATGTCCGGGCTTGTCGGTATGCTGAAAGAACTTGTCGGCATTCATCAGGTTACGCTCGTTACCCATTTCCTCGATGCCGCGCAGGTCACCGCCCTGGCCGATCGCCGATACGATCAAATCGCACTCGATTTCGAACTCGCTGCCCTCGATTGCCTGTGGGACGCCGTTTTCGATGCTGCATTTGGCCATTTTCAGCGCGGTCGCGCGGCCCTCGTCGTTGACGATGATTTCGATGGGCATTACGCCGTCGAAGATTCTTACCCCCTCGCGCAGCGCGTCCTCGACCTCGTGTTCGGTGGCGGTCATTTCGGCGCGTTCGAACAGCGAAGTCAGCGTCACGTCGGCGCCCTGGCGGGAGGCCGCGTAGGCGGAATCGTGCGCGGTGAAACCGCCGACGACGAATTCGGTCAGCTGTTCCTTCGGCAGTTTATCGACCTTGCCGAGACGGCGCGCCACCGACACCACGTCGATGGAGGTATCGCCGCCACCGACGCAGACCACGCGATTGGCGGTGACTTTCAGCGCGCCCTTGTTGAAAGCCTCGAGGAAAGCGACCCCGGAAATACAGTTCGGCGCGTCGCCATGCTCGAGCGGCAGCCCGCGCCCGGACTGGCAGCCGATCGCCCACAGGATTGCGTCGAAATCCTTTTCGAGCTCGTCGATGGTGACGTCGCGACCGACGCGGGTGCCCATGCGCGTATCGATATGTCCCATTTCGAGGATGCGGTTGATTTCGTGGTCGAGGAATTCGCGCGGTGTGCGATAGCCGGGAATACCGTAGCGGAACATGCCGCCGAGTTCGTCGTGCTCGTCGATAATGGTGCTGGCGATGCCCTTGCGGCGCAGCTGGTAGGCGGCCGCGAGACCTGCCGGGCCGCCGCCCACGATGGCAACCCGGTGCTTGCCCATTTCCGGCATATCGCCGAACTTGAAACCTTCTTTCCTGGCAGAATCCCCGATAAATTGCTCGACCGCGTTGATCCCGACGAAATCGTCGACGTTGTTGCGGTTGCAACCCTGCTCGCAGGGCGCCGGGCAGACCCGTCCCATCATCGATGGAAACGGATTGGCGTCGGTAGAGCGCCGGAACGCGTATTCCTGCATGCTGACGCCTTCTGGCGGCAGCTCGATGCCGCGCACGATGTTGAGCCAGCCGCGAACATCTTCTCCCGACGGGCAGCTGCCCTGGCAGGGTGGTGTGCGGTGCACGTAGGTCGGGCACTTGTAAGTAGTGTCTTCGTTGAAAATATTCTCACCCTGCGAGCGCCAGCGATGCACACCGTCCTCGTATTTCCTGAAGGTGAGTTTCTTGTTTATTTCCTTTTCTGACGCTGCCATGTATTTCTCCGTCGATTAATCTATGTCTTAGTGTTCGTTGCCGAGTACGATCGCGTTGCTGACGAGCTGGTGCAAGCTGACGATCTGATCCATTTCGAAGCCGTAGTAGGGCAGAATCTTGCTGAACTGGCTCTTGCAGATGGCGCAGATCGCTGCCAGGTGGGTGACGCCATGCTCATCAACCACCTGCTTGAGCGCTTCCATGCGCGGCAGCGAGCCCTTGACGCGCAGCTCGACGAGATCGTCGGTGAGCAATCCGCCACCGCCGCCGCAGCAGAAGGTCGCTTCCTTGATCGTGTCGCTGGGCATGTCGAAAAAATGGTTACAGCTCGCCTTGATGACCGCGCGCGGTATGACGAATTGCCCGCCCTCGAAATCACCCATGCGCGAGCCGCGCGCCACGTTGCAGGAATCGTGAAAGGTCAGCACCATGTCGTCGTTTGCCGACGGATCGAGTCTGAGCGCGTTGCGCTGTATCAGGTCGTAGGTCACTTCGCAGACGTGCTGCGGCACCGGGTAGTCCGGGTCGAGGAAATCGAAGGGGCCGGCGAGGGTGTTCAGAAAACTGTAGGCAACCCGCCAGGCGTGCCCGCACTCGCCGAACACGATGCGTTTGACGCCGAGCTCCAGCGCCGCCTCGCGAATGCGCAGCGCTAATTTCTGCATGTTGTCGTAGGAACCGATGAACAGGCCGAAGTTGGCGGCCTCGCTGGCGTAACTGGATATTGTCCAGCTCAGGCCGGCCTGGTGGAAAACCTTGGCGTAGCCGATCAGGCCGTCGACGTGCGGCTCGGCAAAAAAATCGGCGGACGGGGTGACCAGCAGGATATCGGCGCCTTTCTGGTCGAGCGGTAAGCGTACGCTAACCCCGGTTTCGTCCTCGATATCCTCTTCGAGGCCTTCCAGCGTATTGGCGAGCGCGGGTTCGGGCAGGCCGAGGTTGTTACCGATGGTTTGCGCCTTGTCGATGATCTCGTTGCAGTATTTCTGGCCGACACCGATGCTATCCATGATTTCGCGCGCCGCCATCGAGATTTCGGCGGTATCGATGCCATAGGGGCAGTAAACCGAGCAGCGGCGGCATTGCGAGCACTGGTGAAAATAGCTGTACCATTCGTCGAGTACGCCCTGATCCAGGTCGCGCGCGCCGACCAGCGATGGCAGGTACTTTCCGGCGAGCGTGAAGTAACGCCGATACACCGAGCGAAACAGGTCCTGGCGCGCCACCGGCATGTTATTCGGGTCCGAGGTGCCGAGGTAGTAGTGGCATTTGTCGGTGCAGGCGCCGCACTTGACGCAGCTGTCGAGAAATACGCGCAGCGCGCGCGAATTATCGACCAGCTCGCCCATCTTGTCGATCGCAACCTGTTCCCAGTTGTCGACCAGTTCACCCGGAAAACCGATTTTCTGCTGGTGCTCCTGTTTGGCGTAATAGGGCTTGCTGTGTGCCATGGTGCCGATCTCGATCGGCGGGATCTCGGGGTAGGGCTTCAGGGCAGGGATTTCAAATTCAGCCATGTTCGATATTCCTGCGTCAGCTTGCCGCGTTGGAGGTTGACGGATTGCGCGTCGGCAGGTGCCGCTTTTCACGCGGGTTGTCAACCTGGTTGCGGGTTGGGCTAAAGAAAACGCCGGGCGCATGAAGTAACTTGCTGAACGGGAAAATAATCATCAATAGCGCAACCATCAGCAGGTGCAGGTTCAGCAGCCAGTCTGTCGGCAGCTGCTGCCAGTCGAAATACATCAGCCCGAGAAAGAAAGCCTTGACCGCGACAATGTCGGTGTGGGCTAGGTATCCCATGCCGAGGCCGGTCAGGCCGATGCCGATCAGCAGCGCCAGCATCAGGTGATCCGACGGCGAGGAGATGTAACGCACCCGGTCGACCAGCAGTCGCCGTGCCCACAGGCCGGCGAGTCCGGCAACCATGGCGAACGCGGCATACTTGCCGATCGGCTGAATCAATGCCACCCAGGACCACACCGGGTCGGTAAAATAGCGCAGGTGGCGCAGCAATACGAACAACAGGGCCGCGTGGAAAACCCAGCCGAACAGCCAGATCCACTTGTTCGATTTGAACAGGCTGTTGAACAGCGTGACCTCGAACAACATGCGCCTGACGACACCGCCGGCGGTCGTCGGCGCCGGGGTTGTCGGAATGCGTAGCGGCGCCGGCGTTACGGCGTAAAGCCAGATCCGGTAAGTCAGCCCGGCAAGCAGCGTCGCGCTAGCGACGTAGAATAATAACGTATATGCGATCGTCAGCAACGACATGAAAACGCCATCTCCGGGCTTGCGTCGCCGGAAACGGGCATGCCCCGTTTCCGGTAAAGCCTCGAAACGAGGTTATACGCAGCCGGTCGGCTTGGGCAGGCCGGCATATTTACAGGCCTGCTTGGCCGGACCGTAGGGAAACAGTTCGTACAGGTACTTGCTGGTGCCCTTGTCCTTGCCGAGTTTCTTGCCCACGGCCTTGGTCAGCACGCGCACCGCCGGCGCGATCTGGTATTCCTCGTAGTAGTCGCGCAGGAAGTTGATGACCTCCCAGTGATTTTCGTCGAGGACTGCGCCGTCGGCCTTGGCCATTTCGGTCGCGAGCTCTTCGGTCCAGTCGCTGAGATTTACGAGGTAACCTTCCTCGTCGGTTTCGTAAGTGTTGCCGTTGATTTGAATTGCCATTATCTACCTCTACCAGGTTAAAGTTTGCCGATTGCAATCAAAGCCATGACTGCAGCTTGTCGTATTCGGTCGTGAGTTTTACAAAGCCGTCGTAGTCGACCAGCGATATCCCCTCGATCATGTTGTCCGGGTTTATACCCCTGGCCTGCAGGTCGGGCTGCAATGCATATATCGGGTGTTTGCCGAGCGCATGCTGCACCTTGTCAGACGCCGCGGCGTTTTTCTGCGCCGCGTAAATACCGTCTTCGATCAGGAGGATAGCGGCGTCGGCCCGCGCCAGGCGCAGGCAGGTATCCAGCGAGTTTCGGTCGTAGGGCGATTTGTTGACTATGTGCAATACGGGCATGGCGGTTTCGTCTAAAAGTTCAGGATCACGTCCTGTTGTTCGATAATTTCGGCAAGCTCGGCGCCGCTGACGATATGGATAGAGTCTTTCTCGGCCCAGTCGTCGTCCTCGTCTTCGTAAGTCAGCGGCATCAGATCGTCCTTGCTCAGGCCGCGCGTTTCCAGGGATTCCTGTTCGACGTATATCTTGCTGACGTCGTAGTCGCCCAGGGCCTTGTAAGTCGGCGAGAAATTCTTCGAACCAATTGCCGTGGTATCCTGGTTGCGCATCAACTGGTAGACGCCGTCATCGATGAAAGCGAGGCTCACGTCCTGCTCGAAGGCGGCGCCGATCAGCACGACCTCGAGCGATTCCAGCGCATATACGGTGCCGTGCGGGGCCTTGCGGTTAATGTATAAAAATCTTTTCGAAGCCATCTAGTCACCAAAAACGATTAAGCGATCGGCCTGGATGCCGGCATCGATCAACTGGCCAAGTCCTGAAATCTGAAATCCCGGGGCCATGTTGTCGGCGTCCTTGCCCGCGCGCCGTGCCTCGTCCGCATCGAGCATGCCCCGGCGCTGCGCGGCCGCCACGCACAGGATCAATTCGACGTCGTTATCCTTGGCGAGCTCCGCCCAGCGCGCGCTGATGTTGCGGTCGTCCTGCGGCGGTACACCGAGGCGGGTGCCGTTGTTGACGCCGTCGTGATAAAAGAACACGCGCACGATTTCGTGCCCCGCGCGCAATGCCGCCGCGGCGAAGTAGTAGGCCGAGTCGGACGCCTGGTGCGTATAAGGGCCTTCGTTGACCAGTATTCCGAATTTCACGCGCTTACCCCGTCAGAAGCGGATATGGGTCGATGCGTTGAGCGAGTGTCGCGCGCCGCGCCAGTTGTCGACGTGGTACTTGGTAAACGGCAGCTCGGTCAGCTCGAAGAAACGCGGCCAGCCGATGCGCTCTATCCAGTCGTTCAGGCGCTCCCAGTCGCGTGCATTATCCTTGTAGGTTTGCAGGATCTGCTTGACGATCGCGGTGGCCTCGGGCCAGCGCGGCGGGTTATTGGGGATGCCGGCGGCGACCAGCTTCTGGAAAGAAGGCTTGCTGCGCGCGTTGGAGTGATTGCCGCCGACCCAGATCGCGAGCTTGGTATGCTCCGGATCGTTGATCTGCATCGGCGTGCAGGGCGGGTAGCAGGCGCCGCAGCAGATGCATTTCTTCTCGTCGACCTCGAGCGAGGGCTTGCCGTTGACCAGCGCGGGGCGAATCGCCGCGACCGGGCAGCGCGCCACCACCGAGGGTCGCTCGCAGATATTGGCGACCAGGTCGTGGTTGATCTTCGGCGGCTTGGTATGCTGCACGTTGATCGCGATATCTCCCTGGCCGCCGCAGTTGATCTGGCAGCAGGAGGTCGTGATGTGGACGCGGTTGGGCATGTTCCAGTTTTTGAACTCGCCGATCAGCTCGTCCATCATCGACTTGACCACGCCCGACGCGTCGGTGCCGGGGATGTCGCAGTGCAGCCAGCCCTGGGTATGAGAAATCATCGCCACCGAATTCTTGGTGCCGCCGACCACGAATCCTTCTTTCTCCAGCGCTTCGATCAGCGGTTCGACCTTGCTGCCGTCGGCGACCATGTACTCGATATTGCTGCGGATCGTGAATCGAACAAAGCCCTCGGCGAACTTGTCGCCGATATCGCACAGCTTGCGCAGCGTGAAAACGTCGAGAATGCGCTGCGTGCCGGCCCTGACGGTATAAATGGCTTCGCCGCTACGGGCGGTATGCTTCAGTACACCGGGGCGGGGGTCTTCGTGGTAAGCCCAGTTGCCGTAGTTCTTGCGCATCAGCGGATGCATGTACTGAAATCCGTCGGGACAACCGGATTCAATCGGGGTACGTTGGCCTTCCATTATCGGGCTCCTGCTTGATTTTCATATGACATAGTCGCTAACCTCGATCGGCGCCGGTTACGAGGCTTTCTTTTGTTCGGCCTTGCGGTCGAACCACTTCTTGGCTTCGATATCCCAGTCGTCCATGCGCACGTAGGAACTGGTGCGGGTCTCCGAAATCATATTCGGGTCGACCTCGACGCCGATGCCTTCGAGGAAGTTGACCAGGCCGATGCGCTCGACCATTTCGCCGCAGCGCTCGTGCTCGAGGCCGTTTTCGGCCCAGTAGTCGATGACTTCCTCGGCGAGCTCGGTCAGCGCCTCGTAGTCTGCCTCGTCTTCGAGTTTCATGAACGGCACGATCACGGTGCCCATCAGGTCGCCGATCTTGAGCGTGCGTTTACCGCCCATCAGGATCGTGACACCCTTGTCGTCTCCCGGCGAAAGCGCCTTGGGCACGACGTTGAGGCAATGCATGCAGCGCACGCAGTTGTGGTTGTCGACCTCGAGCGTGTCATCGTCGTTCAACGACAGCGCCTTGGTCGGGCAGCGCGTGATGATATTGTCGATGGTGTGCTGGCGGCCTTTCTTGGCGACGTATTCCTTGAACGCCTGCTGGTCTACTTTCATGTCGTCGCGCCAGGTGCCGATGATCGCGA
>Ga0224497_10001520_pt1 | contig 14656 bp, 14 predicted proteins | sample SF_Jul11_sed_USG_4_FD_167970 | JGI IMG/M metagenome (GOLD analysis project Ga0224497, IMG submission 167970) | Sediment microbial communities from San Francisco Bay, California, United States - SF_Jul11_sed_USGS_13 | ecosystem: Environmental > Aquatic > Marine > Sediment | place: USA... | reverse complement strand
CGAGCGGGTCGGCAAGCATAAGACCTCCATGTTACAGGACGTCGAAGCCGGTAAGGTATTGGAGGTCGAGGCGCTGATTGGCGCGGTTGCTGAACTCGGTGATTTGACCGATACGCCCACTCCTCATATCGATGCGGTGTTAGCGCTGGTGCGATTATTGAGCCGCACGATTGACGAAGAACGAATTGCAATTCGCGGTACGCCGTGGCAACCGGTCGCGGCTTCGCCTGAACGGGAGCCGGAACGCGTGGCGGCCGCTAGTCGCACATAGACCACCTGCCGACGATTGTTTAGGAGTAAAGATGGATTACCGCTTGGCGTTACAAAATAAATTTGGCCTCACCAATATTCCCTACAAGTACAATCTTTCGAAGCAGCAGTTATTCCACGAAGCCATCGCCCATGACCGCGGGCGAATCCATATCGATGGTCCCGACACGGATCAAAAGGCGTACGCTACCAAACTGGGTGACAAAGGGCCTCTGGTATTTTTGACCGATCCCACGTGCACTGGGCGGCCGGTCAAAGATACCTTCGCGGTCGCCTGGCCGGAAGTCGAGTCGGAGATCTGGTGGAAGGATAATCTGCAACAATTCGACCCCGATAATTATCAGGGTTTACTTAACCGTGTCGTGCAACACTTAAACGAGCGCGGCCGGCACCTTTATGTGCAGGATGTATACGCCGGTTCGGATCCGGCTTATGCCGTGCCGTATCGATTCGTAGGGGAATATGCGACCCACGCCATGTTTGCCCATAACATGTTTCCAAAAAGCGTCAATGGCATCGACCCATCGGATGACAATCGATGGACGATGCTCAATGTGCAATCGTTTCACTGCGAACCGGATCGCGACGGTAGCCGTTCCAATCGCGCTGCAATTATCGACTTCCGCAATAAGATATGCCTGGTGGTAGGCCGCGCCGACTATTGCGGATTGGTAAAGAAAACCATTTTTACCGTGATGAACTATCTGTTGCCGAATCTCGGGTATTTATCGATGCATTGCTCGGGAAATATCGGGTCGGATGGCGATGCGGCAATATTGTTTGGTTTGTCGGGCACCGGCAAGACGACGTTGTCGGCGGATCCGAACCGACAATTGATAGGCGACGACGAAACCGGGTGGACCGACAATGGCGTATCGAATCTGGAGGATGGCTGTTACGCGAAACTTATCGATCTGGATAAGCAGGCCGAGCCCATTATTGCCGCGGCGCTATCGATGGAAGGAACTTTGATCGAGAACGTGCCGGCATTGCCCGGCAAGTCCTACGCCGAAATCGACCCCCAGGACCTCGATCTCAGCGACAGTTCGCGCACCGAGAATACGCGATTTTCATATCCGCTATCGTGTAACCCGAACGTTGCGGACGGCGCCTGCGGTGGCCACCCGCAAACTATTGTGTTGTTAACCGCCGATGCATTCGGGGTGTTGCCGCCGGTATCGATACTGGAAGGCGATGACGTTATGTATCACTTCGTGCAGGGCTTCACCGCGAGACTGGCCGGCACCGAGGTCGGATTGACCGAGCCCGAAGCCGCATTCAGCGCATGCTTTGGCGCACCGTTTATGGCACATCGCCCCTCGATATATGCCAAGCTGTTACGCGAAAAAATGGCGCATAGCAAAGCGCGTTGTATTTTGTTGAATACAGGTTGGTCGGGTGGGCCGGCTGGCGAAGCGCCACGTATTTCGATTCGCGATACGCGGGCGTTGTTGGATGCTGCATTGCGTGGTGATTTGCATGGTAACGGCGCCGGGCACGAAACCCATGACATATTGGGATTACGGATGCCTACGTCATGCCCCGGAGTCGACGCCTCGATACTGAATCCACGAGCTATATGGCAGGATACCTCGCGCTACGATGCGCGCGCGACCGAACTGCGGGACATGTTCCGCACCAATTTCGACAGCAATGATTTTGCGAGTTACGGTATCCGCGCGACGATGTGATATGAATATTCACGAATATCAAGCCAAGGAAATTCTGAAACGCTACGGAATTTCGGTGCCTGATGGTGCGGCGGTGACCGAACCCGGTGCCGCGCGGGCGGCCGCGCAACGAATCGGCGGTGACTTTTGGGCGGTTAAGGCCCAGGTACATGCCGGTGCGCGCGGTAAATCCGGTGGTGTCAAATTGGCACGCTCGCTGGACGAAGTGGCGAATCTCGCAAAGTCCATGTTGGGTAGTCGATTGGTGACCGAGCAAACCGGCGCCGCGGGTATACAGGTTGAGCGCGTCTATGTAGAAGCCGGTTACCCGGTCGATCGCGAACTATTTTTTAGTATTGTCATTGATCGCAGCACGGCGCAGTTGACAGCGTTGGCCTCGCCACGGGGTGGCGCCGAGGTAGAACATTTGGCCGTGGCATTGCCGGAGTCGATGCTGAGCCAGGTATTGCCGCTTACCGCGGGGATTCCGACTGCAGCATCGAACGCACTGGCAACGCATCTAGAATTGACATCGGCCCAAGCCGAAACCTTTAACAAAGTGCTGGACGGTGCACACCGTGCATTTTTGGATTTAGATGCATCATTGTTGGAAATCAACCCGCTGGCGGTAACCGCGGACGGCGCATTGCAATGTCTCGACATCAAAATGGGATTCGACGACAACGGCTTGTACCGGCAGCCCGACATTTCCGAATTGCGCGACCCCAACGAGGAACCGGATCGTTTGGAGCGCGAGGCGCATGGCTTTAATTTCACGCAGCTCAATGGTGATATCGGCTGCCTTGTAACCGGTGCCGGACTCGCGTTGGCGACGATCGATCTCCTCAAACTGCATGGTGGTGAACCCGCCAACTTTTTGGACCTGCCACCGGTGGCCACCCGGCCGCACGTCGCGGCGGCATTTCGTCAGATCTTGGGTAACCCGGCGGTGCGCACCGTCGCCGTCAACGCGGTTGGCGGGGGATTTTGCCATTGCGATACAATCGCCGAAGGATTGATCACCGCCAGCCGGGATACCGCGATTACCGTGCCGCTCATCATTCGTTTCACCGGCACCAGCAAAAATCACGCAATTGTATTACTTAATAATTCCGGGCTCGCGTTTCACGAGGCGCACGATTTAGACGAGCTCGCATCACTGGCGGTAGCGGCCGCGCGGGGTGGTCGGCAATGGCAACGCTAATTGGCAGCGATACCAAGGTGATCTGTCAAGGAATCACCGGTTACCGCGGTGGTTTTTTTTCGCATCAGGCCATCGAGTACGGAACTAAGGTGGTCGGCGGCGTGGTACCGGGCAAAGGTGGGACGACCCATTTGCAGCTGCCGGTGTTCGATTCAGTGGCGCAGGCAATGGAAGCGACGGGTGCCGACGCGAGCGTTGTCTTCGTGCCGTCTGCAGCGGCCGTAGCGGCGATGATTGAGGCGATCGAGGCGGCAATTCCCCTCGTAGTGTGTATCACCGAGGGTGTCCCGGTGCTCGATATGGTGCGGATCAAAGAACGGCTGGCCGATTCCACGACGCGTTTGATCGGGCCGAACTGCCCCGGCATTATTACGCCAGGCGAGTGCAAGATCGGCATCATGCCGGGCAGCATATATACACCCGGGAGCGTCGGGGTGGTGTCGCGTTCGGGCACGCTGTTTTATGAAGCGGTCACACAGTTGTCCGAGCGAGATATTGGTCAATCGACGTGTATCGGCATCGGTGCCGACCCCGTGCCGGGCATGTCGTTTGTCGATGCGTTGTCGTTGATGTTAGATGACGCCGATACGGATGCGATACTCCTCATTGGTGAAATCGGCGGCGATGCCGAAGAAGAGGCTGCGCGCTTTATCGCTGAGCGTCAACCGGATAGACCTATCATTGCCTATATCGCTGGCCGCCACGCACCGCCGGATCGACGCATGGGTCATGCCGGAGCCATCATTGCGGGTGGGCTCGGCGCGAGCGAACGAAAAATTGAAGCGCTGCGTGAAGCCGGAGTGCAGGTCGCCGAATCTCCGGCGCGCATAGGCGCTACCGTCGCCGCGGCTCTGTCTAGTCGTCCCTGAAAAACGCCCTTTTCGGCCGTCGGCGGCGTTGCCCAGCGACTTCCGATGCTCATTTACCTCTATGTAAACTCCGCTTCGGCTTCTCGGGCGCCTTGCCGACAACCAAAAATGACGCTTTTCAGCAACGACTAGATAACCCGTCACGGATTATTGGTCGCTGCCAGTCTCGCGATTTCGTAACGCGCTGCGGCGTCGAGCCGCGCACACGTCACATTCGCTTTCTTCGAGAATTGCCTCGATCCGCCAGTCGGCGGCTGGGGCGAAGCCCAAGCGCCACAAGCCGCGATTCGTGGCCATCGCATTGCGTTGCTCCGCGGCAAATAGCTTCTGAGGTCTCGATCGCGCCCAACCTTGTTCCACTAGCCACGCGCTGACATTGGTGTCGCCGCGATGGCACATCATACCGCTGCCGCTGCCGCGCGGCGCCTCACACCGGACCGTATCCCCCTGTAACCAGCTGCTGAATGCGTCGCGGATCTCGGTCCCGCAGCGCCACTCGGATGAATCGTCACGACATACGGTATCCACCGCTACCGATTCGATGCCGTACAGGGGTAATACGAGATCGTTGACACGAATCGTCTGTCCGTCGACGGCTTGTGCCGTACCAACAATTTCCGAACGGGCCGGCGCAGCATTTAGGCCGATCAGCAACGCGATCGCCATGCCGATTCGAATAATACGGCCGCGTAAAGCCGGGTTCATGCCCATGGTTTGTCGGTATGGTCAAGAATAAAGCGCGTTATTTTGCGCTGTATTTGTGGGTAAACCAATACGCTGTGGCCGCTACCGTCAACAAGTATACGTTCGTCCGCCGTACCGCAATACGGTCCGAGGCCTCGAATCCAGGGATCGTCTATGGACCCTACGGCGAGCAACGGTGGGAGATGGCCAACACGAGCACGGAGCGCACACCGCGCTGACGTCACGACAATGGCTTTGAAGGTATGGCCATTGTAACCGGCCGCCGCTTCACCCCCTTCACCGTGGCCAAACAAAATTAAATTGTGTTCATCGATCCACTCTAGGTGTGTCATGTTGTATAGAGCAAATTCTAATTCGCGGCGGCGTCGCGCCGGGTCGGAATGGATTCGGTCGCAGCGGGCAGACTTATCGTTACGGGCAAAACCGTCCGGTGCAATCAATGCGTATCCGGCCTCACCGAGCTCACGCCAAAATGAATACGGGCCAGTCCATCGCGGTAATGCGCAGCCGTGTAAATAGACGATAGTCGGAAGTTTTATCCCTCCAGTAAGGGCCGCGATCCGGCGTTGCACTCCAGCATCGTCCATGCGCCCAAAAATTAGCTCGCCGTTATGAATGACTTGCACTTGCGCCGCATTCCAGGTGCGCCGCAGTTCTTGGATCGGGTGTCTTGAGAACTCCGTAGTGGTTGGCCGTGAGTGCGCCAATATCTCAGTATCTAGCGGTATCCAGAGGGGCGTGTCACGGGGGACTGAGGAATGTATCATTCCGTCGGCTTGTGCATCGACCACCAGCGGCCACACCAACCCACAACTCAGGGCCGGCGCAAGTAACCAAACAAACCGGTGGTGCAGTGCTACCCCATTGCTTGATTTCCGTCGCTCGACCGGCGGGAGTTATTACTGAACACTGCCGAATCCTTTGTCCAATGCTCCTGCCGGTGGTGTCAATCCAGCGATTCGACAACCCTGATTGATCGGGCCTTCAGGAAATAGTTCATAAACATATTTGATTCCGCCTTTGCTGTGAAATTTTTCATTCAACGCATCGTGAATTTTTCTCGCAGTAATTTTCGATTCGCTGTTGCGAGCGAAAAATTCTTGTAAGGCGCGAATCGTACTCCAGTGATCTTCAACGAGTTCGAGACCGGTTTCGCCCGCCCATTGCCGCGCGATACTGGCGCTCCACCCATTTGGCGCATGTGGAAATTGTTGGTCCGTCGGTTCAGAGTTTGGATTCAATATGTTGGTCATGGATTCAGTCATGGTCAGACCTCCGTTCGGCGTTTCTTGTATCGGCAAAGCTCACTAATCATAACCTATCGCGGTGACGGTCGCCTCGGTGACTCTGGGGCGATATGGGGTGATCCGGGCGGATTGTGGGACATTTGAAAATTTGTCTTTTACAATCAAGTGCGATCTTACAAATTTTAAGAACTTACCCAACCGTAAGATTTGAGGAGATATGAATGAAACATCCGCTGGATTTTACAGGTAGGACCGTATTCGTTATGGGGGGAACGAGTGGCATCAATTTTGGGATTGCCGATGCATTCGCCGCAAACGGTGCACGTGTTGCGGTGGCCAGTCGTTCCCCGGCAAAGGTCGACGCCGCGGTGCAGAAGTTGGCGGGGCACGGCGTGGGAGCCATCGGGTTCAGTGCAGACGTACGTGATGTCGACGCAGTTAAGGCAGCCATGGTAGGTGTGCAGGAAGCGTTTGGCCCGATTGATGTGCTGGTATCCGGGGCGGCCGGCAATTTTCCGGCACCGGCGCTTCGTATATCACCCAATGGCTTTAAATCGGTGGTCGATATCGACCTTCTCGGTACGTTTCATGTACTGCAAGCTGCGTACCCGTATTTGACAAAACCCGGTGCTTCGATCATCAATATTTCTGCCCCACAGGCATTTGTGCCGATGGAACTTCAGGTTCACGTCTGCGCCGCGAAGGCCGGCGTCGATATGGTGACCCGGGTGCTGGCGATGGAATGGGGGGCTCAAGGCATACGCGTCAATTCGGTCGTGCCCGGGCCGATCGCTGAGACCGAAGGCATGAGGCGGCTGGCGCCCACACCGGCGGTTCAGAACGCCGTGACGAAGTCGGTCCCTCTCGGCCGGTTGGGGACGGTGACGGACGTAGCCAACACTACTATGTACTTAGCTTCCCCTTTGGCGGAATACGTAACAGGTGCAGTGATACCTGTCGACGGTGGCTGGTCGCTAGGCGGCGTAAGCGTCATTGGAGACAGCATGGCGACGATGGCTAATAATTAATGAAAAAGTATATGGTGGTGGAGCGGCATAAGGCGGACTGCTTTGAAAAGGTTTACCACCGCTTTGATGCAAATGGGCGGATGCTGCCAGCAGGACTTTATTATTTACATTCCTGGAAAAACGAAGAAAGAAGTATCTGCTTTCAATTGTTGGAAACGAATGATCCAACGTTATTCGCCGTATCGACCGAAAAATGGCCGGACCTGACCGACTTCGAAATAATTCCGATTGACTAATAAAGAATCCGATTCCCGTCTATTTAGAATCCGAAACCACAACAAAAAGCTCGCGTCGGATCAGCCCGTCGGCCAAGGCCGCGAGTTTATTGGTCCATCCCAATCCGCGTTCCGCATAGGCGGATACGCCAATCAATTCCTCAAGGGGTTCCCGCCACTTCTGATCGGCCAGACGTTGGCGTTCGCAAGATTGCGCGTAATCATTGGTGATGTCGCTATGTTCCTTGATGGTCCATCCGGTCTGAGTCAGGAGTGTCGGATAGCTGGATTCTGAATCGATAAACTCAGGACCGTTTTCAACGGCACGGCGATGGTCGTCGGGCGACAGATTCGGGGCCACGGAAATGACCGTAAATGCCATGCGTCCCCGGTTGCGAACGACTTGCCGGCAGGCTTGAAGAACGGCACGTTTTTGCTTTAGGCAGCAGAGCAGATCGCTATGGCTGAGGGCATCAAAGGTGCTCGCGGCAAACGGCAACGTCGCAGCGTCCGCAACGGCTCCAAAACTGGCGCTCGCAATTCGATCGATTGCAGCTCTTTCAGACGCAATTCGGAGACCCGTAATCGGAAGGTCCAGGAGCACAACGTCGCAGCCGCTTTGCTGGGCCAGATAGAGGCCGGGCCAACCGGCGCCCGCCCCCAAATCTAAAAGACGTCGGCCCGATCTCAATCCGAGCATTGCTCCGATGCGGTCGGCCTCGTCGCGGGTCGTCCAGCTGTTGCCGCCATAACCGCAACCACAAACCATGCGCTCGATCGACAATAGAACCGGTGACTGAGATTTCAGATAGAACTCGTCAAACCGCTGCCTCTGTGCAATTTCCTCAGGGCTGTAGGGCATCAGGCCAAGATTATTCTGTGCCGCTACACTAGTGGTACCGGCTTACGGCGTAATCCGGAGATTGCATTGCCGGCGATGGCCGCGAGCAGAATCGCACCGCCGATCAAGGTATACAGTCCCGCGATCTCGCCCAGAAAAAACCACACCCATAGCGGGCCGAGCAACACTTCGGTCATCGATAAGAGGGCCAATTCTGCCGCGGGTACCGATTTGGATCCGATTGTATAAATGGTTAGACCGACACCGATCTGAAATACACCGAGTGTTAGTGAGATGCCAATGTCTCGTGCCGGAATTACAAATGAGTAACCCGATACGACACACATCATCGCAGCAGTAACGATCGCAAAAACACCCGCGAGCAGCACAGCCGGCAGCATGTCCTCGAGCTTGCGCCAACGCAGCGCTATGGTAAACGCCGCAAAACCCAGGGCAGAAATAATTGCGGCGATGTTGCCGACGATATCGCCGGCCGCAATACCCTCGACAACCATTATCGCAATACCCGCCATGGCGAACACCATTGCGACCCACGTCGCGGGGCGGACATTCTCGTGCAACAGCAGTCGTCCCAGCAAGGCAGCGAAAAAAGGGGCTGACGCGAACAAAAACATGGCATTGGCGACGGTCGTAGATTGAATGGCGTAAATTCCGCTGGCGAACGCGAATACCAAGCCGACACCCCCGTATAGTGCCGCGAGTCCCGCCTTACGAATAACGACGAATGGTGTGCCGCCCGAGCGGACACTGAGAATGACGAATAAGAACGGCGCCAGAGCACAGGAACGATAGAACAGGATTTGCCAGACATTGGCCACTTCCATAAGCCGAATCCCGAGGCCCATGCTGGAAAAGCAGGCGCCCGCTAGTAACACCAGAATCAGGCCCCGCCGATAACCGGGATGTCTGGCATCGGGCAAAGCCCGGTCCGCAAGAATGCTGGACATGACGATATATCGGGTTAAGTTGAACCGGGATTGACGGTGACGCGGCAGTAGGGCGGAAGCAATGTCCGTGCGCAAATCACTGCGCAGGTAACAACACAACCGACTCCGGCGACCACGATAGCCACACATCCTGGTCGGGTGTGCGTATGCGGTCGGCAGAGCTTTCCAAATTCTGTAATGCGACGGAGACGGGTTCTTTCCGGTTTTCGAGTTGCACGTATAGGTGACTGCGATCGCCGAGGTAAGCGGAAGGGCCCATACGTCCCAGCGCGATATTCTTGGCTTGCGGTGGCCGTTCGAACTGCAGGCGAAGTTTCTCGGGTCGTATCGCCACCAAAATATCGCTACCGGCCGCTAATTGTCCTCCGGTTGTGGCGTGCACGCTGCCCAGAGCAGGCGTTTCGATATTGGTATTTTGGCCATCAGATGTGGTTATTTTGCCTTCGAAGAAATTCATCGTGCCGATGAAATCGGCCACAAATGACGTTTTTGGAGTTTCGTATAGTTCCGTAGGCGAGGCGATCTCCAGCACACTGCCCTCCGACATCACCGCAATGCGATCCGATAATGTCAGTGCCTCCTCCTGATCATGGGTTACAAATACGAATGTAATTCCGACCTGTTGCTGCAACGAGCGCAGCTCGATCTGCATCTGTTCGCGGAGCTTTTTATCGAGCGCACCTAGCGGCTCGTCCAGCAGCAAAACTTTGGGTTTTTTGATCAATGCCCGGGCCAGCGCGACACGTTGGCGTTGCCCGCCTGATAGTTGGTCCGCCTGGCGAGACCCGAATCCCGGTAATTTGATGAGTTCCAGAATCTCGTCGATCTGCTTGCTCTGTTCGTCCTTGCTCAATCCGGATTTGCGCAGGCCGAACGCGATGTTGCCGCGCACATCGAGGTGGGGAAAGATCGCATAGTTCTGAAATACCATATTCACCGGGCGGTGATTCGGCGGTATCACCGACATCGGTTGATCGTCGATATACACCTCACCCGAAGTCGGGGCTTCGAAACCAGCGACCATGCGCAGCAAGGTTGTCTTACCGCATCCCGACGGACCCAGCAGCGAAAAAAATTCGCCGCGTCGAATGTCTAAAGTCACGTCATTAACCGCGCGAAAATGTCCAAACGATTTACGCACGGCCTCAAAACGGATCATGTTGTCTGCACTCATTTCTTATACACCCGTATCCGTCTTTACGTGCACGCCACGCCGGCGGAACCATTCCGCGAACGTAACCACCACGAACGATACCACCAATATGGTCGCACCCAGTGCGAGGATCGCCGGAATCTTCCGTGGAAATCGCAACGAACTCCAGATAAAAACCGGCAAGGTCACATCAGTGCTGGACAAGAAAAACGCGAGAATAAATTCATCGAATGAAATGGTGAAAGTCAGCAGCAAGCTCGCAACGATGCCAGGTAGCACTAATGGAAACGTCACGCGCCAGAATGCACCCCATGAATTTTCTCCCAAGTCCCGCGCCGCTTCTTCCATGTTTTTGTCGAATCCCTCCATACGTGAAATCATAACGAGCATTGAGAACGGCACGCACAGCAGCATATGCCCGAGCGCGACGGTCACCAGCGACAGGTCGATGCCGCCGAGATTGAGGACGATAAGTAGCGCAATGCCCATGATGATTTCGGGTATCACCAACGGCACCATGATCACCCCAATCAGCGGCCCGCGCCCCGGAATACGGTAGCGGGTCACGGCTTTGGCTGCCAATGTGCCCATCAAGGTGCTCGCAATTGCCACCGCCACGCCAATTTTGACGCTGTTCAGCAACGCTTCGATTAGCGATGGGTTGTTCAGCATCTCCTCATACCATTGCAGGGTGAACTCTTTCAACGGAAATGCGATATAACGCGAGCTGTTAAACGAGAACAGTGGGAGAAATAGTACCGGAAGGTATATAAATACCAGATACGCAACGGCGTAAATCGTGAAGCCATCGAATCGGCGTCTTGCTGCGTAAGCCATTAGGCAATGTGCTTCTTAAAAATGTGAGACAGCCAAAGAAACAAGCACACCAGCAAAGTGACGGTGAGCATGGAGATCACCGACAAGGCTGCACCGAGCGGCCAGTTTTGGGCTTTACCAAACATCGATTGGATAATGTTACCAATCATGATGCCGGTGGGACCGCCGACCAATGCCGGCGTGACGTAATCTCCCACCGTCGGGATAAACACCAGCAAACTGGCCGCGATCACACCAGGCATCGATAACGGCAACGTGACCCGCAGGAACGTCATGAACGCATTCTCGCCGAGGTCCCGTGCCGCTTCCAACAATGACCGGTCGATTTTCTCCAGCGACACGTAGATCGGCAGAATCGCAAACGCAGCCCAGGCGTGAGCCAGTGTGATGACGACGGACGTGGGATTGTACAACAGAAACTCAAGCGGTTCCGAAATTAGCCCCAGGCCTTTCAATCCCGAATTGATGACGCCGTTGTAGCCCAGCATAATCTTCCATGCGAACACGCGCAGCAGGTAGCTCGTCCAAAACGGTACGGTAATTAGAATTAGCCACACGAGTTTGTTGCGTTTCACCCGAAATGCGATGAAGTACGCCATCGGGTACGCCAGCAATACCGTTGCCAGCGTGACCATCGACGATATGCCGATGGACTTGATGAGAATTTTCGAGTAAATCCGCTTCTCAAAAAACGCCGTGTAATTCTTGAGCGAAAACGTCTTTATAAAATCGAGATACTCCTGCTCCCAGAAGCTCAATGTGAACAATACGCCAAGTGGCATTGCCAGCATGAGCAGCATCAACAACATCGTCGGGGACAGTAACGAAAACCCGCGAACGGCTTCGCTGCGCAAATACCAGGAACGTAATCGGGTTACGATGTTATCGGCTGGCGTTGTGGCGTCGGCGACCGGGAGTGCGGAGTTAGCCATGTTGAAAATGGAGTAATTCGGAATCGATGAGGATGACCCCCCGGCGTGTCACGTGGCCGATACAATTGTTCGAATATTCTACCCGAGCCCGACCGATAAACCGGGTCCAGCACTTGCCGGACCCGGGGTAAAGTTGGTAAACGTAGGCCTGCGGACGGCGATACAGCGACTATAGTCCGGCTTTTACTTCCTCGAACATGGCCTGCAATGCGGGCTCATTGCCCATCGGTTCCTGGAAGATGCCCGCCTGCAGAACGTCGTCCGGATTACTGGACAAGCCGCGATCGGCAAGTTCTTCCGCCGATACCAGGTCGAAGGCTTTGGCGTTCGCGTGACCGTAGCCGAATTCCCTTATCTCATAAGCGCCGGATTCAGGGCTGATGTAGGCATCGATATAGTCGTATGCGCGGTCGATCTTTGCCGGGTCGGCATCGGTCATCAAGCAAAAGCCGCAAGCCCAGGTCATCGCTCCTTCCTTGGGACTCATGAACTTCACCGGCACGCCTTCGGATTTGAGCGCGGTGTAGGAGTCGTTCCACGCCGCGGCCGCCACCAACTCGCCGGATGCTAATGCCTGCTGAATGTCCGTGACGCTGCTCCAGTAGTAACGCATAAGCGGTAGCTGCTGTTTCAGCAATTCCTTGGTTTTTTCAACTTCGGCTTCGGTCATATTGAACGGATCTTTTGCACCACCGTAAATCGCCGCCACCATAACGCCGTCGATCAAACTGTCTGCCATAGACATCCGGCCTTTGTAGCGTTCGTCCCAGAGCAGGCCCCAAGACTCTTCTTTTAATTCCACCAAATCTTCGCGGTACAGCACCGAGGTTTGGCCCCAATCCGCGACGATCCAGTAACGTTTGCCGTCTACCACAATGCCAGGAATTTCCTTCAGACTCGGCACGACGTCGTTCCAATTGCTTAACCGTGATGTGTCGATAGGCTGAATAATACCGGCGTCCCGCCAGATCGGCACCTTGTAGGAGCACGGCTGTGTTAAATCTGCTTTAAAACCCGCGCGCATTTTCGCGAATGCCTCTTCTTCGTCTCCGAAAAAGGTGAAATTCGGTGATTCGCCGTACTTTGCCGTATAGGGTTTGTGTAGATCCGGTTCTTCAAAGCCTTCCCATGTAAAAACCATGGGATGATCTTCGGTGGCCGCATTGGCAACACGGGACATTACCGGAAACGTCGCCATCGTAACGCCGACCGAGCCCAGCAACTTGTTAAAGTCGCGTCGCGACATTTTGCCGGTTGCGAGTTCTTCAATCAGTCGATCTTTGTTCATCATCTATCCTCTGGAGTTTATGGCGCGCAACCCGGCGCGCGATTGATGTTGCGATTAACAGGTGGGATAACTGCCCGGCAGTGGACTGCGGTGGTCCACGCAGAAGCGATTCCCTTGTTGCAGAATACGTTACCGTCAGATTCCGCGTCAACGCCTGTTAGTAGTACGGTATGCGCGGGTTCGCTAGAGATTCATCTTTTTGGCAGTCTCATCCAAAGCCGATCTGGCGATCTCCAACAACTCATCGATATGTGCCTTATCGGCCACCAGCGGTGGTGAAATAATCATCGTATCCGCGACCGCTCGCATCACCAGGCCCATGTCGAAGCTAATGTCTCTGCACAGCGCGCCGACGCGGCCCTTTGGGTCAAAAAACGTGCGGGTTTTCTTATCCGCAACCAGCTCCAAGGCGCCAAAAAAGCCCACCCCGCGGGCTTCGCCCACGAGCGGGTGGTCGGCAAGCTCGCGCCATCGACTTTGCAGATACGGTCCCGTGTCGGTATCGACCCGCTCGATGATGTTTTCGTCCCGCAGGATCTTGATGTTCGCCACGGCCACAGCGCAGGCCGCCGGATGTCCAGAGTAGGTAAATCCGTGGGCGAATTCACCGCCTTCTTCGGTAAGCGTGCGCGACACCCGTTCCGACACCATGACTCCGCCGATCGGCAAGTAGCCCGATGACAATCCTTTGGCGATCGGCATTAAGTCCGGCTGCAGATCGAAGTAATCGCTGCCGAACCACTTGCCGGTGCGGCCGAAGCCGCAGATGACTTCGTCCGCCACCAACAGGATCTCGTGGCGTCGGCAGATGTCTTTGATGGCCGGCCAATAGCTGTCGGGTGGCACGATAACGCCACCGGCGCCCTGGATCGGTTCGGCAATGAACGCGGCTACGTTGTGTTCGCCGAGTTCCGCGATCTTGTCTTGCAGCGCTTGAGCGGCCCGAGCGCCAAACTCGTCCGGTGATAACGATCCACCTTCCCCATACCAATACGGTTGGCGAATGTGCGTGATGCCGGGAATCGGTAATCCGCCCTGCTCATGCATCGCGCGCATACCGCCAAGGCTCGCGCCGCCCATCGTGCTGCCGTGATAAGCATTGTCCCGGCTGATAATAATCTGCTTGCCTGGTTGTCCCAATAGCGCCCAAAAATACCTCGCGGTACGAATCACCGTATCGTTCGCTTCAGACCCGGAATTCGTAAAGAATACGTGGTTGAGTCCTTGCGGGGTCACCGCCGCAAGCAGTTCGGACAGCTCGACCGCGGGCGGGTGAGTGGTTTGGAAGAAATTATTGTAATATGGCAACTCCAGCATTTGCCGGTAGGCGGCGTCCGCGAGTTCTTGGCGGCCGTAGCCGACATTTACGCACCATAGCCCCGCCATGCCATCCAGTATGCGGTTGCCGTCCGAATCCCAAAGATAAACG
>Ga0224497_10001519_pt1 | contig 14659 bp, 16 predicted proteins | sample SF_Jul11_sed_USG_4_FD_167970 | JGI IMG/M metagenome (GOLD analysis project Ga0224497, IMG submission 167970) | Sediment microbial communities from San Francisco Bay, California, United States - SF_Jul11_sed_USGS_13 | ecosystem: Environmental > Aquatic > Marine > Sediment | place: USA... | reverse complement strand
AACGATAAATTTTTTTGCCACTTTGTAAATTTTGAAGGATATATCGTAGTCTTCCAAGCTCACCAAATCTTAACGAAATTAATCTTTTTACATTTTTTATTTTTTTATCAGTTTCAGTAGGTTTTTTGATTTCAGCGGGAGATACATCAGCAAGAATTTTTTTATTGAGATAAATTTGGTCTGAATGAAATAGGGGCTTTCCCTTTTGCAGTGTTTCGGCTATGTATTCTAATCTCCCTTTATCTCCTTGATTATTTTGAATCAATTTTTTTATGCGTAGAATTCCATCATGGGTGGAAATTCTTTGTAATTCTGTACTCAATTATGATAAAATAGGCTTAAGTCCAGTTTAACATCGAAGTCAGAAAAATCGTATTATTCAGTGTTAATTTGTTTATCAAAATTTTTCGTATTTTCCATGATTTTTTGAATTTATTTACTCCGAAATGAAAACCACACGAGTGTTTAATTTTAAATTTTTCTATAATTTCAAAAAATAGGTCAAAAGTTTTTGTAAATACTTTCATTTGATCAGCCTAATCTGGTAAACTAACGTTATCTAAATCTCATAATCTAAAAACATATTATCTGATTATTTTAGTGTCTTAATAGAACGTAATTACCTTAACAACATAGTTGATAATAATCTAAAAAATGAAGAATAAACAGTAGGTTATTATCTAAAATTTTTAGAATGATTTTATGGAATTAATTAAACAAAATTCTCCTGTATTGTTTTTCTTTAATTCCTCAAAAAAATGGCTGGTAAAGATTTCAAAAAAAGAGGCACTTCATACTCACATTGGAATTTTAAAGCATGTAGATGCAATAGGAAAAGAATATGGTTCTAAAATAACTACAAACAAGGACAAGTATGTCTATCTCTTAAAACCTACCATGTATGATTATATAATGAAAATCCAACATGGAACTCAAATTGTTTATCCAAAGGACTTGGGGTATATTGTTGCAAGAGCAGGAATCCAAAACAATCAAAAAGTTGTAGAGATTGGAACTGGCAGTGCATCACTAACATCATTTGTTGCAAGTATTGTAAAACCACGAGGGCATGTTTACACATTTGATGTCGATGAAAATTTTATGAAGATAGCTGCCAAAAATCTAAAAAAATGTGGGATGGAAAAATATGTAACTCAACAAAACTTAGATATTAAAACTATTAAAAAACCTCCTGTAACTGATGCCGATGTTGTATTAATTGATCTGGGAGATCCTTGGACTGTGATTCCACAAGTTCGTCAAATGCTAAAAGGAAGTGGTGCTATTTTTGCAATTTGTCCTACCATGAATCAACTAGAAAAATTAACTATGTCTCTTATCGAAAATGAATTTACAGACATTGAATCCACTGAGCATATTCTAAGAACCATAGAGGCAAGAGAGGGAAAAACCAGACACTCGTTTCAAGGAATAGGTCATACAACGTACCTCTGCTTTGCAAGAAAAGCATTTTTTAACAGAGACTCAAAGAAAAAATCAGCCCCAAAATCAAAAAAAATCTCAGAGACAGCAAAAAAATCCATTAGCAAAAAAGAAAAAACTAAAATCTTAAAATCCAATAAAAAACAAGATTTATCCCTGTAAAACTTATCCACAATGTATTGGTATTCCAACAACTTCAGGCATCAATTGTAAAAAAATTTATTCCTGCCAGAAGATCAGATTCTAGAAAAGGTGAAAATGGTGTTGTTTTGGTGGTTGGTGGTAGTTACATCTATCATGGTGCTCCAATCTTATCATCCATTGCTGCTTTGAGATGTGGAACCGATCTTGTTTATACATCAGTGCCTAAAATTAATGTCTCTTCCACTCGTTCAATATCTCCTAATCTAATTGTTATACCTCTAGTTGATCAAAAGCTGACCAGAGGTGCTGTAAATAAATTACTTGGTGTCATCCCACGAAACTTGGACTCTGCTACAATTGGGATGGGATTGGCCATACAGGAAAAAAATTCCCTCCTCCAATTGATAAAATCCCTATTAGACAGGGATGTTCGATTATCTCTTGATGCAAGTGCTTTGATTCCTGACATACTTCCACTACTTTCTGACAAAAATGTGGTTGTAACTCCACATGCTGGAGAATTTACAAGATTATTTGGACAAGTTCCTCCAAATTCTAAAAAAGAACGCATATCAATTGTTGAAAAAAATGCCAAAGACAATGGAATAACAATTCTACTAAAAGGACCAACCGATGTGATATCTGATGGCAAAAAAACCTATCTTTACACAAAAAAAATTCCAGCAATGACCGTAGGTGGAACAGGTGATGTTCTCTCAGGATTAACTGCAGGGATGCTTGCTAAAAACAGAAGTGCGTTAGAGTCAGCATCAGCTGCCACTTTTATTAACGGATTGGCTGGAAAATTCATTCAACAGAGATTAGGGTTACACATGACTTCTATGGATCTTTTAGATGCTATTCCAGCTGTTATGAAGCCATTTGATAAAATAAAGTGACAATATTGAATCCTCTTAAGCATGTAGACTCTAATATGAAAAATTTGGTCTCTGATTTGCAAACATTAATCCGTCAACCAAGTGTATCTGCAAAAAACGAGGGAATTGAAGAGTGTGCAAAACTAGTTAAAAAAACCCTAGATGCCTCGGGGATACCCTCTGAAATATTGAGACTAAAAAAAGGTGTTGCTCCAATAGTTTATGGAGAGGTAAAATCAAAGAAAAATAATTCTAAAACTCTATTGTTTTACAACCATTATGATGTGCAACCTGCTGAACCCTTTGATTTGTGGGATGATCCTCCATTTAGTGGGCAAGTAATAGGAAACAAGATTTTTGGAAGAGGTTCCTCTGACGATAAGGGAGAATTAATCACAAGAATCAAAGCTGTAGAGGCATATCTGAAAACCACTGGGGATGTTCCATGTAATATTAAATTTTTAATTGAGGGAGAAGAAGAAACCGGCAGTGCACACATTGATGACTATCTAAAAAAATACCGAAAAAAATTTGGGTGTGACGAAGTAATCTGGGAGTTCGGATATGTGGATTCAAAAAATAGACCTATTATTGGTTTAGGAATGAAGGGTTTACTATTTGTAGAATTATCCATCAAAGAATCAATCCGTGATGCACATTCAAGTCTAGCTGTATTAATTAAAAATCCAGCTTGGAGATTAATTGAAGCTGTAAAAACCCTAAGAGATTCAAACGGGAAAATCCTCATTAAAGATTGGTATCGTGAAGTAAAACCCTTCACCAAAAAAGATTTAGAAATTATTTCAAAAGAGCCATTTGATGAGAAATTCTTCAAAAAAGAATATGGAATAAAATCATTTGTTGCAGACAAGAAAGGCCTTGACGCTAAAAAAGCATTGGTTGGTGGCGCTACATGTAATATCGCAGGATTTGTTTCAGGTTATACTGGAGAGGGTGCAAAAACAATTCTGCCAGGAAATGCTTTAGTAAAGATCGACTTTAGATTGATCCCTAAAATGGATCCAAAAAAACAAGCTCAACGATTAAAAAATCATCTCAAATCAAAAGGATTCGCAGATGTACAAATTAAAATATTTCATGGTGAGGCAGCTGCTAGAACAAATTCCTCTGATCCATTTGTATCTATAGTACAGGAAGCTGCAGACCAATCTTTTGGGTCCTCGATCTTAAATGTTTCAAATGCTGGTACGGGCCCAATGCATTCGTTTGTGGAGCACCTCAACGCCCCATGTATTTCGATTGGGGGAACTTACATGTTTTCGAGGATACATTCTCCAAACGAATATGCTCGAATTGATCTGTTAAAAAAAACAACCAAGTGTATTTGTCTTATAATGGAAAAATTTGGGAAATTCTAATTCTTTGACCTCGTATTAGGGAGAAAGCCCTTTATTATGCCATCAAATTATTTGAATTATGTCAATGTATATGCCAGGAGCAACTGCTGTTGGAATCACTTTTGATGGTGGTGTTGTTTTTGCGAGTGAAAAGAGGATTGCTTTTGGAAATTTCCTTGTAAGTAAATCCACAAAAAAGACTTTTGAGATAACTCCAAAGGTAGGTGCCACTTGTGCTGGTCTAGTTGCTGACATGCAGATTTTGTCCTTACAAATCGCTGCTCTGGCTAAAATTCGAAAAATGGAGTTAAAAAGAGATGTTCCTCCTAACTCTGTGGCCAAAATGATGTCAAATATGATGTATGAGCGAAGATATTTCCCCTTATTGACGCAGGTGATTGTAGGTGGAGTAGTTGACAGACCTATTTTGTATACATTAGATCCATTGGGGTCTGTCCTTCCTGATGAATATGCTGCTGTAGGAACTGGGGCTGAAATGGCTCTAGGTGTTTTAGATCCTCAATTCAAAGAAAATATGAGCGAATCTGAAGCAGTTGATTTAGCAAAAAAAGCAGTTCGTTCTGCAGCTTTGAGAGATTCTGCAAGTGGTGACGGTGTGGATATTATGGTGATAACTAAAGATGGTATCAAAGAGACCACTGAGAAAATTACAGCCTAAATATCCATCAAAAAATTTTCAACATACTAAAACGGGAACCTAGATAATTCAAACCGTGACCATAAAAACTATCTGCAATAAATTAATTCTGGACCAAAGATAATTTGAAAAAAACCCATTTTCTTTTTTCAAGCAAATCAGTAGTGTATAGATCTTGGCATAAGTGACTTTAACTTGTGATTTACATCTCACGAACAAAGTGGACGCGAGGAAGCAGAGATTGATTCTGTTGAGATAATCTGTCTGTCTTAAAATTTCTAACTAAGCGTTTTTCCAATTTCCCAGAATTTATCTGAAACATAATGGAGATTTTTTATGACCTCTCCTTTTTCCATAGTTTTCATCTCTTCGCTTGAAACTAGGGTTTTCCCAACTGCCAAAAATTTATGGTGTGTTTCTTCAATTACGCACACGACATTATTTTTTTGAAATTCCGAATGTTTTTTGATTCCAGGTCTCATAACGTTTGCACCCTTGCACATGAATTTCACAGCACCCATATCCACCATCACATGTGGAAATTTTTCTAACATTTGAATTTCAGATAAAAAAGGAACATATTCATCATTAATTTTTAAAATCTTGATTCCATTTCCTACTATGATTTGTGCTTCAGGCGATATTTCATGCACCTTGAGGTTTTTAATTTTTGGAAACTCCATGTCCCATTGTTCTGAAATTTCTTTTAACACTGAGGCAGTTTCACTTTTTGAGATTAGATTTGATTTCAAATTCTTGAAGTCTCTTGTCTGATGTCTAACAAATCTCGAAGAATTGAACTTGCAGTTTCCATTCCGCCTGCACCTTTACCAATAATTGTCTGAGTTCCTGAATGCTCAGAAGTAAAGGCAATTGCATTTAGTGTTCCATTAACACAAAGTGGATCATCAATTGAAACTTCTTTTGGACTTACCTCTAGGGTTTTGTTGCAAGATGCTATTAGCTTAATGGCACACTTTTTCATGGCAGCTTTTTTAATATCATCATTTGTAACTTTTCGAATTCCTGTGCATTTGATATCAGGCATGGTGACTTTCATTCCCATAATCCAATTTGCAAGAATCACCAATTTTGCTGCAGCATCAAGACCGTCCAAATCCAGGGATTCATCTGCTTCAACATATCCTTTGTCCTTGGCATCTTTTAATGCAGATTCAAAGGACAATCCATTTGCCATGTTAGTCAAGATATAATTTGTAGTTCCATTTAGAATTCCTGCAAAGGATATTATTCTCTCCCCACGTAGACTTTCTTTTGCATAATCTAAAATCGGTGTTCCACCACCCACTGTACCACTAAATTTTAGCATAACTTGATTGTATTTTGCCAATTCTAATAACGATGGAAATGCAAGTGCTAATGGTCCTTTGTTAACTGAAATGATATGCATTCCTCTTTTCATTGCAGTTGTAATATGTGTCATCCCAGGTTCTGCATCTTTGTAATTACTAGCTGTAGTTTCAATTAAAACTTCAGCTTCTAGATTTTTAATAATGTCAAGGCCAGACCAATTATTTTTAGTTATAGAATAATTCTTAATCGTACCAAATTTCTTTTTTGTTTCCACTAGTTTTTCAAGATCAAGCCCTGAAGAATCTATGGCACTTCCTTTACTATCAAATACGCCTACTACTCTTGGTTTCAAACCATATTTGGCGTAAAGATCTTCTGATCTTGAATTAAATAATTTAACAAGGCTTTGACCGACTACACCAAACCCACAAAGTATTATTCTCAAAATTCTTCATTCCTTTCAAACTGATCTGTGGTATTCATATCGTTTTTCTTATTTTGTTATGGTTTAATCTTCTTTTTGGAAATATAATGAAATTGAATTAATGCAGTATCGAAGATTGGTAGGTTTTGGTCCATCATCAAAGACATGCCCCAAATGTGAGCCACATTTGTTACAATTAACCTCGGTACGATTCATTCCTAGCGATGAATCTGAAATATACTCTATCTTTTCTTTATCTAAAGGATCGTAAAAACTTGGCCAACCAGATCCAGAATCAAATTTGGTATCTGAATTAAATAATGGCTCTCCACAGCAAACACATTTGTAAATTCCTTTTTCCTTACTGTCACAGTATTTTCCAGAAAATGGTGACTCTGTTCCTTTGTTTATACATATATCATATTGTTCTTGAGTAAGTTCCTGTTTCCATTCTTCAGGTTTTTTAATGATTTTATCTTCCATACTCAATATGATTCTCAATCCTATTAGAATATTTACTATTTTAGTTTCTGTTTTTTCTCTTGAGTTCTTTTTTCAGATTCAAATCTTTCTAGATCATATTCTTTAAGATCAACAAACTTCATTATTTTACTCAGATTGGGATGCACTTTTTTGATTTGAAGATACATTTGTTGTGCAACTCGTCTATAATCTATGTGCCCTTGTGGTATAGTTCTTAATTCAATTAAATGACAAGCCTCCCTGAGATTAAATTTCATAAAATATGGATAGTTGTATGCAAAATTTACAACATATTGACCCTGCTCAGGATTTTTAATTCTAATCTTATCAAAAGTTTCTTTAGTCTTGTTCATACATTCACTGTATTCTTTATCAATTCCTAAAATTTCAATTTCTATTGGAGTATTGTATCCGTGATCTGTAGTAAGTAACTGTCGCTCAAGTGTCAAAGCTCGATGTCTGTGAAAATCTCTAAACATTCCAAAATTATTTAGCATATCGAAAGTATAATACACGGTCTCAAAGGCACGACCTGGTCTATGTCTTCGGTTGAGTCTTAGATCAGCTAGCGATTTTATTATTTTGATCTTTTTTTCTTTTGAAAGTTTTTTGACCTGAAGTAAAATATTCTTATAGGATGTACTTTGAGAATGTTCATAAATTATACTTGTAACAATTTTATCTATTGATTTTTTTTCAGATTCCCAATCTACTAATTTAATCATTGTACCTAAAGTAGAGATGGGTTTGATCTCTTTTACGGCAATTCTCTGTGATACTTTTTTTGCCTGTTTCAAGTAACTTTGTAATGCTTTGCCATATTTGTCATCTGATCTGCGAACAAAAGATTTGATGGTGGAATCCAGTTCTTTTTTAATTTTTGAGGCTAAATTTTGCTCCTCTTCAAGTTCAGATGATAAAAGAATTGTTAAAAGATATTCAAAGGCACGTCCATTCCCAGTAATTCCTACATTGGTCAAAGTTGCTGCAGGTAACAAACCTCTAAGGATATCAAGAGCTTTTGCCTTAGTTGATCCTTTGTAAATCATATTTGCATATTTGATATCGATTTCTTTTTTTAATTTCGAAAAAGGTTTTTCTTTTTTGTCTTGAGAATCCTTAAAAAAATATTTTTCAATTGGATATTTTTCTCTTACATAATTTATCATGGGTTCAATGTTTTTTGAATAAACATTAAATGAAAAATTACATGCATCAAGATATTCATCTGCAAAACGTGATTTCATTATAGCAGGATCACGATAAAATTGGTATTGTCCATTAATTTTTTTATCCCATACAACGTACCTTGAGGATTTTTCAAGATAAGATAGACCGATTCTTCTATCTTCAATTTTTTTAACAGCGATATTTGACAGACCTTCTATTGCAATCTGTGCTTCTCCCAATTCTGCTACAGAATCATCGCCATACTCTAAGAGTACTCTGTCGTAAAATTCCTCCCCTCGATTTTTATTTTTTAAAAATTCATCTAAAAATATCCGTCTCATGCTTTTGTTTGTTCGACTATACCTTGACATCAAAGCACCTCGATCAACTTGTTTGGGAGTAATTATTGCAAACACAGACTCATCTGTATTTGAAAAATGACTTGACAGAATTTTTTTTTCGTTTTTGGAAAATTCTGACAACATGCTTCTAAACTTTTACAATTATTAATAGTCTATTTCTTTTTTCCAATTTGGATTAGATCTGGAGGTCTATTTTCTTGAGTTCCTTTTACTTGCATTCCTTTTGCTTGCCATTTTAGCAAGACATCTTTAAAGACATCTGCATCTGCCTCGTTTTCAGTGTACATCAACATGGTTACCCATCTCCCTTTTCCAGCTTTTCCCCCAACGGAATTCATCCAGAAATCACTTGGCAAGGTTTGCATTGCTTTATTTTCAGGATCTTTGGTAATTTCTAACCATCTTTTTGAGACAAAGCTCAAAATTTGCTCTAATTCCTCTCTTTGAATCATATCATCTTATTTTGGGCTTTCAATTTTAAAATTTCTAAGGTTTTTGGCCTTTTTGTTTGTGAAAAAAATCTTACCTAATCGGGTAACCTTTCTAACACTTTGTAGGTTATACAAATCCCTCAATTCTAAACATGCCCCAAGACGATATCGATATAATCGGTAAAAACGTCAAAGACATGTACGGAACATTCATGGGTAAAGTCATTGGAACAATGACAGACATCGACGGAAGCATCCAAACGGTGGGTGTAGACTGCGGTTCTCAAGGATTACAGCAAATCCAATTTGATCAGCTTGTAAGTCAAGGCGATGTTGTTATTTTCATTCCAAAATGGAGATTAGATTCTCAAAGACTGATTCGTGAAAAACAGCTAACTCTACGTCGTCTCAAGGCTTTGATTGATATTGTTTCTGACAACGATGACATGAAAGAAGATGCAGAAATCATTCATGAAAAATACAAGTCGAAGCTTGTATCATTAGATGAAACAGAAAGGCAAATCAAAGCAATACTTGAAAGTCGATTAGGAGAATTAGATGAACAATTGAAGTCCGCTAAAATGTTGGTGTTTGATGCAAAACTGCAACACAAAAGTGATGAAATCTCTTCAACTACATTTGAGACCGTGAAGACATGCACTACTCAGTTAATTGAGCATATTACTCACGAAACATCAGAAATCTCAAATGTACAGAAAAGAATTACAGATCTTAATGTTGAAGCACAAAATGCAGCAGCCCCTTCCCAACAAATTCTACAGGATTCAGCCGTAACATATCTGGACACTTCTGAGCAACCACAAAATGCCCAGAGCATACTTCCAGAGGCACCAAAAAACGAGCCAATCACCTCACCTTTTAATTCACATATAGAGGCTGGGGCATTACCACCAGTACCAGAAACTCCAGCAGAACCTGAAGTTGCCACACCATTTACAGCACCACCCCAACAGGTGACACCAGAAACTTCAAAAGACAACCCTAACGACAACGATTGGCTTGCCAGAATGGAAGCATCGTAATTTTTTTTATTATTTTTTCTTTAAATTTTAAGAAATTACTGAAAAATTAGTTACTGATCACTGTTCAAGTTTTTTCATTTAAAGGCTCAAAATCTGTAGATTTCTATTTGATACCATCAAAAAAGATTTTTTTAAGAAATTCCCGATCAATAGAGTTTATTTTTATTTAATTAAGAATAAAAAATGGGCTAATCGGAAAATTTTTTACGACTTTTTTAGGCACAAAAACCATACTCTAAATCTCGGATAATTAGTTTTGAGGGTAAATTGATCAGAAATACGATCGGATCGATCAGATCTTGTTGACTTGATCACCATAAATCGCACCCTTCGATCGTATATTCCTCAGAGAAAAAATGACTGAAACCAAACAAGTAACAATATTTGAAAACGATCCGGATTCGAGTTCCTATGAACACAAGCAATCCGTTGATCAATTACAGGTTCAATTCGCAAAATTTGGCCTAACTGCAAATCAATGTAAGGTGTACATATTTTTAGGAAAATATGGGTCAAATACTGCCCCTGATGTCTGTCGAGCATTAAAACTTCCAAGAACTGAAACCTATCATCTCCTCACAACTCTACAAAACAAGGGAGTTGTTTCTGCAACCTTTGAGCATCCAATCAAATTTTCAGCTATACCTCTATCAAATGCAATAAAATCAATGGTAAATACCGAAAAAGAAAGAGTCAAGAAACTTGAGATACAGGAACAAGAATTAACAAAAATCTGGGATTCCATACCTTCTTTCCACAATGAACCTATGGAGGCAAAAGAAGATAAATTCCAAATGTTGCAAGGAGACAACCAAATCTATGGTAAAATAAATGACATGATAATAAATACCAAAAAAGAATTCAAAATAATTGGTAATGAAAAGGATTTCTTAAAATTCTATCATGCCAACTTTTTAGAACCACTTGATAAATCAGAGGTTGAACTACAGATTTTAACAAATTCTTCTCCAAGAACTCTTTACGTCTTTGATGAAATTGATAAAACCAATGTTAAAAAAATGCCTAGTTCCACTAAGGGCAACATTTGCTTTGTAGTCAAAGACAATGAGGAGGTTTTATTCTTTATGAAAAACACTGAATCTGGAAAAGAAAACATCACTGCAATGTGGACTAATTCTGATGCAATGATTTATTCTAAAAATCTATTATTTGATTTACTTTGGACAAAGTCAAAACCAATTTAATCTCAACCTATTACCAACTCCAATAATTTTTCCTAAAGGGTAATTTTATCTGAATTCAACATTGAAACTTAGTTCAAATCTATAATTCTAAAATAAAAATCGAGATGGGTATTTACAGCTGTATCCGAGATGTCCCTCGACCAGTCGTTATGTGATATCCATTAAGATTTATCGTCTTTTCCTTGTGCATTTTAGACAATTTGATTTTGGTCGTTCCTTTGGCACTGGTAAGCCACATATCTCCTGAAATCTTTAATCGTTCTTCATTGATCTTGGATGTCTCCTTTCCCATAAACTCTGCAGTCACGATTTGTTGGTCTACAGACAATGTTCCTTTTTCGAGGTTATGATGAACCACAATTGTGTCAACATAATTTATTCCTGTCATTGTAGTTAATAATATGATATTTTACATATTATCTAGTTAGCTTTTATGCTAATGCTTTAGCTTGATTTTACTTTTTAAGAGAACAAAAAGAGTTTAGTGAAAAGTGATCCTTCGTTGCCCTAGGCTTTTTAATATTATTTTTACATTAAGCGATTATTGAGTCAGAGACATCTCACGGTGTTAGCTGGAAAGCACAAAGCTCATCTAAACTAGTTAACCAATTTCATTTGCCTCCACTTTTGAGGAGGCATCTTAAAACAAGAAATCAAAAAAACTATACTTCTTTTATTAAAGATTTAATTTTTCCAACCATTTCAGGAGTAATCTCCATATCTGGATGATCTTCTTTGGCGTGTTGTGCTACTTTTTCTAATAATTGTTCTTCTGTTTCGGCACTAGATGACCAATTACAATCAGCTCCAGAGTCTGCACAGCTAATATTTTTTGTCATGCCAATATTTATCAATGAAGTATTTATTTAATTTTCCAAAACACAATCATTAAACCCAAAATAACATTTAGAAACATGCGCCTATCTATGAATATTATTGCCTAATATTTTCAACATTGGACTTGGAAACGATAATCCTGCAATAAGAGAAAACGCTGAATCTGATTATATCTCCTTTTGGGCAGATCAGGCCAAAAAACTATCTTGGTTTTCATCTTGGGAAAAAACTTTGCAATGGAATCCTCCATTTGCAAAATGGTTTGCAGGTGGTTTGATTAATGCCTCATTCAATGCCTTGGATATTCATCAGAAAGACAAAGGTAAAAAACCTGCAATTATTTGGGTGGCAGAATCTGGGGAATCTCGAATTTTAACTTTTGAGGACCTGTGGATTGAGGTTAACAAATTCGCAAATGTCCTCAAATCTTTAGGAATCACAAAGGGTGACAGGATTACAATCTATCTTCCTATGGTTCCCGAACTACCAATTTCCATGCTAGCCTGTGCTAGAATCGGTGCAATTCATACGGTTGTTTTTTCTGGATTTAGCTCCATCTCAATTAAGGAAAGAATTGAAGACTCTAAATCTAAAATTGTAGTAACATCTGATGGTGGATATAGACGAGGACAAATAGTCAAACTAAAAGAAGTAGTGGATGAGGCAATTCAGAATTTAGATTTTGTAAAAAATGTAATTGTATTGGAGCATACTAAAAAACCAATTCAATTAACCTCTAAAGATAAACTATGGGGTGAACTGATGAAGGGTGTTTCAAGTGAGTGCGAACCTGAAAAACTTGATAGTCTTCATCCCTTGTATATTTTGTATACTTCAGGAACAACAGGAAAACCAAAAGGTGTATTGCATGGTACTGGAGGATATCTAACTCATGTCCATTCAACATTTGGATGGGCTTTTGATATTAAAGATGATGATGTCTTTTTTTGTACTGCTGATATTGGTTGGGTGACAGGACACAGCTATGTAGTATATGGACCACTATTACATGGTGCCACAGAAATAATGTATGAAGGGGCACCTGACTATCCTGATTCATCAAAAATGTGGAGTATAATTCAAAAATACAAAGTCAGTATTTTCTATACAACCCCTACTGCCCTGAGAATGTTTATGAAATTTGGAGACCATATTCCCAATTCTTTTGATCTTTCTAATCTTCGATTATTAGGAACAGTTGGAGAGCCAATCAACCCTGAAGTTTGGAAATGGTACTATATGATAATCGGTAAAGAAAAATGCCCTATTATTGATACTTGGTGGCAGACTGAGACTGGCGGGATGATGATATCTGCACTACCTGGAATTGAAACCATTTCACTCAAACCAGGCTCAGGAACTCGTCCTATTCCGGGTGTACATATTTCAGTTGTTGATGAAAACGGCATTGAGGTAACACCTAACACTAAGGGGTATCTAATAATCAAAAAACCATGGCCTGGGATGCTTTTGACTTTATGGGGTGATGATGAAAAATTCAAAAATGCCTACTGGTCAAAATTCCCAAACGCATACTATTCAGGAGATTATGCAAAAATAGATCAAGATGGATATTTTTGGCTACTTGGACGAGCAGATGACGTTCTAAAAATTGCAGGTCACCGAATTGGAACTGCCGAGCTTGAGAGTTGCATTGTCTCACATGAGGATGTTGCAGAATCAGCAGTATGTGGTATCCCTGATAATGTAAAGGGTGAAGTAATTATTGCATTTGCAGTTTTGCTTGACAATGTTAAAAAAAATTCAGAACTAATAAAGAAAGAAATTTTTGAGAAAATAAGGAAAGATATTGGTCCAATTGCTACTCCTAAACAGATTCATTTTGTCAAAAAATTACCAAAAACCCGTAGTGGCAAAATAATGCGTAGATTGTTAAAGGCAATTGCAAATAATGAAACAATAGGCGATATTAGTACACTTGAGGATGGTGCAGCAGTAACTGAAGTTCAAACTGCATTTAAGAATTTACTAGAATCTATCAATGAAAAAAACAATTAAAATACATATTTGACATTATCTTAAATTTTTTAATTCATTAAGATTGGTAGATGATAGCAGATCAAACATTTTCTTTAGGCCGTCATACTCTGATTTTGCATTTTCATCAAATTGTTCATAATCCTTACCTATTTCGTCTAATCTTATCTCAGCATTTTTAAAAAACTCTTCATATTCTCTTATTTTATCATCTTCTAATTCTGTCAGATCAAAGATCACTGTGTTGCTTCCAAGCAAATTATTATTTTCATCATATAGACTAACTGCGTGCAATAAAACCGGAAATGTATCTCCATCTTGTTTCCTTAAGGTAATTTTTCTATGCGAGACTTCTCCTGTTTCAAACCACCGTTGAAGAGATTCATTCATTTCACTCCAGGATTCTTTTGGCACATGCTCAAAAATCACCTTGCCAATGATCTCTGATTTTCCATAGCCTAATTTGGCAGCATAAGTGGAATTACAATCAAGAATTACTCCAATAGAATTGATTCTCCTCCACATTACAGGCGCATCTTTTAAGATTCTTCTTGCTTCTGTTTGTTGCATCTTATAAAATACAAATTCCTACTTATTAAATGGAAATCTTTCTACAATCAAGAATACAGGCTGTTAAATAAGGTCAACGATCAAAAATATTTTCGTTTCTTTTATTGATTTGTCTTTTATCGATAAATCCTTAGGAAAACTAAACCCTCCTATATGGTTAAATTGCAATATTTTTGACATTGTAAACCAAAATCCCAACAGGGGAGGAGGAAACTTTAACAAAACAAACTTGGATCCCTATCAATGTTTTTTATTAAAATTATTTTTGAAATCCCAGAACCAATTTCTTTTTTACAAATATTACAAAATTGGTTTTTAATGTTCCCAAAAAAAACTTTCTA
>Ga0224497_10001515_pt1 | contig 14674 bp, 12 predicted proteins | sample SF_Jul11_sed_USG_4_FD_167970 | JGI IMG/M metagenome (GOLD analysis project Ga0224497, IMG submission 167970) | Sediment microbial communities from San Francisco Bay, California, United States - SF_Jul11_sed_USGS_13 | ecosystem: Environmental > Aquatic > Marine > Sediment | place: USA... | reverse complement strand
GGGCGCCCGCATCGTGGTAGCGATCGACCTCGGTGAGCCTGGCGGAGTCGAGCATCTTGCTCACGCGGTCGGGCCCGAGTCTCTGGACATGCTCATCAACAATGCCGGTATCCTCCAGCCCGAGACGCTCGGTGAGCGCGGCTGGGAGGACAGCATCCGCCGGCAATTCGAGATCAACGCGCTCGGCCCGCTGCGCGTGACGCTCGCGCTGTCGAGCTTATTGGGGCGTGGCAGCAAAGTCGGTATCGTCTCGAGCCGCGTCGGGTCGTTGGCGGACAACAGCTCCGGTGGCCATTACGGTTACAGAATGTCCAAGGCGGCGGTGAATATGGCGGGGGTGAATCTGGCCCACGAGCTCAAGCGCCGGGGAATCGCGGTATTTCTGCTTCACCCCGGATACGTCAGAACCGCGATGACGGGCGGCGGGGGCAGCAAGGAGGCGGCCGCGGCGGGCCGCGAGCTCGTCGCGCTCATGGACCGGTTGACGCTCACGGACACCGGGTCTTTCTGGCACGCGGATGGCTATCCGCTACCGTGGTGAGCGCGGCGACGAAACCCGCCTAGTCGACTGATAAACCAGAGACTTTTGATAGTCGGTTTCGCGCATATTGTTGTGCGGGATTGATATAACGGCAACACGCGCGCTGTGTATCCTTAGTTGCCCGAGACCTACCGCCGCGGCTGGTGTTTGTCCGCCCGGCGCTGGTACGCGGCCCCCGCTGCGGCGGGGCTTCAGAACCGTTCGAAGACTATTACGAGTGCAGATGATCGTTGCCAACCGCCTCACCGATGGACGCGTCGTTTTCCTCGCCGAAGACGATCGTTGGGTCGAATCGATCCAAAACGGGCTCGTCATCGAGTCCGACGCGTTACAAGTCGAGCTGCTCGAGCACGCCGAGCGCGCGGTTGAGACGGGTATCGTTGTCGATCCCTATCTGATTGACGTCGTCATCGAGGATGGGCGCCGGCGTCCGTTGCAGCTGCGCGAGTCGATCCGAGCATTTGGGCCAACGGTTTCGGACCCGACAGTACGTTAGGGGATCGGCGAGAATGTATCGGTACGACGAATTCGATCACCGGCTCGTGTCCGAGCGGAACGCGCAGTTTCGCCGCCAGGTGGAGCGACGGCTGAACGGCGAGCTCAACGAGGACCAGTTCAAGCCGCTGCGGCTCATGAATGGCCTCTACCTGCAGCTGCATGCCTACATGTTGCGCGTCAACGTCCCGTACGGGACCCTTTCGTCGGAGCAGCTTCGCAAGCTGGCGCATATTGCCAGAACCTACGATCGGGACTTCGGCCAATTCACGACGCGCCAGAACATCCAATTCAATTGGGTAAAGCTCGAGGACACGCCCGATATCCTCGAGGCGCTTGCCGAGGCCGAGATGACGGCAATTCAATCGTCGGGCAATTGTGTGCGCAACATCACGGCCGATCAGTACGCTGGCAGGGCTCGCGATGAGCTCGTCGACCCGCGCGTGTACAGCGAGCTGTTGAGGCAGTACTCGCTACTGCACCCGGAGTTCTCGTATCTGCCGCGCAAGTTCAAGATTGCCCTGACGGGTTCGCCGCACGATCGTGCGGCCGTGGCGCTGCACGATATCGGTTTGCGCATGCATCTGAACGAGGCCGGTGAGCCAGGCTTCGAGGTGCTCGTGGGCGGTGGCCAGGGCCGCACGCCGGTCATCGGCAAGACGATTCGCGAGTGGCTCGAGCCGGAGAATCTGCTGTCCTATGTCGAAGCCATTCTTCGCGTGTACAACATGCAGGGCCGCCGCGATAACATTCATAAAGCGCGCATCAAAATCATTGTCAATCAGCTTGGAATCGACAGATATCGCGAGCTCGTCGACGATGAATGGGAGCGCATCCGCGACAGCCGCCTCAAGGTATCGCCGGAGGAACTTGACCGGGTAAGCGCGCACTTCGCCCCGCCGCCCTATACCGACCTGCTGCCTGATGCGAGCGCAGAACTCGAGCGGTTGCGAGCCGAGGAGCCCGCGTTCGACCGCTGGTGCGCCACGAATGTCGAGGAGCACAAGGTGCCGGGCTACAGCATCGTCAATCTCTCGCTTAAGCGTCTGGGCCGCCCGCCGGGCGATCTCGACGCCGATTCAATGGATGCCGTCGCGGAGCTGGCCGATCGCTACAGCTTTGGCGAGGTTCGCGTTACCCACCGACAGAACCTCGTCCTGACAGACGTCGAACAGCGCGAGCTATTTGAACTCTGGCGTGCGCTCGACGTTCTGGGTCTGGCATCGTCGAATATCGGCCAGCTCACCGACATCATCAGTTGCCCCGGGCTCGATTATTGCAGTCTTGCGAACGCTCGTTCGATTCCTGTTGCCGAGGATATCAGCCGGCATTTCGTCGACGTGGACAAGCTCGCGCTCGTCGGCGACCTGACCCTCAATATTTCCGGGTGTATGAATGCCTGTGGCCACCACCACGTCGGCAATATCGGCATCCTCGGCGTCGACAAGCGTGGCGAGGAGTTCTTCCAGCTCACGCTCGGCGGCGCGTCCGATGAGGGCGCATCGTTGGGCGATCGTCTCGGCCGGGCGCTCGCACAGGCCGAAGTGCCTGCAGCTATCGAGGCGATCGTCGAGACCTATCTCAGTCTGCGTATGGATGGCGAGCGGTTTCTCGACACCTACCGGCGCGTCGGCATAGAGCCGTTCAAGCAGGCCGTCTACGGCGAGCCCGCGTCGAGGGCTGCGGCGTGAAGACGCTAATCAGGAACGGGGCGCCCAGCGACGAGACATTTGTTTCGATCGGTGCTGAGGACGAACTGCCTGCGGGCATGGATGTCATCGTCACGCTGGACCGCTGGCGGGCCGATCGGGACCGGCTCACGCAACGTGAAGGTCTCGTCGGAGTCAGGCTCCAGAGTGACGAGCCGCCGGAGCTCATCGCCGAGGATCTCGAGCATCTCGCGGTTGTCGCGCTGGAGTTTCCGGCATTCCGTGACGGGCGGGCGTACTCCTATGCGCGGCTGCTGCGCGAGCAGTACGGCTACGCGGGGGAAATCCGCGCCGTCGGCGATGTGCTGCTCGAGCAGCTGCATTTCATGGTGCGCGTCGGTTTCGACGCATTTGAGCTTTCCAGTAGCGATCCCAAGCGTGATTTTGAGATCGCGCAGGCCGATTTTTCCGTCTGGTACCAGCCTGGTGTAGACGAAAGAGACACGGCGATCGAGCTCCGGCACCGCTAGGCGCCCCTCGAACTTGCACATCTTCTGAGCCTCGCGGACTCGGTCGACCGAGATCTGCCGGGTTGGCGTGAGCTCCTCCCGTTACCTTCTCCAAATAGCATTCAAGCTATTGATATTTATGCGTATTCAAAATTTGATGTTTTTTTAATCAATCTGACATGATGTGTTGAGCTGCAAGCCCCGGGGGAGAAAACCCAGGCGATTCTCCACAGACTTATCCACAGATTCTGTGGATTGTTGGCGGGCGAGGAATGCGGAATCGACGCAGCGATCCGGTGGTCACTCGGCGATACGCGGGTAACGGATCCGATCGACGAGCGCCTCGACCTCGGCCGAAGGCGCTGGCGTGAGGCGGCTCACTACGATGGCGGCGATCAAATTCAAAGACATGCCGATCGTGCCGATACCCTCGGGCGAGATGCCGAACAGCCAGCTCGTCGCGATGTCCTCGCCCCAGGGCGCACCGAGCCACTGTAGAAACAGGCCCTTGTAGAATTCGATGTAGCCGTACGTGAAGACCAGGCCGACGAGCATTCCGGCAATGGCCCCTTGCTTATTGATGCGCTTGGAGAAGATGCCGAGAAATATCGCCGGGAATAGCGATGCCGCTGCGAGACCAAACGCGAACGCGACGACCTGCGCGACAAAGGCTGGTGGATAGTAGCCGAGCAGGCCGGCAACGAGGATGGCGAAGGCCGCGGAGATTCGTCCGGCCATGAGTTCCGTGCGCTCCGAGATGCCCGGTGCGAAGACGCCTTTGAGCAGATCATGGGATACAGCAGCTGAGATCACGAGCAATAGTCCCGCGGCAGTCGACAGCGCCGCGGCAATACCCCCCGCAGCGACCAGCGCGATGACCCACTGAGGAAGCCGGGCGATCTCAGGGTTAGCGAGCACCATGATGTCGGGATCGACGCGCAGCTCGTTGCCGCGCCAGCCGTAACCGATGGCTCGCTGGGAAAATACCGGATTCTGATCGTTGTAATACTGAATCCGGCCATCGTCGTTGTAGTCCTGGAACTGCAGTAGGCCGGTCGCTTCCCACGTGCGGAACCAGCTCGGCCGATCCTCGTAGGCGAGGTTGCCCTGTGGATCGCCGACTTCGCCGATCTGAATCGTTTCTGTGAGGTTCAATCGCGCCATTGAGCCGACGGCTGGTGCGGTTAGGTACAAAAGCCCGATAAAGAGCAGCGCCCAGCCGGCCGAGTAGCGCGCGTCGCGAACCTTCGGCACGGTGAAGAAGCGTACGATCACGTGTGGCAGGCCCGCTGTGCCGATCATGAGCGCTGCCGTGATACAGAAAACGTCGATCGTGCTCTTGGTTCCACTCGTGTAGGCCGGGAAGCCAAGTGCCGTCACGACCTCGTCGAGCTTTTGCAGCAGATAGAGAGAGTCGCCCTGCACGGTACTGCCGAACGCGATCTGCGGGATGGGCGTGCCGGTGATCTGCAGCGCGATAAACACGGCTGGTACCGTATAGGCGAATATCAGGACGCAGTACTGAGCGATTTGCGTATAGGTCACGCCCTTCATGCCGCCGAGCACGGCGTAGACGAATACGATTCCCATACCAATAACGAGCCCGACGCCGATCGGAACTTCGAGAAATCGCGAAAAGACGATGCCGACGCCGCGCATTTGCCCGGCGACGTAAGTGAAGGAGATGAAGACGAGGCAGATTACCGCAACGATGCGTGCCAGCCGGGAGTCATAACGTTCTCCGATGAACTCGGGAACCGTGAATTTGCCGAACTTTCGCAGGTATGGCGCTAGCAGCAGGGCGAGCAACACGTAACCGCCTGTCCAACCCATGAGGTATACCGAGCCGTCGTAGCCGAGAAACGAGATAAGGCCAGCCATCGATATGAATGATGCCGCTGACATCCAGTCAGCCGCCGTCGCCATGCCGTTGGCGACCGGGTGCACGTGCTTGCCGGCGACATAGAAATCGCCCGTGTCCTTGGCTTTGGACCAGATCGCGATGCCGATATAGACGACGAAGCTGGCGCCGACTACCAGATACGTCAGGAGCTTCAATTCCATGGCGTCAAAGCGGTCCCTGCTAGTCTTCGTCGACGTCGTGCTCGCGATCGAGCCGGTTCATGCGCCACGCGTAGAAGAATATGACGCAGATAAAGGTGAGAATCGATCCCTGCTGTGCGAACCAGAAGCCGAGGTTCACACCGAACAGGGCGATCTGGTCGAGCGGCCCGGAGAGCAAGATGCCGAAGCCGAACGACACGACAAACCAGACGACGAGACATGCCGCGACGATGCGTATGTTCGCCCGCCAATAAAGCTGCTTGGCATCGCGCTGGCTCACTTGATCTCCCCCTCCCGTTCGGGGCCTTAGTCTAGGCGCGAGGCGCGCCCGAATCCAGTGGTTGCATGGGGCAGTGCCGCCACTGCCGGCGCAGGCCGTACGCAGCGTCGGATCGCCTCGGGGGAGTCAGTCGGCGTGATTCAGCAGTTGCCAGCGCAGCTGCACCCGGACGACGGTCTCGGTCGAGTTCGACGGCAGGCCGAAGTACTCGCGCGCCGGACGATCGCTGTCAACGCGCAACCATTCCACTGCAAGCCGCAGATTCGAGGCGTAGTCGTAGACGTACGCGAGCGTCAGGGCATCGCCGGACTCGTCATTGTCGTCCATGGGTAAACCATCGAGGTTCTCTACTGAGAAGTCGTCGTAGCGCAGGGTGAAGCGGTGGCCATTCTGCATACGAGTCAGCAGGACGTAGTGGGACTCGAAGTCGTTATTGACCACGCGCGACCCAAAGATGGGTATGAAATTTCCCATCTGCGTATTACCCGTCATCCACTGCGCCATGAATCCGAGGTTCCAAGGCAGGCTGACCTGCAGTGCCAACTGATCGAAGTAGGTCTCCCAACCGTACTGGCCGTTGGCGCTGACCGTCGGGTCGGTGTGATTGTCGTAGCGAGCGATCTGGACGGACGCACGACGCGCGTAGCGCCACTCGAGGCCTGCGAGATATCCCGGCGCATGATCGAGCTCGAGAAATGGCTCCGCCCATGGGCCCTGCTTCTCACGGAGTCGTGTCCCGGCCTCTAGCTGAGGCGTCGGCGGCAGCGGTAACTGCTCGTTCCAGCGCGTCTGACGGTCGTGCACGCCCCAGCCTTTCCATGCCAACAGCGTTCCCGTGGGATCGTTGCCGTAGTACGAGGCGGCGAAGAGCTCGAGCTCGTGTGGCGATCCGGGCCCGCCGAGACGGCGCTGCAGCGCCCATTCGATGCCGAGCAACTTCAGCTCCTCCGCGATCCACGTATTGATCGCGGAGGACGAGATGGAGAAGGGCGTCTCCCAGCCGGAAGCAACGTTCTCGAGCGATAGCCGGGGATAGAACGCGCCGAGCTTGAACCGATGACGGTTCGGCGAGCGAGGCACGGGGCGCCACTCGAGGTAGCTTTCCTGGAGATCGAAGCCCGACGAACCGTCGTGCGTATAGTCCATGACGACGTGGGCCAGCAGCGTCGGCGTCAGCACGCCGCGGTACTCGATCAACAGACGGTCGAAAGAGAGGCTCGGGTCGGTTTCGTCGTGCCGCAGCTTGCCGAGGCCGCCGTTGAGCCAGCCGGTCTCGTTGGAATCGACCATGACATAGCTCGCATTGCTCTGCACGAGCCAGCTTTGGGGCGATTCTCCCGCGGGTGCCTGAGCATGCAGCACACTGCTTGCGCTGCCGGCCATCAGCAGTGCTGCGCCGACGGCTCTCAGTAACGCGACCAATTCAGGCTCTCGGTTTCGGAAAAATGCGGTGGACGCAGCCGGGCCTCGAGCTGAATCTGCAGTAACGCTTCGTTGTTGTCGGCGATGGCTATTCCCTGCGGCGCCGGATGGTCCGCAGCGCGAAGGCGTGGCGAATAAATTTGTACGGTGTAATTGCCGCTTGGCAGGTTAGAGATCTCAGCGCGGCCATCCGCGCCGGTCGTCGCAAAGTAGGACGTGTCGACGACGACGATATGGGCCTCCATGTGATCGTGAATGTTGCAGCCGACATCGATGACTCCCGGTCGGTCGAACGTGACCGGTGGGTGCGCTGTGCCTTGGTATAGCGGTAATTCGAATCGCTTCGGTTCGGAAAACGAGTAGACATGGTGGGCGACGGTATCGCCGTTCGGAAAGGAGATCGTGGTGCCGGTTTGGGCCACGAGGATATGGGGCCTGAACTGCTCGGATTGTTGGTTCATGACCAGGGGCTCACTGAAGTCCGTAACCGGAGCGGAAGCGCCTCCGTCAGCGGCGATCGCGTACACGACGACTTCCTCGACAGCGTGCCCGTTGCGGTCGCTGATTACCGTGGTGAGGCTTGCCGGTTGAGCTTCTACGCTCAAGCCGGCGCACGCGGCAAGTGCTGCCAGGCAGGCACATGGTCGGAGCGATTGGTTCGAGGCATCCATTGGGTGTTAAGTCGAATTCGAGGATCGTGTGCTGATAGTAGGGCTGTGGCGTTGATCAGGCCGTGAGCCAGCGCACATATACGGTCTGGAATGGTCAGTAGTATCAGTGACTTACTCAGAATAGTGCGAATTGAATCTAGTGCTGCGAGTATCGATGCCACGAAATACGTTCAGGCAACGCGTCCTGTCGCTTGCAGCGATGCTCGTGACATCCGCGCAGTTGCTCACGCTGCTGCCGGTGCTCAACGCCGTAAAGACCGATGTCGAGCAACGTGCGCGGCAGACCGTGACGATCGGTGGCAGCGTGTTCGACCAGTTCATGCGCACTCGCTCCGAGCAGCTGCGAACCACGGTCGACGTCCTCGTATCTGATTTCGGTTTCAAGCAGGCCGTAGCGAGCGCTGACACGCAGACGATACGCTCCGTTCTCCTCAATCACGGTGGCCGTGTCGATGCGGACATGGGCGTGCTTCTGGATCTGGACGGCAACATCCTGGCGAACTCTAGCGTTGATCCAAGCCAGCAGGCACTGACGAGTCTGGCTAATTTCGTCACGTCCGGCCCAGCTGTCGGCGCGACGGATGTCGTCATCTACGCCGATGGGGTGCCATATCAGTCGGTCGTCGTGCCTTTGCGCGCGCCGCTTCCGGTTGCGTGGGTCGTCATGGGATTTCAGCTCGACCGCGAGCTCGCTGCGCGAATCGAGGGTTTGACGGGGCTCGACGTGAGTTTCCTCGATCGGTCTGAGGGAGCAGCCGGTCGATTACTCGAGTCGACGTTGCCTGCTGGCCGACAAGCAGCGCTTACCGGGGCGATCGAGCGTATCCCACTCGGATCGGCCAACATCGCTACGCTCGCTGTCTCGGACGCCGACTACTTGACTGTACTGCGACCGTTCTCGTCAGCCTCGGCTCACGTCCAGGTCGCGCTGCAGCTGTCTCTGGCCGATGCGATGGCTCGCTATCGAAGCATAAGAACGATCTTGCTCTTCGTGACGCTCGTATCTCTGTTGTTGGCCGTTGCCGGGACGTACTGGCTGGCCGGTACGGTCACCGAGCCAGTGTACCGGCTCGTTGCGGCGACCCGTCGGCTCCGTGAAGGCGTGTACTCGGAGCCCATCGAAGTACCGAAGTCCGACGAGTTCGGTGAGCTCGCAAGGAGCTTCAATGCGATGCAGCATGCCATCGCCGAGCGCGAGGAGCGCATCGCCCATCAGGCTTATCATGACGCGCTCTCCGGTCTGCCGAATCGCGAGCGCCTGTTGCAGCTCCTCGAGCCGCGCCTCGCGCACGAACTCCCGCTCACCGTCATCAGTTTCTCGATCGATCGGTTCGATCGAATTGCCTCGTCGCTCGGGCACAGCGCCAGTGATGAGGTGCTCAAGCTCGTCGCAGATATTCTCAATCAGAACTTACGCAATGGGCAGTATCTTGCACATCTGGGCGGCAACGAATTTGTCGTCGCGCTCGAGGGTGCAGACCCCGATGCTGCCGTGCGCTGGATCGACCACCTCGGCCATTTGTTACATGCTGGCGTCAGTCTCGCGGGCGCCAACATCTCGCTACGGGCCACAGCGGGTGTAGCGCTATTCCCGGATCACAGCGACAACGGTCCAGATCTGCTGCGGCGAGCCGCTGTTGCGAGAACCAACGCCGTCACGAGCCGGGAGTCCTTCGCCGTCTTTGTGCCAGGTGACGAAGATCGGCACCGGCGCCAGATGAAGATTATTGGCGACTTCCCGGCTGCCGTACGCAACGATGAGCTCTGTCTCTTCCTTCAGCCGAAGATCAGCTGTACGACGCATGCGGTGATCGGTGCCGAGGCGCTCGTGCGCTGGGAGCACTCGGAGCTCGGCCTATTGCAGCCCGCGGATTTCGTCGACGTCATCGAGGGAGCCGGCGTCATCGGCCATCTCACGCGCTGGATCACCAAGGAAGCTATGCGGCAGTGCCGACTCTGGCGAGAGGGCGGTCTGCAGCTGACCGTTGCAGTTAATCTGTCGGTTTACGATCTGCTCGATGAATATCTGCCGTACTTTCTCATGGAGATGGTCAAGGACAATGGATTACATGCGTCGGACCTCACGCTCGAGGTCACCGAGAGCGCAATTATGCACAACGTTTCGCTGTCCTTGACCGTGCTCGAGTGTATTCGCGATCTCGGTTTCGGCGTGGCGCTCGACGATTTCGGTACCGGGCAATCGTCATTGACACAGTTGAGGCGACTTCCGCTCGACGAAGTAAAGATCGATAAGTCGTTCGTCATGAACATGGGCGACCAAAAGGATGACGTGATCGTTCGCGCGACGATCGAGCTTGCACACAAGCTCGGTCTACGGGTCGTCGGCGAGGGCGTCGAGACGGCGGACTTGCTCGAGCGCCTGACAGATCTCGGCTGCGAATCGGCGCAGGGCTATTACATCAGCAAGCCGGTTTCCGCAGCTGAGTTCCCGTCCTGGGCTCGCCGCTGGCAGCTTGCGCACGACCCGAACGTGATCGAGCTCAAGCCGTGCCCAGCTGAAACAGCATGAGTGCACCCAGGTAACCGGCGCTAGTCATGTAACTCCAGGCGAAGATCGGCCACCGCCAGCTATTCGTCTCGCGCTTGATGATTGCGAGCGTCGCTGCACACTGCAGGCACCACGCATAAAAGACCAAGAGTCCGAGCACCATCGGCAGCGTGTATATCGGGCTTCCATCGGGCCACTGCGCTGCGCTGAGCCGCTCCGCAAGCGTTGCCTCCTCGGCCTCCGCGCCGACTGCGTAGATCGTCCCGAGCACGGCGACGACGACCTCGCGCGCTGGGAAACCGGCGATGACCGCAGCCGATACGCGCCAGTCCCACCCGAGTGGCAGGAATACGGGCTCGACGAAGCGGCCTGCCCGTCCGAGCCAGCTTTGCGCCAGATGCGCGGCCGCCGCTTCGTTCTCGATGTCGGCGATCGCTGCTTCCAGTGGTTCGCCGGCTAACGTCGCGATCGCTTGCGACTCGGCCACTTGACGCTGCGATTCGATATCAGCCGAGCGCGGAAAATAGGCGAGTGCCCAGACGATTACGGCGACGGTGAAAATCACCGTCCCGGCGCGGCGAAGAAATACGCGTGCGCGATCGAGCAGCTTCATCAGAACCGTACGGGGATTCGGAATGTGAAACTCGGGAAGTGCGAGCACGAACGCGGGCTTGGGACCCTTCAGCGCCGTGCGTTTCAGCATGAAGGCCGTCGTGAGCCCGCCGAAAACGCCGAGCATGTAGAGCCCGAACAGCACGACCCCCTGCAAGTTCAGCGGCCCGACGCTACTGTTCGGCACGAACGCTGCGATGAGCAGCGCATAAACCGGCAGACGCGCCGAGCAGGTCATGAATGGCGCTGCGAGTATCGTTGCAATTCGATCGCGCCGGTTCGGGATAACCCGCGTGGCCATGATCGCGGGGACCGCACACGCGAAGCTCGAGAGAAGTGGAATCACCGATTGGCCCGAGAGGCCGACCGAGCGCATCGCGCGATCGACGAGGAAGGCCGCACGCGCGAGATAGCCGGTGTCCTCCATGACAATGATGAAGAGAAACAGGATCAGTATTTGCGGTAGAAAAATGATGACGCTACCGACGCCAGCGATAATGCCGTCGGCAATCAGACTCGAGAGCATTCCCTCCGGCAGCGTCGCTGCGACAAGCCCGCCGAGCGCGCTCGTGCCGGCATCGATCAAATTCATGAGCGGGGTCGCCCACGCGAAGACAGCCTGAAAGACGACGGCCATGAGCAGCAGAAAAAGCAGCGTGGCGGGAAATGGACGGTTAATCCAGTCGACGATTGTCGTTCCCAGCCGGGTTTGGCGCGGTGTCGAGGTTTGGATGCTTGGTAGCACCTCTTGAATCCATCGATAACGCGCCCGCGCCTCTGCCGCCAGTGGCGGTTCCTCGCCGCACAGCTGCTTGCGCGTGTTCTCGACGATGGTCTCGGCGCCGTCGCCGAGGGCGGCCGCTAGCTTCTCCCGCGCAGATTGGTCGTTATCGATGAGCGCGCGCTCGATCTCGATGATCGTCAAGTCAGCCGCGTCCAAATCGCCGATCTGCGCAGCGATGTCTGTCGCGGCCTCACGCAGTTTCGGCCAGAAGCTCACGCCGGCATGCTTGCCCGGCTCAGCGCTCAAGGCGTTGGTCAGCGCCTTGTGTAGAGCAGGCATTCCGTGTCCCGTGGGCGCGATGATCGTGCAGACCTGCGCTCCACCGAGACGCCTGCTGAGCTCTTCGGTATCCACCTGAATGTGGTGGCGAATGGCGGCATCGGTCATGGTCAATGCAACGACCATAGGCCGATCGAGCTCGGCGAGTTGCTCCAACAGGTAGAGTCCCTGGTAGAGGCGCGTGACGTCGACGACCGCGAGGATCGCATCCGGCAATGGCGTGCCAGCGACGCGTCCCAACAGGACCTCGACGGCGATTCTCTCGTCGTCGGAGCCCGGGCTCAGCGAGTAAGTGCCAGGTAGATCGATGAGGTCGACGAGGCTGTTCTCGAGCTGTAGCCGGCCGATGCGCTTCTCGACCGTTACGCCGGGGTAATTCGCAGTTTTCTGGCGAAGCCCGGTCAGCCTATTGAATACCGTACTTTTTCCCGAGTTCGGATTGCCGATGAGCGCGATCGTCTTGCCGCGCGCTACCGTGACCTGGTCGATAGGGACAGCGACGCTAACCATTGCCGTTCAGCGGGGTCACATCGAAGTGTCGGCCATCCTCACGGCGTAGCGAAACGGCACCGCCGAACAGCCGAAATTCGAGCGGATCGCCGCCCAGAGAAGCCCCGAGGCACTCGAGCTCCGCGCCCTCGACGAGGCCCATGATCATGAGTCTCTGGACGCTCTGGGACGCCGTGCGGATTGCAGTAATGCGCGCACGGCTGCCTTTCTCGAGATCGGCCAGGGTCATTGATTGAACTCGGCTCTAATTACCCAGCGCGCTCAGCCCATCGAAAGCTTTCAGCTATCGGCAGCTCAAAGGCCCCGATAGAGCCGCTCGTCGTAAAGAGCACCGATACGCGCATAAGCCTCAGTGCGGTAGTGCCGACCTTGTGCAGACGCTGCGTTCGCGATGCGGTGCTCGGCGCTCGCCCAGATCTCGAACTGCGTCATATGATTGCGGCGATTGTTTTGTGCGATGACTCCGATGTCGATTGCACCTGGCGCCTGGCGGCTTGCGGTGACGAACGCTTCGACGAGTGCCAGGCCTTCCTCGAGTGCCGGTGGGATAAAATCGACGTGCGTGAGCGCGTACACCTGACCGTCGCCGCCGGCGGCGGACGTGCCCATGATCGCGTTGCTCGGCCGCTCATCGTAGGGACTGTAGAGCAATGGCTCGAGCGAGCTGCGAAATGTCCGTGTATGCGCGGAGGCCGTGTCGCGGTCGCGAGCTTCCTGTGACTCCCAAGCGTCGAGTATCGCGAAGTGATTGGGTCGTCCGATCCGCTGCAGAATCTGAAAGCGGAGATTACCTGTCGCCGCGCGGCTCGACTCCGCCTGGGCGCGCAGTAAATTGATGGCGCGCTCCGTTGACGACGGCGTGACCTCGATGTAGGTCACAGCAAACGCTACCCCCTCGTCTTGTGCCCAAACGGGCTGAGCGAGCGCGACGGTCAGGGCGAGTACGCCCAGGACGAGCTTGAGAAGACTATGCATGGCGAACCACCTCGGTCGGTTTTTTTCGTTAGGTAATCGCCGATTCTAGCGAACCAGGAGAGCTTGTGGCGAGAAACGTCCGCTCGCCGGTGGGGCAATTAGTCCGTCTCGTTCTCTAGAAAGCTCTCGAAGCTCGAGAAGTCCAGGTAATCGCCCGAGCAGCTGATCTCGCTGAGCTCCCAGGAGGGCGGTGCGAGCCGATAGTGCAGCGTTTCGGCGACCCAGGGCTCGGCGAGCGCTTTCGGGTCCTCCATCGTGATATCGAGCAGCAGAGTACGGTTGTCGATGCGCCGGAAAACCTCGGTCACGCGCAGCTCGTCGCTATGCTGATAGCCTGATCGGTCTATCCAGGTTCGCTCATCGATCCCGACGGTAGATATGACGAACGTCGTGTCGTCCTCCCAGTGGCCGATAGAATGGCCCTGCCAGAGCGCAACCGGATCCTCGGGATGCTTTCGGCCGTCGATATAAACGCGTCGAATGATGTGGTCATACTCATACAGCATGATCATCTCGCGTGCCGTGTAGACGACCTCGAACGGATAAGGGTGGAACCACACCCGCGGGACGCCGGGTGGGTAGCAGCGCGTCAGTACCGGATCGTTGGTCTCGGACAAAGCGAAGCCGCCGGCGTTGGAATTTCTCGACTGCGAGTAGAGCTCTTGGCCGAGCTCGGTCAGGACGGGCGGCTCCTCGGTCCAGGTCGCGTTACTGTGAAAGCCGCCATCGGGTGCACGCACGCGCGACCAAACTCCACTGAGGTCGCGCACGGGGGCCGGGCCTTCCCGCTGTTCGCCAACCTCCACGGGCTGTCCGGTGCCGTACTGGGCGAGACTCGCGGCGGGCAGCAGCAGGGCCGCCATAGCTGGAACAGCGATTCGTCGTATCGCCGAGCCTAGGCTTTTAGGCGTCCTGTTTGCCATTGTGTGCTACCTCACTCGCGGTCAGTCGAGAGATTCCCGCAACGGCAACGATACGCCGTCGGCGTTGATGATCTCCCTGATGGCGACGGAATGCCCGTCATTGCGCGCCGCGTCGCCCGTGATCCGCAGGCGATCGCCGGGCTGGAATGTGGACTTAGTCCAGCCGGCTCTCGCGAGCCTGTTCGGTGCCGTGAGCTCGCCTTGCCAGTGCTCGATCTCGCCGGCCTCATTCGTGATGTCGAAGTAGATCTGCACGTGAGGATTGATGAAACGGAACTCCGTTACGGTCGCCTCCAACGTGACGATCTCATCACTGTAGGACGCCCTGCCGTGGTGCGCTGGAGCTGCGATAGCGTAAGCCAGCGTTGCCAGCGCGGCCGTCGTCAGCAGGTAAGGCTTTGTGTTCATCGACAATGACTCCAGGAGACCGGACGGGGTATTCGTCCACTGT
>Ga0224497_10001513_pt1 | contig 14687 bp, 14 predicted proteins | sample SF_Jul11_sed_USG_4_FD_167970 | JGI IMG/M metagenome (GOLD analysis project Ga0224497, IMG submission 167970) | Sediment microbial communities from San Francisco Bay, California, United States - SF_Jul11_sed_USGS_13 | ecosystem: Environmental > Aquatic > Marine > Sediment | place: USA... | reverse complement strand
GGAGAGACTCCTTATGTGCGACTCAAGCTGGTGGGACCGGGCCTGGATTTGAATCAAATGGTTTCTGAAGAAGAAAAGCCTTCGAAGGGGTTTTTGTACTGGTTGGGCGAAACCCGGGTGTTCTCCAAGGGATCGGGGAACATTGAGGTCAAACTCAGCCGGTTTGCACATAAAATCTGGAATTTGACTGAGGTAACCGGGGAATTCACTTTCAAGGATCAGGTACTACAAACCAACAGCCTGACTCTGGGCAAACCTGAAATTGATAAAATTGAGATCAAGGGGCAACTGTCTCTTGCGGATATTAAGAATCCTTCATTTGATGTTGCTTTGGTTTCCCGAAATGTACCGATCGACAGATTGTTTGACACGTTTGGAGATATGTTTTACGCCTCGTTGACGGGGAATACGGTTTGGCTGAAGGCCCACGTCCAGGGCCGGGGCGGAGATCTCAAACAAATCATCCAAAGCTTGAAGGGGCGGCTAGCCTTCAACTTGAAGGACGGCCGTATCAACACGGGAAGGCTTTTAAACGGTACCGTGAAATTGTTCGGAATTCCCGTCGACCCGAAGACGGTGGAAGAGAGAGCGCTCCAGAATAATACGGGCTATCTGCAGATTTTTGGAGATTTTTCCATACTGGATGGCGTGGCGCGTACGGAAAACTTTTTGTACGAGGAAAAGGGGCAGCGCATGTCTCTGGTCGGAGCTTTCGATCTCAATACCAGTCGAATGGGTACCGTGGTGGGGGTCGCTCCTTTTCGCCGGGTGGACCGCGTTATTGAAAAAATTCCGATTTTGGGTCCCATTGTCACCGGGGGTAAAGAAGGCAGTTTGATCACGAGCTACTATAAAGTGGATGGTCCTTTCAGCGATCCCACAGTCGAGTCGGTTCCCCTGACCTCCATCAGCAAAAAGATACTGGGAACCTTTCAGGGGATTTTCACTGCGCCGAGCGAACTCTTTTCCAGCCAGGAACCTTCCAATCCGTAATACCGGTATTACTTGCTTGCAATGTATTACTGGGCGGTGATGTCGACCAGATGAATATTCTGCGGAGCCTGGCCCAGATGGTGAGCGAGAGCGGCATGAATGGCGGCGATATGATCTTCGTCTTGTGAAGATGCCGCCGGGGCCTTAGCTCTGGGAGGGCGCACGGGCGGGGCCTTGTAGGGAAGAAAATGGACCAGGACCTTAACCACGCCGATTAAAATTCCCAGCACAATGAAAATGACTCCCATCGCCAGGAATGAAACCTTGATCGAAGCCATGATGAGTGACATGATTTACTGCCTCAGCGACTGGGTAACGGTTTGAAGGGTTTCGACCGCGGCATGTCCGGAGCCCACATCGCCCGGCCCGAACAGGGATAAAAATACCCCCGCCGCCACCGCGCTGCCAATCACTCCTGCCACGTTGGGGCCCATGGCGTGCATGAGCAGGAAGTTTGATTTGTCAGTTTCCTGACCCACCTTTTGCGATACCCGCGCGGCCATGGGCACGGCCGACACACCCGCCGAACCGATTAGCGGATTGATCTTCCCCTTGGAAAAGACGTACATGAGCTTGCCGAACAACACCCCGCCGGCGGTAGCCATGATAAACGCCAACAATCCAAGGATGATGATCTTGATGGTTTCCAGGGTTAAAAAAGTTTCCGATGTCATTGACGAGCCTACTGCCAGCGCGAGCATTATGGTCACGATATTGATTAAGTGGGTCTGTGAGGTTTCATGCAGTCGCGCTGTCACCCCGCACTCCCGGAACAGGTTGCCCAGCATGAACATCCCCATTAAAGGAGCGACGCCGGGAAGCATCAATACCACGATCAGAGTCGAAAAGATGGGGAAAAGAATTTTAACCGTCTGAGAAATGGGTTTCAACTGCTCCATTTTTACCGCGCGTTCTTTTTTTGTGGTGAGAAAGCGCATAATAGGAGGTTGAATGAGCGGAACCAGCGACATATAGGAATAGGCCGCCACAGCAATAGGACCTAACAAGTGTGGCGCCAATTTGGCGGCCAGGAAAATCGACGTCGGTCCGTCGGCACCGCCGATAATACCAATCGCGCTGGCTTCCTGCAGGTTGAATCCCAGTGCCACCGCTCCGATGAGCGTCGTATACACTCCGATTTGTGCCGCCGCACCCAGCATCAGGGTTGACGGATTGGCCAGCAGGGGGCCGAAGTCGGTTAACGCACCCACGCCCAGAAAGATCAGCGGTGGAAGAATTTCGTGTTTCACTCCGAAATAAAAAAAGTTGAACAGCCCGCCTTCATTGGTGTTGGCCATCATACTGAGGGGCAGATTGGCCAGCAGGCAACCGAAACCGATGGGAAGCAAAAGCAGGGGCTCGAACTTTTTCCAAATGGCGAGATACAGCAACACCAGAGAGATGGCGATCATCACTCCCTGACCGGGCGCGATAGCAACCAACCCGGTGGAGTGGAAAATTTTACTGACGGCGTCCTGGAAACTGAAATCCATTATGAAATATGAATGAGTTCATCGCCGGTCTGGACGTTCGCGCCCTCTTGCACCAGGATGGAGTTGACAGTTCCGCTGTGAGGAGTGTGTACCTCAGTTTCCATTTTCATGGATTCCAGAATCATGACCGTATCCCCTTGGTTCACCTGATCGCCCACTTTGCATTTGACCGCAAACACGGAGCCGGGTAAAGGAGAGGTGACGGCTTTGTTGGATCCGTTCGAAGAAGGGGCCGCCGCAGGTGCCGGGGCCGCAGCGGGTTGAGGTGCCGGGGCGGCGACAGGCGCCGGCGCTCCAGTTCCGACTTGCACGGTATAGGATTTCCCATTAACAGTTACCGTATAGACGGCCGAACCGCCCACTGGTGCCGGTTGAGCCGCGGGCGCAGGTTCCGGAGCCGTTGCAGGTTTTCCCTGAGAATCGGGGGATTCCGGCTCGGTATACGGTTTGCCGCGGGTTTCAAAGAATTTCAACGCTACCTTCGGAAACATGGCGTAGGTTAAGCGGTCCTCATCGGTTTTAGCGGCCTCTCCCGCTTCCTCAACAACGGTATCCCATTCCGGTACCAACAGATCAGCGGGACGGCAGTCGATGACTTTCTGGTCCTTCGCCACTTTCTCCAGCAATTCAGGATCGATTTCTCCGGGTAGTTTTCCGTATTTGCCCAACACACACTCGCGTGTTTCCTTGGTAATGATCTTGTAGCGCTCCCCGGTCAGCACGTTCAAGGTGGCCTGCGAGCCGACAATCTGGCTGGTGGGCGTGACCAGCGGCGGGTATCCCAGATCTTTCCGCACGCGGGGCACTTCCTCAAGGACTTCATCCATTTTGTCGAGGGCGTTCTGGTCCCGCAATTGATTTTCCATATTGGAGATCATGCCGCCGGGTATCTGCGATTTGAGAATATTGATGTCCACGCCGATGAAATTGCTTTCGAACCGGGCGTAATGTTTCCGCACTTCCTTGAAATAATTGGCGATTTCTTCCAAGGCATTTAAGTCGAGCCCGGTATCCCGGGGTGTGCCCTTCAGGGCGGCGACCACGCATTCCGTCGGGAAGTGGGAAGTCCCCATGGACAGGGTGGAGATGGCGGTATCGACCAGATCCAATCCTTCGTCAATGGCGCACTGGATATTCATTCCCGCGAGGCCGGTGGTCGAGTGGGAATGGAGATGGATGGGAATCTTGATGGCTTTCTTGAGCTCACGCATCAGGGGCGTGGTGACCTGTGGGGTCAACAGGCCTGCCATGTCCTTGATACACAGTATATCCGAGCCCATGTTCACCAAATCCTTGGCCATCTTGATATAGAGCTCGATGCTGTGCAGCGGGCTGACGGTGTAACTGATGCATCCTTCCACGATGCCGCCGCATTTTTTGGCGGTTTTGACGGCGACTTCGATATTGCGCAGGTCGTTCAAGGCGTCAAATATTCGGAAAATTTCGATTCCCACATCGTAGGATTTTTTGACAAACCGATCGACGATGTCGTCGGCGTAATGCCGGTAGCCGACACAGTTTTGCCCGCGCAGAAGCATCTGGAGCGGGGTATTGGGTATTTTCTTTTTGAGTTGCCGGGCGCGTTCCCACGGGTCCTCATTCAAAAATCGGATACAGGTGTCGAACGTGGCCCCACCCCACGCCTCGAGCGAGAAGAAGCCGACGGCATCCAGTTTTTCCGCAATCGGGAGCATGTCCTCTGTTTTCATGCGGGTGGCCAACAGTGATTGGTGGGCGTCTCTTAACGCCACCTCTGTAACTTTAAGAGGAATCGGTGTCATGTTCATTCCGAGTCAATCCTTATGGTAAAGTTTTCCCCTGCAGGAGAATCCTGATTGTCTGAAATAAGGCTTTATATTGTTTGGGAATTGATCAATCGAGTCTTTCTGATGGATAGCCGCACCAAGGAATCTCATTCGTCCGGCTATACTTCAGAAAGGAAACAGGAGAATACTAATCAATTGGAAGGGCAAAATCAATGAAATAGTGGTCTATTTCCGCCAGGTCATGGGCAGGAACAGCAGGAGGATGCCGAAAATTTCCAAACGTCCCATCAACATCCATAAAACCAGGATCCATTTACCGCCAATAGGCAAGCCGGCGTAGTCCGCGGCTGGGCCGACCTGTCCCAACCCGGGGCCGATATTGAACAGGCAGGCGATGGATGCGCTGAGGGCCGTGGTCAGATCCACTCCCATGAATGCCAGCGCGATGAAGCCCGCCCCGGTCAAACCGAGAAACAATCCCGAAAGCGCCACCACGTTCATCACGTAATCCGGCGGCAGGGGTTTTAGTCCCACTTTGATGCGGACCACCGCACGTGGATGAATCAATTTCTGGAGTTCGCGAAGGATGACTTTAAGCAGGATAATGACGCGGATGATTTTAAACGAGCCGCTGGTGGAGCCGGAACAGCCGCCTACCATCATAATGATCACCATCATAATTCTCAGATAATCGGGCCACAGGTTGAAGTCATCGGTGACGTAACCGGTGGTGGAATTGATGGACACGACATTAAACGCCGCTCGACGGAAAGCATGCTCCAGGCTGTCGCCGGCATAGGCCAGGCCGAGGGTGGTCATCACGACTGCGATCACAATCATGGTCATGTAAAAACGGAATTCCGGATTTTGAAAGACGACTTTGAAATTTCCTTGGATAAGATGGTAATGCAACGCGAAGTTCACCCCGCCCAGAAACATGAACAATATGATCACGGTTTCGAAGTAGAGGTTGTTGAAGTGGCCGACACTGGCCTGGTGTGGGGAAAAGCCGCCCGTCGCCACAGTTGAGAAGGTGTGGCAGACCGCGTCGAACAGCCCCATCCCCCCCACCTTCAACAGGGCGATTTCCGCCAGGGTCAGCACCAGATAGGTTTTCCATAAAACTTTTGCTGTTTCCGCGAGGCGCGGTTTCATGCGCTCCACCGTTGCGCCCCCCGGTATCTCCGCTTTGAACAACTGGAAACTTCCGATGCCCAGTGCCGGGAAGATGGCGAGCGACAGGATGATGATTCCCATGCCGCCCAACCACTGCATCATGTTGCGCCAGAACAGAATGCCATGGGGAAGGGAGTCGATATGCATGAGGACCGAGGCGCCGGTGGTGGTGAAACCGCTCATGCTTTCAAAATAGGCGTCGACGAATTCGGGGCAGATCCCTGTCAGATAGAACGGCAGGGCTCCGAAAAAAGTGATGATAATCCAGGCCACACCGACGATGACGAATCCTTCGCGCTCCCTCAGTTTTTCGATGCCGGACGGTAAAAATTTCCAAAGTAGTAACCCGGTCGCGCCGGAGGCGATGCAGGAATCGAGAAAGGCTGTCAGGGGTGTCTGGCGGCCGGGTAGAGCGGGGTCGGCATAAAACAGGGAAACGGCCAACGGAACCAGCAGGATGCCGGAGAGCAGGATTAGCAGGATGCCGACGACATTGAAAATCGCTTTAAGGTTCATCAGGAGAGGAACGAGGATTTTTTACCGAATATTTTCTCGATTTTACCGATGCAGGCCGGCAAGGTCACGACTATCACCGTGTCTCCCTTGAGGATTTCGGTGGACCCGCCCGGTACCACCATTTCGCCTTTCTTTCTCAGGACGGCGCCGATGATGGCTTGATCCGGTATATTCAGTTGGTTGATGCGCTTGCCGACGGCCGCGCTTTTGGAAGTAGTCACAATTTCCAGTACCTCGGCTTCGCCTTCGATCAGTTTATACAGGTTGACGACCTGCCCCTTACGCAAATGTTTGAGTATCTCCGAAACGGTGATCAGCCGGGGATTGATGGTGATATCCATTCCGATGGAATCCAGAATGGGCAGGTAATCCGGGTCATTGGTGATGACCACAACCCGCTTGGCGCCGTGTTTCTTGGCCAGTAAAGCCGAGAGGATATTCATTTCATCATCATCGGACAACGAAAGAAATAGATCCGCATCTTTCATGTTGATATCGTTGAACAAATCCGGGTCCGTGCCGTTGCCATGCAGGACGGTGGTGTGTTCCAGAGTATCCGCCGCCTCGTTGGCGGTTTCCAGGTTAGGTTCGATGATGGAAACATCGCTGATAAATTGATCCAGTTCCTGGGCCAGGTTGACCGCCACCTGACTGGCTCCGAAAATGATGATTTTCTGGATTTCGTTCACCTGTTTATTCAGCATGGGCAGAACCAGAGGCAGAAAATCGTGGTCGACCAGAACGTAAATTTTATCACCCGCCTGGATGCGGTTTTCGTATTTTGGAATGATCATTTTGCCTTCGCGTACAATCGCCACGACCAGAAAGGAGTTGAGTTCACTCACTTCGCGGATTTCTTCGATGGATTTCCCGGCCAGCGGGGCATCTTCCGGCACGTCGAACCCGCGAAACAGAATCTGGCCGTCGGCAAATTCGGCCACGTTGATGGCGCCGGGTGTTTTGATGATCTTGAGAATAGAGTCGATGATAATCTCCGCCGGATTGATGGCGTAGTCGACGAACAATTCCTTGGGTTTGAAGACCTGGCTCTCGCCGGTGAGTTCCATGTTACGCAGGCGGGCGAAGGTTTCTTTCACATCAAACTTGTGGGCCAAAAAACAGACCATCAGGTTGATTTCATCCTTATCGGTCACGGCGATGACCATTTCCGCATCCAGGATACGTCCCAGAATCAGCGTGCTGGGCAAACAGCCGTTACCGCGGATGGCGAGGACATCCAGCTTTTCAGAAATACGCTGGATTTTTTCGCTATCGGAATCAATGATTGAAATATCGTGGCCTTCGTGGGAAAGCTCATGAGCCAGATTGAAGCCCACAATGCCGGCGCCGACAATGAGAATATTCATATAGTAATGGGAGGCTTAGGGGTCGGGAACATAACGGTGGCATGACCCGGGTTTAGCGGGATTTGTTCAGGTATTTCAGAAAATCGGATTTTTCAGAAAGAATGACGGTGGTGCCGGATTTCAGGGAATTTTTGTATGCCTGCATCGACCGCATGAAGGCGTAAAACTCCCGGTCCCTGTTGAAGGCATCCGCATAGATCTTTGTGGCGCGGGCGTCACCGTTACCGCGGGTTTCCTGCTCTTTTTTGTAGGCTTCGGCGACCAGGATTACTTTCTCCTTATCGGTTTCCGCGCGGATTTTGGTGGCTTCCTCCGCTCCTTCCGAGCGGTATTTTTTTGCGATCCGTTCACGTTCGGAGCGCATACGGCCGAATACTTTCTGGGCATTGTCGCTCGGCAAATCGGCCCGCTTGATACGCACATCCAACACTTCAATGCCATATTGCACGGACTTGAGATTGGCTTCCGTGGTGACCTTCTCCATGATCTCCTCGCGGGTTTTGGTGACCACGTCGATCAGGTTGTGGGTTCCCAATTCCACCCGCAGTTCCGATTTGACAATATCGTCCAACCGCGATTCACCGGCGGGTTCGGTCCGCAGGGTCTGCAGGAACAACAGGGGATCCTGGATGCGCCACATGGTGAAATTATCAATCAGCATGGTTTTTTTGTCTTTGGTAATGATGTCGGCGGGAGAGGCGTCCAGAACCAACAGCATCTTGGTGAAATACCGGACCTCCTGGAAAAAGGGGATTTTGAAATACAATCCCGGTTCGGCTATCGTTTTCTTATATTCCTGAAATTGCAGGACAATAGCGTTTTGGGTCATGTTGACGGTGAACGTGGATCCATAAAGCGTCAAAACCAAAGCTACCAGAACAATCAAATTAATGGGTTTCATGGCTGTATCCTGCGTTTATTTATTCGAGCCGGAGGAGAATGCTTCCCCCAGGTTTTTATTGAGCGGAAGAATGGGCAGCACGCCGCTCTTGTCACCAGAGGTGATCACTTTGTTCATGCCGGGATAAATTTCTTCCATGGTTTCCAGATAAATCCTTGTTTTGGTTACTGCCGGAGCTTTTTTATATTCTTTATACTGGGCCAGGAACCGGTGTGCGTCACCTTCGGCCTTGTTGATCACTTCTTCCCGGTAGGCCTCGGCGGCGGCAATGATTTGAGCCGCTTTCCCGCGCGCCTCGGGAATAATTGAATTGCTGTAACCTTTGGCTTCATTGATCAGCCGGTCTTTATCCTCTTTGGCGCTTTGCACGTCTTTAAAGGCAAAATCCACCGCCTGCGGCGGGCTGACGTTTTTCAGTTGAGTGTTCAATATTTGAACACCCGAGGCGTACTTGTCCAGGAGTGCCTGCATGGATTCTTTCACCTGGATCTGGATTTCCGCCTTGCCGATGGTCAACACATCGTCGATCGGCCGGTTACCGATGATGCCGCGCAACGCGGTTTCGGCCACGTCGTGTACGGCCTGGTCTTGGTTTCGGATATTGAACAGATAATTCTTGGCTTCGATGATGTGGTACTGGACCACCAGGTCTATATCGACAATATTTTCATCCCCCGTCAACATCAGGGATTCATTCGGGACATCCTGCTCCTGCGAGCCGCTCTGCCGGAAACCGACCGTTGCGGCCCGGACCTTTCGTACCGTTGGCGTTTGCACATGTTCGATGGGCGAAGGGAGTTTGAACTGCAATCCCGGCGGGGTGGTTCGCACATATTCACCAAACCGTGTGACCACTCCGACTTCATCCTGCGCTACGGTATACACCACACTCGGCACAATCCAGACGACGAGAAGAATGATGACGCCAATGAGAATGGTGGATGGATTCAACTGCGGAAGTTTGATCGGCAGCATTTCGAATTGGGGACCCGGTCCGCCACCACCGCCCGGTCCGCCGCCCCGTCCTCCTCGACCCCCTCTGCCCCGGTCCCGCGGGGGTCCCGGATCTTCAATGTCATCCCATGACATGTCGTGTTTATCGCTCATGAATTTGTAACCAGGTGAAAGTTACCGGGAGATAGGTTCGCCTCCCGGGCCAAAGCTGCAATAGTCTAACACGCTTTTAATGTTTTGAAAGCCTTTCGATTTCACTGACTACCGATTCGGCATCTTCGTTGGACAAGCCCTGGAGTTGGTGAGAGAGAAAATAGGAATGGTCGATCAGGCATTCGCCATCCATAAAGCCTTCCTCTGAGGCGGTGTCGTAAAGAAATTCGTATATGGGGTTTTCCGCTGAAGTGTAAAACAATTCCAGATCCTTTTCGCCGACGGTTTTGTTCAACAGAATGGTCACCGCGTCCTCTTCGATATTAAATTGTTTGGCAGTCTCTTCAATGGCTTCTTTGCGGGATCTTCCGGTATCGATTCCCTTTTGAATAGAATCTTCGATGGCGAGGTTGCGCTTGCGGAAAGTAAAATGCACATAAGGGAGTGGCTGTCCGATCAAAAAATCCAGGTCGTGGAAATACAACCGGACCCAATCGTCGAAATCGATTTCCAATTTGTCGGTGATGCCGTACTCATCACTTTTTTCCGGAGATTCACGGACCAGACGGTTGTAAATCTGGACAAACCGGTTCATGGCGTCGTACACCAGACCAAAGTAGAAGCGGTTGAGGCGATACCAGTTGTTGGTGGCGTTATGAGCGTTCAACAATTTTCTCAACATCAGCATCACCGTATCGGAGTCGGCATAGCGGTGGGCAACCGGGAACGCTTGTTCCATGTATCCTTTTAATTTATTTGCGTCTCCCCGCAAATCGTTGATGGTTTTCTGTAGGAAGCTCTTGGCATGGTCCAGAGAGTGGTAGATCAGCTTTTCATGGTTGATCTTCCGCTGGTAGTCCATGTACTCCTTGAGTTTGGCGTTTTGGCTTTCCTCGGGATGGTTCGGTTCTTTTTGGGTGATATCTTTGGCAAAAGCGAGCATGATTTTCCTGTAAAGTTTTGAGTTTGGTCATTGTGTACAAAATAGAGTTTGATTTCAAGATATTTCGTTTTTTCCTTTGGCGGATACCGCGGCTCACTCTAACCCCTTGTATTTCAAAGGAAATTTCGACAGTTTTTGAGTGCTAAAATGCGTCTCTGAGCTTATACTATTAATAATAAATAATGCAACTTTTGGCAGGAGAAAATTCGATGTGGCATCCTAAGTTATTGGGAACAATATTGTCGGTCCTGGCGCTCTTGGGTTTTGTAGAGAGCCGAACAGCCCTGGCCTCTACTCCCACTGCTGCGGAATTTTCCATGAGTCAACCCCAGGAAACAAGGGGGCTTGGTGGGTCTTTTCAATTAGCGGTCATGGGCGGCAGCGCGATCCCTCTGAATATGCCTCCGGAGAAATCTCCCGCGAAGGTCAAACCCGAACAGCCTGCAGTCGAGAAACCGAAAGCCATTCCCAAGGCCTCCAATTCAAAAAAGAAAAATGTAAGAAAAGCCCAAGTCGAAGCCGCTCCGGCAAAAAAACCCGTTGAGGAAGAAGAAGGCTTTTTCACCAAAACCCTGAAATCGCTGGTGGGTAGCAGTGACGACACGGAGGTTGCCGCTTCTGAGTCTTCCCAACTGCAAAAAGCAGCCGGGAAAAAAGCTGTGCATGAGCAGAAAGAAGAAGAGGGTTTGTTCACTAAAACCCTGAAATCGCTGGTGGGTGACGATGACGACAAGAAGAACGCCTCCTCCAAGTCTCCACCGGCAAAAACGGTTAAGAAAATACCTGCGCCTGAGAAGGAAGAAGAAGGTCTGCTCACCAAAACCCTGAAATCGCTGGTGGGTGATGATAAGAAGGAAGTCAAGGCAACCGAAAAAACGACTCTGAATCCTATTACGATGGCTCCGACCGGAAGCACGACCCAAAATAAAGAAGAGGAGCATCCCAAGACGGCCAAATCGGAAACCAAACAAACCCTCAAAGATTCCTTTGAAAAACTGATCGGGGTGGGGGCCGTTAAGGATGATGGCGCATCTCAATCCGTCAAGACAGACAAGCCGGCTGGAGAAACAAAATCTGCCAAGAAAGAGGAATCTGGCGGACTCCTGGAGGGTATTCTGGGAGGTAGCGATAAAAAGGACTCTCCACAACAAGCCAAAGCGGATGGAGCTGTTAAGGAATCACCTGCTCCGGCCAGACCCGCGAGAATCACGGCCAAGAAGTACATCGAGGAAGAAGAAGCGCAAAACGAAGAAGAACAGTTGGAGAAAAACCGCGGTGGTGTTAAAAAAGGTAAAAACGTCCTGAAGGAATCCTTTAAGACCCTGATCACCGATGACAAGCAAAAAGAAGAGGAATAATATTCATCTGACGACAAAGGTCTCATGGTGAAAGCAATTCCTTTAAAACCCGTGTGGTCCCTCTTCCTGATGGTGACCGCATTTTCGCTGCTATTTGCCCAACCCCAATGGGCCGCTGAAGAAACTCCCACTCCACAAGTACAAAAAGAAGAATCATTTTTTGAGTCGATCAAACGGAAGGCTCAGGAATGGCTGAATGGGGACAAGGAATCACCAGAAACCCAAAAGGTAGCCCCCAGGCAGGATGAAGAACAATCTCAAGAATCTACCGCACAAAAATCCGATGGACGTAAGGCGGTAGACACGGTCAAAAAAGAGATGAACAAAATTTCCGATAACATATCCGAGACCATCGAACGCGACAAAAAGAACCTCAAGAACAAATTCGATAAACTGCTCGACAAAAAGTAATCTTCTTTTCTATTCTCCGATCAACCACTTCAGAACAACCGAATCGTCCCCTTTCGAATTGCGTTTGAAAGTGTTCCCTGGAGGAAGGGTCGCCGTTCAGGTTATGGGGTGTTTAAGGTATTCAACCAGCCCGACGCAGATCTCGCGGATAAAATCGATATCCAGGGTTTCCAGTGTATCGGTTGATTGATGGTAATGCGGGTTCCGGAAAAAGGCAGTGTCGCTCAACATCGCGGCTTTGAAATCCAGCTCCCAGAACGGGCAGTGATCGCTCAGCCGCACTTCCACAAAATCGTCGGCCCGTCCGGGAAGCACCAGCGATTCCACTCCCAACTCTGGCGTGGTCTGCTTCAAGGCTTTCGCCAGGCCGAGCGCTAAAGTCTGCGACGGTTCGTTGCCCACCACTGCAATGAAATCTCCCGTAACCGGATACCGGGTGGGATCGACATAAACCGGATAAGTTTGCGAACCGGGTTCGCGGGTGCGGTATCCGAGCATCTCGAGAGAGAGCATGCCGGAGATGGATTCGCCGGACTCCTTGATGCGGGCCGCCATCTGGGAGCTTCCAATAAAACCGTACTCCTCCAATGTGAACGCGGTAAACAGGATCGAACCCTGTACGGCTGTCCCCTCCAAACACCGCGCCACCTCCAGCAATGCCGCGACAGCGCTGGCGTTGTCGTCCGCTCCGGGTGTGCCCTGCACCGTATCGTAGTGCGCTCCGAGGATGAATGTCTCCACCGAAGGGTTTGTTCCTTCCTTCAAACCTAAAATATTGTGCGATGTCGTTCCCTCAAACGAAACTTCCTCGCGAGACACAGACAGACCCATCGATTGAAACTGATGGGCGATGTAACCGGCCGCCTGTTCCAGAGGTCCCGGAGTGGTGAACGGGTTGCGTTCGCCCACCAGGGCTTCCAGGTGTTTCAGGATATTTGCGTTCTCGGGTTGCGCCATTGGAAATCTTTTGTTCGAATGGACTGCTTGGAAGTTTTCACGCTTTCATTGCAGATGAAAAAGGGTTTACAATCTGCGGTTATAGGCCTAAAATACCCGCATGGTCAAGGTGGAATGCTATTCAGGTTACAGAGTAAACGAACGACCGGTGGCTTTTACCATTAACGAGTGCGATTATACGCGTTCGTTCAAGGTTCGGGAAGTCATCGATCGCTGGTTCGGCGAGTCCGCGGACTACTTCAAAGTCATCGCCGACGATGAAAATATCTACCTCTTGAAATACGATAGCCGTCAAGATGACTGGGACTTGATTTTTTATCAGGATCCGCGTCGCATCAAAGCAATACAACCTGCGGAACTGGAGGTCACGACGCTTTCCAAATCTTTTCTCAAGGAAGGCAGGACCCGGCCGTCGTTTCCAATTCATTAAACTCAATCAACAAACGCTCTGGAAATCATTAACCCGCTTCCCAAGCCCCGGTTGACGGGCAACGCAAACCACTTGTAGATCATGAACCTGCCCACCCAAACCTTTCAGCAATACGCAGGCCATCGTCAAAAGATGATCGAGGAGATCATCAACCGCGGCATCAAGGACCTGCGAGTGATTGAGGCAATGAACCGGGTGCCGCGCCATTTGTTTGTGCGCGACTCGTTTCAGCATAAAGCTTATGGCGATCATCCGCTCCCCATTGGCGAAAGCCAGACAATTTCGCAGCCGTACGTGGTCGCCGCCATGTCCGAAGCTTTGCAGTTGAAGGGTGAAGAGCGGGTGTTGGAGATCGGTACCGGTTCAGGTTACCAGACGGCCATTCTCTCCGAGCTGGCGGCGCAGGTGTTCACCATCGAGCGGGTGAAATCGCTCGGCCAGCAGGCAAAACAATTGCTGGACAAACTGGGGTACACTCACATCAATTACAAAATATTCGACGGCACCTACGGCTGGCGGGAACTGGGTCCATACGACGCGGTGCTGGTCACCGCCGCCGGTCCCGAGGTACCACAGGCCCTGATCGAACAGGTGAAAGACGGCGGACGCATTGTCGCTCCCATCGGCGATGACCAGGGCCAGGAGCTGAGGGTTTATACCAAGCGCGGCAAACGCCTCAGCATGAAGCGCATGGGCGACTGCTTCTTTGTTCCGTTGATCGGCAAGTACGGCGTGCCGGAAGGGGAATAAAACCCGGCGGTCCGGGGTCATTGGTAATAGAGTCCAAAACCGAACTCAGGAGATTATAACGGTGTTTTCCAGAATCAAAAAAGACGGCAACTATGTTTTCGGGCAGGGCATCCGGTCCACCTACGATTATGACTATGCGTCGTTGTCGGATACGATGAACGACGCTTATTGTTCCCAGTTGTACCGCAAGCTGGAAGATTGGCAGAAACAGCACGGGCAGTTCGATGTGGTGGTGGGCATCGAGACCGAAGGTATTCGCATCGGTTACCGCCTGGCACAGATGATGAACCTGCCGTTTCACATCATGCCGCACAAACGCACCGAACTCGAACAGCTGGATATTCCTTCCTTGCCTGCCGATACCCATTGGTTGATCGTTGACGACATCGTCACCACCGGCACCCATTTCATGAATGCGGTGAGTCGCCTGGAAATAGAAGAAAAGCCCGAGTCGATCACCTACGCCTGCATGATCAAGCGCAACCCGCACAACCTCGACTTCTCCGCCGTCGCGGGTAG
>Ga0224497_10001512_pt1 | contig 14690 bp, 11 predicted proteins | sample SF_Jul11_sed_USG_4_FD_167970 | JGI IMG/M metagenome (GOLD analysis project Ga0224497, IMG submission 167970) | Sediment microbial communities from San Francisco Bay, California, United States - SF_Jul11_sed_USGS_13 | ecosystem: Environmental > Aquatic > Marine > Sediment | place: USA... | reverse complement strand
CGCTCAACGCCGCAGCCAATATACTATCCGAGGCGGGCCCTGACGTTGCGGCGCTGATAAGCCCCCAGGCGACCCTGGAGGAGCATTTCCTCGCGCAGAAGCTGTTGCGCGGACTCGGTTCGAGCAATATCGATTACCGCCTGACCCAGATCGATTTCTCGACGCAGCAGCAGGCCGCGATAATGCCTTGGCTGGGACGCTCTCTGGAATCGCTGGAAACCCTCGATGCGGCTTTGATCGTCGCGGCAAACCTGCGTTACGAGCAGCCGCTGCTGTCGCTCCGGTTGCGCAAGGCGGTCAACAATAGGCAGGCGCGGGTGTCGTCTATCGGCCACCTCGGTGGCCAGTACAATTTCGCACTGCAAACCGAATTAAACGGTTCCGCGGCAAGGCTGGTCAACGATCTTGCCGGTGTCGCCGTTGCGCTCGCCGAAATCTCCGCCAGACCGCTTGGCGACCATCTTGCGCGAATCGTCGCCGACCTGCAGCCGACGGAGCAACATCAGGCGATCGCTCGCTCGCTGGCCGATGCCGATAATGCCGCGATTATCGTCGGCGTCCAGGCGCTGACGAGCCCGCATTTGTCGCTGATCCAGGAAATCTGTGAAAGCATAACCACCGCCGCCGATGCCACTCTCGGTTACCTGTCGCTTTCGGCCAACAGCGCGGGTGCCTGTCTTGCCGGTGCGATACCGCATCGCGGTCCCGCGGGTAGCGCGCTCGATAAAACCGGAGAAAATGCCGCGCAGATCCTGTCGCAAAAACACAAGGCCCTGCTTACCTTCGCGGTCAATCCGCTGCTGGATACCAATTCGGTAGCCCAGTTATCCGACAACAACGAATACGTGATTGCGGTCAGCAGTTTCGATAACGATTTTATCCAGCAGCAGGCCAACCTGGTATTGCCGCTCGCTGCGGTGGTCGAAACCGCGGGCAGTTTCGTCAACGTCGAGGGCCTCTGGCAAAGTTTCAACGGCTGCGTGTCCGCGCGAGGCGAAAGTCGCCAGGGCTGGAAAATCCTGAGCGCACTGGGTCAGGTGCTGGCGCCAGGCGAATTCGATTACACCGATTCGGTAGCGATCCGCAACGAGCTCAAGGCGCTGTGCGGCGATGTCGTTCTAAGCAATCTCTGCGGGGTCGAAGCGGCCGTCAAAAGTCTGCCGCAGGAGTCGGATGCAACGCAGAAAATCGGCTTCACGCCGATATACGCCAGCGATGACATGACGCGGCTGGCGCCGCCGTTACAGGCCACGCCGTTGATGAAAAACCAGTGCGCCATCGTCATGAATCTGGAACAGGCGAAACGCGCGAAACTCGAAGCCTGTGAGCAGGTTCAGGTGAAGCAGGGTAAGGGTACCGCGGTGCTGCCGCTGCGCATAGACGAGGCGGTGCCGACGGGCTGCGTTTACGTTCCGGGTGGCATCGACGCGGTCAAGCATCTCTCCGACGCTTACGGCAAGATAACCCTGGAGAAGGTTTCGTAATGGATTTTCTGACAGCGATCTGGGCGTGGCTGCACGAATACGTGCAGTACACGATATTCAGCGGTGTCAAGGTGCTGACCATCCTGTTGCCGCTGTTTATCATCGTGGCTTACTACACCTATGCCGAGCGCAAGGTCATCGGTTACATGCAGACTCGCAAGGGTCCCAATCGGGTGGGCCCCAAGGGGCTGTTCCAGCCGTTCGCGGACATGTTCAAGCTGATGTTCAAGGAAATCATCATCCCGACCAATTCGAACCGCTACCTGTTCCTGATTGCGCCGGTAATCACTTTCGCGCCGGCGATGGCTGCATGGGCGGTTATCCCGTTCAACGACACGCTGGTTTTCAGCGATATCAATGCCGGCCTGCTGTACATCCTGGCGATGACCTCGCTCGGGGTTTACGGCGTTATCATTGCCGGCTGGGCGTCGAATTCGAAATATGCGCTGCTTGGCGCCATGCGCTCCGCGGCGCAGATCGTGGCCTACGAAATCGCCATGGGATTTGCGCTGGTCGGCGTGTTAATGGTTGCCGGCAGCCTTAATCTCGGCGAAATCGTCGGCCAGCAGGCGGGCGGCGTTAGCCGCTGGTTTTTCATTCCACTGTTGCCGCTGTTTTTCGTTTACCTGATTTCCGGGGTCGCCGAAACCAACCGCGCGCCCTTCGATGTTGCCGAGGGCGAATCCGAAATTGTCGCCGGCTTCCACGTGGAGTACTCGGGCATGACCTTCGCGGTGTTTTTTCTCGCCGAGTACGCGAATATGATATTGATCTCGATGCTGTGTTCGTTGATGTTCTTCGGCGGCTGGTTGAGCCCGGTGCCGGAACTGATAGACGACAGCATCGGCTGGTTGTTTGGCAAGACCGCGGTATTCATGCTGTTGTTCCTGTGGTTCCGCGCAACCTTTCCACGCTATCGCTACGACCAGATCATGCGTCTGGGCTGGAAGGTTTTACTGCCGGTAACAATCCTGTGGCTGGTGGTGGAAGGCGTCGCGGTTTATTTCAAAATCGGACCCTGGTTCGCATAAGCCTATGTTTGCAAAACTTAACTACTACCTGAAAAGTTTCCTGTTTATCGAGCTACTCAAGGGGATGATCGTTACCGGTCGGTATTTTTTCCGTAAGTCAATCACCGTGCAGTACCCGGAAGAAAAAACCCCGATTAGCCCGCGCTTTCGCGGCCTGCATGCGCTGCGACGCTATGCCAACGGCGAGGAACGCTGCATCGCCTGCAAGCTTTGCGAGGCGGTCTGCCCGGCGCTGGCGATCACGATCGAATCCGAGCAGCGCGCAGACGGCACGCGTCGCACCACGCGCTACGATATCGATTTGTTCAAATGTATTTATTGCGGATTCTGCGAAGAGGCCTGCCCGGTCGATTCGATCGTCGAAACCAACATCTTCGAGTATCACTTCGAGAACCGGGGCGAAAATATCATGACCAAAGCAAAACTGCTCGAGATCGGCGATCGTTACGAGGCCCAGCTCGCAGCCGACCGCTCCGCCGACGCCCGCTACCGGTAACGCGATGATCGAAACAGTCATATTCTACGTTTTTGCAGTGGCCACCGTGGTCAGCGCGACCGCCGTGGTCACGGTCAGGAACCCTGTGCATGCTGCCCTGTTTCTGGTGCTGACCTTTTTCACCAGCGCGGTGATCTGGATGTCGCTGGAAGCCGAGTTTCTGGCGATCGCCCTGGTGCTGGTTTATGTCGGTGCGGTCATGGTGTTGTTCATCTTTGTCGTGATGATGCTGGATATCAATATTGCGCGGTTGCGCGAGGGCTTCGTGCGTTATCTGCCACTAGGACTGCTGGTAGCCGCCATCATGCTGGGGTTGATGTTAAGCGTCGTTACCAGTGACGTGTTTGTGCTCGATACCGGTAGCGAACCGCTGCCGAAGCCGGCAGATTACAGCAATACCAAGGCCCTCGGCGGGATTCTCTACACCGAATACGTTTTTGCCTTCGAGATTGCCGCGGTCATATTGCTGGTTGCCATCATCGCCGCGATTTCGCTGACCATGCGCAAGCGGGCCAGGACCAAGTACCAGAATCCGTCCTCGCAGATCAAGGTGCGCAAAGCCGATCGGTTGCGTATCGTAAAAATGCCGTCGGGGGAGAAGGAGTGATGATGACGCTGACGCTGAGCCATTACCTGATTCTTGCCGCGGTGCTGTTCAGCATCTCGATCGCAGGTATCGTAATTAACCGCAAGAATATCATCATCCTGCTGATGTCGATCGAGTTGATGCTGCTGTCGGTGAACCTGAATTTCATCGCCTTCTCGCACTACCTGGACGATCTCGCAGGTCAGGTCTTCGTGTTTTTCATTCTGACGGTCGCGGCCGCGGAAGCCGCAATCGGTCTCGCGATCCTGGTGGTGCTGTTCCGTAACCGGGGTTCTATCAACGTCGAGGACATCAAGGAGCTGAAATGGTGAGCATGGAATCCATTTACCTTGCCATCCCGCTGTCGTCGCTGCTGGGTGCGGCGATCGCCGGATTCTTCGGCAAGCAGATCGGACGCGCCGCCGCGCACTGGGTGACGATCAGCGGTGTCACCGTTTCCTTCCTGCTGTCGTTGGTAGTGCTCAAGGACGTTGTGTTCGACGGTGCGGCGATCTACAACCATTCGGTTTATACCTGGATGGTCAGCGATGGCATCCGCTTCGAGGTCGGGTTCCTGATCGACGGGCTGACCGCGTTGATGATTACCGTGGTCAGCGGGGTATCGCTTGCGGTCCATGTTTATACCATCGGTTACATGGCCGAGGATGACGGCTACCAGCGCTTCTTCAGCTATATCTCGCTGTTTACCTTCTCGATGCTGATGCTGGTCATGTCGAACAACTTCCTACAGCTGTTTTTCGGCTGGGAAGCGGTGGGGCTGGTCTCCTACCTGTTGATCGGGTTCTGGTTCAAGCGCGAAACCGCGATCTACGCCAACATGAAGGCCTTTCTCGTCAACCGTGTCGGTGATTTCGGTTTTCTGCTCGGTATCGCGGTGGTGCTGATGTTCACCGGTTCGCTGGATTATTACGAGGTCTTCGATCGCGCCGACGAAATGCTTTACGCCACCCTGCAGGTACTGCCGGGGATAGACTGGTCGGTGATCACGCTGGCCTGCATCCTGTTGTTTATCGGCGCAATGGGCAAATCGGCGCAGGTTCCGTTGCACGTCTGGTTGCCCGATTCGATGGAAGGTCCGACGCCGATATCGGCGTTGATCCACGCCGCGACCATGGTAACCGCCGGTATTTTCATGGTGGCGCGCATGTCGCCGCTGTTCGAGCTGTCCAGCACCGCGTTGTCGGTCGTCATCGTGATCGGCGCAACCACGGCCTTTTTCATGGGCCTGGTTGGCATCGTGCAAAATGACATCAAGCGGGTGGTTGCCTATTCGACCCTGTCCCAGCTTGGCTACATGACCGTGGCGCTTGGCGCATCGGCCTATTCTGCGGCAATCTTTCACCTGATGACGCACGCGTTTTTCAAGGCGCTCCTGTTCCTCGCAGCGGGTTCGGTCATCATCGCGATGCACCACGAACAGGATATCCGCAAGATGGGTGGGCTCAGGAAATACATGCCTATCACCTACTGGGTGTCGCTGATCGGCTCGCTGGCGCTGATCGGATTTCCGGGATTCTCGGGTTATTTTTCCAAGGATGCGATCCTGATCGCGACCAGGCATGCCGACGTCTGGGGCGCCGGTTACGCTTACCTCGCGGTGCTGCTCGGCGTTTTCGTCACCGCGTTTTACTCTTTCCGCATGTTTTTCCTGGTGTTCCACGGCGAAGAGCGCATGGATGAACATACACGCTCGCACCTGCACGAAACGCCATGGGTCGTGACCGCGCCGTTGATTGCGCTCGCGATTCCGTCGGTGATCATCGGCTGGATCACGATCGATACCGTGCTTTTCGGCGGCCTGTTCGATCGCGCGATCATCATTTTCGAGGAGCATGGCGCGATGGCCGCGGTCGCCGGGGCCTTCCACGGTTCCCTCAGTTTTGTGCTGCACGGCTTCGCCGGGCCGGCGGTTTACCTGGCCGCCCTCGGAGTAATCGCTGCCTGGTGGATATATCTGAAACGGCCGGAACTCGCGGCGCAGATCAGGCAAAAACTGGAATTCCCTTACCGGGTTCTGGATAACAAGTATTATTTCGACCGTTTCAACGAGATCGTATTTGCCGCGACCGCGAGAGGCGTCGGGCAGCTGTTGTGGCGTCTCGGCGATGCATTGTTGATCGACGGGCTGGTGGTCAACGGCAGCGCGCGTCTCGTGGGCTGGGTTTCGGGCGTGGTGCGCCACGTGCAGACCGGTTATTTGAATCATTACGCGTTTGCGATGATTTCAGGGCTGATCCTGTTACTGGGATGGGTTGTGCTGGGCTAAGGCAAAACAAAAACAAGGGTAATCGTTAATTTATGTACGCAGAATGGCCACTTTTGAGCCTCGTGATCTGGACGCCGATATTCGGTGGCGTACTGGTATTGTTCGCCGGCGACAAGGATCCTTCGGGGGCGCGCAAGATCGCGCTGGTGGTGTCGATCCTGACCCTGCTGTTGACCCTGCCGCTCTACACGCTGTTCAATACCGATACTTACCTGATGCAGTTCGTCGAGCGCCACGACTGGATCCCGGCATTCAACATCGAGTATTACGTCGGTATCGACGGAATCTCGATGCCGTTGATTCTGCTGACGTCGTTTACCACCGTAATCGTCATCATCTCGGCCTGGGAGGTCATAAAGTACCGGGCGTCGCAATACCTGGCAGCTTTCCTGTTCATGGAAGGATTCATGATCGGCACCTTTTCGGCACTGGACGCGGTGCTGTTCTATATTTTCTTCGAAGCGATGCTGATCCCGATGTTTCTCGTTATCGGCGTATGGGGCGGCGCCAACCGGATTTACGCGACGCTGAAGTTTTTCCTCTACACCTTCATCGGTTCGGTGCTGATGCTGGTGGCGCTGATATACATGTATACCAAGTCCGGCAGCTTCGCGATTTTCGATTTCCACTACCTGCGGCTGTCGATGACCGAGCAGGTACTGATATTCCTCGCTTTCCTGGTCGCCTTCGCGGTCAAGGTGCCGATGTGGCCGGTACATACCTGGTTGCCCGATGCGCACGTGGAGGCGCCGACCGGCGGATCGGTAATCCTGGCGGCCATCATGTTGAAGATAGGCGGCTACGGCTTCCTGCGCTTCAGCCTGCCGATCACGCCCGACGCGAGTTCCGAACTCGACTGGCTGATCATCACGATGTCGCTGACGGCGGTGGTTTATATCGGTTTCGTCGCGCTGGTGCAGCGCGATATGAAAAAGCTGATCGCCTATTCCTCTATCGCGCACATGGGTTTCGTCACCCTCGGATTCTTCGTCGTATTCCGCATTGTGAATTCGGGTCACGGCGAGCAGGGCGCGGCGCTAGCGCTCGAGGGCGGCATGGTACAGATGGTATCGCACGGCTTCATCTCCGGGGCCCTGTTTCTGTGCGTCGGCGTCCTGTACGATCGCATGCATAGCCGCCAGATCGCCGATTACGGCGGAGTGGCGAATACCATGCCGGTGTTTGCGGCGTTCATGGTTTTCTTCGCCATGGCGAATGCCGGCCTGCCGGGCACGTCGGGTTTCGTCGGTGAATTCATGGTCATACTGGCGAGTTTCAAGGCCAGTTTCTGGATCGCCTTCCTGGCGGCGCTGACGCTGATCCTCGGCGCGGCTTACACGCTGTGGATGGTCAAGCGAGTGATCTATGGCGAAGTCGCCAACAGCAACGTGGCTGCGCTCAGGGATATCAACCGGCGCGAGTTTCTGTTTCTCGCGATTTTGGCGCTCGCGGTACTGGCGCTCGGCCTGTGGCCCGGCCCCCTGGTGGACGTCATGCACCCAACCATCGATAACCTGCTCAATCACATTGCGAATCCGAAGATATGACCGCAGAGTTCATCCAGCCTGACCTGGTTCCCGCGCTGCCCGAGATGGTCATGCTCGCCATGACCTGCCTTGTGCTGGTGGTCGACCTGTTCCTGCCGCAGAATAAACGCGGTTTCACACTGCTGCTGGCGGTGGCGACGCTGGCGCTCACAATCGCCGCGGTAATGCTGGTCGCGCCGGTGACATCGGTCAGCAGTTTCGGCGGTACTTTCGTGCTCGACCAGCTTGCGGTGGTGCTCAAGATTGCGACCTGCGCGGTGACGATTCTGGTGTTCGTCTATTCGCGCGATTACCTGGTCGATAACGATATCTACCAGGGCGAGTACTATGTCCTCGGGCTGTTCGCTACGCTCGGCATGATGATCATGATATCGGCGCATTCGTTCCTGCTGGTGTACCTGGGGCTCGAACTGCTGTCGCTGTCGCTGTACGCGATGATTGCGTTCAAGCGTAATTCGCTGAGCGCGTCGGAAGCGGCGATGAAGTACTTCGTCCTCGGCGCGATGGCGTCGGGTTTGCTGCTTTACGGTATTTCCATTTTCTACGGCATTACCGGCACGCTCGATATCAACGAGGTGTCGGCGTCGGTCAGCGAGCAGATGTCGCTGCACCCGGTTGCGCTTGGCTTTGCGCTGACTTTCATCGTCGTCGGGCTTTCTTTCAAGCTGGGCGCCGTGCCGTTTCACATGTGGTTGCCTGACATTTACCAGGGCTCGCCGACATCGGTGACGCTGTTTATCGGCACCGCGCCGAAGATCGCCGGTTTTGCGATGGCGATAAGGCTGCTCGTCGACGGGCTCGGCGATTTGCAGTTCGACTGGTCGCAGATGCTGACCGTACTCGCGCTCGCGTCGATGGCGATCGGCAACGTCATCGCGATTGCGCAGACCAACTTCAAGCGCATGCTCGCTTACTCTACCATTTCGCACGTCGGTTTCATCCTGCTCGGTATTCTCGCGGCTACCGCCAACGGCTATGCTTCGGCGATGTTTTACACCATCACCTACTCGATCACGGCGTCGGTCGCGTTCGGCGTCCTGCTGGTGCTGAACCGCAAGGGATTCGAGGCCGAGAATATCAGCGACCTGTCTGGGCTTAACGACAGCAACCCCTGGTACGCGGCGTTGCTCGCGATCGCAATGTTCTCGATGGCCGGGGTTCCTCCCACCGTCGGATTTTATGCCAAGCTCAGCGTGTTGCAGGCGGTAGTGCAGGTGGATATGATCTGGCTCGCGGTAGTCGCGGTGCTATTCTCGGTAATCGGGCTGTTTTATTACCTGCGTGTGGTCAAGGTCATGTACTTCGACCAGCCGCTGCCCGAACAGACCACGTCGATCAAGGAAGCGCTCGATGTCAAAGTGTTGCTGGGCGCCAATAGCCTGAGCCTGATACTGCTGGGAGTCTTCCCATCCGGACTGATGGCATACTGCATTCTTGCATTCAGCCAGATTACCGGCTCATAACCCCTTGTAAATTCTGCTTAACCTAGCTATCATTCTGCGCCTCTGATGCGGGGTGGAGCAGCTTGGTAGCTCGTCGGGCTCATAACCCGAAGGTCGTAGGTTCAAATCCTGCCCCCGCTACCAACCTTTCAGGTTGGCAGGGTGTACAGGAAAAACAGGGTGGCGAGAGTCCCAGACCCGCCTAACCCGGTTAAATCCTGACCCCCGCTAGCAACCTTTCGGGTCGGTATCGGAAATTCACATTTAACTGGCTAGAGACGGATCCAGGTCCAGAAGCAGTCAGTAGTCAGTTAAAAGGCCCATAAGGGCCTTTTTTATTGGTTTTCTGGAGGTATAGTTTGTGCAGGACTTGACGCAGCTATTCGAACCGGTGGTGGTTTCGATGGGTTACGAGCTAGTCGGAGTCGAGTTTCTGGGAGGTGGTGGTCATGGCACGCTGCGCGTTTATATCGATCGCGAGCAGGGCGTCAGTATCGATGATTGTGCGGCTATCAGCCACCAGATCAGCGGTATACTCGATGTCGAGGAACCGATCAGGCAGGCCTACGATCTGGAGATTTCGTCTCCTGGCATCGACCGTCCGCTGTTCAAGTTGTCCGATTTCGAGCGATTTGCCGGCAGAAAAGCCAGGATCAAACTGTCGGTTGGCCTGGAAGGTCGCAAGAACTTCAGGGGCGAGCTGCAGGGTGTCGCCGACTCCCGGCTGGTGCGGATCAAGGTAGATGGTGAAGAATTCGATCTACCCTATGCCGATATCGCCAAGGCGAACCTGATTGGCGAGATTTAGAAACGAACCGGTTTGCACGGAAGCTGATCGTTTGATGAATATTTGTATTGAGAAGCGACAATGGAAAATAAAGAAATTCTTTTAGTAGCGGATACCGTTTCCAACGAAAAGGGCGTGGACCGCGAAATCATCTTCGAGGCGATCGAGGCGGCCCTTGCGTCGGCAACGCGCAAGAAGCACCAGCAGGATATCGAGGTGCGTGTCGATATCGACCGCAAGACTGGCGACTACGACACCTACCGTCGCTGGGAAGTGGTCGAGCCGGGTGAAAACGGTCTCGAGGAACCGCTGCGCCAGATCAGCCTCGAGGCCGCACAAATCGATCAGCCCGACATCCAGATCGGAGACTTTATCGAAGAACAGATCGACTCGGTCGAATTCGGCCGCATCGCGGCGCAGACCGCGAAGCAGGTTATCGTGCAAAAGGTGCGCGAGGCCGAGAGACGCAAAGTGATCGACGCCTATGCCGATCGTGAAGGCTCGCTGGTTATGGGCCAGGTCAAACGCGTCGAGCGCGGTAATGTTTACGTGGACCTGGGCGATAACGCCGAGGGTTTCATCCCGCGCGAAGAAATGATCCCCCGAGAATCGGTGCGCCCCGGCGACCGTATTCGCGGTTATCTTTACAAGATAGCCTCCGAGGTGCGTGGCCCGCAATTGTTCATCAGCCGCACCGCGCCCGAATTTCTGGTTCAATTGTTCAAGCTCGAGGTTCCGGAAGTCGGGCAGGATCTGATCGAGATTATATCTGCCGCTCGCGACCCCGGGATGCGTGCCAAGATTGCGGTCAAGAGTAACGACCCGCGCATGGATCCGGTAGGCGCCTGCGTCGGCATGCGCGGTTCGCGCGTGCAGTCGGTATCCAACGAACTCGCCGGCGAACGCGTCGACATCATCTTGTGGGACGAAAACCCGGCGCAATTCGCGGTCAACGCAATGTCGCCGGCGGAAGTCACGTCGATTGTCATCGACGAGGATACACATTCGATGGATATCGTGGTGCCCGAAGAAAAACTGTCGCAGGCGATTGGCCGCGGCGGCCAGAACATCAAGCTGGCAAGCCAGTTGACCGGGTGGACGTTGAACGTCATGGACGAAGCAGCCGCCGAGGAGAAATCCGAGGGGGAATCCCGCCAGCTGGTCGAGAATTTCATGACCCAGCTCGATGTCGACGAGGAAGTGGCGATAATCCTGGTGCAGGAAGGCCTGACGACGATCGACGAAGTGGCCTATATTCCCGAGTCTGAACTTATCGAAATCGAAGAGTTCGACGAAGAAATAGTGCAGGAACTGCGCGGCCGCGCGCGCGATGCACTGCTTACCATGGCGATTGCCCGCGAGGAAACAGCCGAGGCCGGTGAGCCGCAGGATGACTTGTTGAACATGGAATACATGACCAGCGAGCTTGCGTACAAACTGTCGCGCCGCGGAATATGTACGATGGAAGAACTCGCCGAACAGTCGACCGATGAGCTCGAGGAAATCGAGGGCATCGATGCCGAATTTGCCGGCAAGCTGATCATGAAGGCGCGCGAGCCCTGGTTTGCAGAAGCAGAGGCCGAATAGGGCTGGTAAGGGTTTTAGGTAAGAACATGCATGTGGACAGGTAATCATGGCAAACGTAACAGCTAAACAACTTTCGGAAGTTATCGGCGTCAGCGTCGAGAAATTACTGGATCAACTGAATACCGCGGGCGTTCAGGTCAAGGGCGCGGATGATCCCATTTCCGATGACGACAAGATGAAATTGCTGGAATCGTTGCGCAGCAGCCATGGCAAGGAAGAAAGCGGTGGTCCGAGGAAGATTACCCTGCGTCGTAAGAGCAAGAGCGAGCTCCGCGTGGCCGGTTCCTCGGGTCGAAATATTACGACCAAAACCATCAATGTGGAGGTACGCAAGAAGCGCACCTACGTGCGCCGTGCCGACGTCGTCGCGGAAGAGGCCAGGGCTCAGCAGGAAGTAGAGGCAGCGTTTGAAGAAGAAGCGGAACAGTTGACTCAACAGGCCGAGGAGGAGGCAAGACAGGCCGAGGAAGCCGCGCAGGCGCAGGCCGAGGCCGCCAGGGCCGCGCAGGAAGAGGAGGCACGTGCCCAGGCGGAGAAGAAGGCTTATGAAAAAAGCCTGCAGGAAGTAGAGGCCGCGCAAAAGGCGATCGAACAGCAGCGGGCGGAGGCGGAAGCGGCGGAAGCGGCCGAGGCAGCCGCGCGCGCGGCGCTGGAGCAGGCCGCTGTGGCCAGCGCGGCCCCGGCAGCCGCCGCGGAAAAACCCGGCAAGCACGGCAAGCACGAAGACAGGCACACCCGCTACGGCCGCAAGGAACTGCACGTCAAGGAGTCGGCGCACCAGCCTAACCGCAAGCAGAAGTTCAAGAAGGGCCAGAAGCAGGTCCGTGAAATCACCCGGCAACATCAGTTCGAAAAACCGACCGCGCCGGTGGTGCGCAATGTCGAGGTGCCCGAGGCCATAACCGTGGCCGAACTCGCGCAGCGCATGGCCATCAAGGCGGGAGACGTGATCAGGGTGCTGATGCAAATGGGTACCATGGCGACGATCAACGAAATTCTCGACCGGGACACCGCGACGCTGGTGGTCGAGGAGATGGGACACAAGGTGGTCACCGCCGCGAGCGATGACGATTTCGAAAGAGAATTGCAGGCCAGCGCGGAACAGGAAGGTGAAGACAGGGTTTCGCGCCCGCCGGTGGTTACGATCATGGGCCATGTCGATCACGGCAAGACTTCGCTGCTGGATTATATCCGCAAATCGCGCGTAACTTCGGGCGAGGCTGGCGGTATTACCCAGCATATCGGCGCCTACCGCGTGGAGACCGAAAAGGGCATTATCACCTTTCTCGATACCCCGGGACACGCGGCGTTCTCGGCGATGCGCGCGCGCGGTGCCCAGGCTACCGATATCGTCGTGCTGGTCGTTGCCGCCGACGATGGCGTCATGCCGCAAACCAAGGAAGCGATCGAACATGCCAGGGCGGCCGGTGTACCCCTCGTCATCGCGGTCAACAAGATCGACAAGGAAGACGCCGATCCGGATCGAGTCAAGAACGAGCTTGCCGCGCTGGAAGTCATCCCGGAAGAATGGGGCGGGGAGAATATTTTCGTCAACGTCTCGGCGGTCACCGGAGAAGGCATCGACAAACTGCTCGATTCGATACTGCTGCAGGCTGAAATTCTTGAGCTCGAGGCGGTCGGCACGGGCAACGCCAAAGGTATCGTGGTCGAGGCCTCACTCGACAAGGGCCGTGGCCCTGTCGCGACCGTGCTTATACAGTCCGGGTTGCTGCAACAGGGGCAGATGCTGCTCGCGGGCACGCAGTTCGGACGAGTACGCGCGATGTACGACGAATCGGCCCGCAGCATAAAATCGGCTGGTCCGTCCATGCCCGCGGAAGTGCTCGGCTTGTCGGGTGTCCCCAACGCGGGGGACGAGGTGTTCGTGGTTGATAACGAGCGCAAGGCGCGCGAGTTTGCCGCTACCCGCGAGGCAAAAATCCGCGAAAGCAAACTGGCCGATCAGCAGAAAGCAAAACTGCAGGGCATGTTCGACGCGATGGCCGAGGGCGAAGTCGCCGAAATCAACCTGCTGATCAAGGCCGACGTGCAGGGCAGTTCGGAAGCAATCCGCGAGTCGCTGGAAAAACTGTCGACCGATGAAGTACGCGCCAAGCTGGTCTCCACGGGAGTGGGCGGAATCAACGAATCGGATATCAACCTGGCCGCGGCCTCGAATGCAATCGTGATCGGATTCAATGTGCGCGCCGATGCGGCGGCAAAACGTATCGCCGGCGATTACGGGGTCGATATCCGTTACTACAGCGTGATTTACGACATTATCGACGACGTCAAGGCGTTGATGTCCGGCATGCTCGCTCCGGAATCGCAGGAAAAAATCATCGGCCTCGCCGAAGTCAAGGACGTTTTTCGTTCGCCCAAGTTTGGTGACGTTGCCGGTTCGATCGTGATCGAGGGCGTGGTGCGCAAGGGGCAACCGATTCGCGTGTTGCGCGATAACGTCGTTATCTACGAGGGCGAACTCGAGTCGCTGCGTCGTTTCAAGGATCCGGTCGAGGAGGTTCGTGTAGGCACAGAGTGCGGTATCGCCGTGAAGAACTACAACGATGTCCGTCCTGGTGACCAGATCGAAGTTTTCGAGCGCTTCGAAGTGGCGCGCTCGCTCGACTGAGCGGGGCCGGACGAGCAATGCCAAGGGAATACGCACGCAGCGAGCGGCTGGCGTCGCAGATCCAGCGAGAGCTGGCCGGCCTGATTCGGCACGGGCTGAAAGACCCGCGCCTGGCCGCGCCCAGCATACTCGAGGTGCAGGTCAGCAAGGATCTCGCTTACGCGAAGGTATTCTTCAGCGTATTGAACGCCGAAGACGCCGCTGGCTGTCTCGAGGCCCTGAACCGGGCGAGCGGATTCCTGCAACGCGAAATCGGCAAGCAGCTCAAGTCAAGGCTGACGCCAAAGTTGAGTTTTATCTACGACGACACCGATATTCGCGGGCGCAAGCTGTCTGATTTGATCGATACCGCGGTCGCCAGCGACAAGAGTAAAGCCAGCCAGTGATGGCCAGGCGAGATCCGGGCAAATACCGGGATATAGACGGGATACTGATTCTCGACAAGCCGCTCGGGCGCAGTTCGAACCAGGTGCTGCAGCAGGTGCGTCGCCTTTACCGCGCCCGCAAGGCGGGACATTGCGGCAGTCTCGACCCGCTGGCTACCGGGGTCCTGCCGATATGCCTGGGCCAGGCGACCAAGTTCTCCAGCTTCCTGCTGAATGCGAGCAAGACGTACCGTGCCAGCTGTCGCCTGGGGCAGACTACCAGCACCGGCGACGCCGAGGGGGAAGTCATCGAAACGCGACCGGTAAGCATCGATAGCAAACAGCTACAGCGGGTGCTGGAACGGTTTGTCGGCCAGATCGAGCAGGTTCCGCCGATGTATTCGGCCCTCAAGCATGAGGGCAGACGATTATACCAGCTTGCACGC
>Ga0224497_10001511_pt1 | contig 14691 bp, 15 predicted proteins | sample SF_Jul11_sed_USG_4_FD_167970 | JGI IMG/M metagenome (GOLD analysis project Ga0224497, IMG submission 167970) | Sediment microbial communities from San Francisco Bay, California, United States - SF_Jul11_sed_USGS_13 | ecosystem: Environmental > Aquatic > Marine > Sediment | place: USA... | reverse complement strand
TGGAATCGTGCGGAACTGAAAAAGGAGTTTGACGAGCTGCGTGATGAGCAGTTCAACTTAAAGGACCGCATAAAGCATTACGAGGGCGTGGCAGCAAGGGCACAACAGAAGCTCGATTTCCTCGAGCAGCTGCTGCTCGATCCCGATTCCATTTACAACGTCATCATCTACTACCAACTAAGGTATTTGAATCGCAGCTGCCAAAGCAAGCTCGAAAATTTCGCAGAACAACTCAAACAGCAGCGTGAACAGAAACAGAATAGTCAGAAATTACGAACCTGGAACGAGGACCGGGCACGCGAGGCGGCGGCCGTCGAAATCAAGGTCGGCGAGAAGCGTATGCAGGTTCAGCTTCTCGAAGACCGTCTGCAAGCCGAGCAGCATCGCTTGTCGACAATGAGCGGATTATTTCATTTTTTTCGACACCGATCTCTAACGGCGAGCCTACATAGTATTGCGGAATCAATCGCTGTTGCCCAGCACGAAGAACAGGCGCTGCTGCTACGGTACGACGAGATTCGGAACCGTGAGCCGCCGGAAACCGAAGGCTTGGCCATTCCCACCAAGCGTCTTATCAACTTCATGATTCTTGCCTTCGCGCAGCAACTCTATTTGCACTTCAGCGAAGACGATTTGGCAGACATGGCAAAAGAAGCCGGCGAGAAGAGTGTCGGCGCTCGTAACTATGGTTCCAAGCAGGAATGCGACAAGATCATTGCACTTGTGAAGAAGCGTTGCGATTCGTTGGACAAGTCGACCGAATTGGCAGATATATTGCAGAAGCGTGCAAAATTAATCGCCGATAACGCACAATTTCGCAGTGAGGACGACGCTGTACCAGTGTCCGGCAGTGTATCGACCGTTTTTGCGATTGGTGCCGGCGGCGTCAAAAGACAAATGGATGCCGACCTGCTCGGCGAAAAATACTGGGATCTGGACAATATCCTGAGCCGCTAGATATCCGTGCGCAGCATATAGCGCCGAAAGCGCGGCAGATCAACGGCTGAGACGCCAGGCAGGCGCGTTGTGAGATCGGGAATCTCGGTGATGAGAAGAGAGGCCTCGTCAGGCGCCTCGTGATCGCTACTCTGCAATTCTGTGGTTTCTTGTCGCGCGTCGGTTAACGCTGGCTGCGTAACGATCGTCGACGAATCCAGCGTGCGCAGGGTCGGCACCCGGGGATCGCCGCGCAGAATGTCCGGTAGCGACGCGTCGCTGTGTGCCGCCAGTAAAGGACTCAAAGCCTGGGTCTCGCTGGAGGCCAGGGCAGACGCGCACCAGGCACTCAGGCTCAGGAAAGCCATGATACTGAGTGCAACATACGTTTGCGGTGCCTGCCGTGTATCCACGGGCCCTCCAGGGCGCTGCGTCAGATCGGTGTTTTAGTGTCGTAGAACTCCGATATACTGTCTTGCAAGCGTGTTCTGTCAGGGCCGTATCTGGGCGGTCTGTGCCGGGACGGCCTTGACCTCACGCATCACGGCCAAGTCTGTAACAATGCCGGCCGCCTGGTCAAGCTGCACGTCGGGGAGTTCATCGTCATCGAGATCCTCGAGACTCTCAAGGGGCTCCAGGGACAAGGCCTTGCGACGCTCGTTCTCCAGATCCAACGCGCGAACGAGATCTGCCTCGCGCTCGGCGCGCCGCGTTTCGATATTCAGCGACATCGACGTACGCGATCGTGCCTCGCGATCATCCTCGATGTAGCGCATGAGGTATTGGAAATTCGGATCATCTTTCGCACGCTCCGAATGCCTGACCGTCAGGGAGTGAATCGTGGTGTCGAGCGGCTCGCCGGCGCGAAAGCGAGTGGTCTGGATCGTATCCCAGGGCAGCGCGCTGTCGCGCACGCTCTCGCCGATCTCGTCGGAGTCAATCGGCGAAGGCAGGTCGATATCGGGGTTTACGCCGCGATGTTGAGTGCTCTCGCCCGTGACGCGGTAGTACTTGCCGATTGTCAGCGTTAGCTGGCCAAATCCCTTGTCATCCTCCGGCTGCAGGTACTGATCAAGCGAATACAGGTTCTGTACGGTGCCCTTACCAAAGGTTTTTTGGCCTATGATCACACCGCGCGCGTAGTCCTGAATTGCGGCCGCAAAGATTTCCGATGCCGAGGCGCTGAATCGATTGATCAGAACAGCCAGTGGTCCATTGTACGCGACTCGCGCGACCGGATCGGGGTCGTCGAGACGGCTGATGCGACCATTCGAATTGCGCAGCTGTACCACCGGGCCATTATCGATGAACAAGCCGGAAAGCGCGGTCGCTTCGGTCAAATGACCACCGCCATTGTCCCGCAGATCGATAATCAAGCCGTCAATGCCTTGCTCCTCAAGCTCTCCAATCAGGCGTTTCACATCCTTGGTTGTGCTTGTGTAGTTCTTGTCGCCATTACTCAGTGCACGATAATCGCGATAAAAGCTGGGCACTTCGATAACGCCGATCGACCATTCCCGACCGTCGCGCGGAACCGTGATAATTTCACTCTTGGCGGCCTGTTCTTCAAGTCGCACCTGGCCGCGCGTCAGGCTGATTTCTTTGTCGCTATTGCCGGGCAGGGCGCCGGCCGGAATGATATGCAGTCGGACGACCGTATCGACAGGGCCGCGGATCAGGTCGACGACATCGTCGAGTCGCCAACCAATGACGTCGACCATGGCCCCGTCTGTTCCCTGGGCAACACCGATGATTTTGTCCTCGGGTTTTAGCGAACCGTCAATGGACGCCGGGCCTCCAGGGATGATGTTGACGATGTGCACGTAGTCATCCTCGGTCTGGAGCGAAGCGCCAATACCGAAGTACGAGAGGCTCATCTGGATCCGGTACTCCTCCGAATTCCGCGGTGACAGATAGCTCGAGTGCGGGTCCAGCGTGTGCGCGAATGCGTTCATAAAGGTTTCAAAGACGTCGTCGCTCTTAACCTGATCCATACGTTTCAGATAGCGGGTGTAGCGTTTGGTCAGAACATCTCGTGACTCGTCCCACGGTTTGTCAGCCAAAGCCAGATTCAGGACGTCGTTCTTCACACGTTGGCGCCACAATTCGTCGAGTTCGGCAGTCGTGATCGCCCAAGGCATATTTTCCCGATCAAATTGGTAGTCTTCGTCGAGCAACAGATCCGGCTCGTTCTCGAGTTGTGTCAGCGCGAATTCGAACCGCTCGCGAACCCGGCTGCGGTAGACGGAAAACATGTCAAAAACCGGATTCAGCGGCTGGCTACGGACCACGTCGTCCAGCCGGTAGCGGTATTCTTCAAAATACTCGATGTCGCTTGCGAGAAGGTACATACGATTGCGGTCGAGTGCTTCGATATACCTGTCCATTACCCGTGACGACAGCTCGTCGTTCACCGATACGCGCATATAGTGTGACTTCTGGATGAACTGCGTAACCAGTTCGCCGATATTCTCGTGTCGCGATTCGGGCAACAGATCGTCATTGGAAACAGTGGCCTGGTCGCTTGCGATGACGGGCGCTGCGAGCAGACCGAGCAGCAGGCCAGCGAACCAGGCACGACGACGGGTCTCTAATGCTTTCAAAACTCTCTCCAATATCGGCGAAAATATGTGTGATCAAGCCAATGCGGCTAGGCTAGATGTCCGGCGCGCTCCGATCAAGGGCGTATTTGGCATAAAATCCACCTCATTCAAGCGGTAATAAATAGTCCAATATGGAAATTTCTCTATGCGGCCACTGACTGTAATCACCGGCATCTTGCTCGGATCTTGTCTCGCGATCACAGTTAGCCTTGCGGCAGTGCTGTTCGTCTTCCTGATACTGGGAGACGACTATCCGCGACTGCGCCACGAATTCAGGCCTTTGCTGTCCAGTGTTTCCATCTTCTCCGGTATGACCATCATTTCGGCTGCGAGTTTCTATGCACTGTTGATTCATCATGCGGCACGCTGGTGCGGGCAAGCGCTCATGTGGGCCGGTTTGGTGGCAACGGGCTGGTACTTTTGGGCCTAGTCAAATAGCCGCAATGATGTGGTCCCCTCGGCCAATTGTCGACCACGCTCGCGTCGCCGCCGCATGCGACTTTGCAGTTCATCACGACGGGCTGCGAGCCATTCATCTCGACGGGTCCGCGTGCTCCTGTTTCGCTCGTCCCTCTGGGTGTCACGAAACTCACAGAAGTCTCGGTAAGCTTCAATCTCGTGCTTTAGCTCGCGGACGACGAGTTCGACCATGATCGCATCGTCGAGAAAGCCAAGGCCTGGAATGTGGTCGGGAATCAGGTCGTCCGGCTCGGTAAAGTAGGCGAGTGCGTTGAGCACCCGCGTCGCCTCTTGATGCGGCAATCGCCAATCCAGGTCCGTCATCATTCTGATCAGCATTTGCAGCTTCTTGATGCGTTCCAGTATGAAACCCGGAGTGCTTCGCGTGACGAGGTCCTGCAGCATGACCTCGGCAGCTGCAACGATCTCTTCGGGTGCCATTCGTGCGACGGCCTTGCGCGCCTCGCGCATGATTAATCGGAAGTGTGTCAGATCGCTCTCGTCGAGCTCAAACGAAACGCGCAAACTCATTGCTGCTCCTTACAGGCGCCGATTGGAATTTGCTGAGCTTGGCGCAGGAGGCAGACGTCGCTACTTGAGCCGCTTGTCCCAATGCTTGGAGCGATCGAACTGACCCGTGTTGTAGGGATCCATCCCTGCTTCTTCGTCCGTCTCGAGCATCGAGTCGTCGAGGATCGTGAGTGTCTCGTGCGTGCCCGTATCTTCGCGCACGTATTTGTTGCGAATCAGCACGTTCTTTCCGGGGCCGTTGTCCTGGATGCGACCATCCAGGTGAGGATTCACGTCAACGGCCGCGGGTTGCCGCGCGGCCTCGGGCTGCCTGGCGCGAGGCGCCCGGGCCGCCGCGGGGACGACCGGACGCCGCAAGTGTGCGTCCGTCGGACGAGGGCGCGCCCCGGCTTTGCCGAGCTTCGGGTCCGGGGAAGCCTTCCGTGGCGATATTCTGCTGCTAAGCCAATGCATGAAATGCTTCATAGTTATTGCTCGCGCCGGCACTGTTGAATTGTGATCTGGGAGGCCACTATAGAACCTGCCACCGATAAGCATGCATCATTGTTAACATAATTTCTAGGCGATCGTCGTTAGTGGGCTGTTGTTAAAGGAAAAAATGTGATCAGCGTCACAGTTTCCGGGGTTTTCGCACAGCTCCGGCCAGAATCAATCAGCCCGTTGGCCGGCGCGCCGCCAGCCAGACAGCGTCAGGCGCAACAATTGCCAGACGAGGTACGGTGAGAGCACAAAGAACCAGGCGGTCCGGTCGCCGCCACGAATATTTTCGCTCAGGGTCCCGAAAAAGTCGGCGTAGCCGTAGCCGCCATAGCGCCCGAATACATTTTGGCCGACCCAATAGATCGCTATCGGCATCAGCACCAATCCGAAGAACAACAGGCCCAGGAACAAGGCCGTTTCTTTGAGCGCGGCCTGCTTCAACGCGTTTTGCCCCAAGATAACCTTCTCGACGGAGTCAGAAGCAGATATCGTTGCCTACGCCCCGGCAAAGATCAAGCATTAGCGGCGATGACGACGCCAGTAGACGAGTGCGCCCATGTGCAGGCAGGCAATAGAAAACAACAGGTAGTGTGGCACGACCCATAGCCAATTGCTGATATAAAGCGTTGCCAGAAGGGCGCTGAAGCCGGAGACCAAATAGAAGTAGGGCAGGAGGTTGTACAGTGCTTTTGGCAGCCAGATCTTGCGGGCGATCAAGCGGCCTCTATCCCGCCTGACTTCCTGCGTGTCGGTGAGACTTTCCAGCTTGACTACCCTGTCGCTAAACATCACTACCGTCATGCATTCCCTGCAACTTGATAGACACAATATATCGAACGGCCGCATATTGCCGTGATTACGCTCACAGTCCCGGGTGTCGACCAGTTCTCTTCAGGCGTCGCGTTTGGGGCGCTCTTCGTAGCGGAAGTCTGCTGTGCCGATCGTTACGATGTCGCCGTTTTTCAGGAAGTGCTCAGTAATGCGTTTCGCGTTGACGAATACGCCGTTTTTGCTGCCCCAGTCCACGACGCGGGTTGCGTCCCGCTCGGTGACAATAACCGCATGGCGCCGGCTGACATACGATGCTTTGAGCTGGATGTCATTCTGTTCGGTGCGACCGATCGTCAGCCTGTCTTTAAAAAGCGGGAAGCGCAGCTCCTGCCCCTCAATCGAGCCGATCAGCACCCGCGTGACACGATCGCGGTCTGTGCTTGGCCGATCATCAATTCGCTCGGACATGCGGTTATCGATGTCCTGAATGACACCTTCGATTGCGCCGATAGATTCAATCTGCTGCGATTTCTTAGAGAGCTCTGCAAGCAGGCAGTTGATTGCCTGGCTCTTGGTCTCCAGTTTTTCTGCGGCCTCAGCAGCCTCGCGCAACAACTTGCGATTCTTTTTTTCCAGTTGTTCGATACGCGAAGTGTTTTGTTCCTCGGTCTTCGCAAGCACCTGCTCAAGTTCGGCTCGAAATTCACGCGTGTCGACAAGATCCGAAGCCAACTGCCGGGCAATGAGTTCGTGCTGCGCGACGGTCTCCTGAGCTTCGCCGAGTTCGAAACGAATAGTGCGAATTTCTTCGGCGTGCGCTTCCTTGAGACCATCTAGTTGCTTGGTAAGATCCGCATTCGTATTTCTTTCAGTTGCCAGCGCAGCTTCCAGTTTTTTAAGCTGATCGTTTGCGGCATTCACAGTTGAGTCAAGAAGCTCGCGCATGTCTTCGACCTGCGTGATTACGGCGGTTCGCTCCTGCAACTGTTGTCGCAATGAATCGGCATAGAGCTCGGTGCGTTCGAGCTGTGCTTGTAGTTCTTTAACCGTTGCTGCTGCACTTACTATCTGACCGGCCTGCTGTTTGATAAGCAGCCGGGCGTCTTCGACTTCGTGGCTGCGATCCTGTGCGAGTTCCCGCTGTAATTTCTCAATGTGCTCTTCGTGTTTTGCTACGGTCGCCTCAAGCTCACCATAGTGGTCATTTCGGTCGCGGATTTCGGCTTTGAGAGCTTTTATTGACTGGTCTCGTTTCTTGAGAAGCTTCTCTTTGCGCGCGAGGATTCTTTGCGATTCGACGAGTTCCTGGTTGAGCTTGTCGGTGATTTCCTCGCGGGCTGTGATTTCTGTCTCAAGGCCCATCCATTTGGCACGTAGCTGTTCGATGTCAAATTGCAGGCGACTGATTGTCTCCGATCGTTCCTTAAGATCGGATCTGAGTTCGGGAATCGAAGCATGCGAGGCGTCTTCGTTGCCGTAGCCGTAGGTATTTGCTGCAGATTCGGACGAGTCACTATCGTTACGCGTTGCAGACGCGTGCTTGAGCGCCAGTGTCTCCAGTTCTGCAGTCGGGTCGTCTTCTTCTGAGACTAATTCGTTTATATTGTTTTTATCATTAGCCATCCCACAATACTACCACGGGTTGAGGGGCAGATAACCTCGGCCGTCAGATGCCAGGTATTACATAAAATGGCACAACTACGCGGCTAGTCACATGCGACGGTGCGGCCGTCGGCCCAATGCCGAAGCGCCGCGATCTGCTCCTGCATGACAATCGACAATGGCCGGGTCTGCTGTACTTCATGCAGAATATGCGCGGTTGCCAAAGGCTCTTTCTTTGCGTGAGCGGCGTATAAGGCTGCTACAACGGCTTGTTCGATCTCTGCCCCCGAGTATCCGTCCATTGCCTCAGCAAGCGCTTCAACGTCGAAATCGCCGAGGCGCCGGTCCCGGTTGGCCAGGTGAATCGCCAATATCGATGCCCTGACTTTCGCGTCCGGCAAATCGACAAAGAAAATCTCGTCGAATCTTCCTTTGCGCACAAGTTCGGGCGGTAGCGCGCTAATGTTGTTAGCCGTCGCAACGACAAATACCTGGCGCTTCTTTTCGGCCATCCACGTCAGGAATGTTCCAAGGACTCGTTGCGTGGTGCCGGTCTCGCCGCCGCGGCCGGCAATGCCTTTTTCGATTTCATCGATCCAGAGGACGCACGGAGACATCACGTCCGCAGTCTTTAGCGACTCCCGCAATTTGCGTTCGGTTTCGCCGTGATACTTGTCGTAGATGGCCCCAAAATCAAGGCGTAGCAATGGAACACCAAAAATTCCGGCAGTGGCTTTCGCGGCCAGGCTCTTGCCACATCCCTGCACGCCCAGCAGCAGAATCCCTCTCGGTGCATCCAGGTGCGCGGCACTTTCGTCGCCGCGGAAGACGGACTTGCGTTGTGCAAGCCATTCTTTCAGACGAGTCAGGCCGCCGACGTCGTTGAAACGCGCTGTATCGTATTCGAATTGCAGGGCACCGCCGCGATTCAGCAATTCGTACTTGGCCTGCATTACGCCCGGCAAGTCACTCTTGGTAATTGCGCCGTCCAGATAGATCGCGTTGCGCGCTAACTGTGCGGTGTCGTAGTAGGTTAGTCCTGCAAGATTACGCACGAGCAGTTCGTATGCTTTCGAGTCTGCCTGCACGCGCGATCCCGGATTCTCTGACGTCCAATCATTGGCAACCTGTTGAATAATTTCTCGACGCTCGCTCTCGGTCGGCAATGCCATGTCGAAGCGCGCACTAAAAGATTCGAGTTCGCTTGGTAACTTGACAGTATGACTGATCAGCACGATCTGACGCGGCAACTCGCGATAACGAATACAGATATCCTTTAGCAGGCGAACGTGCAGCGGATCTTCAAGAAATGGGTGAAAGTCCAGGAGCACATAGATGCCCGGTTTCGATACGGCCCGAATGTGCTTAAGGACCTCGCGCGGCTCGGCGTTTAGTGGCTGTGGCTCCAGGTCGATGTCGATCCGCTGCAGTCCGTCGGTCACCGTCCATCGAAAAAGCGGCAGATAATTTTCGCCCGCGCTGGCAATGGCGATCGATTGGAGCATCTCAAGCATGCGCGCTTCGTCCCTGGTCTCGATTATGACGATTGGGGTTCGCGAGCGCAGAATGACTTCAAGATCGTGGCGGCGGTCCATCGAGGCGTCTACGTTTCCTGATCATCAGCCGTGATATTACGACAGCCAGGCAGCTTGTCGATGTGCAGTACGTCCGAATTGTCGCCAAGCAGCGAGTCGACAATTGCGATCAGACTAGCGAGATCTATGGATGTGTCAGTGCGCGACAGCTCGCTGACAACATCATCGAGATTGGTCTTGCCCCCGGAGCTGCCGCGGATTTCGTCGTCCAAAGCCGCGAATATGCCGACCGCAAGCGCGGTCGTCGGGCCGGTCGACGCTCTACCACAAAGCGTTTTGGCGCTGGTTGCCCATTCGGCGAGTTGCGCTTTCGCAGCCGCCAGCCGCGAATTCGAAATGGTGCCGCTGCGGTTGAGGATTTCAAGGCTGTAATACTCGGCCAGGCCCTCGACGATCCAGTCATAGCCGTCCTTTGCCGAGAGACCGAGGAGTACGTGCAAGACTTCATGCAGCAGAGTGCTGGTCGCATTTTCACTGATGAGTGGCCGGTCGGCATGCACGAACAGCGACTGCGGCGCAGACAAACCGCCGCGCCACATCGGCTCACCGGCACTGACAATGGTCAGCCGCGATGGCATCTCTGGCAACAACCGCGCCAGTTCGGGAAGCGTCCAGTTGAGGAACGCCAGCGTGTCCATGCGGCGAACGGAAGAGCGCACGGGGCCCGCGACGGCGACCCGAATACCCGCGATTGTCTCCCGGCGCACGCCAAGTTTTCCGAGTACGATCCAACCGGATGGTTGGTCAAAACGCCGCGCAGGATTGGCGACACGGAACTGTCCGTCCTTGGCGTAGTATTGGCTTACGACCGACCAGTCGCGGGGCAAGCGAAAAGTCATGCGGGTATCGCTCTGTGCGCCCTTGAGTGTGCGAGTTCTGGCTCGCGGCACAATGTCTTCGGCCCGAAACAGACCCCAGTCTATGTCCAGCCAGGCATCATAGCCGCCGCCGTTTCTCTGCTGCGGCACGCTCACGCGCCAGCGCATCGTTCCACCAGCTGCCGGCGGTCTCCAGCGCACTTCGCCGTCGCCAATCTGTAAATCGCCGTCTGCCTCGAATTCTGACACTCGAGAGTCAGGTCGCATGGTTACTTCACGCAGCAGCGCACGGTCTTGCGACAACTCTAGCCTGACATCCACCGCGTTCGCGACCGGGTCTGCTGTGACGATGTAGTCTATACGGTAGTGCAGCGGATCGGACGCCGCCGGCGACTCCGCCACCGGTTCAGCGCAGGCGGCGCACCATGCAACGCTAAGACACAAGATGCCCTTGGCTTTGAAACTTGAGATGCAGTTCATACTGTCTTCAGCGGGCGTTGCGTATCCTTAGTCGTTCTGTGCCGAATGGACGTGGTCGCTATGATATCCCAGCCAGCCAGCATTGTTCGCAACGTTGTCCTGATCCTCGCCGTTGTATCAGGAAGCGTTGCATGTTCCTCGAACCAGGCGACGCGAGCCGAACCCGGATCCCAGTCAAGCGCCGTTATCCATCAAGCTCACGGTGCTGCCGCCAGAAGCAGCGACCGGTCGGCAATTGGCAGACGCGCGGCAACCGTCGCGCTCGAGCAAGTTGGGGCGCCGTACCGTTACGGTGGTAGTACGCCGAGCGGCTTCGACTGCAGCGGTCTTGTGCATTACTCCTACGCTAACGCGGGCAAGTCCATACCGCGAACGACGACGGGGCTCTGGACCGCCCTAGCTCCCGTCGACGCGCGCCAAATTCGCACCGGTGATCTGCTGTTCTTTAGGATTTCCGGCAAGATGTCGCACGTCGGCATGTATCTCGGTGACGGCCGCTTCGTGCACGCGCCATCGACCGGCAGGGTAGTAGCTGTCGAGAGTCTGGAGTCGGACTATTACCGCAGGGCGTTGATCCGGGCCGGAAGACCGCGGTAGTCGCACACGGAACCGGATCCGCGCTAAATCGTCTCGTCCTGGACGATAAAACTGTGCAGCTGATCGGCAAGCGTCTTGCAAGCCTTGGCCTGAGTTCGCGCAATAAATGGGAGCGGAATGACCAGCGCTGGCATGAACGACGTACCGCTCACATCGGTTGATACCGTTCCGGCCGATTCAAGGCCCTGCAAGTCCCACACTGCCGCATCGTAATCTGCATCTTTTTGCCACCACGCAAAACCGAAACATCCGCCACCGCCCGGGCCCGCGGCGCAAGACAGGCTGCCGCCGCCGGCGACGCGCTCGGTGTCGCCATCGAGCCAGATAATGTAGCGAATACCGTGCTCGGCGATCTTGTCAGCGACGCCCGGCCGGGCCATCAATTTTGCGAGGTTTTTGGTCTCGGCGGGCGCCGTGCGTGGCTCGAACCATGGAAACAGTGAATCAACGAACTCGGCATGTGGAATGACGCGCAATCCTCGTCTGCCACGTGCCAGGTTGTCCTCGATGCAGCGGATGTACTTCGCCTCTGTCTCGTTGCCGAGATGATAGCTCTTGGCCATGATAACGACAGACTCGCCCTCGTTAATACCGGTCACGCTTGTGCGGGCATCCTGAACGGTCGACGTCACGCAGGCGGCCGATGTCAGGGTCACCAAAATGAGGAACTTTGCTTTCACCGTCTGCTTAACCTGCTTCATCTTGCGGTCCTTCGAGGGCTGTTGTCTGCACCTCGGTATCCTGGGTTTCATCCGCCGGCAATTCGACGGGCGAGCCGCTCGCGGCGGCCGACTTTTCCGCCAATGCACTGATGTGAGTAACCTCGTCGAATTTCATAATCACGAGCGCCGCCGCGTCACGCATTGCAAGTACCGCGGCGCGCTGCAAAGCATCGGTTCCTCCCATCGCGGTGGTCTGGCTTTTTCCATAGGCGCTGACAGGCCAGTTCGATACCAGATCTCCGGATTGATCGTAAACGCGCAGCCGATAACGAATCCAGACGGCGAAGGCTTCGGTATTGCTCTGATCCGGCGTCGAGAACTCGAAGGCCTCGATGCTCGGCTCGATGAGCGCATGCAGCGGCAAGAGTTGCGGATCATCCTCCGGGCCGACGACCGTTACGTCTGCAAACATATGCGCGAACAGCTGTTCGAAAAGTGCGGCGTTGGATCGGCCCAGATCGATAGACCATTGCTCGCGGCCGTAGACCTTTTCCTCATGGACAAAGTGCTCGAAATTCTCGGGCATGCGCAGGCCCACCGAGATTGGGATTTTCTCGAGGAGCGGTGCCGGGATTGTTGGCGCCTGGAACTTCACATTCGAACCGCAGCCGGCGAGAAGCCCTGCCATCAGTAATCCCAGTAGTGCTGTGCGATTCATGCCAGTCAAATAGACGCGTCCCGTCGCATTTATCGGTTGTGCGACCCTATATTCAGAGCGCTCGCACACCGCAGAGTTCCGCCCTCCCGGGCGAAAAAAAGCACCAGTCCACTTTAGTGTGGCCACGCTTAAGAATCAATGCGCTAGACGGCTTCACGAATTTCGTCTATGCCGGTATAAAGACCGATCAATGCAGTGATGGATGCGCTCCGGGCAATATCAATGGCCAGGCCGAAAATACTTGTATTTCAACATGTTCCCTACGAACCACTCGGGACGCTGGATCCGCTTCTGAAAGAGGCCGGATTCCGGATCCGCTATGTTAATTTTGGTCGCGACCCGAAGACCAGGCCGAATTTGGACAAATATGCCGCGCTTATCGTGCTTGGCGGCCCGATGAACTCCGACCAGATCGACAGCTATCCCAACCTGATTGCCGAGGTGGAGATACTCCGCGAGGCGATTGATCAGGACATGTCGGTCCTCGGCATATGTCTTGGCGCGCAATTGCTCGCCAAAGCGTTAGGCGGCAAGGTACGGCGTAACGCCGTTCGCGAAATTGGCTGGTATGACGTCAACCTGACGGACGCAGGAGTTGCCGATCCGGTCCTGTCGACATTCGCAAGATCGCAGCCCGTCTTTCAGTGGCACGAGGACGGCATCGAGCTGCCGCCCGACGCGGTACACCTAGCCAGTTCGCCGGCAAGCAGCGTGCAGGCGTTTCGTCACGGTGAGCACGTGTATGGCCTGCAGTTTCATCTCGAAGTCGACGGTTCGCTGATAGACCGCTGGTTGACAGTTCCCGACAACCAGGCAGTACTCGACGATGAACGTGGCGTTATCGACCCAAAGGCGATACGGGCACAGACCCGCGAATCGATAGATGCTTCACAGGCGCTGAGCCGACGGACGTTTTCCCGGTGGATTGAGCGATTCGAATTGACACCGCGGCGACGCCATTTGCCGTCGAGATAACGCTCAGTCCGCGTGCCACTCGAGCGGAGGTTCCTGCATCAAGGCCACCTGCTCACGCAGGGCGAGCACATGATCCTCCCAATAGCGATGCGAGTCGAACCATGGGAAGGCCAGCTTGAACGCGGGATCCTCCCAGCGCCGGGCGATCCACGCAGCGTAATGCATAATTCTCAGACTTCTCAGCGCTTCGATGAGATGCAGTTCACGCGCGTCGAATGCGCGAAACTCCGTGTAGCCGGACAGCAGCGCCTGCAGCTGTGGCGCTTGTTCATTTTGATCACCCGACAAGAACATCCATAAGTCCTGCACCGCCGGGCCACGTCGCGTGTCATCGAGATCGACGATATGCAGGCGCTCGCCGCTGACCAATACGTTGCCCGGGTGAAAGTCGGCATGCAGACGCAGCTGCTGCACGGAACCCGTGCGCGCGTAGCAGTTCTCGACGGCCGCGACTACGTGTGTCGCGATGCTCTCATAGGCGGCGTGCAGTTCGTACGGGATGAAGTTCTGCTCATGCAAGAAGTCGATGGATGCGATTCCGTAGCTTTCAATGTCGACGGAAGGCCTGTGTGCGAAATCGCTCGTACTGCCGATCAGGTGTATTCGCGCGACCAAGCGACCAAGCTGACGCAAGAGCTCGAAGTTATCCAGGTCTGGCGACCGACCGCCGTGGCATGCAAAAACCGCGAAGCGAAAAGGTCCTGAGTGGTGCAGCGTACGCCCATTAATCTCGCTTGGCGCCACGACGGGCAATTCGGCGTCACTGAGTTCTTTGGCAAAACTGTGCTCTTCGAGGATGGCGTCATTGCTCCAGCGGCCGGGCCTGTAAAACTTCGCAACCACCGGCGCGCCGCCCTCGATGCCTAGTCGATAGACTCGATTTTCGTAGCTGTTGAGCGCCAGAAACCGGCCGTCACAGCGCAATGACAGGCTCTCGAGCGCCTCAATAATGTGTTCGGGCTGCAGGCTGGCATAGGCAAGCGCCTCGTTGTTCGGTGTTCTCGTCACGAGTCAGGCATATTAGACTTCATGGTTATGAACCATACAGCAGATAAATGCATGATCGCGATCACGGTGTGTTTTATTGCGGCGTGCACCGGCGATGAGCGCGCGATCGACCTTGCTGGCTTCGAGGCCGATACCTTGCAATGGCGGGCAGAGCGACTTGAGCGACTCAAAGGACCAGACGGTTATCTCAATCTTGCCGGTTTGTTCTGGCTGCCCGAGGGCGAAAGCCGCTTCGGGTCGGCCGCCGACAACGACATCGTATTTCCCGCGTACGCTGCGCCATACATCGGCAAATTGCGCACAACCGGAGAGGGCGTTGAACTGCTGGCTGAGCCTGGCGTCGATGTAAGTTACGAGGGCATCCCGGTCACTTCAATTCTGATCTCCGATGATACGACGGACAGGCCCGTGACAATCCAGCATCGTTCGCTCGCATGGGCAGTGATCAAGCGCGAC
>Ga0224497_10001509_pt1 | contig 14706 bp, 17 predicted proteins | sample SF_Jul11_sed_USG_4_FD_167970 | JGI IMG/M metagenome (GOLD analysis project Ga0224497, IMG submission 167970) | Sediment microbial communities from San Francisco Bay, California, United States - SF_Jul11_sed_USGS_13 | ecosystem: Environmental > Aquatic > Marine > Sediment | place: USA... | reverse complement strand
CGCGTCGCATACCGTTTTTGTAACCTTCGTCGCGTTGCTGCTGTCGCTGGAACTGGTCTGGATATTCGAGAAAGAGATTCACGTTGCGGGCGACGCATACGATACGTTGCTTGCCGTGATGCCGCTGATTGCGCTGCGCATCGCGCAGGCGGGGCGGTTCCCGGCAATTGCGCGCCTCGGAACCGGCCTACAGCTAAGCCTGATCGGCGCGCTGGCCGTGTTCCTGCTGTTGTGGAGCCTGATCATCAATTTCACCAACAGCGGAGATCCTGCACCCTTACCCTATATTCCGTTCGCCAATCCGGTCGATTTGACGCAAATCGCTTTTTTCGTGCTGGCGCTGGCTAGCCTCAGACTGCTGCAGCCATCGCATGCGGTGCAACGGGACCACGTCATGATCATCCTTGCGGGCCTGGTCTTTGTCTGGCTGACCGCGGTTTTGATTCGCAGCATGCATCATTATCTCGACATTAGCTTCGACCTGTCGGCGATGGCGGTGGACACGCGCGTGCAAACCGCGATTTCGATCCTGTGGACCCTGATCGGCATGGGCGCGATGCTCATCGCCTCGCGGCGCGCGCTACGCAGGATCTGGATCGGCGGCGCGGCGCTGGTCGGCGTAGTGCTGGTGAAAATGTTCTTCATCGATCTCGAGGCCAGCGGCACGGTGGAGCGCATCGTCTCTTTCCTCGTGGTCGGCAGCCTGCTCGTGGCCACCGGCTATTTTTCACCTATTCCGGAAAAGCATTCCAAACCGGACCAGACGATGGATAAATCCGCTCATGCCTAGGCTCTGCTGCTGGTTAATGATGTTCGCTATATCCGGACAGGCCCTGGCCGCGCCCGAGATAAACGATTATGCCTACCAGGCCCTGCTCAGCGAGTCCGACCAGCCGTTGCAGCGAGTTGACTTGCCGATCGACGTGATGCAGAACCTGACCCAGCGCGATCTCGGCGATATCGCGCTCTTCAATGCCAACGGCAAACGGCTGCCGCACAGCGTGATTGCAACCCCCAGTGTCGTCACCGACCTCGACCTGGAACTCCCGTTTCACGAGTTCGACCGGTTTACCAGGGAGCGCTCCAGGACCGTTACCACGCGTGAACAAAATCGACAGAATGGTTCGATTTCGGAACTCAGTACCACCGAAACTCAGGCTATCCAATCGGTGCGCAAGGATTACCTGATCGAACTGAAACCGGACAACGTATCGCGTCAATTCAACTCCGTGGAACTGCAATGGACCCATGAGCCCGAGAGCCAGGTGCTCGAAATCAGGGTCGAAGCCGGCGACGAGCTCGACAAACTCCGGGTCATATACCCGCGCAAGAGTCTAACCAACCGGCAATCGGACGATCCGAAGTGGCGCAGTATCGATGGCCTTCCGGCCGATCGGCGATACCTGCGCCTGACTGCGGTCAACGAAATCGAAAGTTTCGTGCTGACCCGGGTCGTCGGGCACTATCAGGAAACCACCACCGCGGCGATGCTGTCGAGCCCGGTCGAACTCAAAATCAGCGAGGAGAATGACGGCCGCTACTATTCCTTTGCCTTGCCATCAGCAGTCCCGGCCGAATCCTGGCGCATCATTCCAGCCGAGGCAAACACCGTTATCAATATAGACCTCTATACCACCTGGCCCGGCAGCGACAACCGTGTCCGTATTCGTCACGGGATTTCGCAACACAATATTATCAACGCCGAGGTCAAACCCAGCCAACCCATCAGGCTGCCTGCGCGCAACTTCGAACGAATCTGGTTCAAGTCGAACCAGGCGCTTACGGGCACGCCATCGGTTGAGCTGAATTACCGACCCTACCAGGCTTATTTCCTTGGAGACGGCAATGGACCCTATACCCTGGCCTGGGGCAACCACGCACCCGAATCCCAGGCTTCTAACCTGACCACACTACTGCAACGCAGTCTCCGGGAAGCGCAGAGTCAGGTCGCAACGGTAACGCCGGGACCGCGGCAGCTGGCCGGCGGACCGGCGCGTCTGGCGCCCGAACCGACGCTGCCATGGAAGAAATGGCTGCTGTGGGGGCTGTTGATCCTGGCAGCGGCGGTTACCGGTCGCATGGCGTTTCGCCTCTATCGAGAAATGAATACCGGGAATCCGGCCTGATCCGTTCGACGGCACCACGCCAGCCCAGCCTGCAAATACAGATCGCAAAACCGTCCCCGGACAATTGCCATGATTCCGGGCAGGTTTTAAACTGCGAGCATCGCAGGCTTCGAAGAGCTGCCCGGGCGCCCGGCGACAGCAACAACTTCCAGGATAAAAAAATCATGAACGACAAACCGGTTGTGCTGGTAACCCGTAAACTACCCGAAGCCGTCGAGCAAAGGCTGGCAGAGAAATTTACCGCCCTGCTGAACCCGGATGACAAGCTTTACGGCACCGAGGAACTGCTGCGACTGGCCGCGCAGGCCGATGCCATCCTGCCCTGCCATACCGAGAAATTTCCTGCCGCCACGATTGCGCGGTTGCCGGACCGGGTAAAGGCGATTGCCAACTTTTCTGTAGGCGTCGATCACGTCGACCTCGAAGCGGCGACAGAAAAAGGGGTTATCGTCACCAACACGCCCGACGTGCTGTCGGATGCGACCGCCGAAATCGCAATGTTGCTGATGCTCGGCGCGGCTCGGCGCGCCAGCGAGGGAGAACGCATCGTGCGTAACCAGCTGTGGAAGGACTGGAGCCCTGCATTCATGGTTGGCAGGCAGATCACCGGCAAACGTCTCGGCATCCTGGGCATGGGCAGGGTCGGCCAGGTGACCGCGGGCCGCGCGCGCGGCTTCGACATGACCATCCATTACCACAACCGCAGGCCGCTAGACGCGGAGCACGCAGGCGACGCCGTTTACCACGACAGCGTCGAGGGGCTGTTATCCGCAATCGACGTGCTGTCGATCCACTGCCCGGCATCGGACGCAACCCGGGGCTTGTTGAATCGTGACCGGCTGGCACTGATGCATCGCGACGCGATCGTCGTCAATACCTCGAGAGGAGGCGTGATCGATGACGATGCGCTGGTGGTAGCCCTCAAATCCGGCGCTATCGCGGCGGCTGGCCTCGACGTCTATAACGGGGAGCCCGATGCGATTCATCCCGGCTACCGCGAACTCGATAACTGTTTCCTGTTACCCCATATCGGCAGCGCCACCGTGGAAACCAGGGATGCGATGGGGTTTCGCGCCATCGACAACCTGGTCGCGATATTTTCGGGCCGCGAACCGGGCGACAGGGTTGCCTGAGCGGATGATGCCGGCGCCGGATTTCGTAACCGGAAATGCCGGGATTCCGGCGGGATTAACGCCGCAGCAAGCCGGAGGCGGAAATAATTTTAAGATATACATGCAATTTTAGTTTGGTATACAATATACCGCGGCTTAGCGCTTTGGATTATATTTACACACGATATTACTGTATTATGCATCCGTGTAGTGGGCAGCCACCCGAGCCACCCCGCTAAGCCAGTTAGATAAACATTAAATTTAGAAAAATTACCGTGGCCCGTCCCGGGACTACGCTTAGAGGAAAAAACTATGACCGAAGAAGTTAAAACATCTCGTCGCAAGTTTCTGACCACCGGTGCCGCGGCGATTGCGGGCGGTGCGGCAGCAGCTTCCTTCCCCAACATTTCAGTTGCACAGAGCCCTGTCGTCCTGAAAGTACAGGCCGCCTGGGGCGGCGGTATCTTCCTGGAATTTGCCGAAGACTATGTTCGCCGCGTCAACGAAATGTCCGGCGGTTCGCTGAAAATCGATTTGCTCGGCGTCGGCGCGGTCGTTAAAACCGCCGAAATGCAGACCGCCGTGCACAAGGGCGTGCTCGACGGCGCACACCTGGTAACCGCTTACTGGTACTCGAAAAGCCCGGTCGCGTCGCTGTTCGGCACCGGACCCTGCTTCGGCTGGACGGCCAACGAACTGATGGGCTGGATCGCGTACGGCGGCGGTAAGGAACTCTACTACGAGTTGATGCACGACAAACTGCGCCTCGACCTGGTCGGCTTCTTTTCGGGGCCGATGCCGGCACAACCGCTGGGCTGGTTCAAGAAGCACATCACCGGCAGCGACCAGATGAAAGGCCTCAAGTACCGCACCGTCGGTCTCGCCGCGGACGTACTGCAGGAAATGGGCATGTCGGTGGTGCAGCTGCCCGGCGGTGAAATCCAGCCGGCAATGAAGAGCGGCCTGATCGACGCCGCCGAATTCAACAACCCGACCTCGGACAAGGATTTCGGTATGCAGGACGTTTCCAAGCATTACCATCTTGGCAGCTTCCACCAGTCGCAGGAATGTTTCGAAATCATCTTCAACAAGACCCGTTTCGATAAACTGGCGAAAGAACATCAGGCAATCCTGGAATACGCCTCCGAAGCCGCGTCGCAGGACATGGCCTGGAAGGCAATGGAGCGTTACTCGCAGGATCTGGTCAGGCTGAAGGAAGAATTCGGCGTCAACGTCTACCGCACCCCGGACAGTGTCATGAAGGACCAGCTCAAGGCCTGGGATATCATTGTCGAAAAGTTCAACAAGTCCGACCCGTTCTTCAAGAAAGTGGTCGAGTCGCAAATGGCCTGGGCGAAACGTCACGGCGCCTACGCGTTGAACAATTCGCCAGACTACCATGGGGCTTACGAGCATTACTTCGGTAAACTGTAAGCAAGCGCATATGAGGTAAGCTAATGGGGCGGTATTTAACGATACCGCCCCTTTTTAACTTATGCGACGAATTTGAACTGAATACCTTCCCGGTGGTGTGCCATGACCCGAATTCTGCATTTTATCGATAGCCTCAGCGCATGGTCCGGCAAGGCCTTTGCATGGTGCATCGTCATACTGACCTTTTCGACCTGCTACGAAGTGTTCATGCGCTACGTGCTCAATTCGCCGACGGTATGGGCCTTCGACATGAGCGTGCAAATGTACGGCGCGCTGTTTATGATGGCCGGCGCCTACGCATTGTCCCAGGACGCGCACGTGCGCGGAGACGTGGTGTATCGACTGCTCAAAATAAAAACCCAGGCCAAGATCGACCTGGTGCTTTACATCCTGTTCCTGATGCCCGGCGCGCTGGCGTTGATATACTACGGGTATCATTTCGCCGCTGACTCGTGGTTCTACAAGGAGGTGAGCTGGAGCAGCCCGTCGCGAATTCAGATCTATTTCTTCAAGACCCTGATACCCATATCCGGCACGCTGGTGCTGTTGCAGGGTATTGCGGAAGCCGTGCGCTGCATCATCTGTATCAGAACCGGGGCCTGGCCTGCCCGCCTGCACGATGTACAGGAAACCGAAACCATGCTGATGAATGAACAGGAAGATTTACGTAAGCTGCAGGAGGAAGGTCATGTCTGACCCGGTCATCGCAGTTTTCATGCTCGGCCTGTTCATCTTCATGGTGATGCTGGGCTTTCCAATTGCCTTCACGCTGATCGCGATGGGCCTCGGATTCGGCTATTACGCCTACTACGATGCCGAACGCATGGCGACCATATTCGATAACCGAATTTTCGACCTGTTCGTGCAGAATACGTTTTCGGTCATGTCCAACGACGTACTGGTGGCCGTCCCGCTCTTCCTGTTCATGGGCTACGTGGTGGAACGAGCCAATATCGTCAATCGACTGTTTTTCAGCATCCAGCTGGCCGCGCGACATCTGCCGGGTTCGATGGCGGTCGCGGCGCTTTTTACCTGTGCCGTGTTTGCAACCGCCTCGGGAATTATCGGCGCGGTGGTGACGCTGATGGGCATGCTTGCGTTCCCGGCGATGCTGAAAGCCAATTACGACGAGAGTTTTGCCGCCGGGGTCATCTGTGCCGGTGGTTGTCTCGGCATCCTGATACCGCCTTCGATCATGCTGATCGTGTACTCGGCCATCGCAGAAATATCGCCATTGCGGCTCTATGCCGCGGCCATGTTCCCGGGCCTGCTGCTGGCCGGCTTGTACATGGTCTACGTGGTCGGGCGCGCGACTTTAAATCCGGGGCTGGCACCTAAACCCAAGGAGGAAGAGGTGCCGTCGTTCGCCAGGATAGCCTGGGAATTGACGACTTCGTTTATTCCGCTGGCGTTATTGATCATGAGCGTCCTCGGCGCCATTCTGATGGGCCTGGCGACGCCCGCTGAAGCGGCCGGCGTCGGTGCATTTGGCGGGCTCTTCCTGGCGGTATGCTATCGCTCGCTTACCTGGGAACGCCTGAAGCAGGCGGTCTACCTGACCGCTAAAACTTCAGCCATGGTGTGCTGGCTGTTCGTGGGTTCGTGGACCTTCGCCTCGGTGTTCTCTTACCTCGGCGGCCACGAGCTGATCAACGAATGGGTACTCTCGCTGGAACTCGGTTCGGTCGGCTTCCTGGTACTCGCGCAATCCATTATTTTCCTGCTGGGATGGCCGCTGGAGTGGACCGAGATTATCATTATTTTCGTGCCGATCTTCCTGCCGATGCTGGAAACCTTCAATGTCGACCCGCTGTTTTTCGGCATACTCGTCGCGTTGAACCTGCAGACCTCGTTCCTGACGCCGCCGATGGCGATGGCCGCCTATTACCTGAAAGGCGTGGCGCCACCCCATATCCAGCTGCTGGATATTTTCCGCGGCATCATGCCTTACCTCGCGATCATCATTTTGTCGATGATACTGCTGTATAACTTCCCCGGCATCGCGTTGTGGTTACCGGTCTACCTGTTTGGACCCGGGTAGCCTCAACCCGGTCATGAGGCATGCCTAAATTCGATCCGGATGCGGCGAACCTGCTCGGCGCCTGCGCCGCGCACGCCGCCATCGACCAGGGGCTGCTGAGTTCGCAGGAGCTGGTCGAGGCCTGTTTCGCGCGCATCGACCTGCTCGTGGAAGCGGTCGGCGCCTGGGCCCATCTCGACCGAGACCTGGCGCTGGAGCAGGCGCGCGCGGCCGATAGATTCCGCATGCGTGGCCTGCCGATCGGCGCGCTGCACGGCCTGCCGATCGGCATCAAGGACATCATCGACACCGTCGACTACCCCACCGAGCGCGGTACGATCCTGCACCAGGGGCGCCGGCCCGAGCAGGATGCGACCCTGGTGTCGCTGCTGAAAGAGGCCGGCGCGATCATCCTCGGCAAGACCGTCAGCACCGAAATGGCGGTGTTCGGACCCGGCAAAACCCGTAACCCGCATAACCCGGAACATACCCCGGGCGGTTCGTCGAGCGGCTCGGCGGCCGCGGTTGCGGCGGCGATGGTACCACTCGCGGTCGGCACCCAGACCAACGGTTCGGTCATCCGTCCGGCCTCGTACTGCGGAGTCTACGGCTTCAAACCCAGCTTCGCGCGAATTTCGCGTCACGGCGTGCTGCAACAATCGGCGCCGCTGGATACCATCGGCGTGTTCGCGCGCGATCTCGACGACCTGGCCCTGATCGCCGACGTGCTGATGCGCTTCGACGCCCAGGATGCCGCGATGAGTCCGATCGCACCACCCTGTATCGGCAGCGTGATGCGACAGGAGGTTCCGATCGAGCTGCATTTCGCGTTCGTGCGCACCCCCGCCTGGGAACAGGTGGAGCAGGTCGCGAAGGATGGCTTTCGCGAATTCATCGACGCAGTCAACGCAGGCCACGAAAAAACCATCGATATCGTCGACCTGCCGGTCCCGTTCGCCGACCTTTACGAGGATCACCGCAAGGTCATGGAAGGCGACCTGGCGCGCAGTTTTGCCGACGAATACGAACGCGGCAAGGCGGAGCTTAGCGACGTATTGCGCGAAATGCTCGAACGCGGACAGCAGGTTAGCGACAGCGAATACGATGCGGCACTCGCCCGCATGCACGATTACGGCGCCTTGCTCGACGAAATATTCGACGAGTACGATGCCATCCTGACGCCATCGACGCCGGGCCCGGCGCCGGCCGGGCTCGCCGCTACCGGCAGCCCGATCATGAACACGATCTGGACTTTCTGCGGTACTCCCGCACTCAACATACCGTTGCTGCAGAGCCCGGAGGGAATGCCGTTCGGCGTCCAGATGGTGGGCGCCAGGAACGAGGATGGGCGATTGTTTCGCGCGGCCCGATGGTTGCTCGATATACTGAACGGATAAATTTACTTATACTGATGGGATAAACCTGAGAAAAAACCATGGATAACATAATTACCGGAGCTTTTGGCGTTGCCGTGTTCCTTGCGTTCACCGGCGGACTTGCCCAATCGATTGGCGAACTGCCGTTCATCCTGATCGTCTTGATCGTCGGCATCATGCTGTGTATCGATTTTTTCGAGTCGGCCAGGGAAGGATTGCAGGAAGAAAAGAAAGAAAAATCCGATCCACCGGCATAGGGCTCGCCGTTTACCTTCCTCCGGTCGCCTGACCGGTCATGCCCGCATTCAGCCCGCTGCCGCGGGCACCATTCCCGTCAAAAAAGAATCTAACTAGCGTCCAGGTCTGCCAGCAATTGCCGCGCGTACCAGTAGGCAAACTTGCCGACGCTGGGCTCCAGCGCGCCGAAACGCCCGGGTCTCGCAAACCGTGAATTCAATCCGCGTTGCTGCTGCTCGAGAAACGGCAGGTCCTCGGCGAGCGCCGCGTCGATACGATCGTAGTAATGAAGCGCGCGCTGCCCGAAATCCTGGAGCGCCACCGATGCGGATGGAAACGCGATCGTCTGCACCACGTGACAACGGTCTGCCGCAAGCGGAAACGCCTGGTACATCCACAGCGAATCCTGCGACGCGGCAAAAGTCAGGTTGGGATAAATCCAGGTATAGCGGGTACCCTGCCGAAAACGGTCCCGCAAGCCGGCCGCGACGGGCAGGGCCTGGTCCTGGTGTTCGAAGAGCAGCGCAGCAGCGCCGTCGGTAGCGCCGAACTGCGTGGTATAGGCGCCCCGTACCTCGTCAACCGGGTCGGGTTCGGGGTAGAGCCAGTTGATCGAATCCGGATGCACAGACGGCAGATGATAATACTCGTTGAAAACCTCGATGAAAGTTTTCCAGTTACAGGCGACCTCGAATTCGCGCAACCGGGTAACGACCATGTCCTCGAGCCGCCACTGCGCGTGCCGCTCCCCGAAATCACCCAGCCAGCGGCCGAAATCGGGTGGTGTCTGCGCAAAGCTGGTAAACGCGAGACCGTGGCTGCAGACGACCGGGAATTCCACCAGGCCATAGTCGGCCGGATCGAAATCGAGCGCGTTTTCCATGCGCGGGTAAACTTTCAACCGGCCGTCGAGGTCGTAGGTCCACCAGTGGAATGGACACTTGATCTTGCTGCAGTTGCCGCTGCCGCCGAGCAGCGCGCTGCCTCGGTGTCGGCAGGAATTGGCGAAAGCCTTCAATTGGCCTTGCCTGTTGCACACCGCGATAAGCGGCACGCCGCCGATGTCCATCGCCGCATAATCTCCGGCGTTTCGCCAGCGATCGGTGAAACCGAGGGCAACCCATCCCTGCTGAAAAACCGCACGCCGCTCCAGCGCCAGCAATCCGGCATCGGCGTAACAGGCCGGGGGAATTCCGGCAGAGCGGTTGAAGTCGGATTCAACCTGTTCGAGCTGAAGCTGTAATGACTCGCGCGAGATCAGATCTGGTTCAACCTGCACCTGATATGCCCCTGATAATCCGATCCCGCGAGTATCCTGATAAAAACTGGCCGGTGCAAACCAAATGTTTTAAAGTCAGAGCCATCGAGATCGAGCCGTTCTTTACGGCGACAGACGCAAACCGGAGTGACAGTTGCAGCTTAAACATCTGGTGCCGATGCTGAGCGTTTCGGATATAGAGGCCAGCCTCGAATTTTATCGCGAGGCGCTTGGATTCGAGGTGGTCAGCAATCCTGCCTCGGTCAGAAAATGGCGCTGGGCGACGATACGTTCCGGGTACACCGAACTGATGCTATCCGGGGCCCGTCACGGGTCTCCTGCGGATAAGACCAGGGATTATCATACCGACACCAGCTGGCCGGTGATTTTCTATTTTTATGCCGACGATGTCGTCGCATTGTACGCGCGGGTCATCGCCCAGGGCTTCGCGCCGACGCCACTCGATGTCACCTTCTACGGCATGCGGGAATTCAGCCTGACCGACCCGGATGGACACATGCTGAGCTTCGGGCAGGATGCCGACCGGCAAGTCTGATTTTATATTCGACGAGAAATATTCATGCGGTCAGAAGTAAAGCTGGGCAGGAACGCGATCGAGTTCGAAACCGACGAGCGCTGCCACATACAGGAAGTTGCAAACGACCCTGGGGATGAATTGGTTTCAATCGCGAGGGCGAGAGTCGAGCCGGACGTGACCACCGCCTGGCACCGGCTCGATGGCATTTCCGAGCGTTACATCATCGTATCCGGCAGCGGTCGGGTAGAAATCGACGCGAGGGCTCCGGTCGAGGTGGGGCCGGGCGACGTCGTGCGCATCGCCGCCGGTAGCCGTCAGCGCATTACCAACACGGGCAGTGGCGACCTCGTGTTCTACGCGGTTTGCGCACCACCGTTTCGACAGCAGAACTATATCGGCCTGGAATGAACGCGATAACCGATATCAGCCTGTGGGCACTGATCAGGCATCTCAGACAATGGCTGACGAACCTGCGACGGGCCGGTAACGAACGCAAGCGTCAGTCGATCGAGGCGCTGCGCAAGGTGATCGTCGCGGCGCGCAGCACCAGGGCATATCTGCGCCGCCTGAAGGATACCGCGCAACAGGATCACGGGCAGGAGGCCAACCTGTCCGCGATGTGGACCGAACTCGGTTTCGTGCTGCAGGACCTGGGACTCGACAGCCTCGCCAAGCGTTGCGATGTTACCGGCAGGTACTGGGCCGACCCGGAGCAGTTAGATCGAGAATTCCTCGACAAAGCCGATGTCGGCCTCGAGCGCATGGAGCAGCTGGCGCGGCAGCTGGTGGCCGAAACCGAGCGCGGCCAGTCGACGAGATCGAAATGACCGATTCACGTACCAGGTTTTCGAATCGGGTCGCCGACTACGTCAGGTTTCGCCCCGGTTATCCGTCCGACCTGGTTTCGGTATTGGTCGCGCAGCTGGAACCCTCGAACGCGCCGGTGGCCGCCGACATCGGCTCGGGCACGGGCATATTTACGCGATTGCTGCTCGATCGGGGTTTTCGCGTTTTCGCGGTCGAACCGAACCGTAACATGCGCCACGCCGCCGAGTCTCACCTGGCTTCGTACCGGGACTTCGTCAGCATCGAAGGTGGCGCGGAGGATACCGGGCTCGCAGACGCCTCGGTAGACCTGGTGACCGCCGCGCAGGCCTTCCACTGGTTCAACAATGAAGCATCCAGGGCTGAATTCAGGCGAATCCTGAAACCCGGCGGCAAGCTCGCGTTGATCTGGAACCGGCGCAATCTGAGCCAGCCGTTTCAGCAGGGATACGATAGCCTGTTGCGGGAATTCGCTCCCGAGTACGATAAGGTCAATCATATGAACCTGAGCGACGATGACCTCGCGGAATTTTTTATCGCCGGCGGTATGGCAGTTTTTCATTTTGAAAATAACCAACGGCTGGACTTCGACACCTTGATCGGCCGCTTGAAATCGACGTCCTATTGCCCTGCAGAAGACAGCGGGAAATACGCCCGGCTGTACCAGGAGCTGCGCCAGTTGTTTGCTGGATTCGCGGTCGAGGGCGTCATCGAATTCGCCTACGATACGCAGCTTTACTGCGGGCCTGTCGCGTCTTGAAGGTCACCGTCTGCCAGCTCGATAATCGTCCCGGCTCGCTGGATCCCGCGCTCGACGCGCTGGCCGCACATATCCGTCACGAGAATTCCGATTTCCTGTTGTTGCCCGAGATGTGCTTTTTCGACTGGCTCGCGGCCGAGCGTCAACCCGATCGTGTTTGCTGGCTCGAAGCGGTCGAGGCGCATGCCGCTCGCATACTGAACCTGGGCAGACTCGGCGTCAGCGCGGCTATCGGCACGCGCCCAATCGTCAGCGAGCAGGGTGATTTTCGCAACCAGGCCTACCTCTGGACCAGCGAGCCGAGGGTGCTGCCGGTGCATGAAAAATATTATCTCCCCGACGAGGCAGGCTACTGGGAAGCGAGCTGGTACCGGCGCGGCGAACTGTCTTTCGAACCCTGCCGCGCGCTCGATGTCGGCATCGGCGTACAGATCTGCACCGAAATGTGGTTTTTCGAATGGGCGCGCCATTACGCCAGATGCGGAGTTGATCTGCTATGCATCCCGCGGGCGACACCGCATGCGTCGGTGGAAAAATGGCTCGCTGGCGGTCAGGCCGCCGCGGTTTGCGCGGGTGCTTACTGCCTGTCGTCGAACCTGTGGAACCCGCCCGGTAGTCGCGCCGACTGTGGCGGGCTCGGATGGATTATTTCGCCTGAAGGCGACGTGCTGGCGAGATCCGATCTAGATACGCCCTTTGCCACCCTGCAGATAGACGTCGAGTTCGCGCGCCGCAGCAAGTCGACCTACCCTCGCTACGTGGCCGAATAACGGGTTAAACTGTACCTCCCTGACCCTAACCTGCCGAGAAAATCAATGACCAGATCCTACCGGGGCAGTTGCCTGTGCGGAAAAATTCGCTTCGAAGTCGATGGTTTCGCGCCACAGACCGGCAATTGCCATTGCTCGATGTGCCGCAAGTTCCACGGCGCCGCCTACGCGACCATCGCCGAGGCGCGGCGCGAACACTTCCGCTGGATTGCCGGTGAAGACCTGCTCAAGGCCTATACCGCCGACAACGGCACGACGCGCCGTTTCTGCAGCAACTGTGGCTCCAGCCTGACCTTCGCAAGCCCGCAGGCCGATCCCGAACTGGTCGAAATCGCGCTCGGCTGTTTCGACGACGAGGTCCCGGTCAGACCCGACGCGCATATTTTCGTCGGCTCGGGTGCCGCCTGGGCGATTCCCGAGGATGGCCTGCCACAATTCGAGGCCGGCCGCGATAGCAGGCGCATAAGATAAGTGCTACAAACATGAAAATATGGGTAGACGCCGACGCCTGTCCGAACCCGATCAAGGAGATCCTGTTCCGCGCTGCCGGGCGTACCGGAGTCAGCCTGATACTGGTGGCCAATCACGAAATCCGGATCAAGCCGTCACGTCATATCAGCTTCCTGCGTGTCTCTCCGGGTTTCGACGTGGCCGACAACGAAATCGTCAGGCGCCTCGAAGCTGGTGACCTCGTCATTACCGGCGATATTCCGCTGGCAGCCGAAATCATCGACAACCACGGCCAGGCGCTGAGCCCACGCGGCGAACTGTTCACCCGCGATAACATCAGGGCTCGCCTGACGATGCGCGACCTGATGGAATCGCTGCGCGCCAGCGGCATCGACTCGGGTGGACAGGCCCCGCTCAGCCAGGCGGATCGTAAGACTTTCGCCGATCAGCTCGACCGCATGCTGGCGCGCCATGTCTGAAGCGGGAAATCGGCTTAGCAGGGTTAAAATATCGCTAAAGGTTGTCCCTGGCGCCTCGCGTGACGCGATCGCGGGCTGGTACGGTGACAGACTGCGTGTTCGGGTTGGCGCGGCGCCGCAGCGTGGGAAGGCGAACGCCGCGGTCGAAAAGCTGGTTGCGCACGCGCTCGGACTACCCTCTCAGGCGGTGCGCATCGTGTCCGGCAAAACCTCGGCGCGCAAACAGATCGAGATCGAAGGCCTGACGGAATCGGATATCATAAGCAGGCTCGGTCCGCACCAACGGGAATAAAAGCCGCGTCGCCGCTACCCGGGGTAACCATCGTGAGTCGCCCGCCTGGTCAGGTAGCGGGATGCGAAGATGCGGGGTAATCGGCAAGCGATCGCGCAGGCACAACGGGCAGTGAGGAAATGAACGAATACGCACCGGAATATACAAAAAGGGAGCGAATCGCGATGGCTTCGAAGCTGGGTGTCGCGTTGCTGCTGTTCTATCTGCTAGCGCAATTCTGGCTGCTGGAGCGGATTGCCAGCTATGTCCAGATCGCGAACTGCCGGCAGTACGGCGATCTGAACGGGATGCAATTGCTGCTGTACGCCATTTTCGTAATTGCACCCCTGTCGCTGGCCGCAATAATCCTGCTGCTCGAGGGCAGGCGTTGCATCCGGGTGCTGCGAATTGGGCAGAATCCGCTACCCGGCGAGAAGGTGTTACGCAAAACCCGTTATAAATACGGCAATGCCGCACGGATTCAGCCGTTGGTGCTGTTCGCGCTGATACTGATTTTTGTCGGTTTCGCGTTCTGGGGCAGCTTTCAGGCAGAAAAAATTAATCGTATGATTCCACCCTGCAGTAGCGAACAACCGCAGGATGTGGAAAAGTCCGGCGGTTGAAACAGGGATAATCGATGATACCGACCCGAATACAGCAAATGCCGAATCTCGAATTGCCGATCGTCCACGCGCCGGGGGCCGGCGTTCGGGATGGCGCGCCCGCTATCACGGTATCGAATGCCGGCGGGCACGGCGATATTTCGCCACTCTGGTGCGAACCGAACGCCAGCGGCTGCCGCGAAAATTCCGCCGCACGATTTGTATTTTTTTGTCGATGAACCCGCATTGACGGTAACCAGGACAAGGCCATGAAAATAGCGCTGGCGCAAATTGAGGTCGTTCCCGGCCGGCCGGACCTGATCAGCGCGGTCATGCTGCAGATGATCTCCGAGGCGCGTGCACAGGACGCCCGAATCGTCGCCTTCCCGGAAATGGCGATACCAGGCTACCTGCTCGGTGACGCCTGGGAACAGGACGCGTTCCTGCG
>Ga0224497_10001508_pt1 | contig 14711 bp, 9 predicted proteins | sample SF_Jul11_sed_USG_4_FD_167970 | JGI IMG/M metagenome (GOLD analysis project Ga0224497, IMG submission 167970) | Sediment microbial communities from San Francisco Bay, California, United States - SF_Jul11_sed_USGS_13 | ecosystem: Environmental > Aquatic > Marine > Sediment | place: USA: California... | reverse complement strand
CGCGCGACCGTTGAGATGAATTCGAGGCGTCCATCGGGACTCTTATGCGAAAGAATCATTTGGGACGTCGGAATTTCGACGTGGTCCACTGTTCGGAGGGCAGTGTTGCCAAGCCACGAACCGTATTTTACGGCGTTCGGTATGCCCTCGGTCTGGACGAGTTCGCGGGCCCAATCCGGCTGGCAACTTTGCAACCGCAATTGCGAAGTGTCGGAGTCGGGGCTAAGGCCAAGCAAGAGCCGGCCCGCCCGGTTCAGATAAACGATCTGCCCCTGCAGATCGGCAATGCTTATAAAGTCGTCGGAATTCTCCAGGATCGCAAGCATCCGGTTACGCGCGGTTTCGAACTCGTGCTTTTCCGTGATATCGATCCCGGTCGCAACGATAAACTCGACTTGTTCCTCTTCATCCCGGATACAGGATGTCTTCCACGAAATGAGTTTGAGCTTCTCATCTTTGGTCACCCAGTTGTTGATCCATTCCTCCTGGGTGTCGCGATCGGTTCCGATCTTTCGAAAGATCGATTTGACCTGCTTGATGTCTTCAGCCGGAAGCAACACATTCCAGAAGACCCTCCCCTTGATTTCTTCCGCCTTAAATCCCGATACCAATTCGGCGGCACGGTTAAATCTTACGATCCGTCCCTCGCGGTCGAGCACGATTACTAGCGAAGAACTGACCTCAAATGCAGCCGAGACGAAATCCCGCTCCTGTTTCAGTTTCTCGGCGGTCATAATCCTCTCGGTCGCATCGCGGGTGATTTGGCAGGCGGCCACGACCTCGCCGTTCTCGTCTTTGATCGGACTGTACGAAAGCTCGTAGTAGACGGTCTCGCCGCTCTCGTCCTGGATAACCTGTTCGGCTGTGAATCGTTCTCCGGCCAGTGCGCGGTCCCAGAATTCTCTTGATCGCTCCTGCAACTCTGGGAATTCGGATTGAACCTCGAGAGCATTGCTTCCCGCTTCAATTTCGACCCCGAAGTGTTCCCTGATTCGATTCCGGTACGACTTGTTGAATGAGATAAAGACGTAGTTTGCGTCGACTGCCGCTATAAGATCGTCGGTGCCTTCGAGAAGACCACCGAGCTGTCCACTGGTCGCCGACAGTTTTTGATGGATCGCTTGTAACGCCTGGTTCGCTTTTTCACGCTTTTCAATCTCGGCTTTGAGAGCTTGATTTGTTTTTTCGATTGACCGTTGGCTTCGCAGTGATTTAATCAGGACTGCCGCAGTCCATCCCACCAGGAGGGAGATCACAGCGGAAATGTAGAGGATCAATTTCCCACCCGCCAGAAAGCCTGGCGATTTGGATATCGACACCTGTGTTCTGCCCGGTCCGAAACCGGTTGCAAAGCGTCCCGTCTCGAGCTCGGATAGCGCGGCCGCATTAATTCCTATGAAATACCCAAACCCGAGCAGGCTGAAAATACCGACGAACAGTGCCGTGGCTGCAAGGATCTTGCGAGGGAGGCTATTGTTATTAAAGTTCTTTAGCAAAGTACGGTTGAACCGGGGAGGGATATAGAAATTGCAGGGGGCCCTTCGGAATCAGGATCGATTTGGGAAACAGGCGTTTTAAGCGTGCCGTTTCGGATGGAGCAAAGATTGAATAGGGAGCCGCTACAAAAATAACGCTCGATTGCCTTTAACATTGTAAAACAACGTTAAAATTTAATCAAGACTTTTGAGTGGGCGAATTTGACGCATAAGTGGCATTTCTCGCACAAAGTTGAGCCTAGTAAAATTGTCGTAGGAATCGCACGTCATTTTCGAACATCAGACGGATATCATCCAGCGAATACATAAGCGCTGCCATCCTCTCGAGACCGAATCCGAAAGCGAATCCAGAATAGACCTTGTGATCGATTCCGCAGCCTTCGAGGACGTTTGGGTGTACCATCCCGCAACCGCCAAGTTCGATCCAACCCGAACCCCTGCAAGTCCCGCATTTAGCTTCTTCGAATTCACCCGTCCCCGAACACTTAAAACACGAAAAGTCGAATTCAGCACTTGGTTCCGTAAAGGGGAAGTAGCCGGGGCGGAATCGCGTTTTTGTCTCCTCCCCATACATTCGCCTTAGCCATTCCGAAACGGTGCCCTTGAGGTGCGCCATGGTGATATCGGTGTCTACGCACAGGCCCTCGATCTGGTGAAAAACCGGGGTGTGAGTCTGATCGGGAGTATCTCTACGGAAAACCCGGCCGGGCGCGATAATCTTGATAGGAGCACCACGTCGTTCCATCGCCCGTATTTGGACGGTCGATGTCTGGGATCGCAGCGCGAATCCGCCGGTCGTGTAAAAAGTGTCTTTTGACTCTCTAGCCGGATGGCCGACTGGGATATTCAGTGCGTCGAAATTGTAGTGGTCGGTCTCAATTTCGCGGTCGTCTTCGATGGCGTAACCCATTGACACGAAAATATCTTCGATCTTATGGCGAAGGAGCGTCATTGGGTGAAGGTGGCCGCTTCTGACCCTGCGCCCGGGCAACGTTACATCGACGGCCTCGCGTTTCGTTTTGGCAGACCTGATGTAACTTTTTAGCGAATCTTCAGTTTCGGCTATCCGGCCCTCGATACGCGCCCGAACCGATTGAACAGTCTTTCCGAAATCGGCGCGCTGCTCTGGCGCGACACGCCCGATGAGTTTCATCGCACCCGAGATCGGGCTCTTTTTTCCCGTGTGCTTCACACGAAACTCCCCAAGCTCTTTGGCAAGTTTTTCAGCCGCCGAGAGTTTCATCCCGCGGAAGCCGTCTTTGAGGGCATCAGAAAATCGATCGAACTCCTTTTCGAAAGAATCCCTGATCGCTTCCAATTGCTGCTTTTCGTCTGACATAAGCTAAGAAATCAACCCTTCAAATGCCCTCAAAACCCCACAATTCGCGTTTGATGAGACCCGGGAGGGCACTAAACGCCGCAAATCGGGTCATAAGTAATGACGGTCCGGGTCTTCAAATCGAACCCAACACCGCCATCGCTTTCGATACTCTTAACGTTTAACGGCTTTCGAGGGCTTCTTTTGCCTTGCCGGCTATGGTCTCGAAAGCCTCCGGCTGCTTGACCGCCAAATCTGCGAGTATTTTCCGGTCGAGTTCTATTTCGGCGAGCTTCATGCCGTGCATGAACTGCGAATAACTCATCCCGTGCATCCTCGCGGCCGCATTTATTCTGACTATCCAAAGCCTCCGGAAGTCACGTTTCTTACGTTTCCGGCCAACATAAGCGTACTGAAGTCCCTTTTCGACCGATTCCTTGGCCGATCTATACAGCTTGGATTTTGTTCCGCGGTACCCCTTCGCCCGCGAAAGTATCTTCCTTCTCTTGTCCGTTCTCTTGTTACCGCGTTTTACTCTCGGCATAATTCCACACTCCGACTTTATTAATATTTACGACTCGCCGGGACAGGATTAGTCCCGCCTCTTAATTCCATGCGGTCGCGTAGATCCTTTATTTTCGGCCGTAAGGAAGCATCTCTTCAACCAGCTTCTGATCGGCTTTAGCAATGTATGTATCGATATCCAGGTTGCGCTTTCGTTTCGTGGTTTTCTTCGTCAGAATATGACGCGCATGTGATTTTCCGCGCTTAAATTTTCCTGTCGCGGTCGAGCGAAACCTCTTTGCGGCACCCTTATGTGTTTTTAATTTTGGCATTCCATTTTCCTCTTTACTTTTACAAGTTCCGTCCATTTGGCGGCTAATTTTTCAAATCCTACTTGGTTTTTTTCGGTGTAAAGATGGTGAACATTTGGTAGCCCTCCATTTTTGGACTAATTTCAATTTCACCTACCTCTTCCAATTCAAGCGCAAGCCTCTCGAGTATTTTTCTTCCGAGATCGCGATGCGCCATCTCGCGGCCGCGGAAAGCGATGGTTGCGCGGACTTTGTCGCCAGCAAGCAGCCATTCGTGTGCCCGCTTAGCCCTGTATCCATAGTCGTGGTCGTCCGTGCCTGGCCGGAACTTGATTTCTTTGACGGTTACGGTAGTTTGCTTCTTTTTGGACTCCTGCGTCCGTTTCTTTTCTTCATAAAGAAACTTACCGTAATCGATGATCTTGCACACGGGTGGTTTCGCGCGCGGCGCAATCTCAACGAGATCAAGACCCATTTCGCGAGCCTTGTTGACAGCGTCGCGTGTATCCATTACTCCAAGCTGCTCTCCGTCCGGATCGACGACGCGGACAGCCGGTATACGTATGCGTTCGTTTGTACGATGTTTTGGTCCACGGAATCTTTTATTCCGGTTTCCTCTAAATCTTCTTGCTATTTCGCACCTCCATTTTTGTCATTCCAATTATTCCAATTACCGTCGACCGGTAATCCTAGGCGGTTTCGTTTGAAAAAGAAATCGCCCGCGATTCCTTTAACCGATCGGCTGTCGCGATAAATTCGTCCAGCGACATCTCGCCAAGATCCCCGGCCCTTCGTTCCCTGACACTTATCATGCCGTCTTCCTTTTCCCGGTCGCCCAGAACGAGCATAAAGGGAATCTTCTGCATTTGAGCATCTCGTATCTTAGCACCGATCTTGTCGCTTTTCGTGTTCGCTTCGACACGAAACCCAGCTTTCTTCAATCTTAGGGCCACATCTTCAGCGTAATCGTTGATCCTGTCCGTAATTGGAAGGACTGCGATTTGGACCGGAGAGAGCCAAAAAGGGAAAGCACCGGCGAAGTGCTCGACAAGTACTCCGAAAAAACGTTCGACCGACCCAAAAAGCGCGCGATGGACCATCACCGGTTGATGCTGCTCGTTATCATCACCCGTATATTCAAGCCCAAACCGCTCAGGCAGATTGAAATCCACCTGGATCGTTCCGAGCTGCCAGGTCCTTCCGATCGCGTCCTCAACCATAATATCTATCTTTGGCCCGTAAAACGCCGCTTCGCCCTCGATTCTCTCGTACCCGATGTTGCGTTCGGATAACGCGGTCGCAAGCGCGTCCTCGGCATTCTCCCAGTCCGCGTCTTCACCAAGGAATTTTTTGTCTTCCTCGCCGCCCCGTACCGACAATTCGAAGTTGACCTTTTCAAACCCGTAAGTGTTAAAAACGTCGATTGCAAAATCGAGACAGTCTCCGATTTCCTGCAAAACCTGATCCGGCCGCGCAAACAAATGCGCATCGTCGACGGTAAAACCGCGGACCCGCATCAATCCGTGGAGAGTACCGGAGAGTTCGGCGCGGTACACCGTGCCCAACTCGGAATACCGTTGCGGCAGGTCCCTGTAGGACCGTGGACTCGATTTGTAGATTCCGATGTGAAATGGACAATTCATCGGTTTCAAACGGAATTCGGTATCTTCGATTGTCGTCGGCGCGAACATCGAATCCGCGTAATTATCCTCGTGGCCGCTGACCCTCCAAAGATCCCGTTTCGCGATATGCGGAGTAAACACGAAACTGTAGTCGTGTTCGCGAAGTTTCTCTTTTAGATAGTTCTCCATTTCCATCCGGACGATTCCGCCCTTCGGATGCCAGAGGATAAGCCCTTGCCCGTATTCGTCCTGGATCGAAAACAAATCGAGTTCCTGTCCGATCCGCCGGTGATCGCGTTTCTTCGCTTCCTCACGCTGCCCGATCCATTTATCGAGCTCCTCACGCGAGAAAAACGCGGTCCCGTAAATCCTTTGCATCTGGTCGCGTTCCGCATCGCCCTTCCAATAAGCGCCGGAAATCGCAAGCAGCTTGAAGGCTTTTAGTTTGCCGGTATGTGGCACATGCGGCCCGAGACAAAAATCGATAAACGGTGAACCGTCAATATAATAAAGGCTCGCCTCGCCTTCGACCTTTTCATCGATCAGCTCACATTTCAGCGGTTCGTCCCGTTCCTTAAAGACATCCAGAATCTTCGACTTGCCGACGATTTCGCGCCGGTACTTCAGATTCTGCTTTGCCATCTGGACCATTCGCTTTTCGATTTTTGGCAGATCGTCTTCGGATAGCGGCTCCGGGGTGATCACATCGTAAAAAAAACCGTACCTCGGGTCTTCCATGAGCGCCGGCCCGATCCCGAGCTTGGTGCCCGGATAAAGATCCAACACTGCGGCGGCCAAAAGATGGGCGGTCGAATGCCTTAGCACCTCTAGCCCGTCCCGGGTTTCCGGCATTATCGCTTCGACGGTCGTTTCCGGTCCGGCGTTGATAATCCGGTCGAGATCGTATTCGACCCCATCGACCTTTGCGGCAAGTGCCTTCTTGGCAGCTTTACTGTCGAACTTGCGGATCACATCGAAGACCGAAACTTCTTCGCCGAATTCGCGTGATTCCTCTCCGTATTTTACTGTTAAGTTACTCATTTCACTGTTAATCGACCGAGGCCGAAGTCCCTTCAAATCCAAAGACGGTACTTCGCCGGAAAGGGCACTGCCATTCCCGATAAAATATTGATCAATCAACGATTAGAGAAAAACTGCCAACTACTTAATTCGATCAGATCTGACGAGAGCGACTTTGCCCGCGGAGTGATTTCTCAGACCGCTATTTACGCGCCTGGAAGCGCGTCGTAGTTGCCGTTAAAAAAGCAAAGTACTTTTCTTGCATCTCATCAAAAGTTTGAAAACTGGTAGTCAGTAGCAGATTTGAACTGCTGACCCCTACCGTGTCAAGGTAGTGCTCTACCACTGAGCTAACTGACTACACTCGATCGCCTGTCTTAAGCGAACCTATAAGATACCGAACTAGTCATCCGCGGTCAAGCATCTAAACCACCTTATTCCCGCCTTCCCAATGACTTCGGCCGCACTAAAAACACTGTTGATGAGTATGGCACCTGAAGGCGCCTCGCCAAGTTCATGATTCGCAATTTCATTGGAGAGGATCAGACAAGAGTGGGTCGAACTGCCGCATCGAAGACCTTCCCGGGAGATTCTTGTCTATGACCTTCATGCATTGTCTTTTGCAGCCTCAAAGAAAGGATCAGGAAAGATCACAACGTAACCGGCGCCAATAAGTACAAAGCTATTGCGGAAATCCAACTTTACGGATCAAATCGACAAAGCGAGGGTCCGCTCTCAGGTCGTCGTAATGAGGTTCGATCAACAAAAACTGCATGTGTGAATCATGTTCAAGGTAGCCTCTGTTAAGTAATGAGAACGCCTTTTCCCGATCGCCCAATCCGACATAAAGCATTGCCAGTTCCACGGGTGAAACATATTCTCTGCCAGTCTCCAGCTTTTTTAGGACTGTTTTTGCTTCCTTTAAGCGGCCAGCCTTGGCAAGCGCGAAGCCTAGATAACAGTTTGTTCCGGCATGCTCTCCATTGAGCTTTATCCCCTTCTTATAGTCGGCGATAGCGGTTGCGTACTCTTTCCTGGCAGCATAGTTAAAGGCTTTACCGATGTATGCCGAGCCGTCGTTCGGATCCAGTTCGAGTTCTATTTCGTATTGTTCAAACGCCGAGTCGTACTGCCGCGCAAAATAGTAAATAAAGCCTATTTCGAGACGAGAATTCGTTTCGAGCGGATCAAGTTCCCTTGCCAGCTTGATTTCCCTGATCGCCTTTTCGTGCCGTCCCATCGTGCTGAGATAGAGAGCATACCGTAAATGTGCTTGAGCGAGATTTGGCTTTAAATCGATCGCGCGTTTATATTCCAGTTCCGCTCCCGACCAGTCCCATTCAGCCAATTCTATCGACGCTATCGCGAGGTGAGCAGCAGCGAGGTTATCATCGAGTTCTACCGCCCTTACCGCCGCCGCCTTCGCTTTTGGCATCGCTTCCTTGGGATCCTCAAATCCATTTGCCCCGAGAAAGGAATAGGTACGCGATAAAGCCGCGAGCGCCTCGGCATAGTTGGCATCGACAGCAAGTGCCTGATTAAAATATTCGACTGCTTTTTTTGCGCCTTCAAAGGAACTTTGGGATTGATAAAACCGTCCTTTCAGAAACAGTTCATATGCCCTGGGATTTCGCTTTGTCGCCCTTAAGAGATCCTTCTGTGCCCTGCCGCTGAGATGAAGCTGCAGCCTATCAACAATCTGCTTTGAGATCTCTAATTCTACTTCAGACAATTGCGAATATTTGCGTTCGAATTGCTCGCTCCAGACCTGGGCATTGTTTAAGATATCAACCAATTTCACACTTACTTTGAGATCACTGCCGCTTTGCAAGATTCTACCTTTCAAAACAAACTGCCCACCTGAATCGCGTATATTCTTTTCAAACTCCTCCTCCTTGCCTTTGTAATCGAATACGGAGCTTTGCGAGATTACTTTTACACCGCTTACCTGCGAGAGCGAATTGATGAGAGATTCAGTAATGCCGTCCGAAAGGTATTCCTTACCGGGATCGCCACTGGTATTCTCGAAAGGCATAACCGCTATTGATTTAACGGGTTGAGAGCCTGTCGTAAAATACCTGTAACCAAAATACGTAGCTGCAAACAGGATTACCGCCAAGAGTCCGGCAGAGACGAATTTGGTTATCGGGGCCTTTTTAGAAATGAAATCGACACTCGATCGTTTTTTTGATTCGACATCCAGATCATCATTTGTCTGAACGCGAATTGAATCTGAAACTCTGGTTTTATATCTGGAAGTGCTTCCGCTCCTGCTTGAAATAGGTGATTTCTGCTTGAAATCCGGCGTACCGGCGGCATTCTTCTGGCAATCCCTGAGGTCGTCCAATAAATCCGCCGCAGTTTGGTACCGATCCTCAGGGTTCTTTGCCAGACCCTTGATGAGGATCCGTTTTAGTTCATCCTCAACATCGTCGACCATTGGAGTTGGTTCGCAACTCAGGATAGAACTTATCGTTTCGCTCACAGTCTGACCCGTAAAGGGCTGACAGCCATTGACCATTTCATACAAAACAACGCTTAGACTCCAAAGATCGCTCCTGCCGTCCACCGGTTCGAAACGCGCCTGTTCCGGCGACATATAGGCGACGGTACCCATCATCGAACTTGGGTTTGTTTGTTGCGACACGGTGTGGGTCTCGGACGGGGACGCGGGGACGGAGGGACGCGGGGACTCGGGGCCATGGGGATGCGGGCGGATCTCCAAAAGTTTTGCGAGTCCGAAATCCAGGACTTTTACCAAACCGTCGTCGCGCAGCATGATGTTTTCGGGTTTGATATCGCGGTGAATTATCCCGGCAGCATGGGCGGCGTTTAATGCGGTTGCGACCTGCGAGGCAATTTCCAGTATTTCCCGAAAACCACGCAGGCCGTCCCTCATCGCTTCCCGAAGGGTCTTTCCTTCGATAAATTCGGCCGCAATAAACTGTCGTCTTTTGGCGTGTCCGATTTCATATACCGTGAGAATATTTGGATGATTGAGTGATGACGCGTTCTTGGCTTCCCGCGCGAAACGTCGCAGTTTACTCTTATCTTTCACAAACTCGGTCTTGATAAATTTGATGGCTACACTTCGTTCCAATTTGGAATCGAGCGCCTTAAAGACCTCGCCCATCCCCCCGGTACCGATTCGCGAAACAATTCTGTAATGATTGATCTTTTTGCCAACCAGTCCGGAATTTGACTTCCCGGACACCATTTCGGCCGCCACATCCTCCGGCGGCTCGTCGATCAGGCTTGAGGTGATGTCCGCGAAAGGCAACAAACTTTCGACTTCGCCGCGCAGTTCCAAATCCTCGCCACAAATTTCCGACACAAAATCCGACCTCTCATTAATGTCGACCTCCAAGGCATCGTGATAGATCTGTTCAATTCTTGAAAGTCTTTTTCCGTCCATTTCTTTTTGAGAGTTCGAATATGAGCCTTTTTTTGATTGTTTAGCAAAACACTTCGTGTTTGTTTCGGTCAGATAATTGTCTGACCGAGAAGATTGTCAGTTGTTTTCGTGGGATTGGCCGCGATTGGTCCACGTCTTTCTATCGATTCGACAACTCACTGAGCAGCCAGGACCGGGCAAATTGCCAATCTCTGATAACCGTCCTTTTTGTAATTTTTAACACTTCGGCAATTTCCTCGTTTACCAAACCGCCAAAATACTTGAGTTCGACCACGCGGCTTTTTCTTTCATCTAAAGCGGCAAGTCGGGTCAAGGCCTCGTCGAGTTCTACCAGTCCGATCGCGCGTTCCTTTGAGACCAGAATCGCGTCATTCAGTTGCACCTTCTGCGCGCCGCCGCCGTGTTTCTTAAATTGCCGTTTACGAAGATAATCGATCAAAATATGCCGCATTGCCTGCGTGGCGATATTAAAAAAATGGGCACGGTTGGTCCAGCTTTGTTTCTCCTTCCCGACCAGTTTCAAAAACGCTTCGTGAATCAACGCCGTAGTCTGCAAAGTTTCGTCGCTCCGCCGGCCGGACATAAACTTCTTCGCCATTCTGTGCAGTTCTTCATAGACAAGGGGCATTAGCTGCTCAATAGCGAGTTCATCACCCTCACCGCATCTTTTTAGCAGTTGAGTTATCTCTTTCGGCGGGTCCAAAGTCATCATTTAACTGGGGGGCTTTCAGTTTACGACAGTTTGACGCGGATTGTAAGCAAGCAGCGGCCGGAAGTTGCCTGGTACGGACGGATATCCCGGATCGAGGCTCGTTTTGCGCGAAAAAATATTCGGTCCCCGAATGTCACTCTTCACGTGTGATTCCCGTAATTAAAGGTACAGGCAACAAAATTGTTTGAACAACGGCCCCCGAAATTTTGTTGAAACTTCGGTTACATAAAATAAGTTGAAAAAACCGAAAAAGAAATCAAAACGGGATGCTTTGCCCCGGGCATGCTCTAAACATAAAGGAACAAAATATACGAATATGAATATCAGAAACGCCCTTTCAGGACTCGTTGCCGGACTGGTCTTGCTGATGGCTGGAAATGTAAATGCACAGCTCGTTCGCCCGGCGCAACCCTGTGACTCGCTCTACGTGTCCAACAATCTTGATGTGGCCAATACGATCCATGCTTTCTCCTCGACGGGAGACGATCTTGGCGACTTTGCTGCGCTCGGAAAGATAGCGCGCGGCCTGGTCTTCGACCCCGCTGGCAACTTGTATGCGGGAATCCCCTCTATCCCCGGCGAGATAAGAAAGATCACGCCCGCCGGCGCAGTGTCATTGTTTGCCACCATGCCTTCAGGCACAGCAGGCGTTTTCGGGCTGAAATTCGACAATGCGGGCAATCTTTATGCGGTTATTCAGCCGACAGTCGGTGGCAACAAGGTCATGAAGATCACTCCAGCCGGAGTCGTGTCGACCTTCATTTCCGGTAACGGGCTGAACAACGCTTACGAGATCGCCTTCGACAGCGCGGGCAATCTCTATGCGGCAAACTCTAACGCCAACAATGTCACGAAGTATTCTCCGACGGGAGTTTTTCTTGGGGTCTTCGTCAACACTGGAGCGGGCAGCCCGATTGGGCTCGCATTTGACGGCGCGGGCAATCTGTACGTTGGGATGGTTCTTGGAAATACGATCAGGAAATACTCCCCGTCGGGAGTTTTTCTTGGGGTCTTCGCCAACACTGGACTGAACTTCCCAGTCGGCATCGCATTCGACAGCGCGGGCTTTCTGTACGTGGTCAACACAGGCTCTCCGTACAACGTAACAAAATATGCCCCGAATGGAGACTATCAGGGAGTCTTCGCCGGCGCCGGTTTGAACACTCCGCAGTATCTGGCGTTTGGGCCGCCCATTGGCCCGACACCTTGCCAACCCACCGCAGTCGGCGGCCCTGACCAGTCGGTCCGCGCCGGTGACACCGTCGATCTCGACGGCAGCGCATCGTTTGACGACAACACTGCATCGGCGTCGCTAGTTTATTCCTGGACTTTTACGTCTGTACCCATGGGCAGCATGGCAAATCTTAACGCTGCGAATACTGCAACTCCGAGTTTCGTCGCCGACGTAAACGGGACTTATGTATTGGAGCTCGTCGTAACCGACGGGGGCGGCCTTCAAAGTGAAGCGGACGAGGTGGAGATCAGCAGTAACAACCTGGCACCGACCGCGGCGGCCGGTGACGACCAGTTGGTTATCGTGGGCACTTTGGTCGGTCTCGACGGCTCGGGAAGTTCGGATCCGGAGATGGACGCTTTGACCTATTCATGGAACATCGTGTCAGCGCCGGGTAGTATTCCGGCTTTGGACGATGCGAACACAACCATGCCTTCATTCACGCCTGTTGACGAAGGGGTTTATGTCCTTTCGCTGGACGTCAGCGATTTTCTAGGATCAGGTACGCCGGACACGGTAGAGATCATGGTCACTTCGGCGAGCGGCTTTGCCGAGAATAGGATCTTGGGAGCATGCAGCATTGTCGAGGGTCTGAGCCCGGGACAGGTAACCACCAAGGGAAATCAGAATGCGTTCTGTAACTTCCTTGGCAAGGCGATCAAGGAACTCCAGAAGTCACCACCGAACACCGCGAAGGCGATCAGCAAGTTAGAGCAGGCCCTCGAGCGAACCGACGGATGTGAGGAGAGGGGCAGCCCCGACGGCAACGGCAAGGGACGCGACTGGATCACCGACTGTGCGGCTCAGGCGGAGGTCTATCAGTTGCTCAACGATGCACTAGGCGCGTTGACAGCTCCATAACAGAACACCGGATCAAATCTGAACCGGCATAGGACGGGGCGGAACAGAGATGTTCCGCCTCTTTTTTCTAAGGCGGCTCTGCCGAATCACAGTTTCAGGCTGCAAGTTTCAGGTCTCAGGTTTATAGGCACAACTTGGGACTTGGAATATGGAACCCCTGACCCTGATTCCCCGGTGCTTCTTCGATTTCAACAGGGGCCGGAACTTACCCGAAATTGCCGGATATTTTCGGAAATTATCTCGTTTGCCAGAAAATATTCGGTCCCCGAATGTCACTCTTCAGGTGTGATTCCCGTAATTAATAGTATAGGCAACAAGATTGTTCGAAAAACGGCCTCCGAAATGTTGTTGGAACATCGGTTCCCAAGGAAAGAAAAAACCAACGATCGAAGATAAAAACTCAATCAAGCACGGCATTCCACGCCCCACGGGATGCTCCAAACACATAGGAACAAGAAATATGAAAATGAAAATGAATATCAAAAATACCCTTTTGGGGCTAATCTCGATACTGCTCTTGATGGGAGTTGGAAACTCAACTTCCTTTGGGCAGGTCAACACCGTCCCGGCAAGCTCGCCGGTCGGTGCGATTCAGCTCGCATCGGGGTATGGCGCTCCTGGGGGGACCTACCAGGCATTCGATACGGCCGGCAATCTTGCGTACCAAGGGAACGGTGCCGCGCCGGCTGTAACCAAGGACTACCTTAATGTCGCGCTAATCCACCAGAGGCAGAACATCAATGACGGGAGATATGGAAACGGCGCGAGCTGGATCAGCAACAGCATTAACAGCTGGGTCAAGATCGATCTGGGCAGTGAGGTAACGATCGACAGTTTGAGATTCGGCCGAGATCGCCTAGGGAATTTCGACGAACGCGATCCAGGCCATTTCAAGATCAGTGTGGCCACGAGCGACATGTACGCCAATGGCGACTCAACTAACGATGCGGCGGAGTATCAGCTTATTTTCGATTCGCAGACCTACTCCTACGACGGGGTTATCAGCGGAGCGCAAACGATCGAAGCGCAATTTGCACCGGTGGTCGCACGATATGTAAAGTTCGAAGTCACCATTTCCGGTGCGGCGATCGACGAGATCGAGATTTTCGGTATCAGCAACTCACCACCCACTGCCAACGCCGGACCTGATCAATCGATCCGCGCCGGTGATACCGTCAATCTCGACGGCAGCGGTTCGGATGACGACAACACTGCGTCAGCGTCGCTGGTTTACTCCTGGAGTCTTACTTCACCGATGGGGAGTTCGGCAGTCTTAACCGATGCCGGCACGTCAACGCCGAGCTTCGTCGCTGACGTAAATGGGACCTATGTCGTGGAGCTCGTCGTAACCGACGGGGGCGGCCTTCCGAGTTTAGCGGACGAGGTGGAAATCAGCAGTAACAACCTGGCGCCGACCGCGGCGGCCGGAAACGATCAACTGGTGATCTTGGGTAACCTGGTCAATCTCGACGGTTCGGGCAGTTCGGACCCGGAGATGGATGCTTTGACATATTCCTGGAGCATTATTTCAGCACCGGGGATTATTCCGGCCCTGGACGATGCGAACACTGCGATGCCTTCATTCACGCCTGTTGAAGAAGGGGCTTATGTCCTTTCGTTGGGCGTCAGCGATGATATCGGACCGGGATTTCCCGACATGGTAGAGATCACGGTCACTTCGGCGAGCGGTTTTGCCGAGAACAGGATCGTAAATGTGGACGGTGCTGTCGACTCTTTGATCGTCGGACAAGTAACCACCGGCGGAAACCAGGAAGCTTTCGGTAACTTCCTCAGCCAGGCGATCGCCGCTCTTCAAGATGACGATGTTGCAAAGGCTATCGACAAGCTGGAGAAGGCCATCGAGAGAACCGACGGATGTGCGCTGAGGGGAAGTCCCGACGGCAACGGCAAGGGACGCGACTGGATCACCGACTGCGCGGTTCAGTTGGAAGCCTATCAGCTGCTCAACGACGCATTAAGCGCTTTGACGGCTCCATAACCGATCACCGGATCAAATCTGAACCGGCACAGGACGGGGCGGAACAGAGATGTTCCGCCTCTTTTTTCTAAGGCGGCCCTGCCGAATCACAGTTTCAGGCTGCAAGTTTCAGGTCTCAGGTTTATAGGCACAACTTGGGACTTGGAATATGGAACCCCTGACCCTGATTCCCCGGTGCTTCTTCGATTTCAACAAGGGCCGGAACTTACCCGAAATTGC
>Ga0224497_10001500_pt1 | contig 14755 bp, 11 predicted proteins | sample SF_Jul11_sed_USG_4_FD_167970 | JGI IMG/M metagenome (GOLD analysis project Ga0224497, IMG submission 167970) | Sediment microbial communities from San Francisco Bay, California, United States - SF_Jul11_sed_USGS_13 | ecosystem: Environmental > Aquatic > Marine > Sediment | place: USA... | reverse complement strand
GACCGGGATCAACGTGACCCATCCACTCACCGGCGAGCCGGTGCCGGTCTGGGTTGGCAACTACGTGCTCATGGGATACGGCGAAGGCGCCGTGATGGCGGTGCCGGCCCACGACGAGCGCGACTTTCATTTCGCGGATCACTACAAGCTGCCCATCAAACAGGTCATCACTAATGGTATTGAGATTCAGCGCAAACGTGGTTCAGATTTTCTAGGGTCAGATTACGCGCACTATGATTTCAACGATAAGCATTGGAAGGCATGGTACGCTGATAAGGAAAATGGACTGTGTATAAATTCAGGCAAGTTCGACGGTATGACCTATAACGAGGCCGTTGATGCCATCGCCGCCGACCTGAAAGCCAAAGGGCTCGGCGAGAAACAGACGATGTGGCGCCTGCGCGACTGGGGCATCTCGCGCCAGCGTTACTGGGGTTGTCCGATACCCATCATCCACTGCGAAAAATGCGGCGATGTCCCGGTCCCGGACAAGGACCTGCCGGTGGTGTTGCCCGAGGACTGCGTGCCGGACGGCACCGGCAATCCGCTCAACAAGCGCACTGATTTCGTCGATTGCGTCTGCCCGAAGTGCGGCCAGCCGGCACGGCGCGAAACCGATACCATGGACACTTTCGTGGATTCCTCGTGGTATTACGCGCGCTATTGCTGTCCCGACAACGGGGCGGCGATGGTGGACAATCGCGTAAAGTACTGGATGCCGGTGGACCAGTACATCGGCGGCATTGAACACGCTATCCTGCATCTTTTGTACTCGCGCTTCTGGTGGAAAGTCATGCGCGATCTCGGCCTGGTGCGCGGGCCGGAACCGTTCATGCGTCTGCTCACGCAGGGCATGGTGTTAAACGAGATTTTTTTCCGCAAGCCGGCCAGCGGACGCATCACCTATTTCAACCCGGCGGAAGTCGAGATCCGCACCGACGACAAAGGCGGGCGACTCGGCGCGGTGCTCAAAAGCGATGGCCTGCCGCTAGAATCAGGCGGGATGGGTACCATGTCCAAGTCCAAGAACAACGGTGTCGATCCGCAGTCACTGATCGAACAGTATGGCGCCGACACCGCGCGCCTGTTCATGATGTTTGCTTCGCCGCCAGAAATGACGCTCGAATGGTCGGACGAGGGGGTGGCCGGTGCCAGCCGCTTCCTGCGCCGTTTGTGGAAGCTTGTGACCGAGCACGTTAATCAGGGCCTGACGGCAAAGCGCGATTTTTCGTCGTTGCCACCAGCGCTCAAAGATCTGCGCCGCCAGGCACACCAGACCCTGGCCAAGGTTACCGACGACATCGGCCGGCGCCGCACCTTCAATACCGCGATTGCTTCGGTCATGGAACTGCTGAACAGCGTGGCCAAGTTCGATGTCCATTCAACACCCGCCCGTGCCGTGCGCCAGGAAGCTCTCGAGATTGCGGTTTTGGCACTCTCACCAATTGTCCCCCATGTCTGTCATAGTCTTTGGCGCTCACTCGGACACGAGGATGCCGTGATCGATGCACGCTGGCCAAAACCCGACGATGCCGCATTGAAGCAGGAAAGCCTCGAGATCGTGGTACAGGTGAACGGCAAATTGCGTGGGCGTGTCACGGTGCCGGCCGGGGCGAGTGACGATGAAACGGCGAGCTATGCCTTGGCCGACGCCAACATCCAGCGTTTCATTGAAGGCAAGGAGCTGAAAAAGAAAATCGTCGTGCCGGGTAAACTCGTGAACATCGTGGTGGCGGGATAGCGCCGTGCGAGTAAACAGGCGTTCTGTTCTGATTATGCTGGTAGCGGCAGTAGGAATACTTTCGTCCTGCGGTTTTCATCTGCGGGGGGCCGGCAAGTTCGATCTGCCGCCCGCGCTTTCGGTGTTGCAGGTCAAGGTGGATGGGAGCCGGCAGGAAAACAATCCCTTGCTGGTGGAAATGAAAAATGTCCTGCGTGCCCAGACGAACGTGCAGATCGAGGAGTCGGGCGATGCTCCTCGTCTGGTGCTTTACGGCGAGCTCTCGGACAGCCAAGTATTGTCGGTAACGGCCATCGGCAAAGTTGACGAGTACCTGCTGAAATACGAAGTGAGTTTCCGTCTGGTCGATAAGCGCGACAAAATGTTGTCTCCGCCGCAGACTATCAGGCTACAGCGCGATCACCCATTCGACCGGCTAAACGTGCTGGCCAAGGAAAGGGAGGAACAGGAACTGCGCCGCGTAATGCAGCGCGATGCGGTGCAGCAGATCCTGCGGCGCCTGTCGCGTCTTACCCTGTTGAATGACGATGCCGATAAACGCTGACCAGTTAATCCATCACCTCAAGCGCGGACTCGCGCCGGTTTATTTCGTCTACGGCGAGGAAACGCTGCTCGTCGAAGAGAGCTGCCAGGCGATCCGCGAGGCGGCGCACCATGGAGGGTTCCTCGACCGGCAATTGTTTACCGTGGAAAGTGGATTTGACTGGAATGAACTGTTCGTAAGTCTCCAGTCGCTTTCACTCTTTGCTGAGCGGCGTCTGATCGAACTGCGACTTCCGAACGGCAAGCCGGGTGAGATGGGTGCGAAAATTCTCACGGAAATCTCGGCAAAGCCTCCCGCGGACACCGTGTTTCTCGTTACCTGTGGCAAGCTTGAGAAGGCTGTGCGTGAATCCAAGTGGGCCAAGGCACTGGAAGCCGCGGGTGTGGCCGTCGTCGCCTATCCGCTGGAGACAGCGCAATGGCCTCTGTGGATCCGCCGGCGCATGGAGGCCAAAGGTCTTAAACCGGGACCAGGCGTAGTGGAATTATTGACGCACCTCATGGAAGGTAACCTGTTGGCCTGCGCTCAGGAAATTGACAAGTTTTCGCTGCAATTCGGCAGTGGTGATGTGGGCCTGGATGACATCGAGGGTAATCTCGGCGACAATGCCCGTTACAATGTTTTTGCCTTGGTGGACGCCAGTCTGCGTGGCGAAGCAGTGGTCGTCGAGCGGATACTCAACAGCCTGCGCGGCGAAGGGGTAGAACCCATATTGGTGCTGTGGGCGCTGGCGCGCGAAGCGCGCGAATTGGCGCAAATGGCGAACTTGGTGGCGGGCGGCCAGCCGGTGATGCGGGTGCTCGAGTCGCGCCGGGTATGGGCGAAACGCAAACCGCTGGTCGGCAGCGCACTTAAACGGCTGTCGCCCCCGGCGACGCAGAACCTGCTGCTTCGTGCCGCACGCACGGATCGTATCCTGAAGGGGCGGGCCAGCGGTGATGTGTGGCAGGAATTGCAATGCCTGGCGCTGTCCATGAGCGGGCTCCAACCTTCCACTTGCCAGATTTAAACGCGCCGATGACGGGCAGGAATTGATGAAAGCAGCCTCCAAACAAACAACCGAGATCGAGATCCGGCAATACATGCAGGAAGTCGGTCAGCGTGCGCGCGCCGCGGCGCGGCTGATCTCGCGTGCCGAGACGGCGGCCAAAGACTTGGCCCTCACGGCCATGGCGAAAGAGATCGAGCGCCAGAGCGATACCCTGCTGGCTGCCAACAAGAAGGACCTCGAAGCCGGCAAAGCCCAAGGCCTAGACGCGGCGTTGCTCGATCGGCTCGAGCTTAATGCCGCGCGCATCCAGGCCATGGCCGAGGGCCTGCGCCAGATCGCAGCGTTGCCCGATCCGGTCGGCGAGATCACCGATCTGAATTACCGTCCCTCCGGGATTCAAGTTGGACGCATGCGCGTGCCGCTGGGTGTCATCGGGATCATTTACGAATCGCGCCCGAACGTGACGGCGGACGCCGCCGGGCTCTGTCTGAAATCCGGCAATGCGACCATCCTTCGCGGAGGGAGCGAAGCGATCCATTCGAACCGCGCCGTCGCCGCCTGTATCCAGACCGGGCTCAAACAGGCAGGCCTGCCGGTGGAGACCGTGCAGATGGTGGATACCACCGACCGTGCTGCCGTGGGTGAGCTGATACGCCTGAAAGAATACGTGGATGTCATTGTGCCACGCGGCGGGAAGTCGCTAATCGAGCGCATCAGCGCCGAGGCCACCATCCCCGTCATCAAACATCTGCACGGCGTGTGCCACGTGTATATTGACGACAAGGCTGATTTCGACAAGGCAGTGAAGATTGCCTTCAACGCCAAGACGCAGCGCTATGGCACCTGCAACACCATGGAGACATTGCTGGTGGCGCGCGGCGTGGCCAACAAGGTCCTGCCGGTGCTGGGCAAGATGTATCAGGATGAGGGCGTCGAATTGCGCGGCTGCGAGGCCACGCGCGAGATTCTGTCCGGTATCACGTCAGCGACAGAAGAGGACTGGCACACGGAATATCTTGCGCCGATTCTGTCCATTCGCGTAGTGGAGAATCTGGATGAGGCCATGGACCATATCGGACGCTATAGTTCGTCTCACACCGAATCCATCGTGACCGAAGATATTACCCGCGCGCGCCGGTTCTTGCGCGAAGTGGATTCAAGCTCGGTCATGGTCAATGCCTCGACGCGTTTCGCCGACGGTTTCGAATACGGTCTTGGTGCTGAAATCGGCATCTCTACCGACAAGCTGCATGCGCGTGGTCCAGTCGGTCTCGAGGGACTGACCTCGTTGAAGTTCATCGTGCTCGGGGATGGTCATATCCGCCAATAAGATGGTTTTTCCATTGACGTTACAGCACCTGACCAGAAAACCAGGGCCGGCCGCCTGAACAATATTTTTGTGAAACCCCTTGGTATTCTTGGTGGCACGTTTGATCCCATTCACCACGGCCATCTGCGTCCCGCGCAGGAGATCCAACACGTGCTCGAGCTGGCGGAGATTCTGGTCATCCCCGCCTTCCTTCCCCCGCATCGCGACCCGCCGGTGGCCACGGCGGAACAACGTCTGCGCATGGCCGAGCTGGCCGTGGCCGGCCTGCCCGGTTTCCGCGTGGATGATCGCGAGATCCGCCGCCGCGGGCCTTCGTACACCGTGTTGACGCTGGAATCCCTGCGTGAAGAACATGGCGAACGGTCGCTATGTCTGCTGCTGGGCATGGATGCCTTCCAGGGATTGGAATCCTGGCACCAATGGAAGCGTTTGCCGATACTTTCGAATTTTATCGTGGTGACACGGCCCGGTTGGGCGGTCCCGGTGGCAGATGATTTGCCGTCCTGGGCGCGTGATCGCCTGGCGCATTCACCGGACGAGCTCGCGCAATCTCCCGCAGGCAGGATTTTTTTCCAGCCGGTGACGCCGCAGGATATCTCCGCCACGAGCATACGCGCGGCGATCGCAAGCGGAAAACCTGTGGACAACATGTTGCCTCCCGCGGTGCTCGACTTTATCCACTCCCACAAGATTTACCATTCCCGGAATCACTGATGCCAAAAGCCAATACTGCGAACAAAACCCAACATTGGGTCCAGGCCGCCCTGAATGATGCCAAGGCGCGCGATGTTACGGTGCTCGATATGCGGAGAATCAGCGATTTCACCGACTACATGGTGATCGCCACCGGCACCTCAAACCGGCACGTGCAATCCACGGCCGACAAGGTCGTGGAGGCCTTGCGTGAGCACGGTCTGCGCACCGTGGGTGTCGAGGGCGAAAAAATCGGGGATTGGGTATTGATCGATTTCGGTGACGTCGTGGTGCACGTGATGCGTGAGGAGATTCGCGATTTCTATAATCTTGAAAAGCTCTGGTCCGACGCCAAGCGCGTGAGGATCGCCACGGCGCACCAAAGCGGCGGGAAGACGTTGTCGTCGGAAAAACCGAAAACGGTCAGACAATGAAGCAATAATTTTTGAAGTCCCAGACGTTCTGGCGGTTCACAATTAATTATGCAAATTCACATTATTGCCATCGGGGATCGCATGCCGGGCTGGGTCGAGGCGGGATACACAGAATATGCCAGGCGCATGCCGCGTGAGTGCCGGCTGCTATTGCATGAAATTCGCGCTAGCCGTCGCACCAAGGGCGCTGATTTGCACCGCCTCATCGAGCAGGAGGGGGCGAGACAATGGGGCGCTATTCCCGCGGGGGCGCGGGTGGTCGCGCTCGATAGGACGGGAAAGACGCTCGACACTGAAAAGCTTGCCAACGAGCTCAAAAAAAGATTGGCCGTCGGCGGGGATATGGCCCTACTGGTCGGTGGGCCGGAGGGCCTGGCGCCGGATTGCCTTGAGCGCGCGCACGAGCGCTGGGCCTTGTCCCCGATGACCCTGGCGCATCCGGTGGTACGCGTGGTGCTGGCCGAACAGCTTTATCGTGCCTGGAGCATCATCAGGAACCTGCCTTATCATCGCTAGCCGGGAGTGATGCCGTGATTAACAATGTCAGAATTTATCTCGCCTCCGCCAGTCCGCGCCGGCAAGAGTTGCTTCGTCAACTCGGCGTGGAATTCGATGTCATGCCATCCAATATTCTGGAAGTGCGCAAGCCGAGCGAGTCCCCCGCGGAATACGTCATGCGCGTCGCCGGAGACAAGGCGCGCTGGGTGGCGCAACGGGTGAAGGAACGCAACCTGCCGGTGCATCCGGTGCTCGGCGCCGACACGGAAGTGGTGCTGGAGGATGAAATCCTGGGCAAACCGGAAAATCCGGCGCATGGCCGGGAAATGTTGCATCGCCTGGCCGGCCGCACGCATGAAGTGCTGTCCGGTGTCTGTGTGTGGGATCGCGGCCGGGAATATATGGCACTCTGCACAAGTCGCGTCTCCTTGCGACCGTTGACGGCAGCGGAAATCGCGCAATACTGGGAAACCGGTGAGCCGCAGGGCAAGGCCGGTGCCTATGCCATCCAGGGACGTGCCGCCGCCTTCATTGCGAAACTCGAGGGCAGCTATTCCGGCGTGATGGGCCTGCCGCTGTATGAGCTGGACGGCATTCTGCAAAAAATCAGCAAGGGAGACGCGTGAGCGAAGAAATTCTTATTAATGTAACTCCGCAAGAGACGCGTGTCGCCATTGTCGAAAACGGCGTGCTGCAGGAAGTGTACATTGAGCGCACGCACAGCCGCGGCATCGTCGGTAATATCTACAAAGGCAAGGTGGTCCGCATTCTGCCAGGCATGCAAGCAGCTTTTGTCGACATCGGTCATGAGCGCACGGCATTTCTGCATGCTTCCGACATCCGCGCCGTTTCCGGCGGGGAAAACGGCGCCGGGCCACCACCGCCGATTCATGAACTGCTGCAGGACAACCAGGAAGTGGTAGTTCAGGTGCTGAAGGACCCCCTTGGGACGAAAGGTGCACGCCTGACCATGCAAATCACGCTGCCGGCGCGTTATCTTGTTTATCTTCCTTACAGTCGGCACATCGGCATCTCGCAGAAAATCGGCGACGAGACCACACGTGAGCGGTTGCGCGCAATGGTGAAATCGGCGATTCCAGAGGACTCGGAAGAGGGCGGTTACATCCTGCGCACGTTGTCCGAGACGGCGGCCGAGGAGGATATTGAAACCGATATCCGTTATCTGCGCCGCGTCTGGAAATCGTGCCAGGAGCGCATTCGCACTGCAGCGGCGAGCAGTCTGATCCACGAAGACCTGCCACTGGCGCTGCGCGCCATGCGCGACCTGGTGCGTGGCAATATTGAAAAGATACGCATCGATTCGCGCGAGATCTTCATTAAGGCGCGCGATTTCGGTATTGAATTCATCCCCGAGGTGGCGGAGCGGATCGAGCACTATCCTGGAGAGCGCCCAATCTTCGATCTGTATTCGGTCGAGGACGAGATCCAGAAGGCACTTGACCGCAAGGTAATGCTCAAGTCCGGTGGTTATCTGATTTTGGACCAAACCGAGGCCATGACTACCATCGACGTGAACACCGGTGCCTACGTCGGCCGCCGCAATTTGGAAGAGACGCTGTTTAAGACCAACCTGGAAGCGGCGCAGACCATCGCGCGTCAACTGCGTCTGCGCAATCTGGGCGGGATGATCATCATCGATTTCATCGACATGACGGAGCCCGAACACAAGCGCCAGGTGCTGCGCGCGCTGGAGCGCGCGATCGCGCGCGATCGCACCAAGGTCTACCTGACGGAAATGTCTCCGCTCGGGCTGGTGGAGCTGACGCGTAAGCGCACACGTGAAAGTCTGGAACATGTCTTGTGCCAGCCTTGCCCGGTGTGCGAAGGGCGTGGGATGGTCAAGACACCCCAGACCGTCTGTTATGAAATTTTCCGTGAGATTCTGCGCGAGGCACGCCAGTACGGTGCCGACGGCTACTTGGTGCTGGCGTCGCCGACAGTTGTGGACTTGCTGTTCGACGAAGAGGCGGGCAGCATCGCCAAGCTTCAGGAGTTCATCGGCAAGCCCATTCAGCTCAAAGTAGAACCGCTCTACACGCAGGAGCAATACGATGTCGTGCTGATGTGATTCGCGGCAGTACGGGAGGGATCAGAACTTCCATGAGATAACGGCCTCAAAGGAATTGATCCCCAGATTTTCTTTGAATTTTTACTGCTTTGGCTCCGGATACGGCAGAATAGCGATATGAACTTCCTCCCCACCCCGGAACCTGTTTGCGGGTCATCGTGAAAAAGCGAATCCGCCAGTATGCCTTTCATGTCGGGCGCCTGACGCTGCACGTCAGTCGCTGGTCCCTGTATATCTCCACCGTGTTGTTGGTGCTGTTCACCATCGCTTTTGTCATCGCGCGTTTTCTCCTTCCGACGATCACAGAGCACAAGCCGGATCTCGAACAATACTTAAGTCAGCGCTCGGGGCACCAGGTGCGTATCGAATCGCTGCACGCCTACTGGGAAGGTCTGCATCCCGGTGCGCGCGCGCAGGGTCTGCAGGTGTACGCCGTCGACGGCACCCGTCCGGCCATCCGGTTGAGCGAAGTGCGGCTCAGTCTCTCTCTCCTGCCATTGATTTGGGGAAAATTCGAAATCAATAGCCTGGTGGTGGTGAATCCGAGCCTTTCGCTGGAGCGATTGAAAGACGGGCGATTCCGCGTATCCGGTTTTGAGTCGCTGCAGGAGACCGAGCGGGGACAGGGTGAGCAATTCATCGCATGGCTTTTCCAGCAGGGTCGCCTTGAAATCGACAACGGCGAACTGCAATGGTTCGATCATCTTGAGGGAGGCTCAGCCATGCATCTGTCGCGTGTGCAATTGAGCCTGCGGAACAATGGCGACCGTCACCGCCTCGGTTTCAAAGCCGATTTTCCACCCGGCATCTGCGATGACTGTTCGCTGGCGCTCGACATCACGGGTAATCCACTGGCCTCGACGGACTGGGAGGGCGATATTTTCCTGCAGACCCGTCAGGTCAATATCAAGGCATTGCCGCTGATTGCACGTGAAAAACTGCCTAACGATTTCCGCGGGAAGTTCAAATTGCAGCTCACAACCGACTGGGAACAAGGACGTCCCGTCTCGATCAAGGGCCATGCGCAGGTGAGCGATCTCCGCTTGCCGGTGCGGGACTGGGAATCCCCACTCGCTATCCCGGAGGCGGGTGGCGATGTCAGTTGGAAAAAGCGACGAACCGGATGGCGACTTGATGTGGCCAATCCGAAATTCGGACTGAGTAGACCGACGTGGGCAGGCGGGCATTTGCGCATCGTCTACCAGCCGGAAGAAAGCGAAGTGCAGATCAAGCACATGGATGTGGCGGATATCACCGGTTTTGTCCTGCGCCAAAAAAAAGAGATCGCCGCCAGCGCGAAAGATGTACCCGGGCCGGCGATCAAATGGCTCGACACCTGGCTGGCGATGAAACCGGAGGGATCCGCCGACAATTTCAAACTGAACCTCAAGGGTGACTGGTTATCTCCGCGGGAATTTTCTCTGGAAACGGATATCCGGGATGGCGCCGTCCGTCCCTATCAGAAATACCCCGGTGTGCAGGGGCTGACCGGTCATTTGTCGTTGTCGCGCGAAAATGGGAACTTCCGGATCAATGCCAACGCCATGACCTTGTCGCTTCCGCGCGTGTTCCGCCAACCGCTGGCGGCGGAGCGCGTCAGCGGCGACGTGAGCTGGGAAAAGTACGCCAATTACTGGCTGGTGAACGGCAGCAGCTTGCGCCTCTCCGGCGAGGACGGACGTGGGACCGGCCAACTCAACCTGCATTTGCCACACGACCCCGCGGTTTCTCCGATACTGAAATTGCGCGTGGATTTTCAGGACGGCAATGGGGCGCGTGCCTCGCGTTACTTTCCGGTTGCCCATCTTTCCCCCAAGACTCTGGCCTGGATGGAACGATCCTTCCTTGGCGGTGAAGTCACCAAGGGTTATCTGATATATGACGGCCCGATCCGGGAGTTTCCGTTTGACCATGGCACGGGAACATTCGAGCTGCGCGGCCATGTGCGTCGCGCCGTGTACAGCTACCTGCCCGGGTGGGAGCCAATCCGCCAGGCGGAAGCCGACGTGACACTCAAAGGTTCCGAGGTGACAGTGACCGGTACCGGAAAAATCGGCAAGCTCGATGCCACCCAGGTGGTTGTTCATTCCCGTGCTTCCGGCGACGGATATCATGTTGTGCACGTCGTTGGCAAGTTGAGCGGGCCCCTCGACGAGACACTCAAAGTGCTGCACAGCGTGAAACCCGACGCCGGCACCCGACGTTGGTTGACCTCCCTCCCGTCTGGATTGCAGGGCTCCGGTGACGGCCGGCTCAGCCTTGATATCACGATTCCGCTGAGCGAGGCACATCAGGCGAGTTTGCAGGGCGAGTACCGGTTCATGAAAAATGCTTTGCAAATCGCCGGCTCGCGGGTGGCCGTGGAGGATATTGAGGGTGTTGTAGGATTCACGGAAACCGGGATTCGCGAAGGCCAATTGCGCGCGCGAATTTTAGGAGGTGCAACCGTGCTGGCGGCGGCGCAGCAGCAGAAGGACCGGTTGGTGGTCCACGGGGAAGGCTCCATCACGGCACAGGGCCTGGCGCCCATCGTGGGCGCGAAGGTTGCCCCGCACTTGAGCGGCCATATCAATTGGTCCGGGAGCTTGCAGTGGGGCAAGGAGATCAACGATCTACGTGCCGAAGCGAATCTGCGCGAGTTCAAGGTGGCGCTTCCGCCACCGCTCAACCGGCCCGAGGGACTGGGTGACGATAAACTTGTGGTGCAGACCGAGTCGACACGGCGCGACAGAATTCAATTGGGGCTCGGTTACGGCGACCGCCTGAGCGGCAAGCTGGTTTTTTCCAAGCTGGGTGAGGTGTGGAAATTTTCCGGCGGCCGTCTCGGCTTTGGGCAGGAAGATGTGGCGCCCCCCAAGGAACGTGAATTGCACATCAGCGCGAATCTGGGAACCGTGGATTTTGATCAATGGTGGCCGCTCTTGGGGGGCGGCGGTGTAGCGCCGGCGCCGCTCACACATGTCAGTGCCGATGTGGAGGCACTGACTCTGTTCGATCGGAAATTCGGCCAGGTTTCTCTCGATATATTCCGAAAAAAAGATGTTTGGAGCGGCACGGTCAGCGGCACTACCATGACCGGCAGGCTGCAGTATACCGCCAAGGGAGCTTCCGCCTTTGAATTGAATCTCGAGCGCTTGGTGGTTCCGGAAAAAATTCATCAACGCCAAGAAGCTCCCGTGGACCCGCGTCGCCTGCCATCCATCGTGGTGCGCTGTCAATCCTTCGAGATGCGCGACAAGCCGCTGGGCGAACTTGATTTCATGGCTGCGCCGGTCGAGCGCGGGTGGCGCATCCGGCGCTTCAACCTGACCCGCCCGGAGATGAAGTTCAATGTCAGCGGCAACTGGCTTTACGTCAACAATGCCCACGCGAGCGATTTCGATATCGAGTTTGAAAGTTCCAATCTGGGAGAAACGGTGACGGCGCTCGGCACGCCGGACCAGTTAGCGGGAGGTGAGGCACACCTTAAAGGAAATCTTTCCTGGCCCGGAACCCCGACGACACCCAAACTGGCGGAACTGAACGGTAACGTGGAGATGACGGCCAAGAAAGGCCGGTTCGTGCAGGTCCAGGCACGCGCCGGGCGTCTTTTCGGCTTGCTCGATCTTTCCGCTATCGGTCGCTACCTCACGCTCGATTTCAGTCCAGTGTTCGGCAAGGGATTCATTTACGACCAGATTCAGGGCAAGGTAAAAATTGAACAAGGCGATGCCTATACCCAGGGTTTTTCCATTCGCGGGCCGGCTACGCAAATCGATGTCGCCGGTCGCGTGGGTTTGGCGGCGGAGGATTACGATATTGCGATCGAAGTCCTGCCGAAACTGAGCGATACAGTGACCATCGCGACGTGGGGTTTTTTGGGCCCGCAGGTGGCGGCCGCCGTGCTCGCGGTGCAGAAGCTTTTTAAAAAGCAGATCGATGCGGGTACCCGCGTTACCTATGTGGTCAAGGGGCCGTGGAACAATCCGGTGATCACCAAGATGATCAAAGGCAAAGTCGTCGATACCGAGAAAGAAACCGTTGAAGGTGCCGAGGCTGCGAGTCAGTGATATTCTAGCAAGATGAAACGGAATTTCTTTTTTTCTCCACGGTTCTCCCTGTCCCGGGCGTGGGTCGCGGAAGTCTTGTTCCGTCCCATCGGGCGTAAGGCATTTGCGCGCGCAGGCATCGCATGACGCGCGTGGCAGCGGTACAGATGTCCTCCGGCCCGAAAGTGCCGGAGAATCTCGAGGCGGCCGGGAAGCTGATCGCGGCCGCGGTGGCGGACGGCGCCGAGATCCTGGTGCTGCCGGAGAACTTCGCCCTTATGCCCATAAGTGATGCCGACCGTCTAACCTACGCGGAGACGGACGGAAAAGGCCCCATTCAGGATTTTCTCGCGGCCCAGTCACGCCAGCATAAAGTCTGGTTGGTCGGCGGCACGTTTCCTTTGCTGGGAAAAACAAAAGGCAAATTGCGTTCAGCCTGTCTCGTGTACAACGACCGGGGCGAGCGCGTGGCGCGCTACGATAAAATACATCTCTTCGACGTGGAGCTGGACAATGGCGAGAAGTACCAGGAATCGAACAGCTTTGAAGCCGGCCGGGAGGTCGTGGTAACCGACACCCCACACGGCAAACTCGGGCTCGCCGTGTGTTACGACCTGCGTTTCCCCGAACTCTTCCGGCGCCTGCTGGAGCAGGGCGCCGAAATCTTCGCCGTGCCTTCGGCCTTCACCGCGCACACCGGAAGAGCCCACTGGGAAGTGCTGGTGCGGGCGCGTGCGATTGAAAATCTGGTGTACGTCATCGCCGCCGCGCAGACCGGGCGCCACGCCAACGGTCGTGAAACGTACGGCGACAGCCTGATCGTGAATCCCTGGGGCGAGGTGCTGGCACGCCGCGCCAAAGATCCGGGCCATGTGATGGCGGAGTTTGATCGCACGCATTTGCATAACATGCGCACCAGCCTGCCGAGCATTCGCCACCGGAGGTTGCAGGCATGAGCGCAAACACATTAACGCTGGCCCGTCAGTCGCTGCTGGAGCCCGCGGGCCTCGGCGATGCCGAGCTTGCGCGCCTCATGGGGCAACTCATGTCGGGCCGCCTGGATTACGGCGATCTTTATTTCCAGTACAGCCGTCACGAGGCCTGGTCACTCGAGGAAGGCAAGGTCAAATCCGGCACCCACAGCATCGAGCAGGGGGTGGGCGTGCGCGCCGTGGCCGGAGAGAAAACCGGGTTTGCCTATTCCGATGATATTGTTTTACCTGCGCTGCTACAGGCCGCAGGTGCCGCGCGCGCCATCGTGCAGCAGGGCGCTGCCTCGAACCTGCCCGCGGCGTTTCGTGGCGAGACGGGACGCAAGCTTTACCTGCCGAATGATCCGCTCGCAAGCCTTTCGGATGATGCCAAGGTGAAATTGCTCGAGCGCGTGGAAAAAGAGGCGCGCGCCCAGGACCCGCGCGTGAAACAGGTCATGGCGAGCCTCGCCTCGACGCACGAAGCAATCTTGGTCGTGCGCTCGGACGGTGTCATCAGCGGCGATGTGCGCCCGCTGGTGCGGCTTAGCGTCACCGTGATTGTGGAGAGCAACGGCCGGCGCGAATCGGGCAATGCCGGCGGCGGCGGGCGGTTTGTTTACGACTATTTCAACCAGGAAGATCGCGCGCTCGGTTACGCGCGCGAGGCCGTGCGCCAGGCACTGGTGAATCTCGAGGCCGTGGACGCCCCCGCCGGGACCATGGCGGTGGTGCTCGGCCCAGGCTGGCCGGGCATTCTGCTGCACGAAGCCATCGGCCATGGGCTCGAAGGCGACTTCAATCGCAAAGGTACCTCCGCGTTCGCCGGGCGCATCGGGCAGCGCGTGGCCTCCGAGCAGTGCACCGTGGTGGACGATGGCACGATTCCCGATCGGCGCGGCTCGCTCAACGTGGACGATGAAGGCACGACGACGCAGCGCACCGTGCTCATCGAAAACGGCGTGCTGAAGGGCTACATGCAGGACACCATGAACGCGCGCCTGATGAAGGTGGCACCCACCGGCAACGGCCGGCGCGAATCCTACGCGCACCTGCCGATGCCGCGCATGACGAATACTTATATGTTGAATGGCAAATACGATCCGAAGGAAATCATCGGCTCGGTGGAAAAGGGTCTGTACGCCGTCAATTTCGGCGGCGGCCAAGTGGACATCACCTCGGGCAAGTTCGTCTTCTCAGCCAGCGAGGCCTATCTCATCGAAAACGGAAAGCTCACGCGCCCAGTCAAGGGAGCGACCCTGATTGGCAACGGGCCGGACGTGCTCACGCGAGTCTCGATGGTCGGCAACGACATGCAGCTCGACCCCGGGGTGGGCACCTGCGGCAAGGAAGGCCAGAGCGTGCCGGTGGGGGTGGGCCAGCCCACGCTCAAGATCGACGGCCTCACCGTCGGCGGCACGCAATCATGAGCACCG
>Ga0224497_10001498_pt1 | contig 14771 bp, 8 predicted proteins | sample SF_Jul11_sed_USG_4_FD_167970 | JGI IMG/M metagenome (GOLD analysis project Ga0224497, IMG submission 167970) | Sediment microbial communities from San Francisco Bay, California, United States - SF_Jul11_sed_USGS_13 | ecosystem: Environmental > Aquatic > Marine > Sediment | place: USA: California... | reverse complement strand
CCGTGCGCAAGATCCTCCAGGGGGTGAAGCAACGGGTCGAGCGGGACATCGAGCCTGGGTGGGTCCAGAACGTCGAGTTGTTTACGTTCTTTTGCACGCTCTTTACATTCCTGGTCGCGTTGGTATTGCTTTGCTGGCGCCGCCTCACGTGGCAGGCCTGGGGTGCCGGATCATTGGCTGGTGTGATTTGGCTTGTGAACTGGTACGCACCGATCACCACGTGGCTCAGCATACTCTTGGCGCTTCTTGCAATCGGGTCGCTGTTCCTGGCGCACTCTCGAGATACCAACATCTAACCGATGGCTTGTAGCTGGGCCTGGGAGACCGGCTGAATTTTGTGTAATCGTGCAAAAAGTATTGCGACCTTCGTGTGTTACGCCTATACGCGTATTGTGAAGCTAGCTGGCCTGCCGATGTGGCGTGTCCGTTTTGTCGACTGCTTGAAACTCGTCGATCGACGGAAGCTCGTCCGCGGTCAATGTCTCTTTCTGCAATAATTCCTGTGCCGTATCGTCCAGCAGTTGGCGGTGCGCCTCAAGGATAGCGGTCGCCTTGTCGAAAGCCAGATTGACCAAATCACGAACAGCCTCATCGATCTGCCAGGCAGTTTGCTCGCTGTAGCTTCGCGGTAATAGTCCGATATCCTGCGGCTGCCCCAAAAAAGTCTGTCGCTCGCTATCGTAAGTGACTTGCCCAAGCGACTCATCCATGCCGTAGCGAGTCACCATCATCCGCGCGATATTCGTGGCCTGGGCCAGGTCGTCTGCGGCGCCAGTCGAAAGTACACCGAAAACGAGCGTCTCAGCGGCTCGTCCTCCCAGCAACGCGGCCATCTTGTTCAGCAATTCTTCCTTCGTCATTAGGTAGCGATCTTCGGTTGGACGCTGGATGTTGTAGCCAAGAGCTCCGACGCCACGGGGAATGATTGACACCTTGTGAACCGTCTCGATGCCGGGTAATGCCAGACGAACCAGCGCATGGCCTGTTTCATGAAATGCGACAACCTTGCGTTCATACGGGTTAAGCAGCCGGTTCTTTTTCTCGAGTCCGGCGACTATGCGCTCTATTGCCCGCGTAAAATCGTCCATCGTTACATGGTCTGCTTTGCGCCGCGTCGCGAGTATGGCCGCTTCGTTGACCAGATTCGCAAGATCCGCGCCACTGAAACCGGGCGTCAATGACGCGATATCCTCGAGCGCGATTTCGGGATCCAGCGTGATCTTTTTCACATGTACGCTAAGGATGGCAACACGCCCTGTTTTGTCAGGGCGGTCGACGAGCACCTGACGATCGAAACGGCCGGCGCGCAGCAATGCGGGATCGAGTATTTCAGGTCGATTCGTGGCCGCGAGCAGGACAATACCTTGCTGGGGATCGAATCCGTCGAGTTCGCTCAACAATTGATTGAGTGTCTGCTCTTTTTCGTCGTGACCGCCCAGCAAGGGACCCGCCCCGCGGGCCCGTCCAAGAGCATCGAGTTCGTCAATGAAAATGATGCATGGTGCACGTTGCCTGGCTTGCTCGAACAAGTCTCGGACTCGCGCGGCCCCAACGCCAACAAACATCTCGACAAATTCCGAACCGCTAATGGAAAAGAAAGGAACCCCCGCTTCGCCAGCGACAGCGCGCGCCAGGAGCGTCTTGCCGGTCCCGGGCGGTCCGAGCAGTAGCACGCCTTTCGGTACATGCGCCCCTAAGCGACCGTAGCTCGCAGGCTCTTTCAGAAACGCAACGATCTCCTCGAGCTCGGCTTTGGCCTCGTCGACCCCTGCAACATCCTCGAAAGTGACCTGGGTGTCGGTTTCGACATAGATCTTGGCCTTGCTTTTACCGACCGACATCAGGCCTCCCCCCAATCCTTGCCTTTGTGTCATCTTTCGAATGACAAAAAGCCAGAAACCAACCACCAAGGCAACGGGCAAAAGCCACGACAATAGCTGCGCGAGCCAGTCACTTTCGATCCGACCTTCAAACTCCACATCGTAGGTAGCCAGATCCTTCGCAAAGTCCGGATCAATGCGAACCGTCTCGATGTACTCGCGTCCTTCAGGCGTGGGGTACTTGAGCTTGCCGCGAATGCTCGTCGTCGAGATGCCAATAGACTCGAGTCTGCCCTCCTCCAGCATGGCCTGAAAGTCACTGTAGGGTATGTTCTCGACGCGGCGTGCCTCGATCCACCAGGATTGCAGCAACACGACGAGGAATACCGCGAACACGACGTACCAGAAATTGATGTGTGTTTGTCTATCCACCCGGCTGATGCTACATCCCCTGTTCCAGGCAGGCTATCCGTAACAGCCGAATGGGTTCGGGCAGCGCCTGAGCGCAATGCCACGCGGTCCGCAAGCTGGCTCTCAGCGAGTGCCATCGCTGGTGCCGGTATGGAATGTAACGATCAAGACCGGTAGCAATGTCATATTAGCCAGCAGCGCGACAAGCATCGCGGTGCCTGTCAGCAAACCGAAATAGATGGTCGGCGTAAATTGCGACAGCGCGAGAATCGAGAAGCCGAGCATGATCGTCACGCTCGTGTAGTACATCGCCCGCCCGATTGTCCGGTGACAACGATAAATTGCGGCCCAGTAATCGCCGTCCCGGGCAAACTCGTGAGTAAACCGATGAACATAGTGAATCGTATCGTCCACGGCAATTCCAACCGTTATTGCGGCGATCGTAATCGTCATCAGATCCAGCGGGATTGTAAGCCAGCCTATCAAGCCCAGAACAGTTATCGCAGAAACGACATTCGGTATAATCGCTATTACCGCCGTCCGAACGGAGCGAAACAGCACAATGAACATTCCGAGAATGACGAGAAAAACGGCGCCCAGTGTCAATGCCTGCGAACGGAACAGACTTTGCAGCATGTTGTTATACAGAACCAGCATGCCACTCAGATGGAACTGATCTTCGGCCAGGCCGAGTTTGTCCGTGAGATCATTGCGTATGCGACTGATGAGTTCGTTGCGCCTGAGTGACTTGTCGGACTCGAACACACGCACACTAAAGCGAAGTTGGTCGCCTTCGGCAGAGAGATATGGCGTGATTAGTGCGTCTCTCACGTTGTCGGGCATACGCTTGTAAACGATCGACAGCAGTACATTGTCGGTGAGCACTGCGTCGTCCAGTTCGCTCAGCAGCCGCGCTGCGGTAGCGACAGAGATCACTTTGCCAGTCTCCGGTTGCGTGTCCAGATACTCGTGAATCGCCGTGACTTCCTGGATGCGCGGATAATTGAACCAGTAGCTCTTCGAAGTAATACCACCCTCGCCCTCGGGATCATCCGCATAAATGTCTTCAAATTCGTCCTCCATATCCGGATCGGCATCAATCTCCTGCGCTTCCGTTTGAAATTGTGGCGCATCAACGATGACATCAAGCGGCGTCGTTCCTCCGAGCGCGCGGTCGATCAATTCCATTCCCTGATAAATCTCCGTCGATTTCTTATAGTAGTCGATGAAGCGATTCTCGACGGTGAGCCGCGTGATGCCGGCTACGCCGGCGACCACCAGGACGGCAGTTACCAGCAGCGTCTGTCGCGTGTGGCCGTCTATCGCACGTGCGAAGAAAGCGGTTATCGCCGCGGTGATGTCGCGCAATGCACGTGGTTCGCCGGGCCGCAGTAACATCAGGCCTGCAGGAAACAACGTGAACGAAAACACGAAACCGATGGATATGCCTATCACCATCATCCAGCCAAAATCGATTACCGGCCGAATACCGCTGACAATCAGAGAACCGAACGCGACCATGGTCGTCAGCGCTGTATAGAAACAGGGCACCACGATACGTCTTATGGATTCTCGTACCAGCGTCAGCTGGTCGGCGTCAGGATTTTGGGTATGGGTTTCCCGATAACGAACAATGATGTGTAGAGTCAACGCCAGGCACAGGATCAGCAACAACGACACGAAATTGGAAGAGACGACTGTTACGCGCCAATTGCTCAGGCCCAGAATTCCGAGCATGACGATGCAGGTGGCAAGACAACTGAATAATGACAAGATAGCCCACCGGGCTTTTCTGAAGGCGATCAGCAATATGAGTATCAAGAACGCAATCACCGCGATGCCGAACACGATCAGGTCGTGTCTTATGAAGTCGATCGAATCGGCGACGATCATCGGAATGCCACCGAGGTGCAAGGTCGCTACGTCTTTGTAGTTCTCGAGTACGCCGCGAACGGCAGATATGGTTTCTTGTTCCCTCGCGAGCAGGCTACGACTGAACTCGTCAAATTGCAGGGTTGCAGTGGCGAGCGCATCGGCTTCTTCGTTAGTCAGAGCAGCGATGTATCTCTTCTCTCGGAGACGATCACGTAATCCGCGCAGCCTAAGGTATTGCTCGTCCTGCCGAAGGTTGACCCGCAGCGCTGTGATGCGGGCGTCGGCGCTGATTATAAGATCGCGGTACAGCGAGCTATTGATGAGTTCCTGGCGCGCAAGCGTCTTGTCGGTGTCGCCCTCTTCCAGGCGCCGTACTCCTGTGGAGATTTCCTTGAGGTCGACAGGCGGACTCCTGATCAATGGCACGTCAAGAATACTGACGACCGACTCGACGTTGTCCAGCGAATTCAACTCTGAGCGCAGGTCGCGGAGCTGCTGCAGTACCGCGTCGCTAAATAGGTCCTCTTCAGGGGCAAAAGTAACGATCAGATAGTCGTCGGAACCGTACCGCGCGGACATCGTCCGGTAATAGCTGAGGTCTGCATCACCTTCCAGCGTTAGTGAATCGGCCGACGCATCAAGACCAAAATCCCGGGCGTGCCAGCCGAATACCGCTATAAGGACTGCGCCGATCGTGAGAATTGCGATTGGCTGCCGCAGTACAAGCCGCTCATGAATAGCGCTAAACCGATCAGTTATGCTCAATATGCTACTTAGATCTTATCGCCGCTTCGATCGCGTCCACCTGGTCCGGGGTAACCGGCTGAAATTTGCCAAGAGAGCAAGTCATCCCTGTGCTCCAACTCGCACCCCAATGCCAGGGCCAGCGTCGATACCACGGCCAGGTGAACCAGTCACCGGCCTCGAAGGAGTCCATTTCGCAGATACGCCCGAACATAGAGATCGATTTAACTCGCAGCACGGTTGCGTCCCGTAAGTCGAGACAGCGCACGCGCAGAGTATTGAGCCAGAGCTGCCCGCGTCTGCTTTCGAACAGGACTCGCCGGTCGTCGATTGCGCGGAAACTTCGATACTCATGTCCAGCCAGACAGCGTCGCGTCGTACCGAACCGCTCTGTGTCGAGTGGCTCGCTCAATATCGCTTCAATGTCCGCCTCGACGGCTCGTCGCCGGTCCTCGGCCTCTGGTGAAATTGCGCAGCCGGCGCAGAACAGCGTGCCGGAAAGGACCGCTAATAAGCACGATTTACCTGCGATCATGGCCCACGTTCCGAAGTTCATACTTCAAGAAACGTAACACGGCCAATGTATTGCGCCTATACGTGTTTTGTGCAGATGGACCGACGGTGGCGTCAGGAATCGACGATCAGCGTGCGTCCTGCTCGAATCGCAGCTTCACCCGCGCTCTGACAACGTCTTCAGCCGGTGCGAAACGCCATTGTCTTACCGCGTCTTCGGCGCTTCGAATAAAAAGTTCACCGGGCTCAGCGTTCACTATTTCCAAATCACCCGTGCTGCCGTCGGTAAAGACGCTGAACGTAAGTTCAACGCTTCCGGTCAACCCTCGCCGCAACGCGCGTCGCGGAAAATTGGGCGCAACGTAGGTTTCGATGTCCAGGTCAGAGAGCGTTAGTAAACGCGGTTGTGATGGCTCCTCCGTCAACATCGCGCCGGAACCTGCTGCAGCGGCCGGTCTGTTGCGAGGTACATTATCGGTTGAGTCCGGCACCGAGGCCGGCTCACCCACCGCATTATCCATCAATGAAGCGACTTCAGACTCACGGACAGGCGTCATCGGCGGTGTTGCCGATTGCGCGGACGCGACACGGGACAGCGCTTGAGTCGAGTCCGAGACCGAGGCTTGCTCTTCCGCTGCAAACGTCATCGTGGAGGCGTCGTCCAGTTCGCGGGGCGAGATCGTGGCCGCCGCATTTGTCGGGGGTGCAGACTCAACGGGAGCCGGCGTCGGCATTGGGAGTTCTTCCACGGCGCTTTGCAGCGCCTCCCGAGCGGCAGCGACTTCGGCCGTCAGAACACCGAGAGTGTCGGCGGCATCCAGATATTCCGTTGCCTCCGGAATTCGATCCGCAGCCGATGCGAAAGCTGCTCGCGTCAGCAGGCGCTCACCCAGGCGTTCCAGCGACGTGAGAAACCGCAAATCGGCATTATGGTCTTGGTAAAGCTCAATCATCACGGCGTAGGCATTGTTCCCGATCGGCGCAATCAGCCTGCCGGCCGCAAGATGCTCGTCTGCTGTCGCCAGTCTCCTGAGGAATTGCCGCTCGTCGGCACTTTGCGCAAGCTGATTTCTAACAGCGTCGATCTCATTCAAATCAACAGAGGGGTAGCGCTCAGCCATGGACAGCAACAAAGTGGCGCGGTCTGCATCCCCTTCGGCAGCCGCCAGACGGGCATTAGCCAACTGGGCATTGCCCTGCGCAAGCAGCAAATCATTCACAACCGCGATCGCAGGATTCTCCGGGTCCGTCTCCGTGGCGATGGAGAGCGCTGCCACCGCCTGCGTGGGCGCACCGCTGCGCAGCGCCGTATTCGCCTGTTGCACATAGATGTCACTGATCGCACGCAATCCGCTCAGGGCGGCAGAGTTGGCTGCATCGAGTTGCAAGGTGTCGCGATACAAATCACGCGCATTGTTGCCTTCAGGCGTTATGAATCGCTCTTCTTCCATCGCTTGAGCAGCGCTATTCAAGATCGTGTCCAGTTCCGTGGGCTCGATCGTTGCCCCGATATCAGTACTCGCACTCCCGTCAACCGGCAAGGGCTCCGAACTAACTGCCGGCTGATTCGGGCCGCCACTCTGCGACAACCACAACACACCCGCCAATAAGGTGATCGCCGCTGCGGACGTCACGAGCACCCAATTGGCGGGCCGGCGGCCAACGATTCGATGGACGCGACCGGCCTTGTTCGAGTCCGGCAGCTCGCCAAAGAAAACGCTCAGTGTGGTCGGTCGGTCCGCTCGCTCATACGCAAGCGCGCGGCTCAGGGTCTGCCACTGCGTCTCGGAGAGCCCGGGGACCGGCTGCAAGGCTACACCCGCCTCTTTGGCCTCGATGGAAGACCGACCTGCAAACGGGTGATGTCCGCTCAACAAACGGTATGCGACGCAGCCTAAAGAGAAGATGTCGTCTTCGAACTCCGGTGTCTTTTCCGAAAGAACCTCGGGACTTGCATACCTGCGTGTCGCCCACGCAAATCTCTCGGCAATCGAATCTTCCGGGTCACTGCCATACCGTGCAACGCCGAAGTCCAATAACTTTATCTGCTGCGTGTCGGTGATGAAGATATTCGATGGATTGATGTCAGCATGAATGACATCGTTCGCATGAGCGTGCTGCAAACCGCTCGCAATACCCTGGATGATCTGCCAGGAAAACTGTGGTGCGAGCAGTCGGCCACTCGTGCGCCGTAACAACTCGTTGACGGATTCCCCTTGCAACCATTCCATGACAAGAAAAAACCGATCATCGTGACGATCGAAATCGTAAATGTTGACGATATTGGGATGCGACAAGCGTTGCGCCTTAGCCGCTTCACGGGCCAACGTGAGACCCGTAACAGGTTCCGGGCCCACCGAGCGCCGCATCATCTTGATCGCGACGTGAATCTGATCGGAACCGTTTTGATGCCAATGACGATCAATTGCCTTGTAAACGTGGCCCATGCCGGACGAGTGAACCAGCGTGACGATTTCGAAGCGGTCCCTGAGAATGAAGCCTGGTTCGAGAGCGTCGTCGTCTTTTGAGGTGAGAGACGCGGAAAGTACCCGCACCGGGCCCGTATCGTCCGTGAAAAGTTCTCCCGAATGGTCCTCGCTATCAACGACTTCGATTTTGCCCGCGACCGCCGCCGTTACCTCGTCAAAAAAATCCTCACTGTGGATACCGGCGACTGGGGCGTCACTGTCGGGAATGGCAGGATCGTCACGATCGATTTTACGTACCACGGATCAAGACCTCGTCGGGATGGAGCGAAATTCCCAGGAGCATCTCGTGATGGTTGTCGGCTGTCGCGGAGCGGAGCCGCGTTTGCACCACTGGCCGCTGTTACTTGTAAGGAAATTTTGCGCTACCGTGAAGTATGCATGATCCGACCGATCGAGGCCAATGTCCGCCGCTGTCCTCAAGAAGATCGATGCTAGATAAGTTCCGCATCGGTAATGATCTCGATCAGGGCCGTTCCCTCGTACGCTAACGCTGCATCGAGCGCTGCCCGCAGTTTTTCGCGCCGCGTGACACGAATGCCATGAGCGCCGCACAATTTCGCGTACGCGGCGAAACTCGGATTATGTAAACTCGTTTGCCACACTGGCCACTCACCGGCGCGCTGCTCTTTCGAGATCTTGCCGAGCTGCGAGTTGTTGAGTAACACGTGGGTAATGTTCATGCTGTATTTGACGGCGGTGGTCAAATCGCCCATGTACTGACCAAAACCACCGTCACCACTAACCGCGACGACCTGGCGTCCGTGGTATTCCTGTTGATCCTGAGTTGCCGCCCAGGCACCCATCGCCGCCGGAAACGAAAATCCGATCGAGCCCAGATACCCCGACATCAGGATTCGCTGCCCTTTGCTTTCGAAGTAGCGGCCAAACGAATAGGTGTTGTTGCCGACATCGACGGCGATGATGGCGTCTCTGGGCACAGCTTCGCTCAGCTCTGCGAACACGATGGAGGAATTCAGTCCTTTGCCCTGATCATCGTCGAGCCGACTGCGTTTTTCATCACGCCAGATTGCCCACCGTTCGGCCAATTCAATGCGTTGATCGTGGGACGGCGTGGCACCGTCGAATATTTCTGAAAGACGCCGTGCGGTAAGACCGATTTCAGCCCAGACCGGCAAGTCGACCTTATGAAACTTGCCAAGCGCCATGCGATCGAAATCGATCTGTACGATCGGTTTCTTGGGCGTAATACCGGTGTGATTCGAAAACGAGGTTCCGAATGCCAGGATCAGGTCGCATTTGTTCATGAACCAACTTGCCACCGGTGTACCGGAACGACCGAGCACACCGGCGGCGAGCGGATGGTCATCGGCAATCTGGCCCTTGGCTTTGAATGTCGTCAATACCGGCGCGTTGAGTTGCTCCGCCAGACAAACGACCGGATCCATCGCGTCCCGCGCGCCGTAACCCACGATGATGATTGGGCGATAGGCGGCGGTGATCCTGTCCACAGCTTGCTGGAACACATCGTCATCGGGAGCTATCCGCGGCAGGGATACCCTGCCCTCAGGCGTGCCGGCAGCCGCCTCAGGTGCGGCCATCAGGGTCTGCACGTCATCGGGAAAAATCAAATGCGCGACGTCGCGCTCGATGATCGCGGTCTTGCACGCCAGGTTCATGAGCTCGGCGTGTTTCGACGTATGCAGCACCGTTTGGCTAAACCGCGCAACGGGCGCGAAGGCTGCGGCCAAATCGATTTCCTGGAACGCGCCGGGTCCGAAGACCTGTGCATCCACCTGGCCGGTTAACGCGATCACCGGTGCACGATCCACTTTGGCGTCCCACAGCCCCGTCATCAGGTTTGTGGCGCCCGGCCCGGCGATCGTCAAACACGCAGCAGGATTGCCGGTTAGTTTCGCGTAGCCCGAACAGGCAAAGGCGGCGGCACCTTCGTGCCGGATTCCGTAGTATGTCAGGCGGCCTTGTTTTTCCTGCAATCGAAGCGCGTCGGCGAGCCCCAGGTTGGAGTGACCGACCATGCCGAACACCGAGGTGACACCCCAGTTCGTCAGGGTCTCAGCCATCACGTCGGTGACGGTGGCAGCGTGCGCCGCCTCGGCCTCGAGCGCGACATAGATCCCGTCGTCGCGTATGTCGACGGGATAAAGTGCCTGCCCCGTGTCTTCATGGCCGCCCGGCGATAACCCGGTTTTCGGATCAAAATCCCAACCATGCCAGGGGCAACGCAACCAACACTGTCCACCCTCTCCTCGTTCGATGGAACCCTCACCCAGGGGTCCCCCCTGGTGCGGGCAGCGGTTGTCCATCGCCGTGAATTCGCCATCGATGTGCGTCAACGCGATTGAATGAGTACGGGCGGTGACGGTCTTGACGCGACCCTCCGGGAGCTCATCAAGCTCGGCAATACGGTACCATTCAAGATTGTTTTCTTTATTTTTCATGATCTTAAATACCTTATTTCAAGTTATTTACGAGGTAATATCGACGTTTAATAACGAGCCGTTGCACAGGCGCAGACGGTATGGGCCCGGATCAGATGCTTGCACGAGGCGTCGATCAGGGAGTCAGTCCTCTCACGCAACGTTCCAGAGCATCGCAGATCTGTGCCGGTGCGCCGTCCCCCTGCCCCTTCGACAGCAGCATGGCAATGCTTTGAGGTTGGCCAAACACAACCGTGATTGGGCGCAGTCTGGGCCATGTGCGCGTATACGGCCAGGCCTCGAAACTGCCAAGTATCCTGACGGGCACTGCTGCGCACCGGCTTTCCTCCAGCAGTACACCAATACCACGCTGAAACTGCTGAACAGCGCCGTCCCGCGAACGCCTGCCTTCCGGGAACCAGACAAGAATACGGCCATCCTGAAGCGCCTGCCTGCCAAGCCGAATTCCGCCCCCGAGTTCCCGATCCGGATCGACCGGGAAGACACGGGTGGCTCGACTGGCCGTGCGGTATATGGCCCCTTTGTGCATCTTGCCCGCCCAGCCGGCCCAGCAGGTGTTCGAAACAAGATGACGGGGTAACGCCGCAGCGACCGCGAGCGGGTCAAGATAGCTGGCATGATTCGGCGCAATAACAAAAGGACCTTCAACCGGCAGCCGATCGAGGCCCTGGACGCGCAACCGAAAGCAGCTGCGCAGCAGTGTCCGGCTCAAGGCGATCAGCAGCCAGCCAAGCACCCTCAGCGGCCACGCCGGATTCTCGAGGTAGCGCTGAGCCCCACTTCGCCCGAGGTCGGGGCGGGCCGTGGCGGGCAATTCGCGCGCCGCTGCGTCGATTGTGTACAGGAGTTCGCGAATCGTCAGGACCCGACTCAGCGCCTCTGTATTCAAGACGATGCCGAACTTTTCCTCGACTTCGCCGGTGATCGTCACCCACTTGAGCGAATCGATCCCGAGGTCGAGTTGGGGACTCGAATCCAGCGTAATGCCACTGCCCGCGAATCGTTCCTGCAGCCAGTGCCAGGCTGCATTGACCGTTGCCGACTGCAGCAATTGCAAGTCTCCCTCTTTGGGCTCCGCGGGCGGCGGCGCCGCCTCGGCTCTGGCCGCACTTTCGAAGATCTCCGGCAGCAAGTGACGGCGAAGTTTGGCAAGCCGGGTGCGGGGCAGGCTCCGGCGCGTCAGGCGATACTCAACGATGCGCTGATAGACCGGTAGCGTTAACATTGTCTTCTCGATTTCGTCCCGCAATAGTGCTTTCGCGCGCATGGCTCCGTGCTGTCGAATCGCCTCGTCTTCGGGAACGATCACGGCTACGAGCGCCCCGTTGATTTCGAGCACCGCCGCTTCATGAATGAACGGACTGGCTTCGTAGGCGTGTTCTATATCTTCAGGCGAGACGTTCTTGCCATCAGCAAGTACGATGATTTCCTTGCTGCGACCGACAACGTGGAGAAAACCATCGGTGTCGAGATATCCGAGATCGCCAGTCCGAAACCAACCGCTTTCTGTAAAAGCCGCTCGCGTTGCCGGTTCGTTCTTCCAGTAGCCCGAGAAGACGTTCGGCCCTCTCACGAGGATCTCACCGTACGGCTGATCACGCGTTTTTTCGATATCGATCTCGACTCCGGGTAGCGGAAGTCCCTCTGAATCGAGACGTTTACAATCGGGCGTGTTGAACGTAACGACCGGCGACGTTTCGGTGAGGCCATACCCTGTCAAGACCTCCCATCCCAGCCCCTCGAGCTTCCATGCGAGTGCCGGATCGAGTCTCGCTCCACCCGATGCCAGAATGCGCAAATCGGCACCGACCCTATTGTGAATTCGCCGAAATATGAGCCGGCCGGCGCGGATTCCAAGACGGCGACGCAGTGCGGTGCATGCACGGATTAACACGGGAATTGACGTGCGAACAGCAAAGCCGCTGCTCCGGATGCCTGCTTCAATCGACTCCATCAACGCGGTATAGAGCCGAGGCACACCGAGCAGTACCGTCGCTCCGGCCAGCCTCGCCGCCGTAGTCAGTTCGGGACCGGAGATCCCGGACGGCAGAATCAATGTCGCACCGCGGGCCAACACGCTGAGCATTCCGACCGTCGCCGGATAGGCGTGGTGCAGCGGCAGAGGCACCAGGACGCGATCCTCAGCAGATATGAGGTCGGCCGTCACCAGCCCGCGCACATTCGACATCAAATTGGCATCCGTCAGCGGAACTGCTTTTGGTGGCCCGGTTGTACCCGACGTGTACAGCAAGGATGCCACGCGTGCGGAATCTGATGAAGGCATCTGATTGGCCACATCGTCGCTGCAGATTTGTCTCCAGCCAGGCGCATCAATTCGATCGTCATCCAGCAAGATACGAAAGACGCTGGTACAGCCACCGGACGTGTCGAGTGCTGGCAGGTGCCTGGCGGTCGTGAATACACAAACTGGACGGCTGTGACGCAATACAGCGTCCAGTTCAGGGGCAGAGATTTGATCATCCAATGGAATGACTACATTCCCGGCGACCGTGATCGCAAGGTACGCAATTATCCATTCCGGGCAATTCGGGGCCCAAAGCATGATCATCGCGCCGTCACCAAGACCTCTGCCTGTGAGTCCGGCAGCGAGTCGAGAGATGTCGGTGGCAACTGCGGAGTAAGTGTGAGTAATGGCGGAACCGGTCTGATCAAAAGCGATCATTGCCGCAGTCTCCGCGTTGCCACGAAACTGTTCGACCAAGCCCTGTAGTGTCGTAGCGTTTGCCGGTCCAATCTCAGTCTGCATTTCGGCGTCCAGGATTATCTGCCGTGGCATGGAGCCTGAATGTACCCCTTCCGGGTTTGTGCAGAACGACGAACCATCCCGGCATTCCGGACACTCGGCATCTTAGCCGCGACGGCAACGGCCGTGGATCTTTACGGATTGTCGGCGTCGGCGGGGCCGGCCTCGATCCAGATTCCACGGTCGCAACGCAGAATCGAGGTACCGCTTTTTACAACCGTGCCGTGCTCGTAGGCTGTATTGTTGAAGTAACAGACCGGTTCCCCGGGAGATTCCTGCCGAAGAAACTGTGTTTCAATACTGTCTTCCCAAGCGACAGGAGAATTCCTGCCGGTTGGATCCTGAGCACCGACATCACGAATATCTGCAGCCACGTTGCATCCTCCAGCAATGTGACCGCTATTATCCTGCGCCACCTGCGACCGACTCCATACGCAGTTACCCTGACCGCAATGCCTGGCTGCTGCTTTCACCCTGGCCGTAATCGATAGGACCAAGCGCATCCGGGACATTTGTGCAGGGTAAATATGACTCTGTTTTGCTGGACTTGCAGAGAATAAGCTCCGACGCTACCGTCTTTTACGGTCTGCACTTCGTTATATAGGTGAAACTCCAAATTGTTTCCGATCAGCAGATCGGCTAGCGTCGAGATTGGATGGGAGCAGCACTTGTATTCTTGATTCTCATCCGACGACGACAGGCGAATGAAGGAATTCGTCATGCAAAAAGATTACTTGCGGCACGAACGACACGATCGGCTCATTCGCGAGTTCGATCACGACCCGTATCATTCCAAACGCAAAATAGAGGGTCCAGCGTTGTGTCCAGACTGCGGCGCCGTATATTCGGGTGGCCGATGGACGTGGGAAACGGCCGCGGCGGGTGCGCGGAAACATGTGTGTCCAGCTTGTCAGCGAGTCGCGGATCACGTCCCAGCCGCATTCTTGACGTTGCGAGGTGACTTCCTGCAAAGCCACAAGGACGAGATCATGAATCTGATCCACAACTACGCGGCGCGGGAGCGAAAGCAACATCCTTTGAAGCGGATTATTAACAGCGAGGAAAGCGCAGACGGAATCGTGTTCACGTTTACCGACGCTCACCTTGCGCGCGGCATCGGCGAAGCGATTTATCGTGCGTACGAGGGTCAAGTCGATTATCAATACACAAAAGAAGATATCATGCTGCGGGTCACTTGGGTGCGCTGATCCGCGCACGCTACGGCTTCCACGTATTGCTTCGGGCGATACTGTTCATGGATTATGGTCCGTATAGAGATGCCGTAATCGCAGAGCACAAGTGATGCGTAGGTGGTTATTTCGCTTGACACTCGGACTGCTTGTTCTGCAAGCGGCCGACGCATGGGCTGACACAGACAGATTAAGATTTTCGGGTACTGGCAACGGCAGCACCGACGTATTCGTGACAGCGGGCCCCTGGTTGCTGGATTGGAGCATACACAGTGAAACGGCATTGCCGAGCTATTTCGAAATGCGTCTTCACGATGGTGGCTCGGGGCAACATATCGGCACGATCGTTCAATTGGAGGGCACCGGGAATGGGCTAAAGCTGTTTGAACACGGCGCGGAGTATAAGATTTCCGTTGTCGCGAGCAACATAAGCTGGGAGCTTGAGATAGCGGAAGTCAGTGAGGAAAAGGCGGCCGAGATCAAAAGGCTGTCTGTAGGGGATCCATCGCTCGCCGATGCATCACGACAGGCCCTTCGTCGTGTCA
>Ga0224497_10001494_pt1 | contig 14791 bp, 8 predicted proteins | sample SF_Jul11_sed_USG_4_FD_167970 | JGI IMG/M metagenome (GOLD analysis project Ga0224497, IMG submission 167970) | Sediment microbial communities from San Francisco Bay, California, United States - SF_Jul11_sed_USGS_13 | ecosystem: Environmental > Aquatic > Marine > Sediment | place: USA: California... | reverse complement strand
ACTTGGCCATTTGCAAAGCCTGTGGCCGCTTCGAAAAGCAGCTTGCTTTCATGCACCAGGCGCTCGGCCGCTGGCGCAACTACTCGGAAGACGACGCATTGCGCTAGGCCCAACCCTCGGGCCGCCTGCTTGAGCGCGGGGGACTTGACCAAAATTCAACGACCAACGCGGACGCAAACAATAGAGCGCCAAAGTTGCCGGTATTTCCCAGCCTTTTCTCGCCCTCTCAATTTTCGCCTTCGTGTAATCTGCGCAAAGCCTGCCCTTAGCGCTTCGGGCTTCACCATGCCAACCGACTCCGCTCTACTGTAATTTGTAAATGGCAGATCTTTCGGTCCCCTTCCCGATTCTCATGGATGGTCCTGTCGAGCAATGGCAGTGGCCGAAGCCGCCGTTTGCCTGGCAGCACGCTCCCGCGCCGGACAACGATGTTCCACAGCCGTGCCGTATTGAGGCGCCTAGCGGCGCCGTCCTAGAAGGCGAAATGCTGGCGTTTGAGCCACACAACGCTTGCCTTAAATTCCGTCAAGATCGTAGTAAGTTTGAGCACACAGTACCGTTTAAACGCATCCACCGGCTGACGCTGACCGTGCCGTTGAAATCTGTCGAGCCGCGCGCCGGCGCCTCGATCGAGCGCATACCAGCTACGACTGAGCAGCGCGAGTATCGACTGCAACCTGCCGGCGATGGGGAAGCGCTGAGCGGCCATACCGCTGGCTATGTTGAAACTGCAAACGGGTTGTATTTGTTTACCCCGATCAATCAAGAAAACTCAATACAGCGGGTGTTTGTCCCGCGCTCAGCCTACACGCACAGCGAGTTCGGGCCGTCTGCAAAAGAAGTCGCCGCCGAGCACTGGGTGACCACGCCGTCGGGGCTGCTCGATGCGATCGAGCTTCAGCGCCGCAAACCGATGCTTCCGATCGGTCAATCTTTGCTTAGCCTGGGGTTGGTAACACAAGCTCAACTGGACCACGTCCTTGCAGAACAAAGCGGAGACAAGCCATTGGGCGAGATGCTGGCAGCTGCAGGGGTGATTTCCCGCACCGATCTTCAGACCGCGATTGCGCACAAGATGGGTTACCCCATGGTCGATTTGACCCGGTTTCCGATCGATCCGGTCGCCTTGCGCAAGGTACCGCTGCACACCGCGCTTGAGTGCAGAGTCGTGCCCCTGCTGATCGATGGCCAGCGTATGATTGTCGCCATGAATGAGCCATCTCGCGCAACCAAGCTATCCACCTTGCATAGCCTGTTGCAGATGACCATTGTCCCTGTACTCGCTGCAGAAAAACAGATCTTGATAGCGTTGGGAAACTTGTCTCAAAACGACGCATGGTCCCACGTAAACGATAAGTGAGCACCCGAAAGTCGTCGTGTGGAGTTAACCGTCTGTTTCTACACTCTCACGAAGCTGTTTTCTGACTTTACGCCAAAATAACATGGGGCGTAAGACGCGAAAGCCTTATCGGGGTAGATGAACACCTGATCTAACGGCGCATGCGCCTTCATTTTTGTGTACTACTTTGACTGGCTTGAGTGTAGGCTTGGGCGACTCAGGTAAGTATTCCGCCGACCCGGCGCATTGCTCATCAGGTGACCAGGAGAGTACCAATGTCCGAAATGACGACTCCATTGCAATGGGCCGCGCCCAGGGCTGACAGGCAACCCGTCAAAACCAGCGCGGACTGCCCTGCCGCTGGCAATACGGCGGACGACGCGCCGGCGCAAGAAGAACAGCTGCTCTCGACGTTGTCGGCGTGGCCGACGCCGCCCTTCGCAGCCTACCCCGCCCAAGCAGAACAGGGTGGTTCGCCGCAAGCATGTGAAATCGTTGGTCTCAACGGCGTTCGAAGACAGGGACGCTTGATCTCTTTTCTACCCGACCAAGCAGTCGCTCAGCTGCTCGTCCCACCGGCGCGCGCCATGATGGAGATACGCTTTGCGCAGTTCAAGTCGCTGACGCTGACCGAGCCGCTGAGGCCCATCTTGCCTAGCACGACCGATCCTCACGCCGCAATACTCGCACATCGTACGCAAAGTAGTTATTGCTTGAAGCTCAACGACGGTAGCGACGTGAAGGGGGAAACCATCGGCCACGTGGAGAACAGCTGTGGCTTGTTCCTGTTTCCTCCAGTAGACAAACAAGGCAGCGTGCACCGGCTGTTCATCCCCCGACAAGCCTATGTCAGCGTCGAGATTGGTCAGCGCATCGGCGAGCTGCTGAGTGAACACACCGCTACGCCAGAGAAAATTGCGCTGGCCATCGAGCGCCAGAAGCAAATGCGCGAACAAAAACTCGGCGAAGTGTTGGTCACCCATCAGGTTTTGACGCCAGAGCAACTCCTCACCGCAATTGCCCAGCAAGCCAGCATGCCGGCGATGCGCATCGGCGACGCCCTGCTCGCGCTTGGTTTAGCCACTCAGCAACAACTTGACGACGCCCTGTCCCAGCAAAAATCAGAGCGGAACATACCGTTGGGCGAAATCTTGATCAATATGGGCATCGTGTCGCGGGACGATCTGCAGGTTGCACTGGCCCGCAAGATGGGCTACCCGTTGGTCAAGTTGGACGAGTTCCCGGTCGAAGCCGATGCGCTGCGTGCGGTGCCTTTCCGGGTAGCGTTACGGCTGAATGTGATGCCGCTGTTGATCCGCGACAAACAGCTGATCGTGGCAATCAGCAATCCGGTACACCCACGCGCGATCGTCGAAGAGATCAACTTCATTACCCAGCTGAAAGCAATTCCGGTGTTGGCCCAATGTGAGTCGATGGACAACGTGCGAGTTGCCGCCTACGAGAAATCCGGCATCGAAGTTGCGCGCTTGTCTAGCGGCCACCAAGACGTTCACGCTGACACCGTCGAAGAGTTGGGTACCGACAAGCTGCTCGAGACGCTCGAAAGGGAGGGCGATGACGAGCTCGAAGCCGACCAGCAGATCGAACAGTCCGACAACTCGTTGGTTCGCTTGATCAACACCCTGATCATCGACGCGTACAAATCCGGCGTATCCGACATTCACGTCGAAAGTTACCCTGGGCGTAACAAAATCCAGATTCGCTTCCGCAAGGATGGATCTATGCGAACGCACCTGGAGCTGCCGTATAACTACCGCAACGCGATGATCGCTCGCATCAAGATCATGTGCGACCTCGACATCTCGGAGCGCCGCCGACCGCAGGACGGCAAGATCAACTTCGCCAAGTTCTCGCCCCGGCACAAGATCGAACTGCGTGTAGCCACCATCCCGACCAACAACGGGCTCGAAGACGTGGTAATGCGAATTCTGGCTTCTGCCAAGCCGCTTCCGATCGACAAGGTCGCCCTGAGCCCTCGCAACTTGAGCGAACTCAAGCGCGCGATGGGTCGGCCCTACGGCATGGTTTTGTGCGTCGGCCCCACCGGTTCGGGCAAGACTACCACCTTGCACTCGGCGCTTGGTTACATCAACGAACCCGAACGCAAGATCTGGACCGCCGAGGACCCGGTCGAAATCACCCAGGTGGGTTTGCGCCAGGTACAGGTCAACCCGAAGATCGACTGGACTTTCGCCAAAGCCTTGCGCGCATTTTTGCGTGCAGACCCAGACGTCATCATGGTCGGTGAGATCCGCGACGCGGAGACCGCGCACATGGCGGTCGAGGCCTCACTCACCGGACACTTGGTGCTCTCCACCTTGCACACCAATAGCGCCCCAGAAACCGTAACGCGTCTGCTCGACATGGGCATGGACCCCTTCAACTTCGCCGACTCGCTGTTGGCGGTGCTGGCCCAACGTTTGGTCAAGCGCCTGTGCAGCCACTGCCGTACACACCGCGAGGCCACTGCGGAGGAAGTCGACGAACTGCTCGACGACTATCTACACGTGTGCCCTAAGGATGACCCGCAGTTCGCGCGCGAAACAGTTCTCAGTCAGTGGATCGAACATTACGGGCGCGACGGCAAGCTCCTCCGCTTTCATAGCCCCGGCTGCGAGCACTGTGACCAATCCGGCCAAAAAGGGCGTACCGGTATCCACGAACTCATGCCGATCTCGCGCGAGATGCGCCATTTAATCCAGACGGGCACGCGCGCTGAGGCCATGCAACAAACTGCGCTGCGCGAGGGTATGCGCACGCTACGTCAAGATGGTATCGAGAAGGTGTTGCAGGGGTTCGTGAGTATCGAAGAAGTGCGAGCCACCAGCAACTCCTAGTTCATTGGCGCAAGGCGCGCGTCAACGCTCAAGACTGCATTTCGGCTTCGCGCAGGAAGATCTCGACCCGGCGGTTCCCTGCACGCCCTGCTTGGGTGGCGTTATCGGCCACTGGCTCGCGCGAGCCGCGACCTACCGCCTCTATGCGACCCTTGTCGACACCACGGTCTACCAAATAGTTGCGCACGCTCGTGGCACGCTCCACCGATAGCGGATTGTTGATCGCGTCCGAACCGGTGCTGTCGGTGTGGCCGACCACCCTGACATGCAGGTTGGGATCGTTGCTCAAGCCGCCGGCAAACTGGTCGAGTACCGCCCGCAGATCGGGCTTGATATCGGCGCGCCCGGTGTCGAAGGAAATGTCGCTGGGCACGTTGAGCTTCAGCTGGTTGTCGCTCGTTCGCGCAACTTCGACCCCTGTGCCTTGCGTGGCTTGCTCCATCGCCCTACGCTTTTCTTCCATCTTGCGCGACCAGATGTTGCCGCCAACGGCACCGGTTACGCCACCCAGGACGGCACCCTTGGTCGCACCGTCGCGTCCGCCCATGATCCCGCCCAAGACGGCACCGGCCGCAGCGCCTATGCCCGCGCCCTTGGCGGTGTCCTTCTGCTCTTGGTCCATGGTGGCGCACGCGCCCAAGAACAGGCTGCACGCCAGGGCGGCGGGTACGCTGATATCACTCAGTAAATGCGCGCTCTTCTTCATGCAATCTCCTCCGTGTGAAGCGTTGGGTCAAGCCGTAATGAACACGACCCACTACCTACTGGCAAGTAGGTTTCTATCGCGACGCCTGTTGGACGCCGTGACCCCTATTTTAAGCAGATCGTTGACCGACGGCCGCCCTGTCACCGCGCTCACATCCCACACCCCATCGTCACGGCGCGTCAGCCGGCTGAAGTTGATGCCAGCCCATTGATGATTCGTCGGATGAAAATGTCCATGTTTAATTTTTATGGCCGAAGTCAGCAGCATGGCTCAGACCGCGGCGGATTTTAGACTTTGCATGCCTCCGTATCGCCGTTGTCTTCTAGCTGTGTAGCATCAGTGGCCTACTCCAACTTGAAGTCCTGTCGAGAAAGTCGCAATTACAAGCGAGAGCTTTGAGATCTGTTCGGCAAGACAGTATATGTCCTCAACGGAGTAGTTTTTGTTCTCGATCTTCAGCTTACCTCGCGCTGTTGCTACAACTGCGGTCAATTCACCTTTGGACAGATTTGTGGTTGCGGTGACTCCCCATAAAGCATGTACCACCTTATTCCGATCTAATCTCAGAGGCTCGCATTGAGATTGAAGAGTCTTGATGGCTTGCTGTTGCTCTTGCCGCACCTTCAACTCAAACGACAAGGAAAGGATTGAGTCCCAGACGATGCCCAATGCTGTGTATTGCGTAATACAGCGACCTGTCCTTGCATTGAGTCCCGCCAATTTCCAAAGAATACAGTGAACACTGTGTTCAAGCGCAGACCATTCGATTGCAACAAGCCGAATTGCCGCGCAGTACGCTGACTTATCAACAAGCGGTCGCATTCTCATAGGTGTGTAATCACGGACAAATTGCTAACCCTTCTTGTTCGTCGTCTCGTTCAGGCGGCGTATCTCTTCGAGCCGTTCGGCAATGCGCAACTCCAATCCGCGCGGCCGCGGTTGATAAAAACGCGGCAATTCCACTCCCTCGGGTCCGTAACGCTCGCCGGCCGCGAAGGCGCCCTCCTCATCGTGCGCGTAGCGATAACCTTGGGCGTAACCGAGATCTTTCATCATCTGGGTGGGTGCGTTGCGCAGGTGCATGGGCACCGCACGCGTACCGTCTTGTTTTACGAAGGAGCGCACAGCGTTGAAAGCGCGATAGACCGCGTTGCTCTTAGCCGCGACCGCAAGATACACAATGGCCTGCGCCAAGGCCAGTTCGCCCTCGGGCGAGCCGAGTCGCTCAAATGTCTCAGAGGCGTCTAGCGCCACGCGCAGCGCGCGCGGGTCGGCCAGGCCTATGTCTTCGCTGGCCATGCGCACCATCCTGCGCGCAACGTAACGGGGGTCCACCCCACCGTCGATCATGCGCACGAACCAGTACAGCGCAGCATCGGGATCGGAGCCGCGCACCGCCTTGTGCAGCGCAGAAATGGTGTCATAGAACTGCTCGCCGCCTTTGTCGTAGCGGCGAAGCTGCTCGCCCAAAGCACGTTCCAGCGTGCTTTCCTCAATGACATCGCGTTCTAATGTGCTTTCGCCGATCACCTTCAACGCTTGGCTGTCGAGCGCTGCGTTGGCCACCGAATCGTCAACCGACTCCAACGCGTTGAGCAGACGCCTGGCGTCGCCGTCGGCATAACCGATCAAGCGCTGCGAGGCCGCTTCGCTCAAAGGCGGTAGATCGAGCAGCGCGCGTCCGCGCTCCATCACAACGCGCAGTTCATCGTCGCTCAAGGGCTGCAGCACGTGCACCGTTGCGCGCGAGAGCAGCGCAGCGTTGACTTCGAAGGACGGGTTTTCGGTGGTTGCGCCTATGAAAATGAACAGGCCAGATTCGACATGCGGCAAAAAGGCGTCTTGCTGGGCCTTGTTGAAGCGGTGCACCTCGTCGACGAAGACGATGGTGCGCTCTCCGCCAGACCGAGCCTGCTGGGCTTGCTCGACGGCTTCGCGTATATCCTTCACCCCGCCTAGCACTGCTGAGATGGCGATGAACCGCGCGTCGAAAGCAGCGGCCATCAGCCGCGCCAGCGTGGTTTTGCCGACGCCGGGCGGGCCCCAAAGAATCATCGAGTGCAAGTGCCCCGATTCGAAGGCGGTACGCAGCAGCTTGCCCGGCCCCAACAATTGGGTTTGGCCTATCACCTCAGAGAGCGTGCGCGGACGCAAACGCTCGGCCAGCGGCGCAGCGGTGGGCCCGGCCAGCGGCGAGGCAAGCGTACTCATGTGCCGATTGTCTCAGCTGAGCGCCGCGCAACCGACATGACTAGCCCTGTCGGCCGACGCGGTATTCTCTACACATGTACACGAGTTTCTTCGGCCTGAAGGAAGAGCCTTTCTCGATCGCACCCGATCCGCGATTTCTCTTCATGAGCGAGCGGCACCGCGAGGCGTTGGCGCACCTGCTCTATGGGCTGGGCGGCAGCGGCGGGTTTGTCTTGCTCAGCGGCGAGATAGGCGCCGGCAAGACGACCGTGAGCCGCTGCTTCTTGGAGCAAGTACCCCAAAACTGCAACGTTGCGTACATCTTCAACCCCAAGCTCACGGTCAACGAATTGTTGAAGTCGGTGTGCGATGAGTTCCATATACCGTACACGCATCAGCAACCCGGCATGGCAACGGTCAAGGACTACATCGATCCGCTCAACGAGTACTTGCTCAGAACCCATGCGGCCGGGGAAAACAACGCCCTCATCATCGACGAGGCGCAAAATCTGTCGGCCGACGTGCTGGAACAGCTGCGCTTGTTGACCAATCTCGAAACCAACGAACGCAAGCTGCTGCAAATCATACTGATCGGTCAACCCGAGTTGCGCGTCATGTTGTCGCAACCCGGACTGGAGCAACTGGCGCAACGGGTGATCGCCCGCTTTCATCTTGACGCACTTTCAGAAGTCGAGGCCGCGAGCTACGTTGCCCATAGACTGGCAGTCGCCGGTATGACGGGTGCAATGCCTTTCGACCGCAAGGCACTGCGCCGGATTTACCGCCTGTCGCGCGGTGTGCCACGGCGCATCAATTTGCTATGTGATCGGGCCCTGCTGGGTGCTTATGCCAGCGGAAAATCGGCGGTCACTTGTTCAATCGTCGATAAAGCGGCCAACGAGGTATTTGACCACGCGCGGTCTGCCGCACCGCGCCGCACGCGCAATCGACGCGCAGCGGCGGTGGGACTCGCTGCGGTCGCAGCATTGGCGGGCGCTGCGTTTTTTGGCATCAACACGCGGGCATTGCGCGATGCCCAGACCACCAGCAAACCTTCCGCGAAAGTAGCGACTGGCGCGGCCTCAGCACCGGCGGTCGCCGCGAGTGCGTCACCTCATCAAACAACCCAGCGTGCTTCTGCAGCCCACATGTCCGCCGCCAGCGAACCAAAGATCAACGCCAAGCCGGCTCTACGCACTGCGGACGAAGCTTGGCGAGAACTGGCGCCTTTGTGGAACTTGGCGTTGGGCGATGCCGACCCTTGCCAGGCCGCCGAACTCCGCGGCGTTCACTGCTTTAGGAAAGCCAGCACCCTGCCTTTGATTCGACAGTTGGACAGGCCTGGCATCTTGACCTTGAATGAAGACGGCAACAAGGCCGTCTACGCATTACTCACGGGGTTGACGAGCCGCACCGCAACATTGCGCATCGCTGGAACCTCAACAACTTTGCCCCTGGACGTTCTTACCCAGATGTGGCGGGGCGACTTTGCGACTTTTTGGCGCGTGCCGCCCGGCTACCGCGACAACGTTGCTATCGCAGACTCCAGCCAAGTCGCCGATTGGATACGCGCGCAGTTGGCAGCGCTGCAGGGCAACACCCAACACAGTATCAATGAATCCATGAGCGCACCGTTGAAGTCGAAAATCCGAGCATTTCAACGCGCTTACGCGTTGACGCCGGACGGCGTAGCGGGCCCGATCACCCTCATGCAGCTCAACCGTGCAACTGGCGTCGATGAGCCGAGCCTGGACACTGGAATCTAGGGTACAAGCCAACAGCCACCGCAGCACCATGTCATACATACTTGACGCATTGAGAAGGGCCGATGCCGACCGCGTGCGCGGCACCGTTCCGGATATCCACGCGCAGCCTGTTCTTCTCGTTTCTGCCGATGCCTTTGCCACCGCACGGGCAAAGACATGGGCAACGATCGCCGCCGTCTCGTTGGTCGGACTGATCGTGGCATGGAGTTGGATCATGCTCGGCCGTCAAACGTCGCCTGAAGCCGCGCGGCCTATCGCCACAACAACGGCGCCCGGCGTCGAGACGACGCAAGCAATCAACCGGTCCGCATCAGCGGCAGATGCCGCAGCAGTTTCCGATTCGGTGTCGGCGACCACGCCCCCGGCTGCACCCCCGGCTCGACGGCCTTCGCCCAGTAGGCGTCTACCGGCCAAAGCGTCCGTTGCCAGCAGTCGTGTCATGACATTCAAGGAACTCCCGCGTACGGTCCAGCGCGCACTGCCGACACTGCTGATTGGCGGCTCGGTCTATTCAAAGGACGCTGCAAGCCGGTTCTTGATGGTCAACGGCCAAGTTCTTCATGAAGGCGACAAACTTGCGCCCGACCTCATGCTCGAGAGCATCAGGCTCAAAGCGGCAGTGTTCAAGTACAAGAACTACCGCTACGAGCTGGAGTATTAGTGACTAGGGCGAATGGCACTTACTTAAGCCGTTCGCAGGTAAACACTCGGTTTACCTGCGAACGGCTTACTCGGTGAGCCCGTAGCAACAGGAGGCACTGAAAGTGCTGAACACGAGCACTGTTTTTCGCTACCGTTCGCAGCATGAGTGTAGTGTTGCGCGAAGTGGATGCAGGCCCAAAGGTGGCCCCGGTTGTTCGAACAGAAAACTGACTTTGATAAGTGAAGTCCTGCGGGTTTGACATCGGTGCAGCGTCCACGGCGACGGGCGGGCGTCGCTTGCGACGAACGCACGACCGACGCGGTGGACAACTCGTGTTCACCGCTCATGCTGCCTGTTTGATCGCTGGCAGCGTCGCGAAGTAGAACTCATCAGGGGTCTGTTTGTCCAGGGACGAATGCGGTCGCTGTGTGTTGTAGAAATCGATGTAACGCCCAATCCCCGCCTTGGCCTGGCTGACTGAGTCGTATGCGTGGAGGTAGACGAGCCTGTCAGGCACGCTGCGGAGCAGTTACCCAAGTTGGATCGCTGGACCACGCTGCTGGCCAATATTTGTCGGCGCATCGTCGGCCAATTCGTCCTGCCGACACCCCCTCCAACGCTCACCGAAGCTACGTAGCTGCTGTTTCTAGGATCAAAGTCAGTATTCTGTTCGAACAACCGGAGCCGCTAATCTACAGCGTGTCGAGCAGCTTTTGAACCTCGGCCTGCTGCGAAAACTTCTCACCCGCCTTGGCAAGCCGCTCTAGCTCACCCCGGGCGAGCGCTTTTTCACCCGCCTGTATATATATCTTGGCGAGATTCATCCGCAGCCCCTGATTCTCTGGCTGAAGCTCGACCGCCTTCTTTTGCACCGCGAGCGCTTTGTCTAGCTTACTTTCTTTCGCCAAAGCCATCGCCAAGGTATCCATGACGGCTGGCTGATTAGGTTGCAGATCGTGCGCTTTTTGCGCGTAGTCCACCGCACCCGGTTTCTTGAGCGCCGTTAGAACGTATGCGAGATTATTCAGGACTGCCACATGCTCAGGCTTGCGTCGAAGGACACCTAGATAGTGAGTTTCCGCCAACGCGTACTCGCCCTTAGACAGGGCAATATCACCCAGATACGCGAGAAACCCATCGTCATCTGAGTGATTCTCTACCCACTGCGCAGCGAAAACACCGGCCTCGGTGGGCTTTTGCGCCGCGATTAACGCAGTATGCAGAGCGCGCGCAAGTTGAGGTGAGGCATTCTTCTTGTCCAGAGCGGCACGAAACGCGGCAACCGCTGCATCGAAGTTTTTCTGCGACGACTCAACACCAGCCTCGAGTGCAAACCCTGTAGCATCTTCGGGCCGCTGCTTCTGAATGGTACGTGCCACCGCCAACGCTTGCCGCGGCCGTTTCGCATCCAACTCAACCGCTATCAACGCCCGCTGTGCTATCAACAGGTCAGGTGAAATATCAAGGGCACGTCTTAAGCTTTTTACTGCGGAACTGCTATCTTTGCGCGCCATGTACACTTCCGCCAAACCCAAATGGGCTTGCGGCGATTGCGGCTGCATTGCGGCGAGCTTGGTATAGGTTTCGATGGCTTTGCTCAGATCGCCCGCTGACGCCTGTGCACGCCCTAGCGCTGCTAGCAGCTTCGGTTCATCGGGTCGTAATTCGTACGCCTTTTTTGCATAGCCGACTGCGCCAGGCTTCTTGAGCGCTGTAAGCACATCGGCGAGCTTACTCAGCGTCTCTACATGGTCAGCTTTAAGTCGAAGCACATCAAGATACCGATCTTCTGCCAAGGCGTACTTGCGCTGAGAAAACGCAAGGTCGCCCAGGTAGGCGAGAAACCCATCGTCATTTGCGTGGTCCTTCATCCACTGCGCAGCAAAATCATCGGCCTCCGACTGCTTTTGCACTCTAGAGAGTGCGCCATGCAACCAGGTTGCAAGTTCAGTGGTGACGTTCTTCTTCTTGATACCAGCGCTAAATGCCGTGACCGCAGCGTCAAAGTTCTTCAACAATACTTCAGTCTTACCTTCGAGTAGAAACCCGATGGCGTCATCCGGCCTTTGCTTCTGAACAGTACGCGCTATTGCCAACGCCTCCTGGGGCCGCTTGGCCACCATTTCAAGCGCTATCAGTGCTTGCTGCGCTGTCAGAAGGTCAGGCGTGATTTCAAGGGCCTGTTTCAAGCTTTTGATCGCGGAATCGTTGTCCTTGCGCGCTACGTACACGTCCGCGAGACTTAAATGCGGTTGTGGCGACTGCGGCTGCATCCCAGCGAGCTTGCTAAACGAACTGATGGCCTGGTTCAGATCGCCTGCGGCCATTTGAGCACGCCCTAGCGCAGCCAGCAGCTCAGGGCTGTCGGGCAATGCCGCAACAGCGCCTTGTGCCGCCACTTGCGCAGTCTTAGCTTCTTTGTGTTTGAGGTAGTGATCGATCAGCCTCAAACGAGGCGAGACTTCGTCTGGGTTTAGCTTTACGGCATTGGTGATAAGCCCCGTTACCTCATCCGAGCTAGCACCCGCTCTCTCTCGCAGAGCAGCGATGGCAAGCAAAGCCTGAAGGTTCTTTGGGTCAACGCGAAGCAGGTCCTCAAACCGCTTACTTGCAAGGTCTGGCTTCTTCTCAGCAAGGTCCAAAGCGGCGAGGGTCGCCGCAGCGGGAAAATACACCGGGTCGATGGCTAGCGCCCGCTCAAAACTTTGGCGTGCCACCGAAGTCTCTCCCTGCGCAAGTTTTACTCTTCCCCTGAGATAGGCCGCAAAGGGCCTATCAGGTTGCTTGCCCTCCAACTGACTTATAGCCTTCAAGGCGTTATCGAACTCCTTGCGCTGAAGGTGTAAATTGATGAGTGCTAAATCGGCGTATGTCACGCTGTCCGATGAGGCGATAGCTTCCAATTCGCCCAATGCCTTTTCAGCGTTGCCTTTCGAAAACTGGCGCAGCGCAAGGGCCGTTCGGCTTTTTAGATCTTGTGGATTCAGCTTTGCGGCCCGCGCGAAGTACTTGTCGGCCTTGTCGTTGTCGCCACTGCGCAGATACGCCTCGGCGGCTAATGCCAGCCCCTGTGGAACGGGTTCAGCTGTTTCCACAATGGGACGAAGTACCGTCAACGCCTTCGCAGGCTGACCCGACTGAAGATAGGTCTGCGCAAGCAGGAGTCGAGCTGCACGAAGGTCTGGCGAAAGTTGCAACGCCTTGCTTAAAAACTTGTCAGCCTGCAAATAAGATCGCAATTGCAGTTCAACTGCGCCGGCAAGTTGGAGCACTGTGGGATCCCCGGAGACAACTGACAGTACCCGCTGCAAAAGTTCCCTCGCCGCCTTGAAGTCCCCTTGCTGGACTGCAAGCCGAGCCTGCAGGAACTTCGTCCGCGGATGATTCGGCCTGACTTTTTCGAGTTCTTCAATCTGAGCAGCAGCAGACTTGGTGTCCCTCTGCAACAGATATATAGAAGCAATACCTACGTGCGATCCAACGTCATCATTCTTGAAACTCAAGGCCTTCCGGTACGCTGAGACTGCATCGTCAGTATCAGCCCTAGATCTACCTAGTAGGGCACCTTTGAGTTGCCATGCTTCGTAGTTGTCTGGCGCCTTCACCAGGATTTTTTCGACCAGCCCTAGCGCGCCCTCGAAGTCTCCCTTACCCGCCATGAACCGTGCTTGAACGATAAGAGCAGGTACATATTCCGGCTGCTTGTTCAGCGCGTCGTCGAGAGCAAGGCTAGCCTGGTCACTTTCTCCCAGGGTTGCAAAGGCAATCGCAATCGAAGTTTTCAGATCAGCGTGTGGCACAGGATCGGCGAGATCCGTGCCGCTGTACTGGTCAACAAGCTTTTGTTGCTGGCCTTCCGCGATCAGTGACTTAGCCAACACCGGTATCACGATTGCGTCTGGGTACTTTAAATCGAGCGCCTTGCGAAGCTCAACAGTCGCGGACGTGGCATCCCCGCTGTCGAGAAGCAACTTCGCCAGAAGAAAGCGCGCTTCAGGTGCGTCAGATTTCGCCTGTAGCGCTGTCTTCAACTGAATGATGGCCGATTTGTTCTCGTTCTTCTCTAAGTAGTTTTTTGCAGATGCCATCGAATCTTCATAGTTCTCGCCGCTACACCCATACAGCGCCACGGATACGAGCAAAATCGTGAATACAAAGTTGTAGGCAAGTGCTTTCATACGGTTCCGTTTGATGTAAGGCGTTTCGTCATCTATTTGATCACCAACTTATGCATCAGATCGTAAAGTGTCGGTCTGCTGACGCCGAGAAGTTCCGACGCTTTGACCATGTTACCGTTGACGCGAGCCAAAACGGAAACGATGGCGGCCCGCTCTGCCTTCTCACGTACGCTGCGTAGGTCAACTTGATCTAGTTCAATTTGTGCTTGATGCGTGTCCGATCTCTGTAGCCCCAAGTCATCGCAGGTGATCCGATTTTCCTCTGCCATGATGATTGCCCGCCTGATGGCGTTGAGCAGCTCACGAACGTTCCCCGGCCAATGATGCTGTTCAATCGCGGTCAGTGCATCGTCACTCAGTACCATCGAGTTGCGATGCTGTTCCTGCGCAAAGCGCTTCAAAAAAGCGTGGGCAAGTAAAACGGCGTCTCCCGGCCGCTCCCTGAGCGGCGGAATATCAACGACAATTTCAGCCAAGCGATAATATAAGTCTTCCCGGAAGCTGTTTTCCTTGATCCGCCCCTGCAAGTCTTGGTGCGTCGCTGACACCACACGCACGTCAACAGCGATTTCTTCACGCCCACCAATGCGCTCGAAAGTGCGTTCCTGCAAAAATCTCAATAGCTTTGACTGCAAGGGGAGCGGGAGGTCGCCGATTTCATCCAGCATCAAGGTGCCGTTGTTGGCGGTTTCAATTTTCCCAATGGTGGTCTTCGATGCACCAGTGAAAGCGCCCTTCTCAAACCCAAACAGCTCGCTTTCAAGTAGGTTTTCAGGAATTGCAGCGCAGTTGATGGCAACAAACTTTCCGCTTCGCTTTGACGACTCGTGCAGCCCCTGCGCCAACACCTCCTTTCCGGTGCCGCTTTCTCCAAGCAACATTACCGACGCGTTGCTCGATGCAACCCTTTCTATGGTTCTGCAAACCCGCAACATTGCCGCGTCGCGAGTCAAACAAGCCGAAAGGGCATCGGGGTGATGTAAAGCTTGAAGGCGACGATTCTCACTTTGCAAATCAAACAATCTGAGCGCTCGCTCGATGATCATGCTGAGCAACTCGGGCTCAAACGGTTTTGCAAGGAAATCATAGGCGCCGAGCGCAACGGCTCGCA
>Ga0224497_10001492_pt1 | contig 14808 bp, 12 predicted proteins | sample SF_Jul11_sed_USG_4_FD_167970 | JGI IMG/M metagenome (GOLD analysis project Ga0224497, IMG submission 167970) | Sediment microbial communities from San Francisco Bay, California, United States - SF_Jul11_sed_USGS_13 | ecosystem: Environmental > Aquatic > Marine > Sediment | place: USA... | reverse complement strand
CTTTGCGGCGCAGGAAATCGAAGAGATCGTCGTAACGGCCGATTTTCGCGAACGTGCCGCGAGCGATCTGCCTGCGAGCGTAACGGTCTTCGACAGTGACTTTGTCGAGCGGGCCGCCGTGCAGCACTTCGAAGAGCTCGTCAACATCGTGCCAAATCTGAATTGGTCAGGCGATGGCCATCGGGCGCGTTATTTTCAGATTCGCGGGGTCGGCGAACTCGAACAATACGAGGGAGCGCCAAATCCGTCCGTGGGTTTGCTGATCGACGACATCGACTTCAGCGGCATTGGCACGATCGCGACGGTTTTCGATTTGCAGCAGGTCGAGGTTTTGCGCGGCCCGCAGGGCAGCCGCTATGGTGCGAATGCGCTGGCCGGGCTAATTTACATGCAGAGCACATCGCCAACGCCGGAATGGTCCGGGCGCATTCAGCTTACCGCAGGTGACGACAATGCGCGCGCGGGCGGCCTCGCAATCGGCGGCCCTGTCCGTGGCAGCGACAGCTTGACGTTTCGCGTAAGCGCGCACCGCCATCAGAGTGATGGTTTTCGCGGCAATACCTACCTCGGCCGTGACGACACGAACGGGCGGGAGGAAACCGCCGTGCGCGGCCGCTTGCTGTGGCTGCCGAGTGACGACTGGCGAGTGCGCCTTGCCGCCATCTATGCCGACGTCGACAATGGTTATGATGCGTTCGCGCTCGACAACAGTTACGCGATGCTATCGGACAAACCAGGTCGGGATGCACAACGCAGTGTAGGTGCATCGCTGCGCGTCGAATGGTTCGGTTTCGAGCAAGCGACGCTGACATCCATCACTTCCGCTGCGGACTCCGACATCGATTTCAGTTTCGATGCCGACTGGGGCAATGACGAGAGCTGGGCGCCGTTTACTTACGATTATGTATCGATCAATGATCGTGTACGCCGGACTCTGAGCCAGGAGGTCCGGTTAGCTGCCGACAGCTGGCTCGTCGGCGTCTACGCGTTGCGTCTCGAGGACGAGTTGCTCACGATGAATAACGGCACTTATTACGACCCGTTCTTCGACTTTGCGGATGTGCTGAACGAGACGTTTCGGAGTACCTACGAATCGACGAATGTTGCGGTATTCGGGCAGTCCGAGCACGATTTCGGTGGCGTGACGCGACTGAGTGTGGGTATCCGTGTCGAGCGTCGCACGACGGACTATTCGGACAGTGTGGGCCTGCACGCAGGGCCGGCGGAGACGATGGCGGGCGGTGAACTCAACCTGAGCCACGATTTTTCCGATGCACTGACGGGCTATGTCAGCCTGTCGAAAGGCTTCAAGGCCGGCGGCTTCAACCTTGGCGCCGTGCCCGCCGGACGACGGGAATTCGGTGCGGAATCGCTCTGGAATCTCGAAGCCGGCGTCAAGTCGGTGTGGCTGGACGGCAAGCTCGTCGCGAACGCATCGGTGTTTCATAGCCGGCGCATGGATCAGCAGGTGCGCACGTCGTTCCAGCTCATCCCGGGCGATCCCGCGTCATTCGTGTTCTTTACCGACAATGCGGCCAAGGGCAAGACCTCCGGTTTCGAGGCCGATTTCTCCTTGCGGCCGAACGAGCGGTGGCAGCTTTACGCGACGCTCGGTCTGCTCGATGCGCATTTCGATGAATTCCGGACACCGCAGATCGATCTGCACGGCCGTGATCAGGCACATGCGCCGCAGTATACAGTGGCCGCTGGGGTGAGTTACCGGCATCCGAACGGCCTGTTCGCCCGCGTCGATACGACGGCACGCGATGAATTCTATTTCGATGTGAGCCACAATCAAAAATCCGAAGCGTACGAACTTGTCAATGCGCGCGTCGGAATTGAGGCAGACGTCTGGTCCTTACAACTTTGGGCGCGCAATCTGTTTGACCGTGACTATGCCGTGCGCGGTTTTTTCTTCGGCAATGAGCCACCCGATTTCCCGAATACGCTATACACGCGGTTTGGTGATCCACGGCAGATCGGCGTAACGTTCGACAGGAGATTTTGATCATGCGCGTAGCCGTTGACATCAGTCTGTACCCGCTCGACAAGAATTTCATTCCGCCGATTCAGAACGTCATAGAGCGATTGAATCGATATCCGGCTCTCGACGTCGTGACGAATCCGATGAGCACGCAGATCCGGGGTGAGTATGACGACGTCATGCGTGCACTGGACGAGGAAATCCGCACTACCTTCGAGCGATCGCCTAAAGCCGTCTTCACGATCAAAATTCTGAACAACCCGATCGAGAGATAGATGCAGGCCCTTGCCGGCGCAATAATTGAGCAGGCGCGCGGCTACTCGATCCTCGAGGCCGTGGCCGTGATCGGGGCGATTCTGTACCTCTTGCTTGCGATCCGGCAGAACCTCTGGTGCTGGTTTTTCGCGGGCATCAGTACGGCGATATACGTTTATCTTTTCATCGATGCGAAACTCTACATGGAGTCGGCACTCAACGTATTTTATTTCGCGATGGCAATCTATGGCTGGTACGTCTGGTATTTCGGCCGGGCCGGCGACGTCGAGCTGCCGGTCACGATCTGGCCCATACGAGGTCATGCCGTGGCAATCGCGATCGTACTGTGTCTGAGCATGATTAACGGCTATCTGCTGGAGCGTTTTACGGACGCAGCGTATCCTTACGTCGATTCGACCACGACCTGGGCCGCAATCTGGGCGACGTTTCTCGTCGCGCGCAAGGTCCTCGAGAACTGGTGGTACTGGCTCGTCATCGACACGGCATCGATCCTGATTTATTGGTCGCGCGACCTGGAGCTGACAGCCCTGTTGTTCGTTGCGTACGTGATCATGATCCCGTTCGGGCTCGCGAGCTGGACGCGCTCATATCGCGCGGCAAGCGCATGAGCGGCGAGCTCACTTTGCAGTCCGTGCTCGCCGCGATCCCTGGGTGGGAGAATGCGACTGCCGCCCGGCTGGAGGGCGGGCGGACGAATCGAGCCTGGCTCGTCGATGCGAATGGCCGGCGCGCGGTCCTCAAGATTGATGTCGAGGCCCGCGGAGCACCCTATAACAGCCGCCGCGCTGAAGCCGCTGTGCAGACAGCCGCCGCAAGTCACGGACTTGCGAACCCGGTGTTGTTCGTAAACGAACAGGTGTATCTCACCGAATATCGGGACGGCCGGGTCTGGACGCATGAAGACCTTCACGATGAAAACAAGCTGACGGACCTCGGCCACGCTCTAAGAAACTTACACGCGCTGCCGCCGAGTGGGCGAACGTTCGATGCCAACGCCGCCATGCGCGTCTATCTCGAGAATATCCCGGATCGCGGCGGTGTAACGTTGCGGCGTTGTGTCGACATCGTTACATTGGCGACACGCTCGAGCGATCTGTGCCTGTGCCACAATGATCTCGTCGCCGAGAACATCCTGTCAGTGCCGGAGATCCGGTTTCTGGACTGGGAATATGCCTGTGACAACGATCCCTGTTTCGACCTAGCGACGCTTATTGCACATCATGACCTCACCGACGCACAGGCCGACCTGCTGGTGCACGCGTATTCGGGAGGCCGCGCCGCAAGGGCGTGGCCGCGCATCGTCGAGCAACTACGGCTCTATGATGCCCTGCATTGGTTGTGGCTAGAGGCGCAACCGGACCCGGAGCGGCATCGTGACGAACTCGCTGCAATCGCCGCGCGGCTAGGGTAATGGGGACATTCTGATTTTTCTGCTAGAAAGAACAGAATGTCCCGTCTACCAGCGGTTGCGAAGCTCGCGAAGCTTGAGAAATACCTTGCGTGGCTCCGGGTTGTCGCCAATCTCGGGGAACTGTTCCGCGAGACGGGCGATCACGGACGGCGAATCGAGGCGGAAGAATGTGTTGATCTCGCGTTCCCTGGCGAGAGTCGTTACGAGCGCGTTGTCAGGATCCTGATCCTCGTAATCGCTGATCATCTGCCGCGCCGTATCGTTGTCCGGTTCACGGTCGAGCGTGAATTTCAGATTATTGATCAGATAATCATGCCCGGGATAGATCTGCGTCGTGTTGTCGAGGCGCTCGAGTTGATCGTGAAACGTCGCGTACAGTTCGTTCGGATGACCGCCATTGTGGCAGTTGCCGGCGCCCGCATTGAAAAGCGTATCGCCGGAAAACAGCGCAGGTTGATCGGTCTTCGACAGCAGACAGATGTGGCTCATCGTGTGCCCGGGCGTGTCGAGGCATTCGAGTTCAACGGTCTTCCCCACCTTGATCACGTCGCCAGCGCCGACCCCCCGGCTCATGTCAGGAATGCGCTTCCTCGCGTTCTTGTGCGCAATGATCTTCGCGCCGGTCGCATCGACGATACCTTTGTTGCCGCCCGTATGGTCCCCGTGTTCGTGCGTGTTGAGTATCTGCGTGATCGTCCAGCCGTGCCGTTTTGCCGATGCGAGACACTTCGGATAGTCCAGCGGATCGATAGCCAGCGCGTCTCCGGTTTCGGCGCACGCAATCAGATAATTGAAATTGCGGTAGGCGTTGCCGGTCCAGATCTGTTCGACAATCATGGTTCACTCCTGTCGGGTGTGTTGTAAATGTCCTCGCCCCTCCGGAGGGGGCCCTGGGGCCGCGGCAGTCGGTGATGCGATGATGAGAATATGGGTAAAAATATCTGATATATCGAGGCTAAATGTCAAAATACTGGTGTCCGGTAAGCCGCTACCCAGGATACCGTGCAATTGACCCTTTGTCCTCGTCACGGGTCCAACCGCACGGTAGTCGGATCGGAGTGTCTCGATGAAAAGACTGATCGTGGCAATGCTACTGTGCCTGTTGGTGACGGCGTGCGGCAAATCAGGAGAAACCCCGCTTATGGATACTGCAAGCAATGTCAGAGATGTATTTGATCTTCCCTATCTTATGCGCGACCTCGATAACGGGCTTCGCGTCATCATCGTGCGCACGGATTATCCCGACATCGTGACGATACAGATTCCCGTACAGACGGGGTCGCGCAACGAGGTCGAATCGGGCAAGAGCGGTTTCGCGCATTTTTTCGAACACATGATGTTCCGAGGCACCGAAAAGTACCCGGCGGATGTCTACAACAACATCCTCAAAAATGCCGGCGCCGATCAGAGCGGCTACACGACCGACGATTACACGAATTATCACATCACTTTTACCAAGGACGATCTCGAGAAGATCATCGAGATCGAGGCTGATCGGTTCAAGAACCTGAGCTACAGCGAGGCTGCTTTTCGCACCGAGGCACTCGCCGTCAAAGGCGAATACCTCAAGAATCATTCGGATCCGATGCAGAAAATGTTCGAACGCATGCGCGACTTGATGTACACGGTGCACACTTACAAGCACACAACGATGGGGTTCATCGAGGATATCGAGGCGATGCCAGATCAGCTGGATTACTCAAAAGCATTTTTCGATCGCTGGTATCGTCCCGAGAAATCCGTCGTGTTACTCGTCGGCGACGTGGATCCCGAGCCGACATTCGAACTGGTCAAAAAGTATTGGGGTGACTGGGAGCGCGGTGACTACGAAATCACGATCCCCAAGGAGCCGCCGCCGGCGGGCCCGAAATATGAACACCTCAAGTGGGACAGCCCGACGCAGCCATGGCTCGTGATGGCATACCGCGGGCCGGCCTATGTGCCGACGGAAAAAGACATGCCGGCACTGGATGTGCTTGCGTCTATTTATTTTTCCGATTCTTCGGAGCTTTACCGGACGCTCGTGATCGAGCAGCAGGTCGTCGATCGGCTGTTCACGTACTTCCCCGATCGGATCGATCCGGGAGAGCTCATGATCGCGGCCCGACTGACCGCCCCGGATCACGCGGCAGACGTGCAGAGCGCGATCTACAGGACGCTCGCGACAGCACGTACCCGACTCGTCGATACGAAGAAGCTCGAAGAGACCAAATCGCGTCTGCGTTATGGCTTCACAGCTCGCCTCGATAATTCGGCCGGCATCGGCGCCATGCTCGCCCGTTTCGTACAGTTTTTCCGCACGCCCGCGACGATCAATGAGGTGTATCGAAGCTATGACTCGCTGGCTGCGGAAGATATCCGCCGATTCGCCAATATGTACTTCGGTGATGCGTCTCGGGTCATGTTGACCATGTCGACCGAGGATTCAATGCCCGGCATCGACAGCAGCGCGTTGGTCGATCGCCTCGTCGCCGATATCGGCATGGCCGATGCCGAGACTTCCGCTGCTTCGCCAGCGGACGAGATCATGCTGCCAGTGCCCGATATCGCGGCGGCAGACGCCAGGCCAATCGCATTCGTTACCCGGCCGTCGTCACGATCGCCACTCGTCGACGTCGCTTTCCTCGTCAGGACCGGCGCGGCCCATGATCCGCCCGGCAAGAAAGGACTTGCCACACTCACCGCGGCGATGTTGACCGACGGCGGCTCTGAAGCGAAGTCGATCGAGCAAATCAACGCCGCAATGTACCCGATTGCGTCGGGCTTCGAGGCCCAGGTCGACAAGGAAATGACGCGTTTGTCGGGTCAGGTGCACAAAGACAATCTGGATCTCTGGTATTCACTCGTGCGCGGCCAGCTGTTGTTTCCGGCATGGTCCGAGGAGGACTTCGAGCGTATCAAGACACAGACCGTCAATTCGATTCGGACCGACCTGGTCGGCAACAATGACGAAGAACTCGCCAAGGAGTACCTCTACACGTCGATCTACGGCGATGCCCACCCCTATGGATCACCCAACCTCGGTGACATCAGCGATATCGAGTCGATCACGCTCGCAGATCTCGAGCGCTTTTATCGCGAGCAATACACGCTGGCGAATATCACGGTCGGCCTCGCCGGTGGCTATCCGGATTCCTTCCCGGCAAGGATTGGCACCGATCTGCACAAGCTCGCCGCGGGTGAGCAGCTCGAGCGCAGTATCCCGGTCGCGCCGAGGCGCCAGGGCCTCAGAGCCGCAGTGATCGAAAAGGAAACCCCGGCAGTCGCGGTGTCGTTCGGCTTTCCAATCGAGCTGCGCCGCGGCGATCCGGACTGGGTTGCTTTATGGCTCGCGCGCTCCTACCTTGGCGAGCATCGCAGCACCAACGGCCGGCTGTTCCAGCGAATTCGCGAGGAGCGCGGCATGAATTACGGTGACTACGCGTACATAGAGTACTTCCCGCGCGGGATGTTTCTCACAAAACCTGATACGAACCTGGGTCGTCAGCAAGAGATCTTCCAGGTCTGGATCCGACCGGTCAGAAATAACAACGACGCGCACTTTGCGACCCGCGTGGCGATGTACGAACTCGACAAACTCATCAATGCCGGCATGACGGAAACTGATTTCGAGGCGACGCGCGCTTATCTGTACAAGTTTGTAAGCCTGCTGACCGACGGACAGTCGCGCCAGCTCGGCTATGCGCTCGACAGCCAGTATTACGGGATTGAGGATTTTTCCGATTATGTTCGTGCTGGACTCGAAAAACTCACGCTCGCCCACGTCAATCGAACCATTCGCGAGAATCTGCAGACGGACGATGTCCAGTTCGTGTTCGTTACCGGCGATGCCGCGGATCTGCGCGCGAGGCTCGTCAGCAATCAGCCTTCGCCGATGCAGTACGGCGCGGAGAAGGCTGCCGATCTGCTCGAAGAGGATCGTAAAATAGCCGATTTGGCGCTCAGATTTCATTCCGACAGCGTGAACATAGTATCGGTGGCCGACGTATTTGAATAAAATGCGCGGTTTCGAGCAGCGAGTACAAGACGCATGGAAATTGCAAGTTTCGCGGTCGACGGGCGGCCGTCATATGGCGTCGTCGATGGTGATCGTATTGTGGAGGCGAGCCCGGAATATCGCGGCCGCTACCCGGACCTGCGCTCAGCATTGAGTGGCGCGGCACAGACCGATCTGAGGACAGCCTGTGTCGGGCCGCGCCTGGAATTCGCCGCAGTTCGGTTTCTACCGACGATTCCCAATCCGGACAAGGTACTGTGCGTCGGCGTGAACTACCGATCACACCTCGAAGAGCATGGCTGGGAGCCTCCCGGCAATCCCCTGATCTTCGTTCGATTCGCCGCCAGTCAGACGGGTCACGGCGAGCCGATCGTCAAGCCGCGAGTCTCGGAGCAATTCGACTTCGAAGGCGAGCTTGCCGTCATTATCGGCCGGCCGGCCCGTCATGTCCGTCGCGAATCGGCACTCGATTACGTCGCCGGTTACTGCTGTTTCATGGACGGTTCCGTGCGCGACTGGCAGACCCACACGATACAGTTCACGCCGGGCAAGAATTTCCATCGCAGCGGTTCGATGGGTCCGTGGCTCGTGACCCGCGACGCCGTTCCCGACCCGTCAGTCCTGACGCTGGAAACACGCGTCAACGGCGAGATCATGCAGCAAGGCCGCCTCGACGAGCTGATTTTCGACATTCCGGCCCTGATCGAATACTGCTCGACGTTTGCCGAACTGCTGCCCGGCGACGTGATTGCGACCGGCACGCCGGGGGGCGTCGGCGCCGCGCGCAAACCGCCCGTGTGGCTCAAGCCCGGCGACCGCGTGGCCGTCACGATCGATGGCATCGGCTCCCTCGAGAACCTCGTCCGCGAGGAATGACGCGAGCAATCCTGAATAATCTGTTGCTAAACCGCCACAAACGCTCCAGGTATACCCGACCATGTCGAAAGTCCTGTGTAAAAGATTGACAAACAGTCAAATTTCTGCGAACTTTTGACCTATCGGGCGTAGCCTTTCAGCAACAGATCGGATACGCCAGGATATGTGACAGCTTCAGGCGAAGTACGGCGGGGGACTCAGGGGGTCAGCAACCACGTGCAAACGTTGGTTAAACGAGGCGGCTCGATCGAGCCGCCTTTTTATTGGCCACGGCAATGTTGCGGCGAATGCCGCCCTTAAAGATTCGTCAACCAGCCTGAAATTGCCGCCGCGATTTCAGCGGGTGAATCCTCCTGCAGGAAGTGCTTCCCCGCGACCGTGACTTCGGTCTGGTTCGGCAGGCCGCGACAGAATTCCCGCTGCGCGCCGGTCAATATTGCGCCGGGCTCCGCGTTGATGAAGAGCTTGGGAATCGCCGACGTTTCGAGCCAGCGGGAATAAGTCGCGACGATGTCGTGTACATCGGCAGGCTCGCCGTCGATCGGAATCTGTCGCGGCCAGGTTAGCGTCGGCCGGCGATCTTCGCCGGGGTTCAGGAATGGACGGCGATAAACGGCCATTTCCGCGTCAGAGAGCCTGCGCAGAATCGAGCCCGGCAGCACGCGTTCGACGAAGACATTGTTCTCCAGCACCATCTGCTCGCCGGCGTCCGACCGGAAACCACGAAACACGTCGCGCGCGGCTTCGGGCCATTCGGCCCAGGACAGCGGCCTGACAATTGCCTCCATGTACGCAATACCGCGCACCCGCTCGGGATGCTGGTGTGCCCAGTCGAAACCCAGCGCGGAACCCCAATCGTGCACGACCAGCGTGACGTCGTCCGTGATTCCGAGTTCGGCCCAGGCTGCGAACAGGAGGTCTCGGTGCTCTGCATAACGATAGCGGTCCGGCCCGGAATCGGCGAGTTTGTCGGAATCGCCCATGCCGATCAGATCGACCGCGATGCAGCGGCCCATGGAGGCGAGCCCGGGCATGATATTGCGCCACAGGTACGAAGATGTCGGGTTGCCGTGCTGGAAGACGATGGGCGCACCCTGGCCCATTTCGACGTAAGCCATGCGTTTACCGCGGATATCGATGAAGCGCCTGGGATGTTCGTCGGCGGAGTTCACTCCGGGTGCTCTTGTTCGGCTGATAATTGCATTATGCTCTGCTACATTGACGGCCTACAACAAGAACACGTGAAGGGGTTACGATGCGTACCGATCAGCGTATGGCCTATTGGCGCGAAAACCTGCGCCTCGTTGCGATCTGTCTGGCCGTCTGGTTCGTTTGCTCCTACGGCTTCGGGATCCTTTTCGTCGAGCAAATGAACCGAATCCGCATCGGCGGATTTCAGCTCGGCTTCTGGTTCGCGCAGCAGGGCTCGATCTATATCTTCGTCGCGCTGATTTTCTTTTACGCCTGGCGCATGAATCGCATTGACCGGCATCACGATGTCCATGAAGACTGAGTCCGCGCGATGAGTCTGCAGGCGCTTACCTATCTGGTTGTCGGGGCGAGCTTCGCGCTGTATATCGGTATCGCGATCTGGTCACGTGCGCACAATACCGGCGACTTCTACATTGCCGGTAAAGGTGTCTCGCCGGTCGCAAACGGTATGGCCACGGCCGCAGACTGGATGAGCGCGGCCTCGTTTATCTCGATGGCCGGGCTGATCGCATTCCTGGGTTATGACGGTTCCGTCTACCTGATGGGCTGGACCGGCGGCTATGTACTGCTCGCCTTGCTGCTCGCACCCTACCTGCGCAAGTTCGGTAAATTCACGGTGCCTGAGTTCATCGCTGAGCGGTATTACTCCAGGACTGCGCGCGTGGTTGCCGTGATTTGCCTGATATTCATTTCCTTTACCTATGTGGCAGGTCAGATGCGCGGTGTCGGCATTGTCTTTTCGCGATTCCTCGAGGTCGAGGTGACCGTAGGATTGTTGATCGGCATGGGTGTCGTGTTTGTGTACGCCGTGCTCGGCGGCATGAAGGGTATTACCTACACCCAGGTGGCGCAGTATTGCGTGCTGATCTTTGCCTATACCGTGCCGGCGGTTTTTATCGCTATCCAGATAACCGGGACGCCGATACCGCAACTCGCGTTCGGTAGCGAAATATCGGGTACCGGCACCGCACTGCTTGACAAACTCGACGACATCGTAACCTCACTCGGTTTCAATCAGTACACGACCGGCACCAAGAGCAGGATCGATGTGTTTTGCATCACGATGGCGCTAATGGTTGGTACTGCCGGCCTGCCGCACGTAATCGTGCGATTCTTTACGGTACCGCGGGTGCGCGATGCGCGCGTTTCGGCAGGTTACGCGCTGTTGTTCATTGCCATTCTGTATACGACCGCACCCGCGGTTGGTTCGATGGCACGCTTCAATCTCGTCAACACGATCCAGCCCGGCGAGATCGGCAGCGTCGACGGCAACCTCGCTTACGCAGATCGTCCCGACTGGTTCAATACCTGGCAGAACACAGGTCTCGTGCGCTTCGAGGACAAGAACGGCGATGGTCGTATTCAGTACTACAATGACGCCAATGCAACGTTTGCCGAACGCGCGGCGACGTATGGCTGGCGCGGTAATGAGCTAACCGTCGATCGCGACATCATGGTACTCGCGAATCCGGAAATCGCGGGCCTGCCGAACTGGGTCATCGCGCTCGTTGCGGCGGGCGGAATTGCGGCCGCCTTGTCGACCGCGGCCGGATTGCTGCTCGTAATTTCGGCGGCCGTGTCGCACGACCTGATCAAAGGCATCTTCGTGCCACGAATTTCCGAGGCAGGCGAATTACTCGCCGGGCGTATCGCTGCCGCGTTTGCGATCATGATTGCCGGTTACCTGGGATTCGACCCGCCAGGCTGGGTCGCGCAGGTCGTCGCATTCGCATTCGGCCTCGCGGCCGCATCGCTGTTTCCCGTGATTCTGCTCGGCATCTTTTTCAAGCGCGTCAACAAGGAAGGCGCGATCGCTGGCATGCTGACAGGCCTGTTGTTTACTTATGGTTATATCGAGTATTTTAAAGGCCTGTTTCTGAAATGGGCGGGCTCTCCATGGGGTGATAACGTTGCCGAGCACTGGCTGTTCGGTATTTCGCCCGAAGGCATCGGCGTCATCGGCATGTGCCTGAATTTTGTCGTTGCCATAATCGTCAGCCATTTGACGAACCCGCCACCCGAGCACATACAGCACATGGTCGAGCACATCCGGGTGCCGCGACAGATCGATGACACTCCATTATGAGTGGACTCGCCCGCATGCCGCTGATCGCCATCACGGCAATACTCATTACCGGCACTGCTTGCGCTCTGGAGTTCAATGCCGACGAGCGGCGCATGCTGGAGTGGATCGATGCGCATGCCGAGGACGCCGTCACGTTGCTTGCCGAGACCGTCAATATCGGCAGCGGCACGATGAACCACGACGGCGTCCGTGAGGTTGGTCGAGTCATGCGGCGCGAGCTCGACGCGCTCGGTCTGGAGACCGAGTGGATCGACATGCCGCCCGAAGTCAATCGCGCCGGCCACCTGTTTGGTCGCAAGGACGGCGCCCGCGGCCCGAAAATCCTCTTGATCGGACACCTCGACACCGTATTCGAGGCCGACGATCCGTTTCAATCCTTCGAACGTGACGGTGATATTGCCCAAGGGCCCGGCGTCGACGACATGAAGTCCGGCAACGTCGTCATCGTCTACGCACTCAGGGCGCTGGATGCCATTGGTGCGCTCGACAGAGTACCCGTCGTGGTCGCCTATACCGGCGATGAAGAAAAATCGGGTCAGCCCCTGTCGATTTCGCGCAAACACCTGATCGAGGCCGCCAAGTGGGCCGATGTTGCGCTCGGCTTCGAGTCGGCCATGAACTTCGACGACACCGATTGGGCGACAATCTCGCGACGGAGTTCGAGTGACTGGAAGCTGACCGTCGTGGGTAAACAGGCGCATTCATCGGGTATCTTTAGCGAGGAAGTTGGCGCAGGGGCGATATTTGAGGCTGCACGGATCCTGAATGCGTTTTACACGGAGGTTCGTGGCGAAGAGTATTTGACATTCAATGCGGCGACGATACAGGGTGGTACCGACGTCGACTACGACGCGCAGCAGAATCGCGGTCGGACGTTCGGCAAGACCAATGTCGTGCCGCGAACCGTTATCGTGCACGGCGGCATGCGGACAATATCGCAGCAGCAGCTCGAAAGCGCGCGTGACAGAATGCGAGCCGTTATCGCGCGAAATCTGCCGCATACGTCCGCTAGCATCGAGTTCGCGGACAGCTATCCCCCCATGGCACCGACCGAGGGCAACAAACGACTGCAGCAAATATTGTCCGACATCAACGAGGCGCTGGGGCGCGGCCCGATGCCCGCACTCGATCCATCTAAGCGCGGCGCGGCCGATATTTCGTTCGTTGCGCCTTATACCGACAGCCTGGCCGGTCTGGGTGCGCTTGGCGACGGCGGCCATACGCCCGCAGAGAGTCTTGATCTGAAAACGATTCCTCTGGCGGTCAAACGTGCCGCGGTGCTCATCTATCGCCTCAGCATGGCAATGCCCGCGCCGTAACGGCAATCCGTCGTGAACTCCGGTCGACAGAGCAGCAACATGCGCCGCGTGACGATCGCGCTTGGGCTGACCGCTGTGTTTATGCTCGTCGAGGTTGTCGGCGGCATTCTCGCCGGATCGCTCGCGCTACTCGCCGATGCCGGCCACATGCTGACTGACACGATGGCGCTCGCACTGGCAGCAATGGCGTTTCATGTCTCGAAACGCCCGGCCGACACGAAACTGACTTATGGCTATCAACGTTTTCAGATACTCGCCGCATTTGTCAACGGATTGACGCTGTTATTTATTGTCGGCTGGATATTGTTCGAAGCCGTCAGGCGGTTTCTCGCGCCACCTGATGTTCTTGGCGGTACGATGCTCGTCGTTGCGTCGGCCGGGCTGATCGTCAACGTCATCGCGTTTGTCGTGCTGCACGGCGGTGACAGGGACAACCTTAATATTCGCGGCGCGGTGCTGCACGTCGCGGGTGATTTACTGGGATCCGTCGCGGCAATCATCGCCGCTGTCGTGATTATCTACACCGGCTGGATGGCGATCGACCCGATACTGTCGGTTGCCGTAGCCGCGTTGATCTTGCGAAGCGCGTGGGCGCTGGTCATGCGTAGTGCGCACGTGCTGCTCGAAGGCGCACCCGAATGGCTCGACGTCGATTCGATGCGTGCGCGTCTCGTCGCGGGCATTCCCGAAGTCACCGGCATTCACCACGTGCACGTCTGGGGACTGACGCCACAGGATTTGATGCTGACGATGCATGTGCGTCTCCTGGGCGGACCGGATAACCCGACGGATGTGATCCGGCGGGTCAAGAACCTGCTGCGTGAGGATTACGGCATCGGCCACTCGACGCTCGAGATCGAAATCGACGAATGTGCCGATCACTGATCGGCGGGTTTGACAGTGCCGATATAGGGCAGCGTGCGGTCGAGTTCCGCATAGTCGAGGCCGTAACCCACGACCCATTCGTTGCCAATACCGAAACCGACATAGTCGATCGCAAGCTCGACTTCGGCGCGCTCGGCTTTGTGCAGCAGCGTGCAGGTCCGAATCGAGGCCGGCCCGTGCGACTTCAGTATGCCGATCAGGTAGTTGAGTGTGCGGCCGGTATCGACGATGTCCTCGACGATGAGCACGTGCCGCCCCGCGATGCTGCCGCGCACGTCCATGACGAGCCGCACCGCGCCCGCGGCGACGCTACCCGATCTGTAGCTCGACACCGCAATGAATTCGATCGTCCTTGGAATCGTCAGACGTCGTGACAAATCGGCGAGAAAGATGAACGCGCCTTTGAGCACGCCGACCAATACGATGTCGCCATAGTCCCGATAGTCTGCAGAGATTTCTGCCGCCAACTCACTGACGCGTTTGTCGATGTCGGCCTCGCTGATCAGAACCGGCGGTAATGTGGCGGTCACATGGGTCCCCTGGGATTAGATATGCGTCAGAGCTTAGGTGATCTTGCAGGTGGATACCAGAACAGGGGACATACTGCTTTTGTCGCGTCGGCGGCGGACACATCCGGCGGATAGCTGGCAGAAACAAAATATCCCCGGTCCTTTGGAATGGGTTATCGTACGCAGTCGATGAAACGCTGTATCGCAATCGCGGGCAATATGGGTGCCGGCAAGTCAACGCTAGTCGAATTCC
>Ga0224497_10001490_pt1 | contig 14842 bp, 7 predicted proteins | sample SF_Jul11_sed_USG_4_FD_167970 | JGI IMG/M metagenome (GOLD analysis project Ga0224497, IMG submission 167970) | Sediment microbial communities from San Francisco Bay, California, United States - SF_Jul11_sed_USGS_13 | ecosystem: Environmental > Aquatic > Marine > Sediment | place: USA: California... | reverse complement strand
GACGACGCGCAACGAGATGATGGTCTGCCAGGCGGCGCGCCAACTGGTGGACGGCGAGACCGTGTTCGTCGGCATTGGGCTGCCCAACCTGGCCTGCAACCTGGCCCGCCGGCTGCACGCCCCGAGCCTGGTGCTGATCTACGAATCGGGCACGATCGGCTCGGCGCCGCGGCGGGTGCCGGTGTCGATCGGCGACCCGGCGCTCGTCGAGGGGGCGCTCGGGGTGTGCTCGATGGCCGACGTCTTCTCCAACTACCTCCAGGCCGGACGGGTCGGCGTCGGCTTCCTGCAGGGCTCCCAGATCGACCGCTTCGGCAACCTGAACACGACGGTGATCGGCGACTACGCGCGCCCCGCGGTGCGGCTGCCGGGCAGCGGCGGCGCCTGCGAGATCGCCCTCCACGCCCGCCGGGTGCTCATCGTCGCGCGGCAGAGCCGGCGGGCCTTCCCCGAGCGCCTCGACTTCCTCACCTCGGCGGGCTTCCTCGGCGGCGGCGGCGAGCGGCGCCGGCTGGGGATGCCGGGCGGCGGCCCCGCGATGGTGATCACCGACCTGGCCTGCTTCGAGTTCGAGGAGGAGGAGATGACGCTCAAGTCGCTGCATCCCGGCGTCACCGAGGAGCAGGTGCGCGAGAACCTCGGCTGGGCGCCGCGGGTGGCGCCGCGCCTCGCCGTCACCGAGCCGCCCAGCGCCGAGGAGCTGCGGCTGCTGCGCGAGGAGCTCGATCCGAAGAGGCTGTATCGCTAGGCGGACCGTCAGGTGGATTTCAAGGTGCTCATCGAACCCCAGAGTGGACATTTTGGCGGACTTTCAGTGCCATACGGACCGCCTGGTGGACGTCTTTGCGGACCTCCCGGTAGAGCTCATCGAGTGAAGACCATGATGCGCGAGAGGATGTCGCCGCCGGGCGCGGCGGCGCATCGGGCCAGGCGGAGCCTCCTCGCGGCCGCGGCCCTTTCCACTTTGTTGGCGGCCCTGCCCGCCGGCGCCTTCGACCTGACCCGGGCCGCGGTGGAGCGGCTCGACAACGGCCTCACGCTGATCGTCCTCGAGGAGCCCGCCCTGCCGGTGGCGAGCGTCCAGATGCTCTACAAGGTGGGGGCGCGCGACGAGCCGCTGGGGGCCAGCGGCATCGCCCACTTCCTCGAGCACATGGCCTTCCGCGACAGCGAGAGCTTTCCGGACACCGAGGTCGTGAGCTCGATCTACGCCGTCGGCGGCGAGTGGCACGGCTACACGTGGCTCGACCAGACGACCTACTTCGCGACCGTGCCGGCCGAGCACCTGGATCTCCTGCTGCGCATCGAGGCCGACCGCATGGCCCGCCTCGTGATCGAGACCGGCGACGTGGAGCCCGAGCGCGGCGCCGTGCTGGCCGAGATGCACGGCTACGAGAACGATCCCGCGACGGTGCTCAAGGACGCCGTGCTCGCCGCCTCGTTTACGCAGCACCCCTACCGCAACAACACGATCGGCTGGGAAAGCGACGTCGCGGACATCACCCACGACGAGCTCGTCGACTTCTACCGCCGCTACTACCGGCCGGCGAACGCGGTGCTGGCGGTCGCCGGCCGCGTGTCGCGGCCCGCGGTGGCGGCGCGCGTGCGGGAGCTCTTCGGCGGCCTGCCGGAGGGGCCGGCGCCGCCGCCGCCGCCCACCGTCGAGCCGCCGCAGCGGGGCGTGCGGCGGGTCGAGCTCCCGGGCGCCGGCGGCCGCAGCCGCTTCGAGGTCGCCTACCGGGCGCCGGCCGCCGGCGACCCCGAGCTCGCCGCCTTCCTCGTCCTGCAGGATGTGCTGGCCGGCGGCCGCGGCGTCAACTTCGCCCAGAACACGTTCGGCGACGCGGCGCGCCCGGGGTCGCCCCTCGCCGCCGTGGCCGAGGATCTCGTCACCTGGTATCCGCCCCAGGCGGCGCCCTACGTCTTCACCGTGGCGGGCTCGATCGCGCCGGACGAGTCGCCGGCGGACCTCGAGGTGCGCCTCGAGGCGGCGATCGCGCCGCTGCGCGACGCCGGGCCGACGGCGGACGAGGTGCGCGCGGCGCGCCGGCGGCTCGCCGACGAGCTGGTCTTCGACGTCGAGACGACGGAGGACGCGGCCCATCAGCTGGCTTACTTCGCCGGCCTCGACGCCCTCGACGCGCTTTTCGCGCTGCCGGCCGCGATCGCCGCGGTGACGCCCGACGACGTGCGCCGGGCGGCGCGGCGCCATCTGCAGCCGTATCAGCGCACCATCGGCTGGATCCTCGCCGGCCCGCCGCCGGCCGCCATCGAGCCGCCGCCAGCCGCGATCGAGCCGCCGCCCTCCGCGGCGGCGCCGCCGCCGGCAGGGAAGGCGGGTACGGCCGAGCCGGCCCCGTCGCGCTCGGAGACACCGGCGCCGCCCCGGGTGATCCGCCTCTCGGGGGGACTGCCGGTGCTCTTCCAGCGACTGCCGCTGTCGTCCTCGGCCTACCTGAGACTCCTGGTGCCGGCGACCGGCCTCGAGCTCGCGGCGCCGCCACCGGGAGTCGAGCTGACGGCCGACGATCCGCTGTGGCGCCACACCTCGCTCTCGATCCGCTTCCGCCCCGCGGAGATCGCCGACGCCGTGGGCCAGGCGGCGGCGGCCTGGCACGGGGCGCGGCCGGGTCCGGCGCAGGATCCGGAGGAGGTCGACGACCCCCTGGCCCGCCTCGCTCTCGCCCTCGACGAGCGGGTCGGATGGATCGGCTCGCTGGCCCCGGCGTCGGGCTCCTCGTCGGGCTCCCCATCGGGCTCGTCGGTGGGCTCCCCGTCGGGCTCCTCGGTGGGCTCCGTCGCCGTGGCGGGCGCCGCGGGCGAGGCCCCGGCCGGGGTGACGGCGATCGCCCTCGCCGGCGACGTCGACGAAGCGGTCGCCCTGCCGCTTCTGGAGGCGGCCTTCGGCGACCTCGCGCCCGCCGCCGTCGAGCCGTTGGCGCCGCCGGCTCCGCGAGCGCCGCCCGGCGAGACGCGGATCGAGCTGGCGGCGGAGAAGGCGCAGGCGGCGCTCGGCTACGTCGTGGCGGCGCCGCCGCCCGCCGACCCGGACTGGATGGCGTGGCGGGCGCTGCTCTACGTCCTGAGCCACGGCTACGAAGGGCGGCTGGGCAAGGAGGCGATCTCGCGCCTGGGCCTCGCCTACTACATCGACGCGCGCTACCTGACCGACGGCGGCGCGGGGCGGGTGTCGCTAGAGACGGGGGTCGACCCCGGCAAGCTCGAGGCACTGCGCGCCCTGCAGCGGGGCGAGCTCGAGCGGTTGCGCGCGGCGCCGCCGACCGCCGCGGAGGTCGCCGAGGCCGGCGCCCATCTCGTCGGTCGCCGCGAGAGCGCGGCGCAGAGCAACGAGGAGGTCTCCGCGATGCTGCTTTCTGATTGGGTGGGACACGGCCGGCTGCTCACCCCGGCCGACGTCGAGGCCGCCGCCGCGGCGCTCTCGGCCGCCGACGTCGAGCGCGTCCTGCCGGCCTTCCTCGCCGGCTCCACCGTCGTCGTCGGGGTCGGCGCCGGGCCGCGGGCCGAGGAGCCGAGGCCCGAGGAGCCCAGGGCCGAGGGGCCCGGCGCCGGAGACCCCAGCGCCGGAGACCCCAGTGCCGGAGACTCCAGTGCCGGAGAGCCCGCTGCCGGAGAGCCCGCTGCCGGAGAGCCCAGCGCCGGAGACCCCGGTGCCGGAGAGCCCAGTGCCGGAGACCCCAGTGCCGGAGAGCCCAGTGTCGGAGAGCCCGGTGCCGGAGAGCCCGGTGCCGGAGAGCCCGGTGCCCAGGCAACCACGGGCGAGGAGCCGAGGGCCAGTCACATCTTCACCGGCGGTCCGATCCTGACCCTGGACGGCGCGGCCGGCGCCGAGGCGCTCGCCATCGGCGGCGGCCGGATCCTCGCCGTGGGCAGCCGCGAAGCGGCCGCCGCCTTCCGCGGCCCGGGCACCGTCGACGTCGATCTGGCGGGGCGGGCGCTGGCCCCGGCCTTCGTCGACCACCACGTCCACCTGCTCAACCTCGGCCTGTCGCTGCTCTACGACGAGGAGCCGTCGCCGGCGTTCATCGACCTGGCGGGGATGACTTCGATCGCCGACGTCGGCGCCGAGCTGGCGGCGCGGGCAGCGCAGCTGGCGCCCGGCAGCTGGATCCTGGGGCAGAGCTGGAGCCAGGGCGCCTGGGGCAGTGTGAGCCTGCCGGAGCACGAGCCGCTGTCGGCCGCGGCGCCGGAGCACCCGGTGTTTCTCACCCGGGTCGACGGCCACGCCGGGTGGGTGAACGCGGCCGCCCTGCGCCGCGCCGGCATCGACGCGGCCACGCCCGACCCACCGGGCGGCGCGATCCAGCGGCGAACCGACGGCGCGCCGCGCGGCGTACTGCTCGAGCGTGCCAACGAGCTGCTGCGGCCCTGGCTCCCGGAGCCCACGGACGGCGAGATCCGCCGCGCCTTCCGGCTGGCCGCCGAGGCGCTGGCCGCCCAGGGGGTCGTCGAGGTCTTCGACGCCGGCTTCCTCGGCCCGCCGGGCATCGTCGACCTCGAGCTCGATCTCGGCCGCTACCTCGAGCTGCTCGCCGCCGAGGACCGCGAGCGGCCGCTGCCGCTGCGCGTCCACCTGATGGTCCCGGCGCCGAGCCGGCTGGCCGACGCGATCGCCGCGGATCCCGACCGCTACCGCCAGCTCACGCCGCGGGTCGGCGTGACCCACTTCAAGCTCTTCGCCGACGGCGCACTGGGCAGCCGCGGGGCGCTGCTGTCGCACCCCTACGCCGACGACCCGGCGACCCACGGGGTCGAGCGCATGAGCCGCGAAGAGCTTCTGGCGGCGACGGCGAGAGCTCTCGACGCGGGCTTCGACGTGGCCACCCACGCCATCGGCGACGCCGCCGTGGCGAGCGCGCTCGACGCCTACGAGGAGACGCTCCGGCAGCGGCCGGGGCTCGCCCCCTCCCGCCTGCGGATCGAGCACTTCTCCTACGCCGCCGCACCCGACTTCGAGCGCGCCGCGGCGCTCGGTATCGTCGTCTGCGTCAACCCCGATTTCATCCTCCCCGCCGACGACGGAGCGACGATGGAAGATGCCCGCGTCGGCGCCGAGGACGGAGAGCGGGTCTACGCGTTCGGCCGCCTGGCGACGGCCGGCGGCCGCCTCGCCTTCGGCTCCGACTACTTCACCCGCCCGGCGCAGCCCTTGATCGGTCTCTATGCCGCCGCCACCCGTCAAAACGCGTCCAGCCTTCCGGCCGCCGGCTGGCACCCCGAGAACCGGCTGTCGAGGGAGAGCAGCCTGCGCATCATGACGACGCTCTGGCCAGCGGACGGCGCGGGCCCGGGCGGCGGCGGCCTGGCCATCGGCGAAGCGGCCGACCTCGTCGTTCTCTCGGCTGACCCACTGACCGTGGACGCGGCCGAGATCCTCCGAATCACCGCCACGGCCACTCTGCTCGACGGCGCCCTCGTGGCCGGAGCGTTGCCCTAGCGGGACCTCCAGTCTGCCAGGGGGCGAGCCCTGCGACCTCGAGATCGCCACTCGCGGCGTCCTACGGCAGGGGGCGCCCCGGCACCAGGGCGCGCAGGAAGCCGTCGCACGGGAGGCAGCGGACTCCGTCGATCTCCAGGGCTTCGCTGCCACCGTACAACAGCCGAAGCTCTGCCTCCGGATAGTCTTCTCGAAAGGCCCTGAGGGCGCGGAGATCTCGTGATCGGACGGTCCCGGAGTGCTTGACTTCGATCGCGTGGAAGGTCTGTGCGCCGTAGAGGACGAGGTCGACCTCCAGGCCCGCGCGGGTGCGCCAGAAACCCAGCTGGAAGTCTCCCGCCGTGTAGGCTGCCCAGGCCCGCAGGTGCTGGCAGACCAGCCCCTCGAGAGCCGCCCCGGCGATCTCTTCGGCGCGATCCAGCGGCCCTGAGGGGCGTAGCGAGCGAAAAACCCCGGAGTCCATCCAATAGAACTTGGGGTGGGCCGCCAGCGTGCGACGAGCCCGGCGGGTGAAGACCGGGACCCGAAAGGCCAGGAGGAGGTCTTCGAGAATCCCCAGGTAGCCTTCGACCGTCTTGCGGGAGACCTGGCATTCCCGCGCCACTTCCGCCAGGTTGAGGACCGCCGCATGAGAGAAGCTGATCGCTTCGAGGAAGCGATGGAACCCGCCCAGACTTCTCACGAGGCCCTCGATCTGCACTTCTTCGCGGACATAGAGGGCTACGTAGGACGAGAGCGTGTCCGTGGAGTCTCGTGCGTCCCAGACCAGCGGTACGAGGCCTTCGACCAGGGCTCGTTGGAGCTCGAACCGGTCGCCCAGCTCGGCGGCCATGAAGGGGTGGAGCTCCCGGATGACGGCACGGCCCGCCAGCAGATCGACCCCCGTCCTTTTCAACTTGCGGGCGCTGGAGCCGGTGAGAACCAGGCGCTGGCCTGTCCGCTCCTCGATCAACTGGTGGGCGACTTCGAGCAGCCGCGGCGCCTTTTGGACCTCGTCGACGACCAGGGTCTCCGCCGTGCTGGCGCGAGCCAGCTCCCGAAGCCGCTCCGGGCGCGCGGTGTAGGAGCGTTGCTGTTCCGGAGCGAGCAGATCGACCCACAAGGCGTCGGGGAAGCGCGACCTGAGCCACGTCGTCTTGCCTGTTCCACGAGGACCGAACAGGAAGAAGTGCCCCGAAGGAGGCTCGAGGAATCGCGGCAGAGTCGCCATATTGCGCGGAATTATGGCGAGACCAACGCCAGATTGCAATTGCGGAATCTGGCGCCGCCGCCCACGCCCCACCAAGGAGCGCCGAGCAGGGAGCTCGTCGCCTCGGGTTGCTCCCTTCTTACCTGATGTCCTTTCGGTCGCAGGCCCTCGTTGGTGCCGAAGCGCGAGGCGGGCGGCAGCGGCTTCCTAGTGTTGAGGTACCGGCAGCACGATGCGCGAGGGGTGCGCGGCGTCGTGGAAGAGGGTGACGGTGGCGCGGCGCGTCGTGGCCGACTCGGTCTCGAGCTCGCCCGTGTGGAGGTTGCGGGAGAGGTGGGGGAAGAAGGCGGTCGAGATCTGGACGCGGATGCGGTGGCCGCGGCGGAAGAGGTGGCTGGTCATGAGGTTGTCGAGCGTCAGGCGGTAGATCTCGCCGGGCACGAGGAGCTGGCGGCCGCGCGTGGGATCGCGGTAGCTGGCTCGCTGGACGTCGAGGCCGGGGCTCATGAGGTTGAAGGCCTTGCCGTCCGGCGCGACGTCGAGGAGCTTGACGACGAGATCGGTGTCCGGGCAGTCGCAGGCCAGGTGGATCTCGGCCGTGATGCCGCCGGTGACCTCGAGGTCCCGCTCGAGTGGCGTGGAGTCGAAGAGGCGCACGTTCCCGCCGTCGACGAAGCCGCCGTAGTCGTGGGGGCCGAAGGCGGAGTAGGGATCGGTCAGGGGCGCGGCCGGGTCGGAGGCGAGCAGCGTGGCGCCGCCGTCGGCAGCCGGCGGCTCGGCGGCCAGCCCGCCGGCGCGCAGGTAGAGGACGAGGGGCTCCGCGGGCTCGGGGGGCCAGGTCGCGGCGTCGTGCCAGCGGTTCTCGCCCATGACGAAGTAGCGCACGAGCGGCGCGGAAGCGTCGGGATCGGCGATGCCGCGCACGTGCAGATCCATCCAGTCGAGCACCAGGTCGTCGTAGTCGAGGGCGGCGTCGAGGCCGAAGTCGAGGTCGCCGGTCGCGCGCTGGCCGACGGAGCGCACGCCGTGCACCCAGGGGCCGAGGACGAGACGCGTCCGCGGCTCCGGGTCGCCGCGCCGCGCCGCCACGAGGCCGTTGAAGTTGGTGGTGGCGCCCTCCGGGCCGTAGGCCTCGTCGTACCAGCCCGAGAGGTTGAGGACGGCGGCGTCAACCTCGCCGTAGCGGCCGCGGATCTCCCCCCAGTCCCACCACGGGTCCGTCGGCTCGTGGGCCAGCCAGTCGTAGTAGAAGGGCGCCACGTCGCGCAGCTCAGGTACCGCCGAGAGGGGCAGCCGCGCGCGCAGCTCGTCGCCGTGCTCCTGCCACCAGGCGTCCGCCGCCGCCTCGTCGTGGGCGCCGGGGAGGCCCCGGCGGCGGCGCAGGTCGGGGGCGATCGTGCCGAGCACCCAGGGCAGCCACGAGTTGTCGAAGACGCCGCCGAAGTAGAAGAAGTGGCGCGGCGACGAGAAGGTCATCGCCGGCGCCATGGCGACGAGGTGCGGCGGCCGCTCGAGCGCCGCCAGCCACTGCACGGCGCCCGGATAGGAGAGGCCGAAGGTCCCCACCTTGCCGTTCGACCACGGCTCAGCGGCGGCCCACTCGATCGTGTCGTAGCCGTCGCGCCCCTCGTTGCGGTAGGCCTCGAAGTCGCCCTCGGAGGCGTAGCGCCCGCGCACGTCCTGGAGCACCACGGCGTAGCCCCGCTCGGTCGCCCGCAGGTGGGTCTCGTACCAGGTCTCGGTGGCGTCCTTGCCGTAGGGGGTGCGGTAGACGAGGACCGGAAAGGGCCCAGGGCCGGCCGGCCGCCAGACGTTGGCGCGCAGGACGACCCCGTCGCGCATCGGCACCGCGACGTCGCGCTCGACGTCGGGCCCCGGGCTCGGGCCGCCGCAGCCGCAGACGAGCGCCGCCGCGAGCGCGATCGAGCCGTGGAACCCGGCTCTAGCCGCTCTTCCTGGTCGAGACACCAAGGAGAGAGTACAGCGGGCAGCTTCCCAGGAAGCTCGTGACGATGAAGATCACCGCCAGGATGCCCAGGACCCCGGCCGCCACGCCGGAGATCTGGCCCGTCGCGTACAGGATCGCGACCACCGCGGCCAGGAGGATCCGGATGGCGCGATCCGCAGTTGCCATGTTCTTGGTCATGTCGTGTCTCCTTTGGGATCAGCAGGTTTCGGACCGCTGCTCAGCTCAGGGCCTGGACCAGCCGAACCAGTCCGTAGGCCACGCCGACGCAGATGAGACAGGCGAGGATGAGGCGCATGATTCTGGCTCGGCTGGTCACGGTCCGCCCGTACCTGTCTCGCGATTGAGTCTACTCCCCGGCGTGCTTCCCTGGGGGCGATTTCGAGGATAGCCTGTCGCTCTCATGCCCGAGGTGCCGGCGGCGGATTCGTCGAGCGAGCTCGTTCGCGGGCTCGGGACGTGGGACGCCGCCCTCCTGACGATCGGCGCGGTCCTGGGCACAGGGATCTTCATCACGACGGCGGACATCGCGCGGGTGCTGCCGCACCCGGCGCTGATTCTGCTCGTCTGGCTGGCCGGCGGCCTGCTGACCCTGGCGGGCGCCTTGACCTACGCCGAGCTGGGGGCGCTCTACCCGCACGCCGGCGGCATGTACCACTACTTGAAGGAGGCCTACGGGCCGCTGTGGGGGTTCCTCTACGGCTGGGCCTGCTTCCTCGTCATCATGTCGGGCGGGATCGCCGCCCTGGCGGTGGCGTTCGGCGAGTACCTCGGCAGTTTCCTGCCGTTCTTCTCGACCGGCCACGTCGTCCTCGAGCAGGCCCTTGGCGGCTTCGTCTGGAGGGTGTCCGGCGGCCAGCTGGCCGCCACCGGCGCCATCCTGGCGCTGACCGCCGTCAACTACCTGGGGCTGCGCCAGGGGGCCGGGGTGCAGAACGTCCTGACCGTCCTCAAGGTGGGCTCGATCGGGCTCTTCGTGGCGCTGGGCTTCCTGGTGCGCGCGCCGGTCGAGGTCGAGATGGCCGCGGCGCTGCCGGCGGGAGGGCTGCTCGCCGCCTTCGGGGTCGGGATGATCGCCGCGCTGTGGACCTACGACGGCTGGTACGGCGCCACCTTCTCGGCCGGCGAGATGCGCGATCCGAAGCGCAACCTGCCGCTGGGGCTCATCTGGGGCACGCTGGCCATCGTGACGCTCTACATGCTCCTCAACGTGCTCTACCTGCGGGCGCTGCCGGTGGCCGCCATGGCGCAGACCTCGCGCATCGGCGAGACCGCGGCGGTGGCGCTCTTCGGCGCGGCCGGCGGCCGCCTGCTCTCGGCGGCGGTCCTCGTCTCCACCTTCGGCTGCCTCGCGGCGACCATCCTCTACAGCCCGCGGATCTATCTCGCGATGGCGCGCGACGGGGTCTTCTTCCGCTCGCTGGCCGCGGTCCACCCGCGCCACCGCACGCCGGGTCGCAGCCTCTGGGCGCAGAGCGGCTGGGCGATCGTGCTGACGCTGTCGGGCACCTACGAGCAGATCTACACCTACGTCGTCTTCGCGGCGGTCCTCTTCCACGTCGCAACGGGGGCAGCGGTCTTCGTCCTGAGGCGCAAGCGCCCCGAGATGGTGCGCCCCTACCGCACCTGGGGCTACCCCTGGGTGCCGGCGCTGTTCCTGCTCGGCTCGGTGCTCCTGGTCGCCAACACGCTCTCCGAAAAGCCCGTCGAGTCGCTGCTGGGCCTGGGGCTCGTCTTCCTCGGCGTGCCCGCCTTCGCCTTCTGGCGGCGCCGCGCGGCGGCCTGAGCAAAGGCCCGGAGACGATCGTCCGAAGAGGCGACCGGTCAATGAGTAGCGGGCTTGCCAGCCGCGGCGCATGGTAGTCTCGCGGCGCCGGTGAGCTGGTTCCGAGCCGGCCGGCGGGAGGTTGCCGATGTACGTGAGAACGGCGGGCGGCGCGATGACCCTTCCCGGTGAGTACCACGGGCGTCCGGTCGCGCCGGTGGCCGAGTGAGCCCGCGCTACGTCGTCCTCGGGGGTGGCCGTCAGGGAACGGCCGCGGCCTACGACCTGATACGGCATGGCGGCGCGCTCGAGGTCCTGATCGCCGACGCCGACGAGGCCGCGGCGCGGGCCGCAGCGGCCCGGGTCGACGGGCTCGTGGGCCGCCGGGCGGCCGTCGCGCGCGCTCTCGACGTGCGCGACGGCGACGCCGTGGCCGCGGTGCTGGGCGAGTACGACTGCTGCCTCAGCGCCGTGCCCTACTACTACAACCTCGAAGTCGCCCGTGCGGCGCTCGCGGCGCGCTGCCACATGTGCGATCTGGGCGGCAACACGGCCCTGGTGCGCGAGCAGCTGACCCTCGACGAGGCGGCGCGCGCGGCGGGGGTCAGCCTGATCCCCGACTGCGGCCAGGTGCCGGGAATGGGCACCAGCCTGATCGTGCGGGCGCTGTCGCTGCTCGACGAGGCCGACGAGGTGAAGCTGTGGGACGGTGGCCTGCCGCAGCATCCCGTGCCGCCGTGGGACTACGCCCTGACCTTCAACGTCGCCGGTCTGACCAACGAGTACGACGGCCAGGCTGTCTTCCTGCGCCACGGCGAGCGGGTCGAGGTCGAGTGCTTCGATCGTGCGGGCGACGAGCTGCTCGAGTTTCCGCCCCCCTTCGGCGCGCTCGAGGCCTTCGTCACCGCGGGCGGCGTCTCGACCCTGCCCTGGACCTTCGCGGACCGCCTGCGCGGCGTCGAGAACCGGACCCTGCGCTACCCGGGGCACGTAGCCCAGTGGCGGGCCTTCCGCGACGCGGGGCTGCTCGAGCAGGAGCCGATCGAGGTGGACGGCAGGCCGGTGGTGCCGCGCAGCGTGCTCCACGCGCTGCTCGGGCCGCGGCTCGAGGCGGGCGCCGAGATCCGCGACGTCGTGCTGATCCGCGTCGTCGCCAGCGGCCGGCGGCACGGCGCGGCGGCGGAAGCGCAGCTCGATCTCGTCGATCGCTTCGACGAAGCGACGGGCTTCACCGCCATGCAGCGCACGACGGGCTGGGATCTGGCGATCGTGGCGGCGTTGATGGCCGGTGGCAAGACGCCGCCGGGCGCCGTGCCGCGGGAGCTGTCGATCGATCCGGCCCTCTACGTCGCGGAGCTCGAGCGGCGCGGCTTCGATCTGCGGGAAGAAGTCCGCGCCGCGGGGGAGCCGCCCGCCGCCGCTCAGTCGCCGGCCGGCACCGGCGGCGGTCCCTCGGGGATGTAGGCGCGGTACTGCGCCCCGGCCGTGCGCTCTTCGAACTCGGCGCGGATCTCGGCCAGCCTGGCGGGGTCGAGGTAGAGGTCGACGGCGGTCGTCGCCAGCGCCTTGGCGGCGTAGGCGAGGCCCTTGTGGCCGATCGACATGCCGCCGCTGGCGACCACCGGCCAGGCGTGCCAGGGCGCGCCGGCCGGCGCCGTCGTCACCGACAGGTGCAGGGTCGGGGCCTTCCAGGAGACGTCGGCGACGTCCGTCGAGCCGCCCTCGGGCTCGCCCGGCTCGAGGTCGAGCGGCTGGATCTCCCCGGCCAGGCCCACCGGCTCGACGCCCGTCGCGCGCTGGATCTGGCGGGCGAACTCCTGCTCCTCCTCGTCGAACGCGAGGGGGCCGAGCCGGGTGAGGTTCTCGTGCAGGAGGCGCGCCCCGGACAGGAGCGGCAGCATCTCCCAGTCGCCGGACTGGACCCTGAGGGTGCCGCGGGTGCCGGTGGCCAGCGCCGCCCCGGCGACCATGTCGCGGGCGCGGGCGAGCAGCTCGTCGACCCGCTCGTGGCTCGAGTCGCGCAGCCACGTCCAGACGCTCGCGTGATCGGGCACGACGTTGGGGACCTCGCCGGCCCCGGTGACGACGTAGTGCATGCGGGTCGTCGGCCGTACGTGCTCGCGCGCCAGGTTGAGGGCGAACGTGAAGACCTCGGCGGCGTCGGCGGCGCTGCGCCCGTTCCAGGGGTCGTAGGCGGCGTGCGCGGCGCGGCCCTCGAACTCGGCGACGAAGTCGACCATCGCCTGGCTGCTGCCGGTGTCGGCCACGATCTCGTCGCTCGGGTGCCAGGCCAGCACGACGTCGACGTCGTCGAAGAGCCCGGCGCGCAGCATGTAGAGCTTGCCGCCCACCGCTTCCTCGGCGGGCGTGCCGTAGAACCGCACGGTGCCCTCCAGCGCGCCGGCGGCGATCTGCTCCTGGATCGCCAGGGCCGCGCCGAGGCTCGCCGCGCCGAAGAGGTTGTGGCCGCAGCCGTGACCGGCGGCGCCCGGCGTCAGGGGCTCGAGCGAGGGCTGCGCCTTCTGGGAGATGCCGGGCAGGGCGTCGTACTCCCCCAGGATGGCGACGATCGGGCGCCCCGTGCCGTAGCTGGCGACGAACGCCGTCGGCATCTCGGCGACGCCGCGGACGACGCTCATGCCCCGTGCTTCGGCAAAGTCGGCCAGGGCCGCCGCCGAGCGGGTCTCGCGCAGCGCCGTCTCCGCGTACTCCCAGATCCGGTCGGAGAGCGCGACGAGCTCCGGACGGCGGGCGTCGATCGACGCCGTGACCGTCGTCTTGACGGCCTCCACGTCGGCGGCCAGGGCGGCCACGGGGAGCGCCCACGCCAGGGCGGCGATCTTCAGGCTGCGGCTCATCGCGAGCTCCCTTCCGGCGCGGTCGGCGCGGCCGGCGCGGCCTCGGGGCCGCTGCCGAGGTGCCTGGCGAACCACGCGAGGTAACGCTCCCAGAGGTCCTTGGCGTGGGTCGGGGTGTCGATGCCGTGGTACTCGCCCGGGTAGACGACGAGCTCGGTCTCGACGCCGAGGCGGCGCAGGGCGAGGAACAGCTGCTCGGAGTTGATGATCGGCACGTTCCAGTCCTTCTCGCCGCCGAGGATGAGGGTCGGCGTGACGATCCGCTCGACGAGGTTGAAAGGCGACATCCGCTCGTAGATCTCGCGGGCCTCCGGCCGCCAGGGCAGGCCGAGCTCCTGCTCCCACCAGCGCTGGTACATGTCGTGGCCGTAGTTGACGACGTAGAGGGTGGCGCTGGCGCCGGTGGCCGCCGCCTTGAAGCGGCCGGTCTTGGTGATCACGTGGTTGGTCAGCATGCCGCCGTAGGACCAGCCGGTGACCCCGAGCCGCTCCGGGTCCGCCCAACCGCGCGCCACGGCGTCGTCGACCGCGGCCATCACGTCCTCGTAGTCGGACTCGCCCCAGGCCTGCCAGATGGCGAGGCAGAAGTCCTGGCCGTAGCCCGTCGAGCCGCGCGGGTTGGGGTGGAGGACGAGGTAGCCCTGGGCCGCGTAGAGCTGCGCCTCGAAGTTGAAGCGGTAGTCGTACTGGTCCTGCGGGCCGCCGTGGATGTCGAGGATCGTGGGGTAGCGCCGCCCCTCCTCGAACCCGGGCGGCTTGAAGACGAAGCCCTCGATCGGCGTGCCGTCGCGGCTTTCGAAGCGCACCTTCTCGACCTGGGCGAGCTCGAGCTCGGCCAGCAGGTCCCGGTTGACGAACGAGCGCTGCGCGAGCGTCGCGCCGTCGTGGAAGAAGACCTCGGGCGGCAGCTGGGGCTCGCTGACGATCGCGGCGATGGCTCCCCCCGCTCCGACGTCGAAGCCGGTCACCGTCCGCCGGCCGCCGATGAGCGGGGTGGCGGCGCCGGTCGCCAGGTCCACCGCGACCAGCGGCTCCTCGCCTTCGTCCTGCAGCCGGCACCAGATCGCTCCCCCCCGCGGGTCGAAGCGCGGCGCGAACACCATCCGGTCGCGCTCCGCGGTGAGCACCCGGGTCTCGCCGCCGTCGGCCCGCGACACGGCGAGGTGGCTCGTGGCGTAGAGCATGGCGGCGACGTCGGTCGCCGCGGTGTGGGCGATGAGGGTGCCGTCGGGGCTCCAGCTCGGCGCGGCGTCGGGCCCGGGGTTGACGCTGACGCGGCGCGGCTCGGCGGGGGTCGCGGCGGCCGTCGCGGCGACGACCCAGACGTCCGTGTCGTAGTTGGAGTCGGGATCCGCCGTGCGGTTGCTGGTGAAGGCGATCCGGGTGCCGTCCGGCGACCAGGCGGGCTCGGAGTCGTCGTAGTCGCCGGCGGTGAGCTGGGTGAGCTTCTCGGAGGCGACGTCCAGCAGGTAGAGGTGGGTGCGCCGGCTGTCGAGATAGCCGACGTAGTCGGTCTTGAACTGGCGGCGGGTGACGATCCACGGCGGCGGCGTCTTCTCCTCGTAGTCGTCGCCCTGCTCTTTCGCCTCGAGCTCGGCCGGGGTCGGGT
>Ga0224497_10001489_pt1 | contig 14847 bp, 13 predicted proteins | sample SF_Jul11_sed_USG_4_FD_167970 | JGI IMG/M metagenome (GOLD analysis project Ga0224497, IMG submission 167970) | Sediment microbial communities from San Francisco Bay, California, United States - SF_Jul11_sed_USGS_13 | ecosystem: Environmental > Aquatic > Marine > Sediment | place: USA... | reverse complement strand
GAAAGGGAAATCGCGAGTGCTAACCGGAGCCTCGGTAAATTCGAACTTGTCGGTATTCCGCCGGCTGCCCGCGGAGTTCCGCAGATTGATGTCGCTTTCGAAGTCGACGCAAACGGGATCGTCAGCGTTTCGGCCAAAGACAAGATGACAGGTCTCGAACAGGCGATGCAAATTACCCCGTCTTCGGGTCTTGCCCCGGATGAGATCGACCGCTTGATTATGGAGGCCGAGAAGTCTACCGAAGCCGATAAGCGCGAGAGGGAAATGATCACGATGCGGAATCAGATCGTTTCGCTCGTCGAGAATACGAGAAAGGGTATGGCGGAATTCGGAAAAGGACTTCCGTCAGAACAACACGGCAAGATTACCGAGATATTAACCAAGGCCGAAAACCAGATCGCGGACGCTGATCTTGAGCAAATGAAGACGCTGCTCAAAGAAGTTGAAGTGGCCGCCGGCGAACTTACGGAAGCGCTGATGGCGCTTGCCTAGGTTTTGGACTTGAGAAATTCGGGTGAATGACCGATTATTTAGAGAACGTTGGTTTTTGACCGGCGTTCTTTTTTGTTTAGGAGTTCACGGATAACTGGCAATGGCAAAACGAGACTATTACGAAATTCTGGGCGTTGACAAGAATGCTTCGGAAACGGAGATAAAACGCGCATATCGCCGCCTGGCGGTTAAGCACCATCCGGATAAGAATCCGGATGATAAACAGGCGGAGGAACAGTTCAAAGAGGCCGCTGAAGCCTATTCTGTTCTCTCGGACGCCCAAAAACGCAATCGCTATGACCGCTTCGGACATTCCGGATTGGGCGGCCAGGGCGGTGGATACGACCCGGGGTTCTCGAACATCGAGGATATCTTCGATCTGTTTGGGTTCGGCGATATGTTTGGCGGCGGCGGCGGGCGACGACGTTCAAACGTCCAAAGGGGTGCCGACCTCCGTTTCGATCTTGAAATCACACTCGAAGAAGCTGCCAAAGGAAAGAACGCGACGATCGAGATACCGCGGCTTGAAAAATGCGAACTTTGCGACGGCAAGGGCACTGCCAAGGGAAGTTCGCCTGAAACCTGTATTACTTGCGGCGGCGGTGGTCAGACGCGATACCAACAGGGTTTCTTTAGCGTGATGCGAACCTGTCCGAATTGTTCGGGTAAGGGCCAGATCATAAAAAACCCCTGCGGCGAGTGCCGTGGAGCTGGTCGGGTTCAGAGCGAGAAAAAGTTGGAGGTAAAGATCCCCGCGGGAGTAGAGACCGGATCGAGGCTGCGAGTAACTGGTGAAGGAGAAGCTGGTGTCAACGGCGGTCCGACAGGCGATCTTTATGTCTTTGTCCATGTTGCCAGTCACGAGACGTTTGAGCGTCAGGGAACCAACCTTTACACATCGGCGCCGATATCTTTTGCTCAGGCCGCGTTGGGCGCAGAGATAAAAGTAAAGACGCTCGATGGCGAACAGGAGCTTAAGATTCCGGCCGGGACCCAGACCGGCACAGTATTTCGATTGAAGGGTGAGGGGATGCCCGATCTCGGTGGCCGCGGAAAAGGGGAACTCTACGTTGCGGTTACGGTCATGACGCCGAAGTCACTTAGCAAGGAGCAGCGCGTGTTATTCGAGCAGATGGCTGAAATCGAAGATGTCGAGTTTGAGGAAGAAGGTTTTATTGACCGAGTGCGGAATATCTTCGGCTAGCTTAAGCGTTTGGTTTGGTCGCGATAATTTCGAAAAGGATGTTCTTGGGGAACAGCCTTTTTATTTTGGCTTCGATGCCTTTTGCCGGCGAGTCATATTTGGCGGGCTTTGAAAAAGGGGCGCTTTCCGAGACGATATTAACGGGGAGTCGTTCGAATACCATTCTCACACGATTCTCCGTGAAGTGGACGGTATGGTCCGCAAATGGGGTTATTTCGAACCTGATCCCGATTGAATTCCAAAGACCATGCAAGGTCGAGATGCATTGATACACGGGGTGATGTGTGTTTACGGTAAAATACATAATCCCGCCGGGTTTCAACACCCGAACGAGCTCGCCGATTATACCTTCCGGGTCGGCGGCATGATCTACGACGTTGTCGCTGAGTACAACTTCGAATGCGCCGTCATCGAAGGGAAGTTCTTCGCCAACGGCCGCTATTGTCTTTGAATCTGCTTGCCATACCGGAAACAGCTTTTTGTATTCAACGGCGAGCGGGTCGAGTCCGATCGCGAAAACGTCTTCAAACCCGAATATTAAGCCGTGCGCACCGCTCCCCACTTCGAGGACCCGGTCTTTTTCTGTGGGGTGCCGGTGCTCTTCAAGCAGCTTTCGGATCGCGGCCGCCCGCAGTTTTATACTCAGGGCCGTTATTGGCATTGTTTCGGCCATTGCCGCGGATTTAACTTCCTGGTACGAGAGTTGTCGCTCAACGGCCCGTTCTCCACGCCGCCTCCTGGCCTTCTCGACCATCGTTTCCCCTGTCTTTGGATGATACGTCATCTGATTCAGGCCTCTTGAAGTTTGGATCTAACGGCTTCGCTCACAGTTTTTCCGTCCACCGTTTTTCCAGACAGTTTGGAAAGAGCGAGTTTCATTACGCCCCCCATATCCTTCATCGTAGAGGCTCCGGATTCTGTAACCGCTTCATCGACAGCAGTTTGGATTTCTTCAGTAGTAGCGCTGGCGGGCATGTAATTTTCGATCACCACTATTTCGGAAAGCTCCGCTTCCGCCAATTCCGGGCGACCCGCTTTTATGTATTGATCCGCGGAATCCCGTCTCTGCTTGACCAAAGTGTTCAACATCTTCACAACCTCTTCATCCTCGAGTTCACCGCCTTTTTCGATTTCCTTGTTCATAATGGCGGATTTGACCATTCTGAGAACTGATAGGCGCTCCTTTTCCTTGGCGCGCATGGCCGTCTTCATATCCTCGATTATATTTTCCTTTAAGCTCATAATTTACCCGCAACGACTTTTAATCTATTATCTACACTTTCGAGACCCGCAATGTTGGATCAATAATAGATGCTAGCCGAGAAATCTTCAATTTTGAGAAAATGCTGGGCGTACGCTTGTGTTGCGGGCATCTTTCTAGCCGTTTTCGCCGCGTATCCGCAGCTAAAGCTTTGGACATCCGGAACCAGCCAATGGCAAGGGCACTACGCATACAATGATATTGACGAAGTGGCTTACGCTGCCTATCTCAAAGCATTGATCGATGGAAGGCCGCGAAAAAATGATCCGTACACAGGCCGTGATGAATCTCCCGAATCCCCGCAGCCGGAATCGCTTTTTTCGATTCAGTTCGCGTCTCCTTACATGGTTGCACTTCCGGCGCGTCTTTTGGGGATATCGGCCCCGACGGCGATGACGTTGGCCGGGGTAATGGCAGCAATTATGTCGGCATTTATTTGTTTTCTGATGGTCCGGGAGATCTCAGGCAGCGATTGGGTCGGAATGGCGGGAGCTCTTTTTGTTTTGTGCGGCGGAGCCCTTTTTGCCGGCGAAGGTGCGATCGGGGAAGTGCTCGGGATCGGTTTCCCGTATCCCTATTTTCCTTTTTTACGGCGCTACATCCCGGCCGTTCCGTTTCCCGTGTTCCTGTTTTTGATTTTTGCGGTTTGGCGGCTGGTTAATTCAGACGAGAGAAATAAACGGATCATGTGGTGTGCGGCCAGTTCGCTGTCTTTCGCATTCCTTGTTTTTTCCTATTTCTACATATGGACGGCCGCTGCGGCCTGGCTTTTTTGTATCGGAGTTGGCATCCTGCTTTTCCGCCCGGAAAAGTGGAAACGTCAGCTGGCGATTCTCGGCGTGCTGGCTGGAACGTGTATCGTGCCTCTCATCGTTTACGCCTATCTTCTCGCCCAGAGGTCACCGGCGATGGACCATGTGCAGTTACTGGTCCGTTCAAGGGCTCTTGACCTTGACCGTGTCCCGCTATTTCTGGGTTTGGCGGCCCTCTTGGTCGCGCTGCTTCTGGCTGCCTTCGGAAAGACAAAGATGAATTCACTTTTGTTTGTTTTTACGGCGGTAACAGGGGCGGTCCCGTTCGTCCTGTTCAACCAGCAGGTGATTACCGGAATGTCGCTGCAACCTATTCATTATCAAGTATTTATAGGGAATTACATTGCGGGCCTGAGTCTTGTCTTCGCAGTCTGTTTATTAATTGACTGCTTTCGCTGGACGGGCCGACCGGCGGTCAGATACGCCGCTTTGGGAATCGCGATTGTGAGCGTCGTGTGGGGCTTTGTGGAGTGCCATTACACAGTGCGCGTGCTTGACGGTGCCAACATCGCGCGTGACCAGGCGTTGTCGGTGGGCCGGTTTTTGAAACTCGAAGCCGCATCTTCGCCGGATCCTTTTCGCGATACGATCCTCTCGTTTTCAAATCTCCACGCTGACGATTCTCCGACCGTCGCGCCGCAGAATGTCCTATGGTCAAGGCATCAGCACGTATTTGCGGGGCTCAACTGGCAGGAGAGTAAAGAGCGTTTTTACCGGCAACTCTATTATCGTGATCTCGAGCCGGCCTGGCTCGAGCGGCAGCTGAAGTCCCGAAACTTTGTTGCGATGATCGCGCTGTTTGGCTGGGGCCGGCACTCCGGCCGTTTGAGTTCGGAAGCAACGCCGCTCTCATTTGCCGAGATCGATGCGGAAGTCGAGCGGTATCGCGTGTTCTACGGCAACTTTGGCCGTGACGAGGCATATCAGCCTGAAATCGACTTCTTGGTCGTTCCTGACGACAGGGAATATGAATTTGAGAATTTGAGCATCTGGTACTCGATGTCGCTGCTTGAAACGACCGGGGGCTACAGAATATACCGGCTTTCGCCCAAGTAGGCGCAAAAAAAGCCGCCGGCGAAGCCGACGACCCAATTTAATGATCTAAAAATTATTACTATGCGGCCAAAAGGTCATTCGAAACTTCCGCGAACACTCTCCTGCCGTTTAAAGCGTCGTCGATGATTTCTCTTACCGCGGACGCATCCGGATTGACGTCCATCCGGGCGCAAGCCCTCAGATGTCTGACAATTCCTTCTGATGCAATTTCCAAAGAATCACCGGCCAATTTTGAAAACCGGCGCGCCTGAATATGATCGATCTGCAGGATCCTGTCCTGCAATGTCATCGGTTTAGCTGCTGCTGCCACGTTTGTTTTTCTCCTTCCTTATTTTATAAAACAAAATCAACCTTTGTTTGTGAAAAAAATCTCAAACTCCGGCACGGTAAAAATACAAAATCACTATAATTTCAAAATCAAATTCCCTTTCGGGATCCTCAACGGGGTAAAACTGAACGGATTCTAGTAGTCTCCAGAACGGTAACTCTAAGCTAAGAAGTTCCCATGTTAACAAAGTGAAAACTGTTTGTCACGACTTTTTTTACATTTTTGTAAGGTTTTTTTGAGGTTCGGGCAGAAAACAAAAGGCCGCGCCGTTTGAAGGGCGCAGCCTTTTGAAAAACGATCTTTTCCGACTAAGCAACAGAATCTTTCATTGCCTTGCCAACACGGAACTTAACCGTTGTTTTGGCCGGAATCCTGATCGGCTGACCCGTTGCCGGGTTTCTGCCTTCACGCGCCTTACGGTGCGCTTTGACCAATTTTCCAAAACCGGGAATCGTGAATTCGCCGTTTACTTTTACTTCTTTTTTCGCGAGATCCGAGAGTGAATTAAAAAATTCCTTAGCTTGCGCTTTAGTCAAGCCAGTGGAGTCAGCCATGTGGCCAACGATTTCCGTTTGTGTCATACGAGCCATTGTTAAGTTTAACCTCCAGTTAATTGAAAAATACGAATAGTCTGTGAAAATTACAACTCGCTACCTGCGAGCAAAGGATCGGGGGCTTTCGATAATGCATTGCTCACGTGGGTGGTCGGGGCGGCAAGATTCGAACTTGCGACCTCACGGTCCCAAACCGTGCGCACTGCCAGGCTGTGCTACGCCCCGGTTTTTTTTGATTGAAATGAGTGCAATGCGCAATCAAAAGCCGAATTTTATAGGCGAAAACGCAAATGGTCAAGTTAGCAGGCCTAAATTGGCAGCCAGAAAATCCACTAACTTTCGAGCCGCTTTGGCACGATGGCTCAGCGACTGTTTGATCGATAGAGGCAATTCTCCAAATGTTTTATCGTAGCCATCGGGAATAAAAACGCTGTCGTAGCCGAAACCATTGATTCCACGAGGTTTAGACGAAATACAGCCATTGCATGAACCAGAAACTGTCGTCAAAACCGTGCCTGCCAGTGAGGCGATGGACATCGCGCAACGGAATCTCGCGCCGCGTTTACTGCTTTCAACCCCGTTTAACAAGGCGATTAATTTTTCGATATTTTCGGTGTCGGAGGCATTTATGCCGGCAAAACGGGCTGAAAAGACTCCCGGCCGGCCATCCAGAAAGTCTACTTCAAGACCGGAATCGTCGGCCAAAACCGGACACTTTAAACGCCTCGCATAATACGTTGCCTTGATTCGCGCGTTTTCATCGAATGTGTCTCCTGTCTCAACGGGCTCGGATATCGCCGGGAATTCGTCGAGTCCCTTGATTTCAAGATTCAAGCCGGAAATCAATTTGCACAGCTCACTTACTTTTCCTCGGTTTTTGGTCCCTAGCAATAATGTTTTCATGGTTTCAGGAAAGTTGCCGTTTCGACATAACAGCACACATTGGATTCTATGACTAAAAACCGTCAGTGTCGCCTCTATGCTGTGCAATCTGCCGAGACCGGCCGTTTGCGAGGGGGTCGAAATTGATAAATTAGGTGGAAAGGCCGGATAATACAAACGGGCGGCACCGCGGAAATTCCTGAAACGGTCACGAAAAAATTGAAATTCGCCGCAATTAACTGTATAAATTAATTAGCGGGTATTTTTACCCGTCACTTCTTATTAAGCCCGCTACCTTCAATTCTACATTCAAACTTAGAGGCTTTCCCCTTGAAAGACGAAACCCTTACGTTACAAACAAAAGACGCACCGATTGTGTCCAAATCCGTAACCAGCGAAAGCGCAGGCGAGACCGTTGATGCACTCAGAGATCTGCAATTCAAGCTAGGTCTGTGGCTTTCGGGGCTCGAGAGTTTTCTAAATCTACGCAGCAGCACGCTAGTTGAAGAAAGCCGGAACGCACACGATTGGTCAAAAGAATTCAGACTGACCCATTCGGTGCTCCTTCTTTGCTCTAAGCTGTCCCTGGAGTATGCGAACGCCTGCGGTTTGGCCGGCGGGGAAGACGAGTTGGATTCGGTGGAAGCAAATGGCGCCGGACCCAAGACCCTCGGGCCCAGTGTCGACGGAATACTCGAACTCTCTTTTGCCTTACGAGAATCTGTTCTTCTGAGCGAAGGCCTTCTCCGTGCGGCGCCCTTGAATTTCGGGGAGTGGATCGCCTGGAGCAATTCGCTTGCCGATAAGCTGAAAAACGTATCGGTCATAAAAAAACTGATCAAGAATGCCGAAAGCGAGGGCGAAAACTTCCTGCCTGAAGGACTCGAGCGCCTTCTAACCCGCGAAAACCTGCCGTCCGCGTGGGAAGCGGATTTAAAGGTCGTGATGCCTCATTTTGCAAAGATCCTGAGGTGGCTGAATGTCGTCGGGGAAATGCTTCGCGAAGACAAACCGCTAAAAACCACTCTCGTTCTTTTTGCACGGATCAACGAGCAGATGCAGGAGATGACGACGTATATCAACAACCGTCTGCTTCGTTTTTCCGATGAGGACGATCCTCTCTTCGGGTCTCTCGACGGTGCCGCTTACACAGCTTCGATTGAATTGCGCAAAGTCTATCAGCACGAACTGAAGGGGCTTGCGGAAATTCGGCCGGCACCCCAGATATACGCAAAGATCGAAACAGCTTATTCGCTCCTAAACGACAGTCTCCAATTGACGCTCGTAAACTTTGCTCGTCTGATCGATTCAACGATCGAACCGACTGAGATTTTTCCGAATCTGCAGACCAAGGAAGAGCAATCCCTCGTGCTTCGCGAGAATATGTGGAATATGCTCCAGTCGGTCAAGGGCGCCGAACAGAAACCGGACGATTATCCTATCGATTCACTCCGCGACCAGATGCGGGAGTTTCGCGATAATAATCTTTACTTTTTGTTTTACAAGGATATGGAGACCGTCGACAGGTTTATCGAAGAGGTACTTGTAACCGACGACAAAAAGGACCTCGTTCCAATTTTGCACCGTTTCGGGGCATATCTGGAGACCCTACTGGGCCTGGTCAACATGCGCGTGGTACTCGCCGACCATCCGTTTGAACCGCTCGCCCGCGATTCACACGAAATGCCCGTGTAACAACAGTTCCTTCCTGAATCACTGCGATCTCAATGTCGCCAGCGGTTTTTTGAGCAAAACACCGACACTGGCTGCCGTACCGCACAAAGTGACAAGAGCAACCGTAACAAAGACACCTGTAAAGAAAAGCGAGAGGTTTGCTTGCCATTCGATATCGAGGATATAAACCGACACCGCGTAAGAAAGCGCAAGCGCGAACACAGCACCGATCAACCCCGCCATTAGCCCGAGAATCCCGTATTCAGCCACGAGTATCGCAGACAAGGTGCGCCGTTTGGCTCCGAGCGTCTTGAGGACCGCGTTTTCGTACACTCTCTGTGATTTTGTCAGCGAGACCGATCCGATCAGTATCAGTATTCCGCTGAGGATAACGAAAGAGCCGACAAATGATATGGCCAAGACGAAATTCTCGACGATTTTTTGAACGACAGCGACAATTTCGGCGACATCCACGATCTGGACGTTTGGAAAACGATCGATCACATCGCGTTGCAGCCTTTGCCTTTGATTGGCGGGCACGCGTTTAAGGATATTGGCGGCGAACGATTTCGGAGCATCGTCGAGGACGCCTGGGCGGAACACAAACACAAAGGCGGTCCGTGTGTTGCGGACATCGAGTTTCCTGATGTTGGCGACCTGGACCGTGACCGAACGACCCGAGATGTCAAATGTCATCGAATCTCCAGGGTTGAGTTTCAGCGTTTCGGCCATTGAATCCAATACCGAGACCTGCGGAAGCCCCGTTTCTGTCTCATCCCACCAAAAGCCTTCCAACAGCTCTTCGCCTTCGTCCAGATCCGAACGGTACGTGACGGCGAATTCGCGTCCGATCTGGCCCTGCTGTTGACGCACGTCGCGATTATCGTAATTCAGCGGTTCGCCGTTCAAGTGTGAGATTCTGGCACGAACCGTCGGGACTATTTCCGCCTTTTCCCCGAGACTTTCGAGAACCAGTTTGTCAAAGCCGGCTACCTGGCTCTGCTGAATATCAAAAAAGAAAAAACTGGGGAGCCTCTGATTGCGTGAAAAGTCGAATTCCCTGACGAGATTCGACTCCAGCGATTGCACGGCGAGGACCACAAAGGCACCGAGACCAACCGCAAGCAGGATCACCTTCGTTTGATTGCCCGGGCGGTGCAGCGAATTTAGCGCCTGCGACAGCGAAAACGAACCGAACTTTTTGAGTTTTCGAAGAAACCAGATAAGAACAAAGGCGGCGAAATATAGGACCGCCGAAGTAACCGCTAGCCCGACCAGAAAGAATCCGCCGACTACAAAAGATCCGGCCTGCCAGGAGGCGAGAACGAGCAACAACAGCAGGCAGACGATTCCGGCGATCCATTTTACGGGATCGAGTGTTCTGAATTCATCGTTGTTGTCATCTCGCAGCAGCAGGTTCGGTTTTATGTTCCTCACTTGCAGTAATGGTAGCGCGGAAAACAAAAGCGAAATAAATATGCCCAGTAAGATCCCCTGAAACGCTGTACCGAACGCAACCGAGTAACTCATCGTGTCCGGCAGTGCGTCATTAAACGCCGATCTCGCCGACCATAGGCCGATTTGAGCGAGCAGGACTCCAAAGGCGCTTCCCAGCAGACCAAGGACGCCGATCTGCAGCAGGTACGCAAGCATGATCGTATTTCCGCCCGCGCCGAGACATTTCAGTACCGCTACTGCCTTTCGTTTCTGCTCCACGAACACCCGTGCGACATTCCATACGCCGACGCCGCCTAGCACCAGAATCAAGAGCCCGGTCAGCGATAGGTAGTTCTCGGTGCGCTCGAATTGCTCGCCGAGGCGCTCCTGCGTTTCGCGGTATGAAAGAACGCGCAGGGAAGTGCCCTTGAGTTTTTCGCGCAGCTGCTCAACAAGAGCGGTCGGGTTTGCCGATGTGCGGTACAGGATGCGCTGCCTTACACGGCTCCTGTTACGCGCAATCCCCGCTTCTTCGAAGGCGTCTTTCTTTATAAAGACACGCGCGCCCAAACGGAATCCGCCGCTTCCCCCGGGCTCCTTTTCAAAAGTTCCACGGACGATGAATTCTGATTCCCCGATGAGTATCTTGTCGCCGACTTTTACATCCAACTCTTCAAGAAGGATCGGCGCGACGACTGCGCCGCGGTTCTCCAGGAGGTCGAAATCGAACTTCTTTCCGCCTGGCATTTCAAAGTTTCCGACCAGCGGGAACGGCGGCTCGATGCCCTTTAGCGATACAAATTGAACCTTTTCGCTGCCGCTCTGGGCCGGTCGCGCCATAGCCGACGACTCCATGATTTCATTTCGGGCCTCGATGATCGACGAATCTTCGATCACCGACTCGATCCGCGAAATCTCGGTTGGCGAAAATCCCTTGTTCGAATCGACGACGAAATCTGCTGTGAGCAGAGCACGCGCATCCCCGCCGACGGCCTGGCTCAGGTTTCCGATCAGCGATCGTAATGCAACAATCGAGCCGACCCCGATTGCGATACACAAAAAGAAAAACAGGAGGCGTTTCCAGGAAGATCGAATTTCGCGTTTTGTGAGATTTAATATGAACTTCATTGCTCAGCTTTTGTGCGTCAGAAGATCATCGGAATCGACGCTCCCGTCAACGAGTACGATTTGGCGTTCGGCCCTGGCAGCGAGTCCATGATCGTGCGTGACCAGTATCAGAGTAACGTCGTTGGCATCATGCATCTGGAGCATCAGATCGAAAATGTGCGACCCGTTTTTCGAGTCCAGGTTGCCGGTTGGCTCATCGGCAAGCAGAATCGCCGGTCGGTTAGCGAAAGCCCTCGCGATCGCGATGCGCTGTTGCTCCCCGCCCGAGAGTTCAGACGGGTAATGATGTCCGCGATTCGTCAGTTCGACGTCCTCCAGCAATCTTGCGGCTCTTTCCTTCGCATCTGCGGCTCCCTTGATCTCAAGTGGAATGAGAACGTTTTCAAAGGCGGTCAGGGACGGTATGAGGTGAAACGATTGGAAGACAAATCCGATCTTCTTACTTCGGGTATCGGCGAGTTCGTCCTCGGTCATCGCGACGATACTTTCACCGTCGATATATATGTCACCGTCGGTGGGTGCGTCGAGTCCGGCAATCAGGCCAAGCAATGTAGACTTACCACTCCCGGATGCGCCCGTTACCGAAACGAACTGCCCGTCAGGCACTTCAAATGAAACGTCGTTAAGAATCGTCAGATCGTCGCTGCCCGACTTTACGGTTTTCGTTACGTTGGATAATGTAATCATGCAAAAATTATTTCGTCAGTTAGGTAATTCCGGTTTCAAATCTAGTTGATCGTAAAAGGAATTGCATCTTCATCTCCTCTTAAACGGAAAAGAGGGCATGTTTGTTTTGGTTTCTGATAAACATGAACAATTGTGTTAGCGCTTCCGTTTTATAGACAACAGATTAATCGGCGCCGCTATCGAAACGATATGAAACGAAACGCACTTCTGCCAATCATCATTTTGTCCATTGTTTTTGCGGGAACCTCCTGCGAGATGTCCGGGGCGCGGGAAATAAGAAACGACGAGCCCCTGCCGACCGAACTAAAGATCCCCAAAACAGATGATACGCGCCCCAAGATAATCGCGTTTGGCGACAGTCTGACGGCGGGCTTTGGCTTGAGTGAAAAGGAATCGTATCCCTATTTGCTCCAAAAGAAGCTCGAACAGGACGGATTCGATTATGAAGTAGTAAATGCAGGAGTTTCCGGCGACACATCGCTCGGCGGCCTCGAGCGGATCGATTGGGTTCTTGGCCAGGACAATGTGAAAATTCTGATCCTGGAACTCGGTGCGAATGACCTTTTGCGCGGTGTTCCCGTGGCGGAGATGCGGAAAAATCTCGACCGGACGATAGCAAAAGCAAAGGCAAAAAACGTCGACGTCCTATTTTGCGGAATGCTCGCGCCCGAAAATATGGGCCGCAAATATCAGAAAGAATATGTCGACACCTTTCCCGAACTTGCCACCAAGCACAATGTCAGCTTTCTGCCGTTCCTTTTGGAAGGTGTCGCGCTGGATAAGGAACTCAACCAACCAGACGGTATTCACCCCAACCCCAAGGGCACGGCGATAATGACTGAGAACGTTTACCGGGAATTGGTACCGATGCTCGAGCGGGCCGCCGGCAAGAAAAAATAAAAGCAGTCAGGTATTTCAGTCTCTAACTCGCCCGCGCCGGGGAATGCCCGTTGATCGTCGACTTCGTCCCAGATTTTCTGTGAATTAACAAGTGGTTGTAAATGCCTATATGTCCTTTGGAAACCTGTCAGGGAACCAGCGGCGAAAAAACTCCTTCCTTTTAGTCGAGATGACTACCTACAAACAGCAATCAAAACAGTCTCGCAATGGGACGGAGCGGATTAAACCCGCCGTGCGCAAAATAAGGATGCCGTTTCATTCCTTCAGCCGCCTCGCCATGTAATCATTTCGTTCCGTGCGCTTACAAAATCGCACTCCTAACCCATCAATACTTGGCCGGCTGCCTGACAATCGAAGGATTCGCCCTCGTTTTCTTAAGCCTGAACCGTGCAAACAGATCGAAAGCGATACGTTCATTCTCCTAAAACAGGAGGATAAAATGACAAACTTAGTCATCTTAATAGTTCAGCTTTGCGGGTTCGCGTTTATCTTTGTTTCTTTAATCAGTGTCGTCAATATGTTTACGGGCTGGGGACTGGGGTATAAGGGCTCCGAAGTTCCTGCCGACTCGGCGTTTGTAATCGCATTTCTGGTATTGGGGTTGATAGTCGCGCCTCTTGGTTGGTTCCTGAACAAACGATTCGGAAACTAGACGAGTCATTGCGCCGCATTAAAAAAGGCCGTGCCCGTGAAGGCGCAGCCTCTTTTTCGAAAATCTTACCCTGCTAGACCGAGGGATCGGTTGGTTTTGCGGGTTCTCCTTCCTTTTGTTTTATAGTTCCAAGAGTCGAGTCAAAGTAGAAAAAGCGCGACCCGGTAGCCTGGAGGCCCGTCGCCACCTGGGGATCGGCGTTTATCGAGTAAAAAGATGGCCGGGCGCTCGTTCCCTCCTGGACGGTCATCCTGAAAACATAACCGTTTACAACGGGATTCTCTCCCTTAAACTTCTCATCGAGCCTAACCGACTGGATCAGGCGATCGAATGTCGGTGCAAAGCTACCTCTATTTTTCGCTGCGTATTGGGCCTGCAGGGTCCTGATCGTATTCAAGGATTGAACCGCGGTCGTTTCGTTTCCGCTTTGGACCATCGACTGCCACGCCGGCACGCCGACGCCGATCAAAAGTGCGATGATCGCGATCACGATCATCAACTCGATCAGATTAAAACCGGCCTGCCTGCGATATTTCGTACAAACGACTTTCATCAAAAACTCCTCGGACAGATTTACACGAAAAGCAACCGCAATTGGTTGCAAATACTAGTTCAGTTTATAACACATTACGACGCCACAGCTGAATTTGCACCAGAGGTCTTCAAACCGCGACGCAAATCGTCCCTTGTGTTTCGATGCGAAGAAGGCCTGCGCCGTTCTGATCTTGCGGAGACGACTCACGGCCGCTACCTCATTGCCTCATCTGACCATAACCTGCCACCCGCAGCCGCTGTTACTGCTCAGGAGTGCGACGACAGAGACGACCATCATTTTCTCCAGAATGCTGAGACCCGGGCCCTGGGTTGTTTAGGAGGTATTAATGAAGTGTTCCCGTTTTAATACACTCCGCGGCAGCAAAAAAGTTGCTGAAAGTCGGCTTTTCCCGGTGGTTTCGAAAGCTCCGGAGGTTCAGGATTCCAAATCTATGCGAAGAATCGGGCAAAATTTAGTAGAATAAAAGGTGGCCCATTGGAATGAGTTATGCGTGACTGGATAAGCGAAAAAAGCAGACCTGCCGAATCCGGCGGTCCGACCGTCAAAGAAATGCCGGCACAAAAAGAATCCCTGGACGCACTGATCGATGAGATCGGAAAGGTGATTAAGGGAAAGGACGAGGTAATCAAGCTCTCACTCGTTGCGCTTATCGCGCGCGGGCATTTGCTGATAGAAGACGTACCCGGGATAGGTAAGACGACGCTTGCGAACGCACTTTCGCGCGCGCTCGACCTTTCTTTTCACCGGATCCAGTTTACATCTGACCTTTTGCCATCGGATGTGATCGGAATATCGCTGTTCAATCAGAGGACAAGTGAGTTCGAGTGGAAGCCGGGTCCAATATTTGCGAATATCGTGCTCGCCGATGAGATCAACCGCGCTACACCCAAGACACAGTCTTCGCTGCTCGAAGCGATGGGCGAAGAGCAGGTGACCAGCGAAGGGGTAACGCGACCCCTCCCCGATCCCTTTATGGTCGTTGCCACCCAGAATCCCGCCGAGCATCACGGCACGTACCCTCTGCCTGAATCCCAGCTCGACAGATTTATGTTGAGACTCCACGTGGGGTACCCGAATTCGACCCAGGAAAAGGAATTGATCCAGGACCGTGCAATCAGCGATCCGATCGACACGGTTGAGCGGGTGATGGGCAAGACTGACCTCCTTGCCGCTCAGGAATGCGCGGCGTCGGTCCGCGTCCATGAAGCGCTGATTGATTATCTG
>Ga0224497_10001488_pt1 | contig 14858 bp, 14 predicted proteins | sample SF_Jul11_sed_USG_4_FD_167970 | JGI IMG/M metagenome (GOLD analysis project Ga0224497, IMG submission 167970) | Sediment microbial communities from San Francisco Bay, California, United States - SF_Jul11_sed_USGS_13 | ecosystem: Environmental > Aquatic > Marine > Sediment | place: USA... | reverse complement strand
GGCTTCGGCCGATGAAGCGTCCGACAAACTGGCCGACGCCCTGCGAGCAGCCTGGCCGGGCATGGCAGAGAACGCGACCGTTGTCGATTGGGACGGTAACGTGCTGCAGGAAGGCTCGAACGGGTTTACCTGCCTGCCGACGCCGCCGATGCTGACGGGCACCGCACCGATGTGCATGGACGGCGAGTGGATGAAATGGGCCGACGCGTGGCAGAACAAGAAAGACTACTCGGCTGAGGCACTCGGGGTCTCTTACATGCTGGCGGGCGACGAGGGAGCGAGCAATACCGATCCTTATGCGGAGGGTCCGACGGACGACAATGAATGGATCAAGGAGGGCGCGCACCTGATGATTCTCGCACCGGCCGCTTTGCTGGACGCGTTTCCGACCGACCCGGAAAACGGCGGTCCCTACGTCATGTGGAAAGGCACGGCGTACGCGCACCTGATGGTGCCGGTCGGCGCGCGCGACTGACGCCTGATCGTGCTAACGGGGACATTCCTGATTTAGCGTGTCAATACGTTAATTCAGAAACGTCCCCATTAGCCGACTGTCAGTTCCACGAGAGCACGCAGCACGTCACGGCGGCTGATCTGCCCGACCAGCCGGTTGTCCTTGAGCACGGGGTACCGGCGAATGCCGGACTCCAGAAACAGCTCCGCCATGTCGACGATGCTCATGCCCGCGTCCACAGTCTTGACGTCGGCCACCATAAGGTCCGCCACCGGCCCGCCGGGGTCGCCGTGGTAGCCGGCCGTCAGCACGACCTTCAGGCAGTCGAATTCGGAGAGCATGCCGACGAGATGGCCGTGATCGTCGACCACGGGTGCTCCGGCAATCCTGTGCTGAACCAGCGCATGCATCGCATCGAGCACGTCCATGCCCGGCGTAAACTTTACGAGCTGTGCCGACATGTAATCTTTTACCTGCGCAGTTCTGATCGACATAGGTCCTCCTGTCAGGACTCGGCTGATTCCCGGCATTCGCCGCTGCACAACTCGCAGCCGCTGCCGGAGACGCCGCCGCAGCTGCCCTTGATCGGTTTACGTCCGGCTATGACGCCGACACCCATCGCGGCGATCGCGAGCGCGAAGATCAGGAAACTCAGCAGCACTGTTACAAGCGTTGTCATGTACCGTAAACCTGACTGGCAAAAATCGTCGTCATACGCTCCTCGATCTCGGTGCCGACTCTGAGCAGAAAATAAGCGGCAATTTTCTGTCGCTCGGCGATTTCAAATCCGTCGGTCGGGCCAAGGACCAGGAGTCCAGTCGCAATAGCATCGGCGAACGCGGCCGTATCCGCAAGTACCGTCACCGACGCGGCATTATGCGATACCGGCCGGCCGGTTCGAGGATCGATCGTATGCGAGAAATACTGGTTTTCGTATTCGAAGTAATTCCGATAGTCGCCGGATGTCGCCAGCGCCGCATTGTCCAGACCGATGATCTTGCGCACGGACCGACCCGATCGCGCCGGCGTTTCGATCGCTATTGCCCAGGGTTTTCCTTTCGCGTTCATGCCGCGCGCGCGCAGCTCGCCGCCGATTTCGACCAGATAATTCGTCTGATTGTGCGCGTCCAGCAGGTGTGCCAGGCGATCCACAGCGTAGCCTTTGGCGTATGCCGACAGATCGACGTGGAGTTCAGGTATGTCCTTCTTCAGTGCCGGCAATGCGCAATCCGTATGCAGCTTGTCATGCCCTGTCGCCCGCATCAGCTCCCGGATCCGGTGTTCCTCGGGTGGCACCGACACCGCACCATCGGGACCAAACCCCCAGAGATTAACGAGCAATCCAACCGTAATATCGAACGCGCCGCCCGTCAGTTCGTTGATGGACTGCGCCCCCTCGACGACGTCGCACAGTTCGTCCGAAACACGAAACCATGCGGTGTCCCGACTCGCATTGAATTTCGACAACTCCGAATCCGGCAGGTAAGTAGACATCGATCGGTTAACGGCACCGAGAACGTGCTCGATCTCGATCTGCAGCGCTTCCGGGTCGAACTCCGCCGGTAGTGCGACCACTTTGACGCTGAACGTCGTGCCCATCGTACTACCGGCGAGTTCGTGCAGCGGCTTCGAGGCATTGCCGCAGGATGCGAGCAAACTCAGCAGCACCACGGCATGGCCGATCACCAGCACCCGCCATTGCGCGGCAGGCGCACGCATTATTTTTTATCCACCGAAGTCGTCCAGCAGGATGTGGTCGCGTGTCACTCCGAGATCCTCGAGCATCGTAATGACGGCCGTATTCATCATCGGCGGGCCACAGATGTAATATTCGCAATCCTCGGGCGCCGGGTGTTCGGACAGATATTCGTCGAACAGGACTTTGTGGATGAACCCGACGTAGCCCGTCCAGTTGTCTTCGGGCAGCGGCTCCGACAATGCGATATGCCACTCGAAATTATCGTGCGCCGCCGCGAGGGCATCGAAGTCCTCGACGTAAAACACTTCTTTCAGACTGCGTCCGCCGTACCAGAACGTTATCTTGCGCGTCGTTTTCAGGCGCTTGAGCTGATCGAATATATGCGAACGCATCGGCGCCATGCCGGCACCGCCGCCAATGAACACCATCTCGTTCGCCGTGTCTTTGGCGAAGAACTCACCGAAAGGTCCCGATATCGTGACCTCGTCACCCGGTTTCAGGCTGAAGATGAAAGACGACAGCTTGCCGGGCGGTATCTTGTCATCGGCACCGGGCGGCGGCGTCGCGATCCGCACATTGAGTTTGACGAGACCTTTCTCGAGCGGAAAATTCGCCATCGAGTACGCCCGCGTCGTAATCGCCTTTACGTGTGACTCGTAGCGCCAGAGGTTGTAGTGATCCCATTCGGACTTGAAGCGCTCATCGATATCGAAGTCGGCAAAACGTACATGATGTGGCGGACATTCGATCTGGATATAGCCGCCGGCCCGAAAATCCATCACCTCCCCTTCGGGGAGCTCCAGCACCAGTTCCTTGATGAAGCTGGCAACATTGCGGTTCGATGTGACTTTGCAGGCATATTTCTTGACGCCGAACACCTCATCCGGAACCTGGACGCGCATGTCCTGCTTGACCGCGACCTGGCACGACAGGCGATAGTGATCGGCCGCATCGCGCTTGTTGATTATCGATGTCTCGGTTGGCAGAATCGCGCCGCCGCCGGACAAGACCTGCACCCGGCATTGCCCACAGGTTCCGCCGCCGCCGCAAGCCGACGCGACGAAAATGCCCGCCTCGGCGAGGCCCTGCATCAGCTTGCCACCTACGGGCATCGCAAGTTTCCGGTCGTCATTCACGATCACATTCACATTACCGATCGACACCAGCTTCGACCGGGCCGCGAGAATGACGACGACGAGTATCAATACGATCGCGGTAAACAACGCGATACCAAGTCCGACCTCGGTAATGATGGTTGCGTTCAGGTTCACAGCTGGATACCGGAAAAGCCCATGAAGCCGAGGGACATGAGTCCGGCGATAATGAAGGTTATGCCGAGACCCTGCAGGCCGTCCGGAACATCGCTATAACGAAGTTTTTCGCGAATGCCTGCCAGCGCGATCAGCGCCACCGCCCAGCCGAAGCCACTGCCGATTCCGAAAACGAAGCTCTCGCCGAACGAATATTGACGCTCGACCATGAACAGCGTACCGCCGAGGATCGCGCAATTGACCGTAATGAGCGGCAAAAAGATGCCGAGCGCGTTATAGAGTCGCGGGAAATACCGGTCCAGCGTCATCTCGAGTATCTGCACGAGTGCGGCGATGACGCCAATGTAGCTCACGAGGCCGAGGAAACTGAGATCGACGTCGGGCAGCCCGGCCCACGCAAGCGCTCCATCGCGCAGCAAAAATTCGTGAATCAGGTGGTTGACCGGGACCGTGACGGTTTGCACGGCAAGCACCGCAACGCCCAGGCCGATCGCCGTCTCGATGCGCTTCGAGATCGCGAGAAACGTGCACATGCCGAGAAAGAACGTCAGCGCGAGGTTTTCGACGAACGCCGCCTTGATGAACAGGTTGATATACACGTCCATCAGAGCACCTCCGTGCGATGCACTTCGTGTATCTGATACTCGGGGCGTTCGACCTGCTTCGGCCGCGCGGTACGCACGGCCCAGATGATTAGGCCGATAATGAAGAATGCGCTCGGCGGCAGCAGCATCAGGCCGTTGGCCTCGTACCAGCCGCCGTCAGTGACGAGCGGTAATATCGTGTACCCGAGCAACGAGCCGGCCCCGAACAGTTCGCGCGTAATCGCCACGATGACCAGGACCGCGCTGTACCCTAGGCCATTACCGAGGCCGTCGACAAAACTCATGCCGACACCGTTTTTCATCGCAAAGGCTTCGGCGCGGCCAAGAACGATGCAGTTCGTAATGATCAGCCCGACGAACACGGATAGCTGCTTGCTCGTCTCGAACGCATACGCTTTGAGCATTTGATCTACGACGATCACGAACGAGGCAATGATCGTCATGTGTACGATGATGCGAATGTTGTTCGGGATCGAGTTGCGTATGCTGCTGATTGCGGCGCCGGACATCGCGGCGACACTCGTCAACGCGAGACACATCAACAGCGCCGGCAGCAGCGAGGTCGTGACGGCAAGTGCTGAACAGATCCCGAGCACCTGCAGAGTGACAGGATTGTTATCGACCAGCGGATCGATCAGAACTTTGCGTACGTCAGTCATTGCGGAGCGCCTGGTTGCCGAGTTTTGCGAGATACGGACCGAAGCCGTTCGGTCCAACCCAGTAATGCAGCAGGTTCGTAACGCCGCGGCCCGTCAGCGTCGCGCCCGACAGGCCATCTACCTGATGGATCGCGTTGTCGCCGGGCTGCACCTGGCCACGAATAACCTGGATACGGATGTCGCCCGCGGCATCGAACAGCTGTTTGCCTTCCCACTGTGCGCGCCAGGGCGCTTTGTCGACCTGGTCACCGAGCCCGGGCGTTTCGGCATGTTCGTAAAACTGCAGGCCGATGACCGTGTTGCCGTCCGGTTCGAGCGCCAGGTACCCGTACATCGTCGACCAGAGTCCCTTGCCGTAGACGGGCAGAATAATCTGCGCGACACGATCAGCCTCTTTCACCAGATACACCGGGGCGTAGATCGCACGACGCCGGAGGCCGGCAACATCGGACTCCTGGGGCACGGCAACGCTCAGGTCCGGATCGCGACTCGCCTCTTCGGCATCAAACTCGCGTGCGTCCATCGCATCGGTATAGTCGCCACTGGCGAGATCGACGAGACGCGCATCGATGCCGGCGAACAGTTCCTCGATATTGGCGCCCGGAGAATAAAGGCCGGCGACATCCAGCACGATTCTCTGCCGGTACAGGGTCTCGTTTTTTTCCTGCAGCGGCTTCAACAGCACGGCCGCGGCCGACACGAGCACGGAACATACGAGGCTGATGCCGATCGCGACGATGAACGTGTTCGAGATGCTGTCGCGTGAACGTGCGCTTTCTTTTTTTGCCGCCTCAGACACTGCGCTTCACCCTGCGTTTTATGTTCGCGCGAATCACGAAATGATCGATGAGCGGCGCGAAAATATTGGCGAACAATATCGCCAGCATGATGCCTTCCGGGAACGCCGGATTGATCACGCGTATCACATAAGTCAGCGCACCGATGAGCAAGCCGAAAATCCAATGGCCGATCAGGGTATCCGGACCGCTCACCGGATCGGTGGCCATGAACACGGCGCCGAACGCAAAGCCGCCGAGCACGATATGCCAGGTCCACGGCATGGCATACATCGGATTGCTGCTCTCGAGACCGCCGAACAGCACCGCCGGAACGATGAGCCCGGCAAACACGGCGACGATGACCCGCCAGGATGCAATGCCCGTGTAGATCAGTACCGCGGCGCCGAACAGGCAAGCGGCTGTCGAGGTTTCGCCGAGCGAACCCTGCATCTGGCCGAGAAACGCCTGGGTCCACGTAAGGCCGCTGTCGAGGATTCCGGGAACGCCCTCGATCGCGGCAACGCCCAGAGCGGTTGCGCCACTGAAACCGTCGACAGGCGTCCACACCGAATCGCCGGACATCTGTATGGGGTACGCGAAGTACAGGAACGCGCGCCCGACGAGCGCCGGATTGAGAAAGTTCTTGCCCGTACCACCGAACACTTCCTTGCCGACCACGACGCCGAAACTGATGCCGACCGCAACCTGCCACAGCGGAATCGTTGCGGGGAGGATCAGCGAATAAAGCAGCGACGTGACGAGGAACCCCTCATTGATCTCGTGATTGCGCACGCCTGCGAACACAACCTCCCAGAATCCGCCCGCCATCAAGGTGACGATGTAGATCGGCAGGAAATACATGAGGCCGTGCAGAATGTTGTCGTAGAAACTGCCCGGATCGTGGCCCGCGCCGAGCAGCGCCATGAGCGCTCCGCGCCATCCCGGCACCGACTCGATGCCGAGAACCGTCAGCGCTCCGTTCGCCTGATAGCCCGTGTTCCACATACCGACCAGAACGCAGGGCAACGCCGCGAACACGACCGTGATCATGACGCGCTTCAGGTCCAGCGCATCCCGCACGTGCGGCGAGCCACGCGTGACGTCGGCCGGTGTGTAAAGCAGCGTGTCGGTCATTTCGAAAAGCGCGTGGAACTTTTCGAAACGTCCGCCGCGGGTAAACAGCGGCTCCAGTCGATCGAGGAATGTTCTTAGTCGCTTCATCAGCCACCCGCCTCGATCGTATCCAGGTTCATGCGCAGGAACGGACCGTACTCGTACTTGCCGTTACACACGAACGAACACAGCGCCAGATCCTCTTCGTCGAGTTCGAGGCAGCCGAGTTCGCGGGCCCGATCGGTATCCTCGACGAGCAACGCTTTCAAAAGCGGCGTAGGCAGGATGTCGAGCGGCATGACTCTCTCGAACGTACCGATCGGCACCATCGCCCGCGGGCTACCGTTCTGCGACGTCGTCAGTCCGAAACTGCCGCGGTGCAGTAAATGCCCTGCGTACGCGCGCAGCGACGAATATCGGTGCACCCCCGGCGTGGCCCAACCGAGAAACTCGCGCTCCGTGCCCTCGGCAACGACCGTGATCTGATTGTGATAGCGCCCCAGCCAGGCGCGCGGGCCCGCCGCCGCATGCCCGTTCAGCACCGAGCCGCTGATGATGCGCAGCCGACCCGGAGCAGTTTCCCCGTGCACCAACTCGGCAGTGCTCGCGCCGATGTGTGTGCGCAGAAGGCGCGGCTTCAACGCCATCGGCCCGCCGAGTGCGATGACTTTTTCCGTCGGCAATCGGCCGGTCATGAACAACCTGCCGACCGCGATCAGATGCTGGTAACCGATGTGCCAAACGGTCTTTTTCGCACTGGCCGGCTCGAGGAAATGAATGTGCGTGCCGACCAGCCCTGCGGGGTGTGGCCCTGCAAATTCGGCGTGCCGGAACGGCCCGGTGTCCGGTACCGGTATGCCGGAATCCGGCGCCGTGCAAACATACACGTGCCCGTCGGTGAGCCGCGCGATCGCCTGCAGACCAAGACTGAACGCGTCGGCCGCCTGGGAAATAATCACGGCCGGATCAGCGGCGAGCGGGTTCGTATCGATTGCGGTGACGAAGATCGCCGCCGGCACCGTGCCCGGTACCGGGATTCGGCTGAAGGGCCGCGTCCTTAGTTTGGTCCACAACCCGGATGCAATCAGATTGTCGCGGACTGCGTCGCGGTCGAGCGTCGGCAGTTGCGATGCCGGATACGTCGCAAACTCCTCGGCCGCATCACCGTCGATGCGAATGACGATCGACTGCAACGCCCTCCTGGCACCCCGGTTGATCGCGATGACTTCACCCGCGGCGGGCGCCGTGAAGCACACGCCGGGATTGGCCTTGTCGGTAAACACCGTCTGGCCCAGCCGGACGCGGCCCCCTTCCGCAACCGACATGCTCGGTCGCAGACCGACCACGTCCGCGGCGATGATCGCGACGGTCCGCACCGGGGCAGCGTCGTCAATCACCTGCTCGGGACGCCCCGTGATCGGGATGGACAGGCCTTTGTTGATTGTTATGCGCATTCGAAACGGGTATTAGCAGCCAGACTTCGGTTCAGAAGGCACCCCAGAAAGCAATGTATAGCGCCGATCCTGCAAGCCACAGCGAGCCGACGGTGTGGATGCCGAGGGTCGCCTCGATCGCGCCCGTCATACCGGCCCGATCCTTCACGCCATAACGGATGGCCCGGGCCGCCTTGAGGGCGAGAACGAGTAGCGCGACCGGCGCGAGGGGTGCAGCAATCGGTAATGCACCGCGTGCCGTCAACCAGACGACGATGCCGACCGCAAAAACGTGAATAGCGGCATACAGTATCGCGGTTCCGGCATGACCCAGACGCACCGGCAAGGTTCGCTTGCCGGTCGCACCGTCGGCATTTATGTCCGGCACCTCGTTAATCAGAAGAATCGCGGCTACCCAGGCACTGATCGGCAGCGCGAACAAAATCAGGTCGGCATCGATGCGGCCGCTTTGCAGCCAGGCGGCGCCGGCCACGGGCAGTACGCCGAAGCCGAATCCTACTGCCGTTTCCCCGAGACCCATTGAACTCAGACGCACGGGACCGAGTGAATACAAAACCGCGAGCGACAGTCCTGCGACTCCGAACAGGAGGATCATCGCCCCTTTCAACGTCAGAAGCAGGAGCCCTGCGATCGCCGCGATCGCCAACAGACTGACCCCGAGGCGAGCCATGCCGCTTGCGGACATGATGCCGGATTGAATGAATCGCGACCCGCCCGTGTAAGGATAGATACGGTCGTTATTCTGTCGGTCGGTGCCGCCAGCGTCGTCGCCGACGTCGTTCAGAACGTTCGCACCGGCATGGACGCACACCGTAGCGAGCAGCGCCAGCAGGAACACGACGATATCGAATCTACCGGCTGCCATGAACCCCCAGGCTGTGCCGGCGAGTACCGGCAATATGGAGGCGGGAAAAAACTTCGGACGCGTGGCGTGAAACAGCCGTTTGAGTGTCTGCCCGGTCGACGCCCCGGCAAAATTTTCCGGTGTCGGGCCGACTGTTTCTGCAACGTCTGATGCCATAACTCGTTCCTTCATTTGCAAACCGGCGCAACCTTACCGCATCACGCGCCAATGTAAAACGACTCGTTTTAGCTGAACCGGCGCTCAGTGGGTAAAGCCGATCAGAGTCAGGCATTGATTGCGGCTGCTGACCGCATGCTGCTTGCTGCTTGCTGCTTGCGTGGCAGCGGCGGCCGCGCGACTGTCGACTGCGCGGCCGGCATCAGCCCGTCAAGCGTCGCGCGTTCGGCCTCCTCCCTGGTATGGGCTGGCAAACTGCCATAGCCGCAACGATAGGCACCCCTATACTCTGCGGAAATAGGCGTTATTACGTACAGTCCCGTGCCGGACTGAAAGTCTAAGATCTAAAGAGCGCCAAACCCGGTCCGCAGATTCAGCATGCGTTGTGGAGGTTGAGCGATGTGCCTCGCGGTGCCGATGAGGATAACAACGATCGACGGATTCCAGTGCAGCTGCGAGGCGCGCGGTATCCAGCGTGAAGTCAGCCTGTTCATGCTGCAGGATGAAAGTCTCGCGCCCGGCGACCATGTGCTCGTGCACGTCGGCTACGCCATTCAGAAAGTCTCTGCCGACGAAGCCGCACTTTCCTGGCAGCTGTTCGACGAAATACTGGCCGCCGACGCCTGACGAAAAGATCGGAGGAACAGAACGATGTGTGACACCTGCGGCTGCAATGTTACCGCCGGCAACAGACATCTTCTGACTGCGGGCGGACATGTTGCGAAAACTGCCGCGGGCAACGAATCCGTCGAAGTCCTGAAAGGCCTGCTCGACGCAAACGATCGCCAGGCGCGGCACAACCGCGACCACTTCGATCGGCATCATGTACTTGCCGTGAACCTCATGTCCTCGCCGGGTGCCGGCAAGACATCGTTACTGGAAGCGACGATCGATGCACTCGGCGAAGGAGCAAGAATCGCCGTCATCGAAGGCGATCTCGAAACCGAGAACGACGCGATTCGAATTCGCGACAAGGGCGTTCCGGCCATTCAAATCAGCACGGGCAACGCCTGTCATCTCGATGCCCACATGGTGCATACGGCACTGCAAAACCTCAGCCTTGCCGGTTTCGACGTCGTCTTCATCGAAAACGTCGGCAACCTCGTGTGCCCGGCGAGCTTCGATCTGGGTCAGCACCTGAACGTTACGTTGCTGTCGACGCCCGAAGGGCACGACAAGCCGGCCAAGTATCCGGTCATGTTTCGCGCCGCCGATCTCGTCCTGATCACCAAGAGCGACCTGCTCGATGTGCTGGACGACTTTGATCCGATGATCGCAGCCCGGTATTTGCGGCAGTTGGCGAACCCGGCGCCGGTCATCGAGATATCCGCAAGGTCCGGTACCGGGATACGCGACTGGCTCGACTGGATTCGCGATGAATTCACACACCGTCAACTCGGCGGAGAATCGGCCGATGCCCTTGACGTGTCGCCGCGGACCCGCGCAGGAAGCGTCTGATGCAGAATGCAGAATACTGGCTCGAGCAATTGCGCGATCTCGCCGTCGAGCGCCGCATACGCATCATGAATGTCTGCGGCGGGCACGAACGCGCAATATCGATCGCCGGCTTGCGGACCGCGATCCCGGACAACATCGATCTCGTTCCGGGCCCGGGCTGTCCCGTGTGCATCTGTCCGGAAGAAGACGTCTTCGAGGCCATCCAGCTCGCGCTTCACGAGGACATCATTCTCGTCGCCTTCGGCGACATGCTGCGCGTGCCCGTCAACGTGCCAAAACGCGAGCCGCGTTCGCTGGAACAGGCACGGGCCGCGGGTGGCGACATTCGTCCGATCGCCTCACCGACCGATGCCGTGCGTATCGCCGCGGACAATCCGACTCGAAAGGTTGTGTTCTTCGCCGCCGGGTTCGAGACGACGACCGCGCCGGTCGCGGCAATGCTCGCCGAGGGCGTGCCTGAGAATCTGTTCGTCTTATTGTCGGGGCGGCTGACCTGGCCCGCGATCGCGGTGCTGCTCGATTCCGAGACGCCCGGCTTCGATGCCCTGATTGCGCCGGGCCACGTCGCCACCGTCATGGGCCCCGAGGACTGGCAGTTCGTCGTGGACAAGCACCGTCTTCCGACCGCGATTGCCGGTTTCAGGCCCGACACGCTGTTGGCGGCCATGTACTCGGTGATTCGTCAGCTTCGCGACGGCCGGGTATTTCTCGACAACTGTTATCCCGAAGTCGTGCGCCCGGGCGGAAATCGCGAGGCGCGCCGGCAGCTCGCCACGGTCATGCAGGTTTGCGACGCGAACTGGCGCGGTGTCGGGGTGATTCCCGATTCAGGCTTCCGTTTGCGGGCGGAATTCGCGGCTCATGACGCCCGCGAGCAGTTCAGCTCTTACGCCGACGACGCGCGTAAACGTGTCGGCGAAATGCCGCCGGGCTGCGATTGCGCCAAAGTCGTGCTCGGCAAGGTTTACCCGAACCAGTGCCGGCTGTATGGACTGGCGTGCACGCCGCGCAAACCGGCCGGCCCCTGCATGGTGTCGGACGAGGGCGCGTGCCGGATCTGGTGGTCGGCGGGCTATCGGGACAATGAGTGGGAAGGCCACCAGCCGAGGAGCTCCGTTGGCTGAACCGGCCAAACAGAATTCAGCGCCGACTGTCGGTTACCGCCCCGGCGCAAGGTACCGGCCACCTGTCAGCACCTACGCCGTGAAAATAACGCTGTGCGGACGCGTCCAGGGCGTCGGCTTCCGCCCGTTCGTGTACCGGCTTGCGAAGGAGTACGGCCTGACCGGCCACGTGCAGAACAAACTGGGTGACGTGGAAATCCTTGCGTGCGGCCGCCCGCAAGCGCTCAAGGATTTTCGCCACGATCTGATCAGCCGCGCACCGCCGTTGTCAGAGCCGAGGATCGTGAAGCTTTCCCCCGTCGACACGCTGCCCTTTGAGGACTTTTTGATTATCAGCAGTTCGGCAGAGGCCGACGCACGTATCTTTGTTCCCCCCGACTATTTCATGTGCGACGACTGCCGCCTGGAATTGCAGGACCCTGATGATCGGCGTTATCGCTATCCGTTCATCAACTGCACGCAGTGCGGTCCCCGTTATACGCTGATCGAGTCCCTGCCCTACGATCGGCAGAACACGAGTATGGCGCGGTTTGACCTGTGCGCCGATTGCAGCGCGGAGTATGGCGACCCGGTCGATCGGCGCTTCCATGCGGAGCCGGTCGCCTGCCCGGCCTGCGGTCCACGGCTGTCATTCAGCGAGCCCCTTGTGGCGGACTCAACGCTTGCAGAGAACGCCGCACTCGAGCAATTGCGTCTCGGCAAGATCGTCGCGGTCAAGGGTATTGGGGGTTACCACCTGATGTGCGATGCGCGCAATGTGGATGCCGTCGCCAGGCTCCGGCGGCGCAAGCAGCGACCCGGCAAACCGCTGGCCGTCATGTTTCCGATTGCCGGCAGCGATGGGCTCGACAGCGTGCGTCGTTATGCGAACCTCACGGATTGCGAAGCCGATCTAATGACAAGCCCGATGCGGCCGATTGTGTTGACCGCGAAAAAGCCGGGTACCGACCTTGCGGCGAATATCGCGCCGGAACTCGGCGAACTGGGTGCGTTCCTGCCGTATAGCCCGCTGCATCAGCTGTTGCTCGATGAATTCGCGGCACCGCTCGTTGCGACGTCGGGCAACATCAGCGGCGAGCCCGTGTTGACCGACAACGAGGAGGCGACGCAACGACTCGCCGGTATCGCCGACGCATTCCTGCATCACGACCGGCCGATTGTAAGACCCGCCGATGACCCGGTTTACCGGCGGATTGCAGGAAGCATGCGCCCGTTACGCATGGGCCGCGGCGCGGCACCCTGCGAACTCGAGCTGCCGTGGCAACAGACGCGGCCGACGCTGGCGGTCGGCGGTCACATGAAAGGCGCAATCGCATTGAGCTGGGACCGGCGTGTCGTCGTGTCGCCGCACATCGGCGAGATGGACAGCCCGAGAAGCCTTGCCGTGTTCGAACGGCTCGTCCGGGACCTGCAGGCACTCTACGGCGTCGAGGCCGAGCGCATCGTCTGCGACGCGCATCCCGGCTACACGACACACCGGTGGGCGAAACAGCGGGCCGTGGCCGGGATACACGCGGTCTGGCATCACCATGCGCACGCTAGCGCCGTGGCCGCGGAACATGCACGGCACGGGCAGTGGCTGATGTTCACCTGGGACGGTGTCGGACTTGGAGAGGACGGCAGCCTGTGGGGCGGTGAAGCCCTGCTCGGCAAGGCAGGCAGCTGGCGACGCGTTGCCAGCCTGAGAACGTTCCGGCCGCCCGGCGGCGAGCGCGCCGGACGCGAGCCGTGGCGCAGCGCTGCAGCGCTGCACTGGGAGTGCGGACAGCACTGGTACGGCTGCCCGGACTCCGACGGTCTCGCGGCGGCCGCCTGGCGCAGCCGGCTCAATAGCCCCGTCACGAGCGCCGTCGGGCGTCTGTTCGATGCCGCCGCCGCGACGGTTCTGAATCTGACCCACACGAGCTTCGAGGCGGAGGGTCCGATGCTGCTCGAGGCGCTGTGTCGCGACGCGTGCGCGCCCGTGTACCTGCCGCTCGAAAAGGGCGACGACGGCATCTGGCGCAGCAATTGGCAACCGTTGCTTGCGATGCTGGGCGACGAGAAGCTCGGTGCGGCGACACGCGCCGAGATTATTCACTCGAGCCTCGCGCAGGTCATCCTGCAGCAGGCGCAGTGTATCCAGGATGACTATGCGGTCGATCAGGTCGGCCTGTGCGGCGGCGTGTTTCAGAATCGCGTGTTGACGGAGCAAGCCGTCGAATCTCTGGAGCGGCACGGCTTTCACGTATATCTGCCGCAGAAACTGCCGTGCAACGACGCGGCGCTGTGCTACGGTCAGGCGGCGGAGATTGCGGCTCGAGACGGTGACGATTGAACAGCATGGAAGACGACCACATCTCGTTAGCACACGGCAACGGCGGTCGCTTCATGCGCGAACTGATCGAAGACGTGTTCGCTCACCACCTCGGTCAGTCCGAACTCGATACACAGGCCGACGCCGTCCCGATCGCAATCGACGGCGGCGAGGCCATGATCACGACCGATGGTTTTACGGTGCAGCCGCTCGAATTTCCGGGCGGTGACATCGGTTCGCTGGCCGTGCACGGCACGATCAACGACCTGGCCGTGGCCGGCGCTCGACCGCTGTACCTGACGCTCAACGTATTCATAGAGGAAGGCCTCGAAACTGCGCTGCTGAATCGTATTGTCGCGAGTCTTGCGAGCGCGGCTTCAGATGCGGGCGTCAAAGTCAGCGCTGGCGACACCAAGGTCCTGCGTCGCGGCGAAGGCGGCGGTCTGTATCTGGCGACGACGGGCGTTGGCGTGCGCATGCCCGGAGCGCGGCCGTCGATCCACAACATCCGCGACGGCGATGTCGTGCTGATCAGCGGCCCGGTTGGCGATCATGGTACTGCCGTCATGCTTGCGCGCGAAGACTTCGGACTGCGCGGCGACGTGAAGTCGGATGCGGCTCCGGTGCTGGACCTGACCGGGGCGCTGCTCGGATTCGACGGGCTGCGCTTCATGCGGGATCCGACCCGCGGCGGAATCGCCTCGGTCGCGCACGAGATTCTCAGGGCTACCGACCTCGGTTTGCGATTCGAAGCGACGATACCGGTCCGCGATCCCGTACAGTCGGTTTGCGACATGCTCGGCTACGATCCTTATTATCTCGCCTGTGAAGGCCGCGTGCTCGCCGTCCTGGCGCCCGAGCAGGCCGGCGACGCGCTGGCGGCCTGGCGCGATCTTCCGGCGGGCCGTGGCGCCGCAAGAATCGG
>Ga0224497_10001485_pt1 | contig 14881 bp, 4 predicted proteins | sample SF_Jul11_sed_USG_4_FD_167970 | JGI IMG/M metagenome (GOLD analysis project Ga0224497, IMG submission 167970) | Sediment microbial communities from San Francisco Bay, California, United States - SF_Jul11_sed_USGS_13 | ecosystem: Environmental > Aquatic > Marine > Sediment | place: USA: California... | reverse complement strand
CCCGAGATCGAATCAGAAGACAAGACCGCGGTTCAGGTAAACACTTCGCCGGGTATGATCATCGGCACGGCGAACTATATGTCGCCCGAACAGGCAAAGGGAGAAGAAGTAGATTCGAGGACCGACGTGTTTAGTTTTGGAGTCCTGCTTTATGAAATGGTCGCGGGTGAACTTCCCTTCGAAGGGAATGGACCGATGGAGATCATTGCATCGATTATCAACAAGGAGCCTAAGTCGCTTGATCACACGGCAATCCCAAATGAGATCGTACGCACCGTAAATAAAGCTCTTCGGAAGAACCCGGACGAGAGATATCAGACTATTAAGGGGCTGTTGGCGGATCTGAAAGATGTAAAAGAAGAACTGAAGTTTCAGGACAAACTGGACAAAACGGTTCAGCCGGTGCGGGAGGGTCAGGATACCCAAGTATTAAAGGCTACTACTGCGGCGGAAGAAGGAAGCACCACCGCGGCTGGCACGAACGACAGCATATCGATAAAGAAATCGAGCTTCAGTAAGGCACTGATGGCGGCTGCAGCGGTCATTGTTATCGCAGCGATCGGTTTCGGATATTGGTATTTTTCAGGCGGTAAACAGATCGAATCAATCGCCGTGATGCCATTTGTAAATGAAAGCGGCAGTGAGGATGTCGAATATCTCTCCGATGGAATGACCGAAACTCTGATCAGCAGTTTGACCGAAATCCCGAACCTATCAGTAAAGGCGCGAAGCACCGTATTTTATTACAAGGGTAAAAACAAAACTCCAAAGGAAATTGGTGATGAACTAGGTGTCGAAGCGGTCTTGCTTGGCAGATTGGTTCAGCGGGGCGAGAATCTGAAGCTCAACCTGGAACTGGTTGATACCAGTACGCTCGATGCGATCTGGAGTCAGTCCTACGACCGCAAGATGACTGATCTCGTTACACTCCAAAGTGAAATCGCCCGTAATGTCTCTGAAAAATTACGCTTGAAATTAACGACCACAGAAAAGAAGAAAGTAGCCACGTCGGGTACTGCAAATTCCGAAGCCCAACAGCTATATCTGAAAGGACTATTCCATTTTAATAAAAGAATTACCCCGAATGGTTCTCAAGAAATGGAAAAGGGGGTCAGGTTTTTCAAGCAGGCGATCGAGAAAGACCCGAACTATGCTCTCGCTTACGCCGGACTTGCCGCTTCTTATTCTATAATTGCAATCCGTGATACCTACAACCCGGGAGAATATCTGCCCAAAGGGAAAGAAGCTGCTCTTAAAGCCATTGAACTCGATCCGGATCTGGCAGAGGCCCACGCCGCACTCGGTAAGATCTTGCTTCACTCGCTCGATTGGGAAGGAGCCGAACGCTCATTCCTGAGGGCGATCGAGGTCGATCCGAAATATGCCAAAGCTCATCAGTGGTATGCCGACTACCTCGCGAACAAAGGTATGTTTGATGAGTCTCTTAAGAACTTTGACAAAGCTCTGAAACTCGACCCCTTCGATGAGGTAACAAATTACCAGAAGACATCTACTCTAATCAACGCCGAAAAATATGATGAAGCGATGATCCAGGCTAAAAAGTATATCGAGTTGTTTCCTGATAATCCGAGAGGACCTGGGTTTCTCTTCGCTATTTATCTGAGGAAAGGGATGGAACGGGAAGCCATGGAGCAACGGTGGATAGCTATGGAAAAAAGCGGAGCCCCCGAAGCCGAGATCGGGGCTCGAAAAGATCTCTACAAGAAAGGAGGTCTCGATAGTTTGAGGCGGGAAAATTTGGAACGTCAATTGGCTGATTTGAAAACCAAATTGGAGGAAGATAAAAATGCGTTTATTAAATATCGCCGTATTTTCCAATCCTATGCGAATCTAAAAGACAAAGAAAAAACGCTTGAATATCTGAATAAAGCCTATCAACAACGCGAACCTAGTCTGATTCTGTTAAGAGAGCGGATGTTTGATTTTCTGAAAGATGAGCCGGAATTTCAGGAGCTGCTTAAGAAGATAGGTTATCCGGAATGATCTTAGTAGAAGCCCATCGTGCGTACCAGGGAACAGTAGGCACCCTTACTTAGTGCGTGTTTTCGTAGGATGCTGGAAACTCCGGATCTTTTCCCCGTTGAAACAATGCAGAAACCCGCACGAAGCAACTGTGTTTTTCATGTGTCCGACGTGAAGCGGGAACAGGGCCTTTTTTTTGCACTTGCTTTGCGTGAGTTACTTCGCTCAAAGGGGGTTGCTGGCGACGGTTGGGCACAATTACTTCGTGCGTGCTTTTGCGTTTATTAATATGAAACTGGAAAAAGATACGACAATTTCGCAATACAGGATCCTCTCCGAGATTGGCAAGGGCGGAATGGGTGAGGTGTATCTTGCTCAGGATACGAAGCTCAATCGTCAGGTCGCCATAAAATTCTTGAGTGATGAATTTAGCAAGGATTCGGATAAACTGAATCGTTTTGTTCAGGAAGCACAGTCGGCTTCAGCGCTCAACCATCCAAATATTATTACGGTATTCGAGATCGGTGAAACCGACAATTTGCAGTATATTGCGCTTGAGTACATTGAAGGCGAGACGCTCTCGAAGCGACTTAGAAAGAAGCTGAAGTTTAATACCGCACTCGATATCGCGACTCAGATCGCCTCAGCTCTCGACGCCGCTCATTCCGCTGGCATCGTTCACCGGGATATCAAGCCGGACAACGTGATGGTTCGCGAGGATGGTTTGGTAAAGATTCTCGATTTTGGTATCGCAAAGCTTACTGAAAAGAGCACGCCGGAAATTGAATCCGAGGATAAGACGGCAGTTCAGGTAAACACGACACCAGGAATGATAATCGGGACGGCGAATTACATGTCACCCGAACAAGCAAAAGGAAAAGAGGTTGACGCAAGGACGGATATATTCAGTTTTGGAGTTGTGCTTTATGAAATGATTTCGGGAAGACTTCCCTTTGAGGGTGAGAGTCCTTTAGAGATCATCGGTTCGATACTCAACAAAGAACCAAAACCGATCGACAACGCGGAGGTGCCGGCGGAAGTCGAAAGAATAATCAGCAAGACCCTTCGGAAGGATCGTAACGAAAGATATCAAACAATTAAGGACCTTCTGATTGATCTGCGGGACGCAAAAGAAGATCTGAAATTCCAGGACAAACTGGATAAGACGATTCAGCCAAACCGCGATGAGCCAGATACACAGGTTTTCAGGGCAACAACCGCGGCAGAGGCTCAGAATACAACGGCATCGGGAATCAATGACAGCATCACGATCAAAAAATCAGGCCTTGGTAAGGCCGTCATTGGTATTCTCGCTATTCTTTTGGTTTCAGCTATCGGTGTCGGGTATTGGTTCTTTTCAAGCGGTAACCAGATTAATTCCATTGCGGTGATGCCGTTTGTGAATGAGACCGGTGATAACGACGTTGAATATCTCTCCGACGGAATGACCGAAACCCTGATCAGCAGTCTGACCAAGATCCCTGGTCTTTCGGTGATGGCGAGAAGTTCTGTTTTCTATTATAAGGGCAAAAATACGAATCCGAGACAGATCGGTGAAGAGTTGAATGTCGAGGCGATTCTGCTTGGGCGGGTGACTCAACGGGGCGAGGATCTAAAACTCAGTTTGGAACTCGTTGATACAAAGACGCTGGCGGCGATCTGGAGTGAGACCTACGACCGCAAAATGAATGATCTGGTTTCGCTGCAAAGCGAGATCGCCCGCGATGTCTCAGATAAGCTTCGATTGAAATTAACTGCGACGGATCAAGAGAAGGTTGCCAAAACGGATACGACAAACTCAGAAGCTCAACAGTTTTATCTAAAAGGGCGTTTTTATTGGAACAAAAGAAGCGTAGAAGGCTTCGAGAAAGCAGAGGACTTTTTCAAACACGCAATCGAAAAAGACCCGACATACGCCCTTGCATATTCTGGGCTGGCTGACACCTATTCCCTGAAACCCTATTACGGCAATTTTCGACCAAGAGAATACTTTCCAAAAGCAAAACAAGCGGCTCTAAAAGCACTTGAGCTTGGCCCCACTCTCGCGGAGGCTTATGCATCTCTCGGGCAGCTTTTATCCTTTCAATACGATTTTGACGGAGCGGATCGTGCACTTAAAAAGGCGATCGAACTCAATCCAAACTACGCCACGGCTCATCAATGGTATGCAGAAAATTTGATGTATTTAGGGAAGACAGAAGAATCCTTAAAAGAGATGGATATTGCGCTGAAGCTCGATCCGCTCTCTCCGATAATAAATCACGGTAAAAGCTATGTGCTGGAATGCGCGGATCGCTATGATGAAGCGATTGCGCAGGCAGAAAAGACGATTGAGCTGTTCCCGGAGCTTGAAAAGACACGTGGGAACCTTAGCCGCCAGTACTTCGCGAAAGGAAATTACGATAAGGCAGCTGAACCGATCTTTGTCCAGTTGAAGCTGCTCAATGTAGACCCTGAGGATATTCGGACTTTCAAAGCTGCTTATGAAAATGACGGATGGAAAGGATTTTGGAACGCGCGCCTTGAAGACGAGTTAAACAAACGAAAAAAAATCCTGCAGAAAGATAAGACGGCCTACACGGAGTTTCTGACCCTTGCGTATGTCTACGCCGCACTTGGCGAAAAGGACAAGACGCTTGAGTATCTGAACAAAGCATATGAACAACGCGAGCCGGGTTTAGTCGATATTAGGACCATTTATTACTATGATTTTCTTAAGGACGAACCTGAGTTTAAGGGATTGGTAAAGAAAGTCGGATTTCCCGAATAAATATGAAGCTTGAAAAAGACACGAAAATTTCCCATTACAAGATCCTTTCCGAGATCGGCAAGGGCGGGATGGGCGAGGTGTATCTTGCGGAAGATACAAAGCTTAAAAGGAATGTGGCCATCAAATTTCTTTCCGAGGAATTTGTAAACGACTCTGATAAACTCAACCGTTTTATCCGGGAAGCCCAATCCGCCTCGGCCCTCAATCATCCGAATATCATCACGATTCATGAGATCGGCGAATCGGAAGAATCCCGATTCATAGCCCTTGAGTACATCGATGGCGAGACCCTCACCGGACGCCTCAAGAAGAAGCTGAAATTTAATACCGCCCTTGATATTGCCACCCAGATTGCGTCCGCTCTCGACGCCGCACACTCGGCCGGTATCGTTCATCGCGACATCAAGCCGGACAACGTGATGGTCCGAGAGGATGGCTTTGTAAAAATACTTGATTTTGGAATCGCTAAGCTTACTGAACAGGAAAAACCCGAAATCGAATCGGAGGACAAGACCGCGGTTCAGGTAAACACGACGCCGGGAATGATCATCGGAACGCCAAACTATATGTCGCCGGAACAAGCCAAGGGAAAAGAGGTGGATTCGAGAACAGATATCTTCAGTTTCGGAGTAGTGCTTTACGAAATGATAACTGGACGGCTTCCGTTTGAAGGCGAAAGTCCCCTCGAAATTATCGGTTCAATCTTAAAGGATGATCCAAAGCCAATTGATACCGCCGAAGTTCCCGCTGAGGTTGAACGAATAATCAGCAAGACGCTCCGAAAAGACAGAAACGAACGATACCAGACGATCAAAGATGTCCTTATTGATCTTAAGGATGCAAAACAAGATTTGGAATTTCAGGACAAACTGGACAAAACGATCCAGCCAAACCGGGACGAACAGAACACCCAGATGTTCAAGGCAACAACCGCTGCGGAAGCGCAACAGACGACTTCCGCGGGAACCAATGACAGCATCACGATAAAAAAATCAGGTCTTGGTAAAGCAGTTGCGGGTATTCTTGCGGTTCTGTCGGTTGCGGCGATCGGTATCGGCTACTGGTATTTTTCAGGTAATACCGGTGCGATCGAATCAATTGCAGTGATGCCTTTCATCAACGAGAGCGGAAACAAAGACATCGAATACCTTTCAGATGGGATGACTGAGACATTGATCAGCAGTCTGTCGAACATTCCTAATCTTTCGGTTAAGGCAAGAAGCACCGTCTTTTTTTACAAAGGCAAGAATGTTTCGCCAAAAACGATTGGCGAGGAATTAAATGTTCAGGCAATCCTGTTAGGACGGATCGTTCAACGCGGCGAAGAAATCAAGCTCAGTTTGGAATTGGTAGATACCCAAACTCAGGATGTCATTTGGAGTGACCAGTTTAGCCGCAAGATGAGCGCCCTGATCACACTCCAAAGCGAAATTGCCAAGCAGGTTGCGGAAAAGATCAATTCAAGGCTAAGCGGAGCAGATCAGAAAAAAATTGCCAAAAGTTACACGAACAATCCAGTCGCTTACCAAGCCTATGTAAAGGGCCGATTCCACTGGAACCGGAGGACGGTCGAAGGTTTGCAACAAGGGATTTTGGCATTTCAGGAAGCAATCAAGATTGATCCGAGCTATGCGCTCGCCTGGAGCGGGCTTGCCGATTCTTATTTTCTGTTGCCGGAATACGGATCCTTCGCGCCAAAAGAATACTTACCAAAGGCAAAAGAAGCTGCTCAAAAAGCAATCGAACTTGACCCGAATCTGGCGGAAGCTCAAACATCGATGGCATATATCGAACATTCCTATGATTGGAAGTTTTCAGAAGCGGAACGGCGGTATAAAAAAGCGATAGAGCTTAACCCCAACTATGCAACCGCCTACCAATGGTATGGTGAACTGCTTAGCCAACAAAAGAGATTCGAAGAGGCAGAGAAAATCGCAAACAAATCGGTCGAGCTTGACCCATTGTCGCTGATTAAGAATTCAGCATACGCCGGGAATTTTTTCAATGCCAGGGAATACGCCAAATCCGAAGCTCATCATAGGAAAGTACTTGAAATCAATCCGGATTTTGCGCTCGCGAACATAAATATTGCGCGATGTCTCGTCGCCCAAGGGAAAGTGAAGGAGGCGCTGAGCAGGGCTAAAAAAGCATCTAGATTGGGGGGAGAATCCTATAGGTTTTCGGAAGGCTTGATTTATGCATCCGCCGGTGACAAGACAAATGCAAACAGGTTTGTATCAGAATACAAGGGACTCGTTTCCCAGGAAGTGTCTGACTTGGCAATTCTTCATGCATTGCTGGGAGAAGACGAAAAAGCAATTGACGGTTTCGACATACTGATTGAACAAAGATCGATATTCGTTTTGTATAACAACATAGACCCTAGTTTCGACAGGGTTCGGAAAAACCCACGTTATATAGAGCTCGCGAAGCGCGTGGGCCTGAATTAATAGTGCGTGTATTCAGAAATAGATGAACTTTTCGGACCGAGATTTTTATCAAATCGAGTAATCGGACATCGCTATCAACATCGACGCTACAATTATAAAAAAGGGAAATAGCCACAGATAATAAGGTAAGACGATCAAAGAATGAGTGGTTACATTTGGTTGCCAGACCGATTAGACAAACTATTTATTATTAACGATTTACTGCTGGCTATTTACCGGTGAGAAGATGAAGATCGAACCAAATACTGCCGTCTCCCATTACAAAATCCTTTCCGAGATCGGCAAGGGCGGTATGGGCGAGGTCTATCTTGCTTTAGACATGAAACTTGATAGAAATGTCGCGATTAAGTTTTTAAGTGATAAATTCAGTAAAGATACCGATAAACTAAACCGTTTTGTTCAGGAAGCAAAAGCCGCTTCAGCCTTAAACCATCCAAACATACTCACGATTCACGAGATTGGCGAAATCGACGGCGTAAATTACATTGCGACGGAGTTTATTGACGGGAAAGACCTAAGCCATTTTATTTCGGAAAACAAGGTTTCACTTGAATCAGCACTGGATATATCTATTCAGATCGTCTCAGCACTGAAAACAGCTCACGAAGCGGGAATCGTTCACCGGGATATCAAACCGGACAATGCAATGGTCCGAAAAGATGGCATCGTCAAATTGCTCGATTTTGGTTTGGCGAAGCTTTCTGAAAAGGCTTCAGTTGAACCCGCCGATTTGGAAGTCGCTACAATCGCCAAGATCGACACGGTTCCCGGCGTGGTGATGGGGACGCCGAATTATATGTCGCCGGAGCAGGCCAGGGGCAAAGACATCGACCATCAAACCGATATCTTTAGCTTTGGCGTTGTTTTGTACGAAATGCTCACCCGCAAACTGCCCTTTCAAGGCGACACAACGAGCGACATCATTGCTTCGATCCTCACGAAAGAACCAACACCGATAAAGGAGTTCAACGAGACAGTTCCCGATGATCTAAAACAAATCGTCACCAAATCACTCAAAAAAGACAAAAACGAACGCTATCAAAACGCCTCGGATCTGCTTGAAGATTTGAAAGCTCTCAAGAAGCGGGTTGAGCTCGACGAAGAACTTGAACGCACGATCTTACCTGGAGGACAGGAAACAAAGGTGTTTCAAGCGACGACGGCAGCCGAAGTCCAAAACATGACGGCAAATGACTCAAGGGTTTCAGTCAGTCTTGAGAAATCGAGTGTAAACAAGCTGTTGCTGGCCTTTGCGGGAGTGTTACTGATCACAGCAGTCGGTGTGGGCTATTGGTTTTTTGGCAATTCGCGGGCAAATCAGATCAATTCGATCGCCGTGATGCCTTTTGTTAATGAGACAGAAAACAAGAACATTGAGTATTTATCAGATGGAATGACCGAAACGCTAATCAATAGTCTTTCTCAGCTTCCTGATATCAGCGTCAAGGCACGTTCGTCGGTATTTCGTTATAAAGGAAAAGAGTTTGACCTGAAAAAGATTGCTTCGGAATTAAATGTAGAGGCCATTTTGACAGGGCGAATCGTCCAACGCGGCGAAGAGATTACGTTGAATCTGGAGTTGATCGATCCACAGTCCGAAACCACAATTTGGGGCAACAAATACGTACGAAAATCTTCTGAATTGGTTACGCTTCAGACCGAGATTGCCCGCCATGTTTCGAGCAAGCTGAAACCCAAACTTTCAGGTGAAGATGAACGAAAACTTACAAAGGAATACACTGAAAACCCGGAAGCCTTTGAGGCCTATTTAAAGGGAAGGTTTTATTGGGAGAAACGGACAGGAGATAACCTTAAACAGGGGATCATTTCTTTTAACCAAGCGATCGAGCTAGACCCGAATTATGCCCTGGCCTGGAGCGGCCTGGCTGATTCTTATTCCGTGCTGGCTTTTTATACCTCGACTCCCGGCAGAGAAACGAATTTGAAAGCAAGGGCAGCGGCCGAAAAGGCAGTCGCTCTCGACCCTGAACTCGCGGAAGCCAGAACTTCTTTGGCGGAAACCATGTTTCACCAGTTTGATATTACCGGAGCAGAGAAAGAATTTAAGGCTGCCATAAAATTAAACCCGAAGTATGCTACTGCACGCCAATGGTATGGACAGCTGTTGATGGTCAAGGGCGATTTGGAAGGAGCTTTGCGCGAAGCTCAAAAAGCTAGCGAACTCGAACCCTTTTCTGCGGTCATTTCTCAAGGGGTTGGAGAACAGCTTTATCACCTTGGACGAGACAACGAGGCTATTGCACAATTCAGGGAAACATTCGAGATCGACCGTGACTTTGGATTCGCTCACAGATATTTAGGTTATGTTTTGGCGAGGCAGGGGAAATACGATGAGGCGCTCAGCGAAATGAAAAAAGCGGCTGAGCAAGACTCGATTCATTTTGCTCCAGCTATTGGCTATGTCTATGCTCTATCGGGTGAAACTCAAAAGGCAAGAGAAATTCTGCGGCGGGAAATGGATAGAAGAAAACGTGAAGGGGTTGTCGATATGCACATAGCCACCATTTATGTTGCACTCGGAGAGAAGGAAAAAGCGATTGAATCGCTCGAAGAATTATTCCGCGAAAAAGCGGCAGATCTCGCATGGATCAAGGCGGAACCGGTCTTCGTCAGCCTTCGTGATGAACCCCGTTATACGGCTCTTTTGAAAAAGATCGGTTTCCCTGAATAGGTATGAATCTTGAGAAAGACACGACAGTTTCACATTATAAGATCCTTTCCGAGATCGGCAAGGGCGGTATGGGTGAGGTGTATCTTGCTGAAGATACAAAGCTAAAAAGGAATGTAGCGATCAAGTTTTTATCTGAGGAATTAGTAGACGACGTCGACAAACTCAACCGATTCGTTCAGGAAGCCAAAGCCGCTTCCGCATTAAATCATCCAAATATCATAACGATCCACGAGATCGATGAGGCTGACGGCGCTAAATATATTGCCCTCGAGTTCATTGACGGAGAGACTCTCACGGAGCGCCTCAAGAAAAAGCTCAAGTTTGACGCCGCACTCGATATCGCCACGCAGATCGCATCCGCTCTGGACGCTGCTCACGCGGCCGGGATCGTTCACCGCGATATTAAGCCCGACAATGTGATGGTCAGGAAAGACGGTTTGGTAAAGATTCTCGATTTTGGTATCGCCAAGCTGACCGAACAGAGAAAACCCGAGATCGAATCAGAAGACAAGACCGCGGTTCAGGTAAACACTTCGCCGGGTATGATCATCGGCACGGCGAACTATATGTCGCCCGAGCAGGCCAAGGGTAAGGAGGTTGATTCCAGAACCGACATCTTTAGTTTTGGCGTTTTGCTTTATCAAATGATCACGGGTGAGCTTCCCTTTGACGGTGAGAGTCCCCTGGAGATCATTGGTTCGATTCTCAACAAGGAACCCAAGCGTCTTAGCAATGAAGATGTGCCTGCGGATCTAAGGAAGATCATAAACAAGACCTTGAGAAAGGACCGCGACGAGCGCTATCAGACGATCAAAGGCCTGCTCGCCGACCTGAAGGAGCTCAGAGAAGACCTTGCGATTCAGGAGAAACTCGACAAGACCGTCCATCCGGATCGTGAACAACAGGATACTCAGGTTTTCAAGGCAACAACGGCTGCGGAAGCAAAACAGACCACCGCGTCGGGAGCCAATGACAGTATCACCATCAAGAAATCAGGACTCGGCAAGTTGGCGCTGGGCATAGTTTCGATTCTGGCAATCGCCGCATTTGGCATCGGTTACTGGTTTTACTCTTCGGCTGGCAACGAACAGATTGAATCGATCGCGGTGATGCCCTTCGTCAACGAGAGTGGAGATAAAGACAGCGATTATCTTTCGGACGGAATGACCGAGACGCTGATCAACAGTCTCTCCGGTGTTCCCAATCTGAAGGTGAAGGCCCGTTCTTCGGTTTTCCGTTTTAAGGGTAAAGAATTTGACGCGAAGAAAATCGCATCGGAATTGGACGTTCAGGCGATCCTGACCGGCCGTGTCGTTCAGCGCGGCGATGAGTTGACCCTCAACCTCGAGCTCGTCGATCCCAAGACCGAAACGACGATCTGGGGAAACAGGTACCGGCGAAACTCCGGTGAGCTGGTGGCGCTTCAGAGGGAAATCACCAGGGACGTGCTGGCCAGGATCAAGAGCCAGCTGTCGCGAAATGGCGGCGATCTGGTAGCAACGGACTATACGGAAAACAGCGAAGCCTACAATTTGTACTTAAAGGGTAGATTTTATTGGGAAAAACGAACCGGGAAGGATCTCGAAAAATCGCTCGAGTTCTTTGAAAAGGCAATAGATGCGGATCCGAGATTCGCGCTTGCCTATACGGGACTTTCAGAATCATACGGACTCCTTTCAATTTACGGTGTGTCTACGCCCAAAGCGACGATGCCAAAGGCGCGCGCGGCGGCAGAGAAGGCGCTGGAACTCAACGGCAACCTGGCGCAGGCTCACAGCGCCCTTGGAAATGTTCTTTATCGTTACGATTTCGACTTCGAAGGTGCCGAACGTGAATTTAAGCGGGCGCTCGAGTTGGACCCCGAATACGGAATTGCCCATATGTGGTACGCCGAACTCCTTAGCAGTATTGGTCGACACGATGAGGCGATCAGGGAGATCAAACGGGCGCTGGAGATTGATCCGCTATTTCTGACATTTAATCGCGTATACGGCGGACTACTTACCAACGCCGGGAGATTTGACGAAGCAGAGGCGCAGCTAAAGACAACGATAGAGCTTGATGAGAACTATCCGGTGACTTACGCCGATCTTGCCAGTTTGTATCTGTCAAAGAAAGACTACGAAGCATGTGTTAAAACAAATCTCAGGGCGTTGGAGCTCAGCGGGAAGTCAGAATTAGCTTCAAGCCTTCGGAAGGCCTTTGAAGAGGGCGGTTGGAAGAATTACCTCAAGGCTTTGGTCGAATCGGTCGATAGCGCATCTCGCTATGAAGGCGATGCATCCCTCAATGCAATGTACTTTATTGAGATGGGTGAAAATGACAAGGCTATTGCCGAACTGAACAAGCTGTATGAAATGCGGTCGGTGGGGGTCACGTCATTTAAAACCAATCGGTTATACGACCCGCTTCGGAAGGAACCGGCATTTATCGAGCTGCTGAAGAAGGTCGGCTTCCCTGAATCGTGAATCGGAGGTATGGCTTTCTGAAAGATGAGCCAGAATTTCATGAGTTACCTGAAAAGATAAGAAATTCCGGAACAGGTCCGAACCGTCGATCATAATGATCGGCAGGAATTAGCTTCTTACCGTACTATCCAAAATTAAAACGCGTGCCCCGATATGAATTCCGAACGGTTCAAAAAAGCTGAAAAGATCTATCATGCTGCATTAGAGCTCGATCCCGATCGGCGGCCTCATTTCCTGGAAGAAGAATGCGGGGGAGATTTCGAACTTAAAAGAGAAATTGAGTCGCTGCTCTCATTTGATAATAACCCGGCACGTTTTATAGACGGTTCGCCGGATGATCTTGCCGCTAAATTGCTTGCCAAAAAAAGGGAAATTCCGGGGAGCCTTGTAAATAAGAAAATCGGGCGGTATCGGGTTGAAAAAATCCTCGGTATCGGCGGGATGGGGACCGTCTATCTTGCAACCGACACCCGGCTCGCGCGCCCTGTCGCGCTCAAGGTCCTGGCGTCCGAAATAGTCAGGGACAGGGATCGTGTTCAGAGGTTTATGCACGAAGCCCGGGCCGCATCGGCTCTCAATCACCCGCATATTCTGACAGTCTACGAGTTCGACGAATTCACCGATGAAGAAGATGAGACATTGCATTTCATCTCAATGGAATTCGTTGAAGGAAAGACCCTGGATAATCTGATTTATTCGGACAAGACTTCAACCACTGAGCTTTTCAAGTACCTCGCGCAGGCTGCCAAAGGGCTTGCCAAAGCACATGCCGCCGGGATCATTCACCGCGACCTGAAACCCGAGAACATAATGGTTTCAAACGACGGTTACGCAAAGATCCTCGATTTTGGCCTGGCAAAACTGACTGACACGGAGCACGAACTCCATATTCTGCAGCAGCATAAGTCAAGATCGGGGGTGATTCTGGGAACATTGGGCTATATGTCCCCCGAGCAGGCTCAGGGAAAACGTGATATAGACGAGCGTTCGGATATTTTTGCTTTGGGCTGCGTTCTTTACGAGGCTGTAGCAAAGAGAAAAGCGTTCGAGGCCGATTCTGCGATAGATTCCCTTCACAAGATAATCCATGCCGAGCCGGCGCCGTTAAAAGAAATCTATCCAAATGTGCCTGCGGAATTAGAGGAGCTGGTCGCAAAGTGCCTGGAAAAAGACCCGACAGACAGGTATCGCAATGCGTCCCACATCGCGAGACTGCTGGAAAAGATCTCGACCGAAACAATCGATCAATCTAAACCCTTCATCTCGTCAAACGAAGCAAAAACAATAATCCGGGAAAAGAAAGTTACGCTCGAAAGTCCCTCACGGTCTTTCTCCGGTCAGCGTCGGCAAGTAACCGCCATGTTTATAGACGCATCCGCGATCTCGGACATGCTGGAAGATTTCGATCCCGAAAGGTCGTTGCAGTTAATGAATGATCTGTGGGGGGCGCTGGATAATTTGATTTCAAATCGCGGCGGCAGGATCAGCGAACATCTGGCCGGCACAAACCTCGCCGTTTGGGGAACGGACCAGATCCGGGAAAGCGATCCCGAAAATGCCGTGCGAACGGCCCTCGAGCTGCAAAAGAGTACAAACGACTTCTTTAACCGGCAACTGTCAGGTGAATTCAAACTTTCTGATGTTGAAAAAGAAGAACTTGGTCGCGCCAGTTTCTTAAAGATCGCCATCAGCACGGGAACCGTTTTGATCGGAGAAAGTACGGATACGGGCGAATTCCTTTCAGCGGGTTCGGCGGTTAGCTCAGCGAAACGACTTGTGTCAAAAGCGTCGATGGGCGATGTGTTTGTTTCTCACGATACCTACCGCCATATACGAGGGATTTTTGAAGTCGAAGAGGTAGCCCTCCAGAGCGAACTCCCCTTCAAACGAAAAAAACACGAGACAAAAACCTACTCGATAAAGGGCATTAAACCAAGAGCCTTTCGGATGAGTACGCGCGGTGTCGAAGGAATCGAGACTTTGCTGGTGGGACGCGAGGCCGAACTGATAAAACTTCTCGATGCCCTGGAGGCGGTAAAGGAAGACAAAGAACTCCAGGTCGTAACAGTTGTCGGCGAGGCGGGTCTGGGAAAATCACGTTTGTTATTTGAATTTCACGATCAGCTTGACCTTGCTGCGGACAGGTTTTTTGTGTTCAAGGCCCGCGCCCTGGAATCAAAGCGGGGAATGCCGTTTTCGCTGGTTCGGGACTTGTTTCTTTTTCGATTTGAAATTCAGGAAAACGACCCCGAGACCATTGCCCGGGAAAAATTCGTCAATGGTATATCGGAACTGGCCCGGCTTTCCGCTGGTAATTTCGGAAAGGGCGAAACGGCCGAAATGAAGGCCCATTTTATCGGACACCTGATCGGTATAGATTTTTCAGAATCACAACATCTAAAAGAGATCATCGGCGACGAAGAACAGATCCAGGATCGCGCTTTCGTCTATTCATCGCAGTTTTTCGCAGCGTTGTCGCAGAAGTTTCCCGCGGTCTTTTATCTGGATGATCTTCACT
>Ga0224497_10001483_pt1 | contig 14902 bp, 19 predicted proteins | sample SF_Jul11_sed_USG_4_FD_167970 | JGI IMG/M metagenome (GOLD analysis project Ga0224497, IMG submission 167970) | Sediment microbial communities from San Francisco Bay, California, United States - SF_Jul11_sed_USGS_13 | ecosystem: Environmental > Aquatic > Marine > Sediment | place: USA... | reverse complement strand
TGCCAATAAATGATAAATATTTACTTATGGTCAGCAGTGAAATCAATACAAACCATCAAGAGATAATTAACAAAGTACTAGATTTAATTAAAAATTATTCCAATATTGACTCTAGACTTTAAGATCACAGTCAGGAAAAAACTTTGTTTTATTTTTCTCTAATCACAGCCAAATTAATTTAAAAACTCTTCAAGTTTTTTTAGGTGTACTCAAAAAAGATCAGAAAATAAGGTTTATCAACACCGATAGAACAATTCCATGTCTGGCTATTAATGACAGAGAGAAGATAATTCAAGACTTTAAAGAGATCATATTGAAAATAGACATCAACACTATTGATGAGACAAACAACAAGCTTGCAGAGATTACCAAAAGAGTCAGAAGGCTATACATTATTGGCAGAGATGAATAGATAAATCTCTGCATTACATAAATGCTAGAAACCATCCACAGACATTTACAGATGTAGATAGACTATACCATATGAATTAAAGGTCGTATTCTATGAACTATCTTTTGTAAATTAGATTCTATCTCATCAGAGGGTTTATTATCAATTTGATCAAGTACGTTCACAAAATCATTGAGAATCTCGTCTTTAGTTGATTTTTTCATAATATATTCATATTTTATCTACTCTAAAAAGATCGTGGTTCTTTTGTTATATTGTTCTTCAGATTATCAGTTTATATATAAATAAAAAGAAATGTATGGAAAAAAATTACCATTTATACTAGATTTCAAAAAATGACATAATCATATCTGCCTAGAAGGATAGTAATCAATTTTTAGAGGTTCCAACACATATCCAAGATTAGAAAGATTCGGTCAGAACAGATAAAGGATGACAACAAAAAATGTAAAGTCTTTCATGTATCATCAATGAGACATTTAGAAAAGGACTAAAATTATAAAATTTGTTCAAACTGTTTTATATTTATTTGAAAAATATATGTGGATATAATCTATCATTTTTATGGTTCGTTATCTATTGCCACGATTGCCATATGATTATGATGAACTTGAACCATTCATAGACACGCAAACTATGGAAATACATCATCAAAAACATCATCAGACATACGTCGATGGGTTGAACAAATCTTTGGAACAAATTGGTGGTGAATCCCATCCAAAATACATATCAACCATACTTTCAGATCTACAAAGTATTCCAGAATCGGCAAGAAGTTCAATAAATTTTTTTGGTGGGGGATTTGAAAATCACAAATTACTTTGGGAAACAATGTCACCAAACGGTGATAAGAATCCTGGTGGAAAACTTGCAGATGCAATTGATGTTTATTTTAACAGTTTTGAGTCTTTCAAAGATGAATTTACAAATAATTCAATATCTATACAAGGTAGTGGATGGTGTTGGTTAGTCTTCAATCAAAGTTATAACAAAATTGAAATCATTACTACATCTAATCAAGATAGTCCTTGGACATTAAGAAAAATCCCCATTTTGGGTTTAGATGTTTGGGAGCATGCGTATTATCTCAAGTATCAAAATAAGAGAGACGAATATGTCAAAGCTTGGTGGAATGTTATAAACTGGGATTTTATTCAAAATAGATTTGCTGAATTATCCCAATGATTACAATTTGGACAAATTCTTTTAAACAAAGTTGAGCTTTTGTGCTCAATGAACAAATATCTAACATATTTAGCAATACTGGCTCTGATACCTTTGTTTACAGCAGGCTTGACTACAGATTACTTTACAGATGCTAATGCTTTGAAATCAAAAGGTGTTGCAACCTCCAAGTATGGTTCTGCAACTAATGTCTGTGGAGATCGCTTGTGCTCTGAAATTCCTGGAGGAAAAACAGCATGGACAAACAAAAGTCCAAGTCAACATGTAACTGTACCAAAAGTTACTTCATCTGCTGAAACTTTCGGGACAACCTCTATGACAGAAAAAGATCTAGGTTCAGTACTTCGATTGTCAAGAGCAAATGTTCCAGCTGAAATTCCAATGCACAAAGGATTCTATAATGGTGGTGATGTTTACTTTATCATCACTGACTCTAGTGATCCAAAACACGCAGAAATAATTACAAAAAATCAAGGTTGGAAAGTAGAGCTAGCCCCTCTTTTGGCAAAAGCGCCTTCCTCAGCACTATCAAAAACATACATGTTTACAAATGGGATAAATGGTGATGGCGTGCATGGTTTCCAAGGTGAAGTTTTCACAAGCACTCCTGCACAACCAGACATTTACAGTGCTTTAACGTCACATGTACATGTTACATGGATTGATGAAAAACAATCAAGAGTACTTGATTCTGAAACCAAAATCTTAGATGCAGCTCAAGGTGGTGAAGTGTCACTTGCAGAAATTCCTGTAGTATTAAACATGCCTCAGATTGTCTGGCCAGATGGTCAGATGATAGTCAAAGAAGACAAAACATTGACTGATGATTTGCCATATGGTGGCGGTCAAGTTCTAGACATTGATACGGAAAAGAAAACTGTGACATTTATTGCTCACCGTGGATGGGGTCCAGATGGAAGAACAATCTATTACATTGTAACAGATGCAACACCTATTGGCCCTGCAAATATGATGGGAGTTATAAATACACCCACATCGGCTAGTTTGATTACAAATGCAGCAGCAGTTGATTTGTATCAATTCAAAAATGGTTTGAAAGGTTCCGGCCCTATGGGATTCCAAGCTGGAATTGCAGCTGGAGCACCAGGTGATGAAAATTACAGTCCCATGTGGAGAATCTTCATGACGGGATGGAATGATCCTTCTAGTGCAAAATTGCTTGAGAACATTGACGATCTGAATGCATACAGACAAGCTGGTTTGATAGACATTGGCATTGCCAGACCAATGGACAGTGATCATATAGTCAACTGCCCATTCATTGATCCTTTCCAATAGGGTCACATTATTTTTTTATTTTTTATTTAATGTACATTTGTTAGTTTTTTAAGGAAAAACTTAACATATCATAAGTGAATTAATAGTTTACTTTATTTTTCTTTGATCAAGTAATAAAGTATGAGTATAGCCGGATTGTATATGCTTAACACTGAAGCATATGACAAAGAAAAAATAAAACAAGCACTAGATATGTTGCTGATAGATAGAAGAAATGAGTTCAGAGAATTAGCGTCGGTTCTTCTTCCAAATCCAAACTCTATAACCACGATGCCACATTGGGAAGAATTTGTTTTAAATTTCTGCCTAGATGTAGAAGAGTCCTTTAAGACATGGTCTGGAAAATCAACATTACAAAAGAGTTCGCCTCAAAAAGCATTGACCATTCTAAGACAACTTTCACGAGATAAAACTTCGATGAATCAATTAAGTCACTTTTTGAACATATCTTACAATCTGTCAGTAGAATTCAAAGAAATCTATAGAAGACTAAAATAGTCAATAGTCTTCTCTTTTGAATTTTTTAGTATTTGAATAATTAAGGCAAATTAATTAAGATAATTTTCATAGTAAATAGTTATTATCATATTCGTAAAATATCAGGTGTGTACTTTATCATTCATTTATAAAGTACAATAATCTCAATTTTTCTGAGGCTAAATAAATTGGCAGATGAAACAAAAGAAGAGCCACTAAAGGTTATAGTACTAGACAAGATTGCAGCATTAGTTACTGCTGCTTTTGGTTTAGTGGCAGCACTGGCGTGGAATGAGGCAATAAAGGCGATATTTAAGGAAATATTTGGAACAGCCGAAAGTATCGGTCCAATGCTGATTTATGCGATAGTTGTTACTATAGCAGCAGTCATTCTAACCATAATAGTTGCAAGAGCAGTATCAAATGCGAAAAAAGCTGTTTGATATTTTTAAATTTTTTATTTTTTTAATCAAAAAATATTGGTGGTTTATCATGTGCAAATAATAGCAATACCCCAGTCAAAAGAACAAACACTGCCATAAAGTAAATAAGTACATGAAACACCCTAATTTTCTTGCTAAAATAATGTCCCACAAACACGATTACAACTCCCATAACAATAATTATGATTCCAAGTGTAATGTTTTCCATATTCTTTTCAAGTTTTTCCCTTACATTAAATTCAAAGCTAATGCTTTTGTGAAGACCATAAAGCATATAATAATTGTTAGGGGCGTTGGTATGATTTTGATATTATTGTTTTATGAGTCAAATTGTATAATAAAACAACATACTCATAACAAAGTATTGGAGAAATAAAAAAGTGGTTTATACCACCTTTTTGTAGTCATGAACTATGAACTCGATAATAATTTCTGAATTGGAAAAGATGATAACCATTAAAGAGTAAAAAAAAAGTATGCCAAAACTCGGATTGGTAGATTTGGAAATTTTATTTTTGGGGATTAATGGGAATGGAGATTTCAATGAAAGGAATATCGAGGATTCTGCCTTAAAAAGACTAGGAGTAGGAAGGATTCTGGACTCTTTGGCATCATTAAAAGACAGAAAGTTGATTGATTTGAATAAAGATGGATCTTTTTCAATAACAAGTTTGGCAAAGCATTATCTATGGAATGACAAAATTCCACTGTGGATAAATATTTTAAGAATTTTAGAAATAAAATCATTTAGCATTAAGGAAATTTCAAGTTTTTTAAGAAAAACAGAAAAAGAAATTGTTGACGAGATTGAAAATCTAAGAAAAAATCAGCTTGTGTTAATGTCACCACAAAGAATGGATTCAAAGATTATCAAAATGTTTGAAATTCTGCCAGAAGGCATAGAAAAATTAGAAACTGTTGAAAAAGAGGGATTTGAAAAACATGGATTAGAGGAAAAAATAAAACCAGATAATCAAATTCTTTCAATAGTCAGCATAGTCATAAAGGAGATCAATGACTCTGAAATAACACCTGAAAAAAAAGAGAAAATTACTTTCAAACTCAATCAAATAAAAGAAAAATTACAAAATCAATTACTTTGATTGAATTTTGTCATGAATTTGAGCTAGAATTAATTCAGCTTTGTTTTTGTTCTCGTAATTATCAAAAGTCTCATCAATGATTGTATCAATTTCATAACTTTTGTCAACTAGAACATTAGCAACATGATCATCAAGAGTTCCATTACCTATCAAATAATATGCAAAGACAGTATTCTTTTGACCAATTCGGTGCAACCTGTCCTCAGCTTGTCTATGAATTGCAGGACTCCAATCCAATTCTGCAAAAATTACATATTTTGCGCGAGTTAGATTAATTCCAACGTTTCCAGCACGAAGTCCAGCTATCATAAGTTTAGATTCTCCTTTTTGGAATTTGTCTATTTGGTCTTGACGTAGTTTATCAGATTGACCACCAATGATAGACACAGGCGAAAATTCAGATAGACTCTCGTGAAGTAATTTGTGAATAACTTTATGATGACAAAACACAACGACGCTTTCTTCAATCTCCATTATGTTTTTTACAAAATTGATTATATGAGGAAGTTTAGCAATTCCTGCAATCTGCCTTTCACTCTGAATTGCTCTCTGATATGAAGCTGATTTGTCAAATGCAGATTCAGCATCCTTTTGTTCTTCTTGTAATTTTGCCCAAATTTTTTCTAGTTCCTCGAAATAATAATCAGTATCAGAATCAATTACCTCCTTGTATCGAACTTTGTCTTTGAGTTCTTTTAGGACATCAGATTTTTTACGTCTTAACATAACATGTTTTTGCAATTCATTACGAAGTGATGCCCTCTTGTTTTCAAGAACTATTGCTTTTCCTTTCTCATTTACATAGCAGAAATACTCGCAAAATTCTTTGAAACTTCCCAGTAGACCTGGTTTAAGAATATCAACTATAGGCCAAATTTCAGAACCACGATTAAAGATAGGAGTTCCAGACAAGCCTATTCTATAAGATACAGATGAAAGCGCAGCCAATTTTTTTACTGCTTTATATTTCTGAGTAGTCTTTGATCTTAAATTATGTACCTCATCACAAACGATAGTTTTGATGTTTAATTTTGAAAGATCTTTCATTCGTTTGTAGAGTAATTCATAATTGATTATGTAAAAATCAGTTTGAGGTAAAGTTTGTGACTTTCCTGTTCGAATAATAGTAGATGTTGGAGATTCATTGTCAATAATTCTACCATTTCTACTTTTTTTCTTAACAAACTTTGAGATTTCTCTTTCCCAATTGTTCAACGTTACTAACGGGGCAACAACTAGTACAGGAAATGTTTGTTTTTCTGTTGAAACATATGATAATGTTTGTACAGTTTTTCCAAGACCCATCTCGTCGGCAAGTAAAGCATTACCAGAAGATTTTAAAAGAAAGTCTAATCCCTCTTTTTGGAAATTAAGTAATTTACCTCTAAACTGTGATCCAGGTTTTGCCTTTTTTAGATTATGTTTTACAGGAGGTAATGTTGGTTTTGGGATAAATGTTTTAACAATTTTTTTTTGCCACGCAGTTTTTGATAAAATTTCAAGAGGATATCTATCCATAATCAATTTAATTTGTTTAACACTTTCAGGACTATCAGGAATAATCACCTCATTGATGTTTTCTCCATACCATGCTTCAGGTACCAGCCTAGAAATCATACCAACAGCTCGCTCACCTGTAACTTTCCAACTCCAGATTTTGGAATATACATCAAGAACATATTCAAGAGTCCCAAAGTTTTCCATCGATGTTGCCATAATTTGTGGATTCAGTGTATTTTTTGCCTTATGAATCTTCATGTTTTAATCGATCATTTGAAGAATTATCAAAAAATAATAATGGTTAAAATATAACATTGTACTTAATATTAGACATTAATTTTTTTATGCTATATTTGAGAAAAACTAATAATTTAGTGAGACTTGCCTACAGGATGTGGTTCGGTGGCCTCATCATGACAATCACAACTGCAAAGATGAGTAGAATGATTGTTTAAGCAATCAATGCATTCATAATGTTTTCTTGTTTCACAAGCACCGCAGATCATTTCTAATAGTAAATTAGACTAGAAAGATTTGAATTTTTTCTATTTTTTGGCATCTAGTACTCTATTTCGCTTCTTTGAAGCAATTTTTCACTAAGTTCCACGTATCCTTGAGGGTCTAGTTCTTTTGCAAAATTTTTGTCAATATTGATAAGATAAATTGAATGAAGGTGAGCATTAAGAATATCATCATAGTCTATAGGTGGATTTTTGTAATATCGATCACAAAAACTCTTTATTTTTTTGACATCTAATTCTTTTCTGGCATTTGGTGGAAGGAGAAATATTTTTGGTATTGGAACAAGTCCAATTACTGGAGTTGCTAATGAAAACTTTGAACAGAATTGACTGTATCTAGAAATTTTGCTCATAATTCTTGCTGCATAGTAATCAATTGTATCCAATGCATGATCAGGAGGAGTAAATCCAGTTTCAATTTCTATAATTGTATTTCCGCCGCCTTTTTTTGCAAAAATATCACAAACCAAGATGTCAGAGACTTGTTTTTCTACTTCTACAACATAACCACGTGCAATAAGATTTGAAGCACATATCAACTCCAAAACAGAATGATTAATTTTCACAAGATTTTTTTGATACATTTCAATTAGTTGTTGTCTAACATAGTTTAGCTTTGGCAAGTCATTTTCAGAAAGATTTTTTGATAGTCTATCAGTTATCTCATAAACATCATTACGGAATTTTTCTATATCCATGTATACAGAAATACCTCATTGCAGGGGTTTAAGAACCTGAAGGAGTTTTAGAACTTGACAAATCCATTTGAAAATAATTTACCATAAATCAAATTGGTCATATATGATCTTAAAATCAAGTATTTATTGAATTCCAGGCGGAGAATAATTCTAATATGGTGTGATGTCCTGCCTCGCAAGAAATTTGGTTTAACATATGGATAATTTATCAGTTCTACGTCTGGTTTATAATCAAAAATACAGTATGGATGGTATGCAAATAGACATACCACTTCCCTGTCCATCATGTGGTGGCAAAATGTACTCAGTAAGTTATGAAACATCACTTTCAATTCTTAAAAAAAGAATCTGGCATGTATGCAAAGAATGTGATTTTGAAAGAAATTCTGAAGATTTTAAGAAATCAATTTGCTGTGCATGATACTATGTTTTATTTGTCTAAACAATTTTTAAGTCAATTTGCACACAAAAAATCAATTGAAAATATACCACAAATCGACATGCGTTACATGTAAAAAAACAATAACAGATATAGAAAGAATGTATGCAGATATTGAGAAAAGAGACTTTTTCAAGGAACCATTTTCAGAAATAGAGTTAACAAAGATAATTAAAATCACCGGAAAAAAACCAATGGAACTTATCAGAAAAAGAGACAAAATGTATAAAGAATTAGACTTGGAAAATAATAAAAAATCAGATAAAGAATTAATCAAATTAATGGTGAAATATCCAGGATTAATCTTGCGTCCGATTGTAGTTATAAAAAACAAAGTACATGCTGGAAAAATAGATGTAAAGAATTTAAGATAATCTATGATGGATTCTCTTGTTTGAAAATTCTTATTGCTTCCAAGTGAGAGCAGTTTGCCTTTAGTCCTTTTCCATGATGAAATTTGTAAAAGTTTCTAAATCCGTGGCATTCACATGTGTCAGATGTTACAAAATAAGATTTGTTAGGATCAGAGGAGGATTTTATCTGAAACAAATCATCTTCAATTTGAGCTACACTCCCACTTTCAACAAGTTTCTTTGCTTTTCTTATAGTGTTCACACTCAATATGATAATGTTTCATCATTTTTTATTTAATTTTTTCATCACATTTGCCCATTCTTCATTATCTTGTGCCATTGCATTTTCATATAGAAGATCAAATGTCCATGCAATGATCTCACTCCAAATTGCCTTAAGGGATTCATCATCAGTCCAAATAATACTGGCCTTAACTGCATTCATTGCAAGAATATTATTTACATTTTTTGTGGGATTTTTGTTCCATTTTGCAAGTACCCTATCACAAAATCCTAGTATTTCAGGTTTTGTTAAAACGAGTTTGTCTGGATCAAAAGTTTTACTTTTTGCCATATTTTATCAATCTTCAACATAATTATAATATTTATGAAAAATATTCATACATTCATAAATATTTTAATGATATAATGAGTACTAAATATAATGACACAGTACTCTGTCACAGTAAATCTTTAGGATTCACCTATTTTGCTGAGAGATTTGTTTCACTCTTGTTATTTCTAACAATTCATTGATTTACGGTGTTGTAATTATTATAAACTGAGTTGTTTAATTTCAACTATTGGCATTAAAGAAATATGTTGCCACCAGATTGGCAACGATGTTTGGAGTCTTGATGGTGACTCTTCTTCTAACAATTTCTTTAGTAGGTTCTAACATGGATGCCATTCTAAAACAAGGGATTGTTTTTCAGGTACGTGCAGAAATTACAGAAAACTCGTCAATCGCTGAAAGCTTTTCAACAGTAGAAGAATTTGAGGTATTTATTCAAAATCAGATAGAACAAAGAATCAAGGTGCTGGGTTTGAATGAACCATGGTACTCACCACAAAGAATAGGATTAACCATGTACAAGATATTACTTTTAGATTTTGGACATGCGACATTTCTAACAAGTGATTCAGGATCTTCAGATGTAAATGAGATAATTTTAGAAAAATTGCCTAGAACAATTTTACTTTTTACAACTGCAACTATAATTATTTCAATAATTGGAATTTTTCTAGGAGCACTGTCAGGTAGTAAAGTAGGGTCATGGATAGACAGAATAACATCGAGTTTTGCAATTATAAGCTCTAGTTTTCCTGTATGGTGGATTGGAATGCTAATGATATTTTTGTTTGCATTTGTCTATCAGATATTTCCTGCAAGGGCCACACCTTCAATTCCACCTTCAGAACCAGGATATATTATTGCACTCTTATACCATATGACATTACCATTAATTACAATTGTTTTGATAGGATTTGGATCATGGGCATATTTGGTTAGAAATTTTATGATTGGAATTATGCAAGAAGATTTCATTATTGCAAAAAAAACAATGGGGGTCAATCAGAAGAAGATTATTTATACACATGCATTAAAAAATGCAGCACCTCCAATCATCACCATTTTAGCTCTTAGTCTATCAGGCTCTTTGGGTGGTGCAATAATTACAGAAGCAGTTTTTGATTGGCCAGGTATGGGAAGACTCTATTTTGAAGCAATTACAGTGATGGATCTCCCAGTAATCATAGGTTCGACATATATTTTGACGGTGTTTTTCCTAGTTAGCATATTCATCGCAGATTTACTTTATGGATATTTTGATCCAAGGGTCCGTACGGGCAACTAACCCTCAAAACATAAGGGCAAGGATTATCTTTTTCAATACAAGTCAAAATATCATTTTTGAAAATCATGTGACATATTATAATTGGAAATAAACGTGCTTCTCTTATGAGTTTAGAGATACCCATAATAGATTATATCGATACTGATCTTAATGCCATTTCTAGTTAAACAACAATTGTTGAAGCAAAACGAAAAATGATAGAATTGGGCGTGGATAGTATTCTTGTTTTAAGAGATAATTTGATTTCTGGTATAGTAACCCAGGCAGATATTATGAAAGCAATCTCAAAGGAAGTCAGAGTTTCAGACACTGTTGAGTCCATTATGTCCAAACCCCTAATCACTATTGGGAATGTTGCAAATGTGGGACAAGCAATAAAAATGATGAAAGAAAATAAAATAAGAAGGCTGGTTGTAAAAAAAGATTCTGATATCATAGGTACCATTACGCAAAAAAAGATTTTTGGAGTCATTCTAGCAAAGCATTTGAGATTCCTGAGCTGGAAATGCCTAAACATATTAAATGTCCATATTGTTCATCATTGTTTCTGAAAAAAGGAGATCTTTCAAAACACATTGAACAGATTCATATAGGATATAGTGTTTTTCAAGGAAATTTTTCACGGGTTGAAGATTTAGGAAGTATTAGTCCTCCAGATAATTATTCCAAATCTTTATGAGAAATTTTTAAACTTTTCTTGAGAAATTAATTCAACTCTAAATATATTAGTCCAATTCATCCAAAGACACTTCTTTATATTCTAAATCAGTATCCAATGTAATCTGTTCAAAATTAATTCCTTTACACTGCGGACATTCTGTAATGTTTGTCACTCCTGCTTTTTTTGAAAACACATCACCACGTGATTTGCAAACCTTCATTTCACCCAAATTTCTTTTGTAGAATGTTGGAAAAATGCTTTTCATCATAGACAAGAACGGTTTTTTTCAAATTCAAAATATTTTCAAACGTATTTAATAATATCTGATGTCATTCTATAGCATTAGATTAAAGTAGGATTTCAAAAATATTCTAAGCAATCAGAGAAAGTAAAAAGTTTTGTTAATGAATCTCAGAATTAGAAAACAAATTCAAATCTTCTTTCTTTGTATGCAGGATTTAGTTTTCCTACTATTGGAATTTTGTTTCCACAATATCTACATTTATTATTTTCATCAAGATTCCATTCCAAAATATCAAAATTATATCTCCTAACAACAATTTTTTTGCATTCATGACAATAAGTATGCTCTAATGGATGCCCTGGAACATTACCAACATATACATATCTTAAACCTTCTTTCTTTGCTATTTCATGATGTTTTTCCAAAGTTTGAACAGGAGTAGGTTCAAACTCCATCATTTTGTATGACGGATGAAATTGTAAAAAATGAATTGGGATATCTGGTCCAAATTCATCATACACAAACTTGCAGAGTTTTTTTGCATATTCTAAGTTGTCTCCAACTTGAGGAACAACCAAATCTGTTATTTCTACATGAATTTTCGTTTTATCCCGAATTTCGATTAATGTGTCAAAAACTGGCTGAGAATTCGGTATTCCTACATATTTCCTAACAAATTTTTTTTCTCCATTTCCTTTAAAATCAATTGTTATGCTATCTAGAAATTCATTCATCATTGAAACTGATTCAGGTGTACCATAGCCGTTTGAAACAAAGATGTTAAACAATCCTTTCTTTTTTGCCAAGATCCCACAATCTCTTGCATATTCTAAAAATATGCTAGGCTCATTGTATGTGTATGCAATTCCATGACATCCCCTTTGAATTGCATTATCTACAACTTCCTCAGAGGCAATATCTACGCCTTCAATTTTCCTTCTTTGACTGAGATCAAAATTGATGCAATATTTACACAACCAATTACACCCAGTTGTTCCAACTGAGAAAATCTTGCTTCCAGGCATAAAATGAGTTACTGGTTTTTTCTCTATTGGATCAATATGGGCTGCTGCAACTTTTCCATATACATAAAGAACAAGTTTTCCATTCTCATTTCCTCTGATTCCACATAAACCAATTTGATCCTCGCCAAGTTCACAATAACGAGCACATGCTAAGCACTTTACTTTGTGATTTGCTAATCTTTGATAAAGTACTGCTTCCTTTTGCATTCTTATATTTACACGGCTTTTGACATAAATAGATAGTTAATTATCAATTTTAGAAATGAAACCGCTAAACTTTTGATCTTAATTACAATGTTTTCGGTATTAAATCCAATATTAAATGAAACCGTCAAAACTAATACGTATTAAAACAATTTAAAATTATTGCAAAAATTTACAAAACATTCATGAGTTTTTTAATGCATTGTTTTTGGGAGATAATTAAACTGGTTAACTTTATTTCAAGATTTGTAATTCTATCATATTTGTGCTATCATTAATTCTCCGAAATTCCAAATTTTCCAAAAAGTGGAACAAAAGCATATCCGGGTTGATTTTTAATTTCAATAATACCTTGTGGTGTTTTTTTAAACAAAATTAACGACTGAACAAATTCTCCAACTGGAGCAATCAATAATCCATCTGTGGATAATTGTTCAAATAATGGAGGGGGGACTTTTTTGCAAGCAGCAGTAATAATTATTCTATCAAAAGGAGCTTCTGTTGGAAGCCCTAAACTACCATCTCCTAAAATTACATCTACATTGTGAATTTCTAATTTATTCAAATTTTCTTTGGCAAATTTTACAAGTTTTGAATGTCTGTCAATTGAAAAAATTTTTCCATGTCCTACCAAAAAAGAAAGAATGGCAGATTGCCACCCCGAACCACTGCCTACCTCTAAAATTTTTTGTCCTTCAAAGACATTTAACCACTCTGTCATTCTGGATACCACAGCAGGTTGAGATATAGTCTGATTTTTCATCAAAGGTATCGGCATGTTTTCGTAGGCAATATCAAGAAAAGATTTTGGGACAAATTCATGTCTAGGACTATTCCTAATTGCCAATTCCACTTTATTGTCATTAAGAAAACCTGAAATTTTCATAATTTTGATCAATTTATCGATCTTTGATTGATAATTGTCATCGGTTTGAATTTTGTTCAATTATTTCACTAATTATTTTACGATCATACCGGAATTTTTGAATTATAAAGTATTTCATTAAAAATACTTTAGAAAACCTGTTTTTGGATCTCTTTTTCCCTTGATCCTAGAAGATTATATCATTTTTTGAAGTAATGGTTCATTTGCATAAATTACTATAATTAATTTCAAATTCTTGAACAGAAATGATTCATACTCTAATTCTGAAATTTTTTTGGAACTGATAGTAACAATATTAGATTTTATAGTTAGAACTCATGTACAATTTCATCTATTGGCCTCCTGCTAGTAATTTCAGGAGTTTCGTTAGAAATCCCTATAGGAAGAATAGCAATCGGTTTTAGATTATCTCGTAGTTGTAGAATTTGTGATACTTTATCCTCATCAAATGAACCTATCCATACTGATGAAAGTCCTAAACTATGGGCTGCAATTTGAGTATAGGCACATGAAATAGTAGCATCTTGAATGCAAAACAACTCCTCTCCTCTCAGGCCATAGTCTATACTGCATTTTTTTGGATCAGCACAAAATACCATCACTAGTGGAGCCTCATTGATGTATCCCTGTCCATGAGCAGCTTCGACCAATTTTTCCTTCTCTGTATCTTTGATTATAAATATTTGATATGATTGTAAATTACCTGAAGAAGGCCCTTTTGTAGAAGCCTTGATCAATGCATTAATTTTATCTTCAGATATCGGAGTTTCTTTGAATGCACGAACTGAATGCCTTGAAGATATTAAATCAAGAAAATTATTCTCATTCAATATAATTCAACAAAACCTGATAAAGATTAACTAATTGATAATTATCAAATTTGATAAGAGTCATAGAAAACCACAAAAATCTGTATCAGTTAATTTTCTACGGGTTATTTTACAATCAAATTGATATGTTGGATTTGTGAAGTGCTAATTAAAGACAGTTCCCAGTAATTTTTCTTTAATTACACCTTTTATTTTTGCCTAATAACTATGATGTCATAATTTATGCTAATGTAAATTTAGTTATCTCTCTATCAATATCACCAAAAGTAATCTTTTTTTCAAAAATGATTCCATTCCTGGCAGGAATTTTGCATGTTTTATGATCTTTTCTGCCTGAATTAACAATGGTTTTTAAAATAGTCTAGTTTTTGAAGTTAGTTGTGTGATCAACTCAAGGATTTATAATTATAATTACAAATCATTATCTTGTTATTTTAGTTACACTGGAGTTCATCTGATAATTGTTATAATATCATATTTTCTCATCAATACATGGAATTTCAATTATTTGAGTGTAAAATGATGAATTTGAAGAGTGGTATAATTACATGAACCTTGATTCAAAGGTGAGAACAAGATAATGAGTAGCACTACAGTAAGTGAAATTAAAAAAGAATTTCTTAAGAGTAAGATAGGGATAACCGGTATCATCATTTTGGCAATTTTAGTCATTACGTCAATAGGTACAATGACTGCGATTCCAGTTGACACATTCAAAGAATGGAATAATCCCAGTAATTGGATTTCATATCCAAAAGTA
>Ga0224497_10001481_pt1 | contig 14912 bp, 10 predicted proteins | sample SF_Jul11_sed_USG_4_FD_167970 | JGI IMG/M metagenome (GOLD analysis project Ga0224497, IMG submission 167970) | Sediment microbial communities from San Francisco Bay, California, United States - SF_Jul11_sed_USGS_13 | ecosystem: Environmental > Aquatic > Marine > Sediment | place: USA... | reverse complement strand
GCAGGGCGTGAACCGGAAGCTTGTCGCGACTGACCTCGCGGTCGGAAAGCACCAGCACCAGTCGCCCGTTCCGGATGGCATCGACGGCGCGGTCGCAGACGTCTTCTATGGCTTCCCGAAGCGGTGTTTCTGCAGGGTAGTTGAGATCAATGTGCTGATGCCTGAATGCCGGCTCCTCCATCTCCAGCAAGGTGCGGTACTTTCCCTCGGAGAGAACCGGTGAGCTCGCCACCAAACGCGTCACCTGACTCGCCTTTTCGCGAAAAGGGTTGCCCTCGCCGGCGAAAGAGGTCTCCAGCGACATCACTATTTGCTCGCGTAAGGGATCGATGGGCGGATTGGTGACCTGGGCAAACTGCTGGCGGAAATTGTCGTAAAGCGAGCGGATCTGCCGCGACAGCACCGGCATGGGCGTATCGTCTCCCATGGAGCCGACTGCCTCCTGACCCGATTCGGCGAGGACACGCACCACCTGATCGAGCTCTTCGAAACTCACCATGAAAAGCTTTTGCTGAACGCGAAGGTCCTCACGATTAAGCGGCCTGGTGGTGAGCGGCTCGCCTTCCAGGTTTGACTTGAGCTTTTGCTTGTAGATCTTGATCCAATCACGGTAGGGATGCCGGCGCTTGAGCCGCGCGTCGACATCTTTGGGAAGCAGCAGCTCTCCCGTTTCGGTATCCGCGGCAAGCATTTCTCCCGGCTTCAGCCTGCCCTTGGTTTCAACCTCCTCGGGCGCATAGTCATAGACGCCGATTTCCGAAGCAAGGGTGATATGGCGATCGCGGGTAATGACGTAGCGCGCCGGACGCAGCCCGTTGCGGTCCATGACGCACGCCGCGTGCCTGCCGTCGGTAAGGACGATACCTGCCGGTCCGTCCCAGGGCTCCATGTGCATGCGGTTGTATTCGTAAAACGCCTTCAAATCGGCGTCCATGTTATCGACGTTTTGCCACGCCGGCGGGATCAGCAGCCGCATGGCGCGGAAAATATCCATACCCCCCTGCACCAGCGCTTCCAGCATGTTGTCCAGGCTGCAGGAGTCCGAGTCGCCGTCCGACACCAGGGGGCGAACGTCGTCCATGTTTTCGATCAAGGGTGTATCGAACTTGTAGCTTCGCGCGTGGGCCCAGTAACGATTGCCCTGGATGGTGTTGATCTCGCCGTTATGGGCGAGCAGTCGGAACGGTTGTGCCAGGCGCCATTCCGGCCAGGTATTGGTGGAAAAGCGCTGATGGAATACGCACAGAGAGCTGCTTAAGGTTGCGTCCTCGAGGTCGGCGTAGAACTTTGGCAGATTCTCCGCCATGACCAGACCCTTATAGGATATGACCCGGGAAGAGAGGCTTGGCACATAGAATGTCTCGTCGCTCTTGAGGGCTTTTTCGCTGCGGCGCCGGGCGACGAATAGCCGACGCTCGAAGTCGTCGGTCATGACGCCCTCCGGTGCGCCGACAAAAATCTGCTCGATCCGCGGCAGGGTCTCGAGCGCCTCCGCCCCGCAGACTGTCGAGTCGGTGGGCACCTCGCGCCAGCCGATGACCTCGAGGGATTGACGGCCAAGCTCCTTTTCCAAACACCGTCGGGCGGTCGCCGCGCGCTCCGCGTCCTGATTCAAAAAAAGTATTCCTACCGCGTACTCGGTCGGCAGGGCTAAGCCCAATTCATCGGCCGCTCTGGCGAAAAATTCTTGCGGCTTCTTTAGCAGCAGCCCGCATCCATCACCGGTTTTTCCATCCGCCGCCACGGCGCCCCGGTGAGTCAATCGCGCCAGCGAGTTCACCGCAGTGTTGACGAGCCAATGGCTCTCGCGGCCGTCCATCTGCGCGATCAGGCCAAAACCGCAGCTGCCATGCTCGAATGCGGGAGAGTAAAGGCCTTTAAGCTTCGCTTTGAGGTTCAAATTGTTGTCCTCGTGATCCTCAGTTTCGACTCGCTTTTGGTTCGCGGCCGCCAAGTCGCCAGGGCAAAAGGGCGGAGGATTTCATCGGGCACCGGTACAGGCATTCGATTCCTTCGCAGGGCGCCATTGCGATTCCGGGTGTCCGAAGCGTCCGACCGGATGCCTGCCCGCGGATTCAGCCGGCTTGGTGGAAGTTTTATGCGGGCAAAAGGAGAAAAAGTATATCGCCGGCTCTCCGGGCTGTCACCGGCCACAATTCACGCTCTTGACCCTGGCCGACGCGCGACCAGGGCAAGTCTACGGTTTCGTTGGCCTTTTATCAGGTGAGCCGCGAGGGGTTGAAAATGCGACCGTGCTCGGCGATGGCGAAGCGATCGGTCATCCCGGCGACGTAATCCGCCACCGCTCTGGCCCGCCCATTCTGGCCCATGTGGCCCTCAAGCTCCCGTACGCGTGCTCTCGCCTCGGGTGGCAGCAAGCGGACATCCCGCATAAAACTTTCGAAAAGCTCGCGCACCACTCGTGCGGCCTTCACCGTCATGCGATGCACGCGATAATGGCGATAGACGTGCTCGCGCAGAAAGCGCTTCAGCTCCAGATGGTGATTGCGCGTCGATTCGCTGAAGGAGACTAAATAAGATCTACAGGCTCGAACATCGTCCACGCTTTGGGGTCCGTGGGCGTCAATAGCGCTCTGGCTTGAAACGAGCGCATCGGTCACCTGATGGTTGATCATGCGCCGAACGACCTCGTGCACTACGCGACGATGGGGTAGTCCTGGCCACTCTTCATTTACCTCACGATAGCTCTCTTCGAAGCTTGTTACGGCAAAAAGATCTTCGATCTTTATGAGATCGGCCCGAAGCGCGTCGTCCACATCGTGATTGTTGTAGGCAACTTCGTCGGCAAGATTTGCTATCTGTGCCTCCAGACTCGGCTGTCCGCCTTCGATAAATCGCCGGGCAACCTCGCCAAGCTCATGGGCGTTTTTCTTGGAACAGTGCTTCAATATCCCTTCGCGGGTCTCGAATGTCAGGTTGAGCCCATTGAACTCTGCGTACTTCTCTTCCAGAAGATCAACAACCCGAAGGGACTGGAGGTTGTGCTCGAAGCCCCCGTACTCTCGCATGCAGTCGTTGAGCGCATCCTGTCCGGCGTGGCCGAAAGGGGTATGGCCTAGATCATGGGCCAGCGCGATGGCTTCGGTGAGATCCTCGTTGACCTTCAAACCCCGCGCAATGGTGCGGGCGATCTGCGCCACTTCGATGGAATGGGTCAGCCGGGTGCGGAACATGTCCCCTTCATGGTTGACGAAGACCTGGGTCTTGTACTCCAGCCGGCGAAAGGCGGCGCAATGCACGACGCGATCCCGATCGCGCTGGAATTCGCTGCGAAATTCGTCCCGCGATTCCAGCTTCAGACGGCCGCGGCTGGAACGCTCGTCGACGGCGTACGGCTGCAGGACGCCGGCGGCAGTTTTTCGCTCGTTCATGACTTTCACGCCGCGCTACGACCTTTGGCAAGGGTTTCCTGCAGAGCCTCCGGGTCGAAGTCATCGCTGATCACCGCCCGGCCTATGGCCTCGAGCAGCACCAAGCGGGTGCGTCCGCCGAGCACCTTTTTGTCCACCGCCATAAGCTCCATCATGCGCGCGCCGTCCAGGCCATCGGGCAGCCGCGTGGGCAGACCCGTCCGTATCAGCAGGCTTTCCACCCGGCGCTCATCTTCCCGCCTTATCCATCCGAGACGTGTCGACATCGCCGCGGCCAGACACATCCCGGCGGCTACCGCCTCGCCGTGCAGCCAGGTGCCGTAGCCAAGTCCCGTTTCGATGGCGTGGCCGAAGGTGTGGCCGAAATTCAGCAGCGCCCTTGCGCCACTCTCGCGCTCATCCTCGGTAACCACCTCCGCTTTATTGCGGCACGAGCGCTCAATAACAAATGAGAGCGCCTCCGGCTCGAGATCCATCAGGTCGCCCACTTTCGCCTCGATCCATTCGAAAAAATCGGGATCGCGGATAAGGCCGTATTTGATCACTTCGGCGAGACCTGCGCGAAATTCCCGGGTTGGCAGGGAATGAAGCGTGGCAGTATCCGCGAGGACGCAGCTCGGCTGGTGAAAGGCGCCAATCATGTTCTTCCCAAGCGGGTGATTCACCGCGGTCTTGCCGCCCACCGAGGAGTCCACCTGGGCCAACAGAGTCGTGGGCACTTGTATGTGGGCAATCCCGCGCTGGTAGCAGGCCGCGGCGAATCCGGTAATGTCGCCGACGACGCCTCCGCCCAGAGCAATCAGGGTCGCGTCCCGGGCGAACCGGCGTTGCAGAAGCGCATCGAAGATGCTGCTCAGCACTTCGATGTTCTTAAACGATTCGCCGTCGGGAAGCACCAGGCTGTGGCTGTCGAAATCGGTGAGCGCGGACATGAGCGGGTCCAGGTACAGCGGTGCCACGATCTCATTCGTCACCACCATCACCTGGGCGCCCCGAATGTGCGGGCTGATGAGGTCGCGCCGCAAAAGCAGCCCGTCGCCGATATGTATTGGATAGGCGCGTTCACCAAGCGCGACTTCGATGGTTTTCATGTAGATTCCAGCTGCTTGAGGATTTCCCTCGCCACGTGCTTCGCCGATCGCTTGTCGCTGGTGACAATCATATCAGCCACCTCCCGGTAGAGCGGATCCCGCTCTTCAATGAGCGCCTTGATGCGCGCCGTGCGGTCCTCGGTCTGGAGAAGTGGCCTATGGCGGTCCCGGGAGGTTCGGGACACGAGCAGCTCAACGGGCGCGTTGAGGTAGATGTTAAATCCCCGTTTTGAAAGCAGCTTGCGGTTGGCGGGTTCCAGAACCACGCCGCCACCGGTGGCCAACACCAGGCCGTCCTCGGCGGTGAGTTCCTCCAGCAGAGCCCGCTCCCTTTTCCGAAAGCCCGGCTCGCCCTCATGCTCGAAGATAATGGCTATGCGGGCACCGGTGCGCTCCTCGAGCTCCCGATCGCAGTCCAGGAAGCGTTTTTTGAGCATCCGCGCCAGGTGGCGACCGACCGTGCTCTTGCCCGCTCCCATCGGCCCGATAAGGTAAACGTTGCTTGGCGTACGGGTGTTCTTATTCATGACGGCGATTCGGTTCTTGCTCGGAGCCTGGGCGGGTTCATTTTAACCAACCGGTAGCAGATCTCGCTGCATAAAAAACAAAGCCCGCGGGGTTGTCCCCGCGGGCTTCGCTTTGCCGTACTGCTATGGTATCGGCCGCGCCGTTACGCGCGCCAATGGTTATACCCAGCCGCTATCCGCCGAGAGCATACTCGAGAATCTTTGGCGTAACGAAAATGAGCAGCTCGGTTTTGTCGTCGCGAACTGATGTGGTCCTGAAGAAATAGCCAAGGTAAGGCAGGTCGCCAAAGAACGGCACCGACTCTACGTCGTCACGCTTAGTTTGCTCGAAGATGCCGCCGAGCACCACGGTATCGCCGTTGTCCACCAGAACCTGTGTCGCCAGCGCCCGGGTGTTGATGCTGGGTACTCCGCCGAACACTTGTCCTACCTGATCCTGATTGACAGTTAAATCCATGATGATGCGCTCATCGGGCGTGATTTGCGGCGTGACTCTTAGGCTCAGAACCGCCTTTTTGAACGAGGTGGCCGTGGCGCCGCTGGAGCTGGCTTCCTGGTAGGGGATTTCCGTACCCTGCTCGATCGTTGCCTCCCTCTGATTTGAGGTAATCACCCGCGGGTTGGAAAGAATTTCGCCGCGGCCTTCGGCCTGGAGCGCCTGGAGCTCGAGCTGAAGGATGTAGTCGGGAATGCCCACCAGGGCGAGTGACAGTGCCGCCGCCGGGCCGCCGATGGGCAGATCGACAATCAGGTTCTCGTTGGTGCCGTCGCTAAAAGCAACGGTGCCGCCAAAGTCGGTGGTTCCTGGGAGGCCGCCGCCGGCCAAACCTATACGCTGCGGGCTAGGCCGGGTGTTGAGCTGGTCCTGTCCTGACAGGCCGAAGCGAACGCCGAGATCGCGGTTGAAGGTGTCGTCCGCGATTACGATGCGCGACTCGATCAGCACTTGCCGTACGGGAATGTCTAGCGTAGTCACCAGATTTCGTACCGCTTGAATGGCCTCCGAGGTATCTCTCACCAGCAGCGTATTGGTGCGCGCGTCCACGGAGACGTTTCCGCGCTCGCTAAGAAGTGAGTTGCCCTCGGCCTTGAGCAGGGCGGCGATATCCAAAGCCTTGGCGTAATTGATCTGGACGAATTCGGAGCGAAGAGGCGCGAGCTCTTCAATCTGCTTTTGACTCTCGAGCTCGAGCTTCTCCCGCGCGGCGATCTCCTCGCTTGGCGCGACGAGGATGACGTTTCCGGTCTTGCGCATCGCAAGGCCCTTGGTCCTGAGGATAATGTCCAGCGCTTGGTCCCAGGGCACATTTTTCAGACGCAAGGTAAGATTGCCGGAAACCGTATCGCTCGCTACCAGGTTGAGCCCGGTAAAGTCTGCAATCAGCTGCAATACGGCGCGGACTTCGATGTTCTGGAAGTTGAGAGACAGGCGCTCACCCGTGTATCCGAACTTGTCCTTTCGCACCTGTTCCTGCTCGGCCTCGCTGACAGGTTTGACGTCGAGCGCGAAGAGGTCGTCGGACTGATACGCAAGATGCTCGAAAAGCCCCTTAGGCAGGATGGTCATGCGAACGTTATTGCCCCGCTGAACTGTTTCCACTGTCTGAACTGGCGTGGCGAAATCAATGACGTCGAGCCGGCGCTGAAGCCGCTCCGGCAGCTCCGCGTTGAGAAATTCCACGATGATCCGGCCGGATTCCTCCTGGGTATCGATGACGATAGACGGGTCCGAAAGCGTAACGATGACGCGGCCCTCTCCATCCTCCCCGCGCCGAAAGTCGATGTTTTTAATTTGTCCGCGCCCGGCAGCCGTTCCGGCCATTCTCTGCGCCGTAGATAGGGACGGAGCGGCCGCGGTTCCAGCGCCTTCCAGCGTGAGCAGCACGCTGTTGCCTGAGACCTTGAGCGAGTAGGGGACCAGCTTGACCAGGTTCAGGACCACCCGCGTACGGCCCGCTGCTTCCACCGCGGTAACGCTGCGCGCCATGCCGACGTTGATGTCCGCGGTCTTGCGCGGCAGATTGAGTCTGACGCCGGGCAGATCCAGCGCAACCCGCGCCGGGTTGTCGATGGCAAAGCTCAGGGGCTCGTCCACCCTGTCGGAGAGCTTAAGCTCGACCTGGACCCGGTCGCCCGGAAGTGCAGAGTAGGAAATATCGTCGAGGGATACGCCCGACTGCGCGTAAACAGCCTGGGTTGCTGTCAGTACCAGGGCAGCGAATGCCGCTGCCAGGACCCACAACATGCCCCTTATGCCGGCGATCTCTGCGAAGCCCTGCCCCCCGAATGTTTGCGAACTAATAGGCGTTTTCATCATGCGGATCCCCGTCCAACCTTATTCTGCCAATGCAAGTCCCGCCGGTCGCTCCTGCCAGCGTCCCTGATTGTCGGCAACGATCTCGGTGAGTTCAATTTTTTCTTCAGAAACATGGGTAATCTTTCCGTGGTTTCTGCCCATGTAATTTCCACTCTGCACCCGGTGAATGGCGCCGTCGGGCGTTCGTATGATTCCCCAAACAGTTTCGTCCTGCTCGAGTGTCCCCATCATCCGCAAAGAATCGAGTGAATAGCTTTCGAGCTCTTCTCTATTCCTGTTTGGGTCCGGGGCCGGCCCACCGCCGATAGCCGCCACCGTGGCGGGGTCTGGTTCATCCTGGAAAAACGGTTCAAAAGGATCCACGGCCTCTGAAGACTGGTAGGTGTAAACCACATAGGGCTCGAGAGGGGGAATGGGCGCGATTTTGCCACCGGGCCTGGACAGCACCTCGTCCACATAGCTTTGCAGGTCGCTCATGGACCCGCCGCTGCAGCCGCTTATCAACAGACAGGTGGCCGCGATGATCAGCGACGATCGAGATTTCACCGAAACTTTCCCGTTTAAATCGACAGAGTAATTGCTACGGCGCCGCCAAGACAACAATTTCATGGCCCTCATTTTCGCTTACCTTTTTTCTTTTTCTTTTGCGCCTTGGAACGGGCATCGATTTCTTCCTCTTCGAGGTAGCGATAAGTCCTCGCCGTCATCCCCATGCTCAGCTTGGTATTCTCGTTCTCGCCAGACAGCGGCGCCATGGTAATGTCGTGTTGGGTGACAATTCGCGGTAGCCCGGCGACTGCGCTCACGTATTCTGCAAGCTGATGATAGGTGCCGGTGACCTGAATCCGAATCGGCTGTACCGCATAAAATTCCTCAGGCTTCTCGGCGGCGGGTTTGAACAGATCGAACTCGAGACCGGCGGCGAGGCCCGATTGGGAGATGTCTACTAAAAGGCCTTCTATCTCGGTTTTATTAGGCAGCAGCCGAAGCAAGTCTCCAAAGGTTTGCTTCATTTCCTGCAGCTGTCGCCTAAGCGGATCGAGGTTCACGGCCTTCCTTTGCTTGATTTCGAAGGTTTGCTTTAGCTGTTCCTCTTTCTTCACTTCCCGCTCCAGTTTTCCGATCTGGGTGCGGGTATCGAACCAGTAGCCCGCACCTAGAATGGCGGCAGAGAGACCAAGAAGGACCAGAGCCCGGATAACCGCGGGCCAGCTTCCGATATTTTTCGGATCCAGGTTTTGCAGATCCTTCACGTTCATGACGATTTCTCTTTTTTGCCGTCTTCCGACGTAGGTTTGCTGGGGTCTTCCTGCGATACGTTGAGCTGAAAATTGCTCAGACGGACTCCCTGGAGGTTCTCGCCCGCATTACCGGCCTTACGCTGGTTGGCCTTAATCTCTACCAGCTTTGGATTTTCCAGCCATTCGGAGCTTTCAAGCTGGCGCATCAGGGAAGACACCCGCGCATTGGATTGCGCCACGCCGCTTATGTTTAAGACCCGGCCTTTCTGCTGAATACGGGTGTAGTAGACGCCCTCTGGCAGCGTTTGAACGAGCGCGTCGAAGAGATGTACCACCTCCGGACGGCTCGACTGGAGCCGCTGAATAATTTGCATGCGCGCAAGTAAGCGCTCCTTCTCGTCGTCCAGCTGCTGAATTTCTTTGATGCGCTTGTCTAGAGTGGCGATATTCGCTTCGAGAAAACCGTTTCTGTCGTTTTGGTGCCTGATGCGTGATTGGAAGTGCAGGTGCACCACAGCGACAACCGCGGCCATCACCAGAACACCGACGGCCGCCGTAATACCAAATTCCTTGTTGCGCTGCTGACGAAGCCCTTCGCGCCAGGGAAGTAGATTAATATGGGGCATTAGAACGCACTCCTCATGGCAAGGCCGCAGGCAATCATGAGCGATGGCGCATCGTTCGCCAGGACTTCTGCATTAATTTTGTTGGCCAGGCTCATGTGTGCAAACGGGTTGGCGGTGCGCACTTCAACCCCGGTTTTTTCGGCGATCACCTGGTCGGAGCCTTCGATTGACGCGCACCCGCCGGCCAGTACAATCCGGTCCACCTGGCCTACCTGGCTCGAGGAATAGAAAAACTGCAGTGATCGATTGACCTGCTGCGCCATTGATTCCTTGAACGGCTCAAGCACCTCCGGGACGTAGTTGTCGGGAAGCCCGCCCTGTCGCTTGGCAAGCCCTGCCTCTTCGTAAGTCAGTCCGTAGCGGCGCTGGATCTCCTCCGTAAGCTGCCTGCCGCCAAAAGTCTGTTCCCGTGCGTACACAATCTTGTTATCCGTAAGTACGCTGAGGGCCGTCATCGTAGAACCGATGTCGACTAAAGCTACGGTCTCGCCGATTCCCCCGGTGGGCATGTCTTTAGCGATTACGCTGAAAGCATTCTCCAGGGCAAATGCTTCAACGTCGATGATTTTGCAATTAAGTCCGGCGATGTCCGACACCGCGACGCGCGCATCGACGATCTCGGAACGCGAGGCGGCGAGAAGCACGTCCATACGATCGGGATCCGATTCGCTGGCCCCGATGATTTCGAAGTCCAGATTGACCTCGTCTAGAGAGTAAGGAATATATTGATCTGCCTCCAGCTGGATCTGGCTCTCCATTTCATCCTCGGAGAGATTGGCGGGCATGGTGATGACCTTGGTGATTACCGAGGAACCGGCAACCGCCAGGGCGGCAAATTTGTTCTTGGTTCCCGCGCGTTTCAAGGCTCGACGGATGGTTTCACCTACTGCCTCCACGTCAGTGATGTTCTTTTCCACCACGGCGTTTGAGGGTAAAGGTTCGACGGCATAGCTCTCAACCTTGTACTTGCTGCCACCGCCGCTCAGCTCCAGCAGCTTGACAGCAGTGGAGCTCACGTCGATGCCGATGACCGGCGTATGCTTTCGAGAGAACAATCCCACGATTTTTTCCTTTTAATCCCCGCGGTTAGCGAAATTTTGTACGCTTATACATTAATTGGCCTAACTATAGACCATGAAAATTGCCAAAGCCAAAGTCGAATCCGCCGCCACTCAAAGGCTTAGCGGCGATCCGGGGCGCAACCCCGGCGGGGGCATAACAAGGCTCCCCGCTGCTTCCAGTCCCGGTCCGTCGCCGGACCGGAAGGCGCCTGCTCTCCCAAGGCCGCTTTACCCGGCGTCCGGGAAGCCCGCGTCGCCCGCCTGGGGCCGCAAATTGCGCCTTGGGGCGTTCGCGACCGCAGGGGTGTGAAGCGCCTCGCAAATTGGACTAAAGTGCCGGAACGATCGGCACCCCTTGAGTTAAAGTGTAGTCAATGCCACGACTTTCGAGCGCCCTGCGCGTAGTCGGGTTTATCGTTCTCCTCGGCGGGCTTGGTTCGCTGTTGGCGGCCGCCGGGGTTTACTGGTACCTCAACCCGAAGCTTCCCTCCATCGAGGTCCTGAAGGACGTCAAACTTCAGGTGCCCCTGCGCGTCTATACCCGAACTGGCACCCTGATAGCGGAATTCGGCGAAAAACGCCGCACGCCTCTGAAACTCGCCGAGGTGCCCGAAACCATGATTAATGCGGTGCTGGCGTCCGAAGATGATCGCTTCTACCAGCACCCCGGCGTGGACTGGCAGGGGATAACCCGGGCGGTGGTGCACTTGTTGCGCACCGGGGAGAAGGGCCCCGGCGGCAGCACCATTACCATGCAGGTGGCGCGTAATTTTTTCTTGAGCCGTGAGAAGACCTACGTTCGCAAGCTCAGCGAAATCCTTCTCGCGCTTAAAATCGAACGCGAGCTCAGCAAAGACGAGATCCTCGAGCTCTACTTCAACAAGATATTTCTCGGTCATCGCGCCTACGGCGTCGGCGCCGCGGCCCAGGTGTACTACGGGAAATCCCTAAACCAGCTCGACCTTCCACAGATCGCGATGATCGCGGGCTTGCCCAAGGCGCCGTCGAAGTTCAATCCGGTGGCTGATCCCGAGCGGGCACTGGCGCGACGCAACTACGTGCTCGGGCGCATGCGCGAGCTTGATTTCATCACCATGGCGGAATACGAGACCGCAATCAGGGCGCCGGTGAAGGCCTCGGTGCATGGTCTGAAGGCGGAGCTTGACGCGCCTTACGTCGCCGAAATGGCGAGAGCGTACATGGAAGAGAGGTTGGGTGACGACGCGTATACCGGCGGGTACAGGGTATATACGACCCTCGAGGCGCGGCTTCAAATTGCCGCAGGCGCTGCCCTGAGACGGGCGCTGCAAGCCTACGATCGAAGACATGGTTACCGCGGTCCAGAACTCAAGCTCGACCCGGAGCTTGATCTTGAGGCCTTGGAGAAAGCCATCGCGGACATCCCGGACGTGGGTGGGCTTAAACCGGCCGTGGTCCTGTCGGTGGGCGAAAAGTCGGTTACCGCGCTGGCTAAAAGCGCAGTCGAGATCGAAATTTCCTGGGCCGGGCTCGAATGGGCGAGGCGGCAGCTGGACGATAACCGCCTCGGCCCGGAGCTGACGCGCGCCGGCGAAATCCTGAGCAAAGGAGACGTAGTTCGAGTCGAGCCCAACGAAGAAGGCTGGCAGCTGGCACAGGTTCCGGCGGTGGAGGGCGCAATCATTGCCCTAGACCCCAACGACGGTGCCGTGCTTGCTCTCTCCGGCGGGTTCGATTTCTATCGCAGCAAATTCAACCGCGTCATTCAGGCGGAGCGCCAACCTGGATCGGCGTTCAAGCCGTTCATTTACTCCGCTGCCATGGAAAACGGATTTACGCCCGCGAGCATGATCAATGACGCGCCGGTTGTGTTCAACGATCCGGGAATCGAGGCGGTTTGGCGCCCGGAAAATTACAGCGGGCGGTTTTTCGGGCCGACGCGTATTCGTGAGGCCCTGTACAAATCGCGAAACCTGGTATCGATTCGTCTAGTGCGCGCCATGGGCGTCCCAGAGACGATAGATCATGTGAAACACTTCGGCTTCGACGAGAGTAAATTGCCGAAAAACCTCTCTATCGCGCTAGGAAGCGTCACCGTTACGCCACTTGAGCTGGCTCGCGGCTTTGCCGTGCTCGCCAACGGCGGATTTCTGGTGGAACCGTACTTCGTCCTTCGGACGGAAAATTCCGATGCCAAAATCATGGAACAGGCAGATCCTCGCCGCGTTTGTCTGGAGTGCGAAGCAATGGACCGCCTTAATCAGCAGGAAGATGCGGCGACACCGTTGAAAGCGTCCGTTACCCAGGCGGCGGCGCCGGAATCAGTCGCCGAAGTGCCAGCGATTGAATCAGTGGAAACGGCGACCGAGGAGGTGGCGCCAATAAACCCAGCGCCGAGGGTCATCTCGGCGCGAAACGCCTGGGTCATGAATTCCATGATGCGGGATGTCATTCGTCGCGGCACGGGTAGACGCGCCCTGGCGCTGGAGCGCAAAGACCTGGCAGGGAAGACGGGCACCACCAACGACCAGCGAGACGCATGGTTTTCCGGCTTCAACCCGAACATCGTCGTCACTACCTGGGTCGGGTTCGATCAGCTGGAACCGCTCGGGCGAGGTGAGACCGGTGCCAGGGCGGCGTTGCCCATGTGGATCGACTTCATGCGGGAGGCTCTCCGGGGCACGCCGGAGGCTATCCTGGAACAGCCCGAGGGCCTGGTGACGGTCCGCATTGATCCGGATACCGGAAGATTGGCCAGCGCCGGTGACGACCGAGCCATATTCGAGACTTTCTACAGCGAGCGCGCGCCCGAAAGCCGTGCCGAAGCCGCGACGCAGACCTCCGACAGACCTTTGGGACAAAGCGAAGGCGTTACCGAACAGTTGTTCTAAGCACCCGCGTCCAGTCACTCAGCTGTCAGATGGATTTGAAAGCATGCGAAACCGCAACAACGACCGCACCTCACAAATCCGCGAGCGAATCGCCCAGGAAGCGGCGAGAGTCATGATCGAAGGCGGAACTCGCGACTTCAACCTGGCCAAGCGCAAGGCAATGGCGCGACTGCGTGTGTCAGGAAATTCGAAGCTTCCTGGAAACGACGAAGTCGAACGCGCCATTGAGTCCTATCAGCGTCTTTTTCTCGCTGATCGTCAGCCGGGGCAGCTGAATGAGCTTCGGCACGCCGCGCTTCGTGCTATGGAGTTTCTAACGCAATTCAAGCCGCGACTCGTGGGTCCCGTGCTCACCGGTACGGCCGATAAGAACAGCAACATCTGTCTTCACGTTTTCGCGCAGACCGCCGAGGACGTAACTCTTTTTTTAATGGAGAACGGTATCGAGCACGAGCCGGCCGAGCGCAGACTGAAGATGGGAGCAGCGGAAACCGTGCGAATGCCGGCGTTTCGGTTCCTTGCCGATGGAAGACCCATAGAGCTGGTGGTTTTTCCGGATACGGGCCGCAGACATCCGCCGCTTAGCCCCATCGACGGACGCCCGATGCGTCGCGCAAACCTCGCCGAGGTCGCCTCGCTCGCCGTCACGGACGAGGGTTGACGACGCCGGCCCGGCGAGGGCGTGACGCGATCCGCGCGAGCCATGCCTGAAGCTACCGGCGGGCTGCAGATATGGCGGGTAGCGGTTCCTTCGCCGCTCAGAAAAACCTTCGACTATCTTCCCCCTGAGATGGCCGCCGGGAGGCCGCGGCCGGGAGTAAGACTGCGCGTTCCTTTTGGTAGAAGTGCCCGCGTCGGGGTGCTTCTGGAGCTTGCTGACAGCACCTGTCTCCCGCTCAATAAACTCAAGCGCGTGTCGGCCGTGCTGGACGATACGCCCCTCATCGACAGCGATCTTCTCGGCTTTTTGCGCTGGACGGCCGACTACTATCACTATCCCCTGGGCGACGTCGTTTTGAGCGCGCTGCCGCAAGCGCTGAAGCGCGGGCGCCCCATGCCCGAGCAAGGCATTCCAGTATGGGTTCCGACTTCGCTCGGTGCCGGTTTGGATTTAAGCTTGTTCTCGCGCGCGCCAAAACAGATGGCGCTGCTCGAGGTCTTACGCCGGCATCCGGAAGGTCTTAGCGAATTACGTCTTGCAGAAATCGTGAATCGCTGGCGGATCCCCATGTTGGCGCTTTTAAAGCGCGAGCTTGTCGAGCGCATCCTGAAGCCAATTGACCCCGACAACCACGAGACCACCCGGGCGCAGCACACACTCAATTCGCACCAGCAGCGCGCGGTGGATGAAATATATTCCGCTGGCAAGAAATTTTCCGCTTTTCTGCTCAACGGCGTAACCGGGAGCGGTAAAACCGAGGTCTATCTGGAACTCATCAACCGGCTGATATCCGCCGGTCGCCAGGCGCTAGTATTGATTCCGGAAATCGGGCTCACGCCGCAGATCGTTTCCCGTTTTCGTGCCCGGATTGAGGCTCCCGTGGTGGTTCTGCACAGTGGTTTAAGCGACACAGAACGTCTGGAATCCTGGTTAGCCGCCCGCGACGGGCGCGCATCGGTGGTCATCGGCACGCGCTCCGCCGTGTTTACGCCGCTCGCTCGTCCCGGAATAGTTATCGTTGACGAAGAGCAGGATCCCTCGTTTAAGCAGCAGGAGGGGTTGCGCTATTCGGCGCGGGATCTGGCGGTGGTCCGCGCGAGGATGTGCGCAACGCCGGTGGTGCTCG